>Ga0114996_10008545_pt1 | contig 11363 bp, 9 predicted proteins | sample ArcticOcean_MG_C_4_FD_87039 | JGI IMG/M metagenome (GOLD analysis project Ga0114996, IMG submission 87039) | Marine microbial communities from western Arctic Ocean - ArcticOcean_MG_CB4_134 | ecosystem: Environmental > Aquatic > Marine > Oceanic | place: Arctic Ocean: Canada Basin | collected... | reverse complement strand
CGCCTGTCGGATACGGATATGGGTAGTGTAGGGGTCTTGTTCGATTTACAGGATGAACAGCACCGGGTTATGCCTCATCTTCGGTATTTAAATGCGGCGGACGGACAACTTCACCAGCAATGGCAATTCAAGCGTCACCGGGTGCCGGTCGAATCGATTGGCGGGACTGGACAGACGGTGTCTCATTTTCATCTTTCTTCTGAAGACTGGGAGAACGTACCGGGCGGCAGGCAGAAATTATGTTACAATGAAATCGCTACCAAACAGAACTGGTATTATCTACGGGTTGGTTTTGATTTATCTTCCATGGCCTTTACTGAATTTCAGTGTAATGATCATCATTTTGATGTCACAGCGCTAGCGCCCATGATGATGCCGGCGATGGCCAATCTGTGGTGTATGCTGAATATCGCTTTCTGGGCGGAAGCAGCCAAGGACTGCCGCTCATTTCTTTATGTGGACTCGGTCCTGCTATCAGGGGACTTCTGATGCGACAGAGCTATACCGCAGTCATAGAGCGAAATATATGGTGGCAAGGGGTATCTGCCACAGAGCCCTATGAAGCAGCCTGGGCACAGGAAGCGCTCTTTTTCATTCGGGTTCTTGAACAACGTCATGTCCAGGTGCCCATTTCATTTCAGGTACAAATTTCACCCGACGGTATGCATTGGTGTAATGAAGGCAGTGTGCTGCTGATCGATCCTGATGTAGGGGTGACCTTTGCTCGTGTAAAACATTTCGGTGGCTGGCTACGTCTCCAGGGCGAAATTCCACCCGAAGCAGCGCTGAAAGTCCTGGTATACATCAACCTGAAGGAATAACGTGTGACACTGGATCTGTAGGCACACCGCGTGCCCTATGGCTACAGATATACCCGCTGCCTACCGTCACCTGAATCCATGTACCTCCTCCTCTTACGTTTTATTCTTCCCCTTGTTATCACCGAACTCATCTATGAATTCGGCCTTCAAGTATTGAATGGCGGCATCGCCCGCATGCCTCAGGCCACCGAAACACTGGCCGCCTATGGTTTGGCCTGGGGTCTTACGTCTTTTCTCTCCGCCACGGTATCTCAAACGCGTCAGATGTCCATGGTGCTCGTAAAAAATCGGGCGAATTATCGGACGGCGCTTCAATGCGTCATCGGGTTTGGTGGCATTCATACCCTTTTGCTGACCAGCCTCGCGTTTACACCTGCAGGCCTCTGGGTTGTAGATGATCTACATGGGGTTAACGAGACGCTGGGTATGGTTGTACGAGAGGCGTTGAGTTATCTTTTACCGATTCCACTTCTGATAGGGGTCACGCGTTTTTACTCAGGGTTGTTGTTGCGGGTACGGCGTACAGATGTGGTCAGCTATGCCATGACGGCCAGTATTAGCGTGAGTATTCTTTCGGTCTTCTTTCTTGTGTCCAGTGACATAGTGCAAGCCAAACCGATTCTGTTGCCCCTTTTTGTGACCTATGCCGGTGCTCTGACGGAATGCACGGTGATTCTTATCGGTTACCGGCGTTTCGCTCGGCAGACCTTGAAAATTGCGGATGGATTGAATGACCCTTCAGGCGGGCCGCCTCTTACCCGGGCCTATGTGCTTCGTTTCTACTGGCCACTGGCCGCCACCATAGGTATTCAGGGCATCAGTCGGCCTATTATCAATCTGTTTATCGCCCGTGGCGCGGACGGCACCGAGTCGCTGGCGGTGTTGACGGTGGTCTATGCCCTTGCTCATTTGCCTTATGGCTGGTTGAACGAACTGAAAAACCTGCCCTCGACTTTTCAGCATCAAGATCCGAAAGGCCATGCTATCCGTCGATTTTCAGCGGTGTGCGGATTGCTATCCTTTACAATGATGGCTTTAATGTTCTGGACCCCGGTGCGTACCTACTTGCTTGAAACCCTGATTGGTGTTGATCATGCATTTGCCCTTCTCTGCCATACGCCGTTGGTTATTTTTTCTTTCTTTCCTCTTGCCGTTATGATTCGCGCTTATCTGCATGGCCTCGCCTTACGGGATCACCGGACCAGTGCCATTGCGCCCAGTGGCCCCGCAAGAGTGCTTGCCATTGCTACGATGCTGAATGTGCTGACCTTATTTGATATGCACGGTGCTTCGCGCGGGGTCGCTGCCTTGTTAAGCGGCTTTGTCGCTGAAACCTGCGTCGTGTGGTGGGCCATGCATCGAAAAACCTTGAAATCGTAATCGGCTGTCCATATACATCACACATATAAAAACAATATCTATTTGCTGGTATTATTCTTCCATTCTACAGAAGGGATCAGATCATGCGTAAGCTCACCTATTGTATTTTAACGATCGGCCTGGGGCTGATCGCGCCTGACTTTTACGCGCAAGCAGGCCGCCTAATCAATTCGGTAGGCAAACTACTCCCTCCGGATGCGGCTCCCCTGGCACAACAGGTCCTCCGGCACATGACTCCGGAGCCCATTAGCCTGGATTCCAGTATTTTTCCCTATGACACACGAGGTACCATCCTGCCTTTTGAGCCGCTGCTCTCTCGGGATGAAAATATGCAGCCCGTCGCCGGGGCTGCCGAACGGTGGGAAACTAATGGGGATGCAACAAGGTGGACCTTTTATCTACGTCCCGGTGCCCGGTGGAGTGACGGTCGGCCGGTGACGGCCCACGATTTTGTCTACTCATATCGTCGTATGCTCGACCCGGCTTCAGCGAATATATATGCCTTTTTCTACTATGACATCAAACAGGCTAAAGCCATCAATCACAGCCAGCAGAAAGATATTACGCAACTGGGTGTGACCGCGGTGGACGATCTGACGCTCGTCATCGAGACGGAACATCCGGCCCCTTATCTGCCCCATGTTGTGTCCTTCGGTGATGCGTTCCCGGTGCCGCAATGGGCGGTCGAAAAATACGGTCGTAAATGGACCGAGGGGGAATTTCTCATCACCAATTCGGGGTTTAATATATTAGAATGGATACGCGGGAGCCATATGACCTTTGTTCCTGCGCCAAACTACAATGGACCGAATAAACCCTACCTTGAGAAAGTCATACACCCATTTCGTAACCGATCCGCTGCGACCGTGATGGCCTATGAGAATGATGAAGTCGATCTCGAAAGCGTGGATCTAAACGAATTGGAACGGATACAGCGCGATCCGGCGCTCAGCAAGGAACTGGTAAGAATGGGTGATCCCGCAACCTGGTACCTATTCTTCCGGACAAAAAAGCCACCATTCGACGACATCCGTGTGAGAGAAGCCTTTACCCGGTCAATCAACAGAGAAGCGATCGCTCGCGTCCTTTTGCGTGGCGCGGCTATTCCGGCCTATTCCATGCTGCCACCGGGCTTCGAAGATTATGACGGACCGACCTATAAAAAATTCCAGGGCTTCGATCCGCAACGTGCCAAACAACTCATGCGAGAGGCCGGCTTTCCGAAGGGACGCGGTTTTCCGAGACAGGAACTCTGGTTGCGGGCGCCCGGCCCTATCTATCGTAATGTGGCGATTGCGATCCAGGGGATGCTTAAAGAACATCTGGGCGTAGATATAAGCATCCGGGTATCTGATGACAGCGCGTATATGAGTGCGTTGTTCGACTGGCAGATGAATATTGGCCTGCTTAACTTCGGTGCCGACTTCATGGATCCGCGTAATATGCTGGATATGACCTGGCGGTCACAGCCGCGCGGCGCCGGCCGGCAGGACTGGCAAAATCCTCAATTTGATGCCCTTGTTCAGCGGGCGATTTCAACCGTAGATGCCAGTCAACGCTCCGCACTATACCGACAGGCGGAAGAGGTGCTCGTTTCCGATTATGGTGCAGCTTTCATCTATCATCCGATAGGTTTGCAATTGCGCAAACCCTGGATAAAAGGCTATCAACAACTCCCCGACGGTACGGTAGGTCGGCATCTTGATTTTACAAAAGTATACATGACCAAGCACTGATTAGAGACGCCCGCCGCAAGCTAAAAGGCCGAGCAAAGATAACTTACCGGTTTTAGTTGCCGCGATACCGCCATGCCTGCGTTGCCCTGCATCGACGAATCCCAGATTTATCTGCTTCGAGCGCCTTGCCTTGACGGCATCTCGTTAACAAAAAACCAGACAACCTATTTTTACACAGACCCTAAGGAGCCACTGTTTGCGTGATGTATTGCAAACCATGCCCTTTGCCGTTCTCTTCAATATTAGACACTGGAGCTGAATCTGCCATGGCCTTCTATGCCTTTACAGTGACCATTACGTCACGCCTGCCCGATCATCTCGGCCATATTCCCATGTCAACTGTCATTGATTTTGACGCGATAATTTCCCAGGCCGGTGTAGCGGGTGTAATGGATCCGAATTCTATTGAGATTATAGACCTTACAGACGAAGCGATCATTCCTCATGGCCGAACCGAAGATTTTGCCTATGCGGATAAAGGGCGGTTGGAATGGGTCATTAAAGATTCGAGACATACCCGCTATGAAATTCGGTTTGCGACGGTTGATGTACGGCCCCCTTTAATACCTCAGCCTTATGTTCCTCTCACAGGTGTTGGCGATTTGATCCGATATAATGCCGATGAACCGCGTCCGATTACGATGGGATATTCGATGAAGCTGATCGATCTGACCGGTGACGGCACTCGTGATCTGGTGGGTTGCTGGAATTACTACTATCGTCCCGGATCACCCGTCAGCGGGCTGATATGTTACCCCAGAACCGGCCTGGATCAGGCGTTTACTTTCGGTGATTTGTCCCGAATTCGTTATGTCGAGACTCTGGATTCAGATGAACTGAAACATTTCGAAGGGGTGTATGTAGAAGTGGATTTTGCGGATGTAAACGGAGACGGGCTGGTGGATATCGTGTTCACCTGTTCGAATAAGGACGAAGTGACCTTTTATCTGAATACAGGCCGCCGGGATCATGGCGGCCTGCCCGTCTTTGTAAAAGACCGCAGCCTGGCCGTTACAACCCGGCAGAACGAAGGGGTCAACCTGGTAGACTTCGATGGTCATGGCATCCTTGATCTGGTCGTTCATGGCCATTATATCCGTAATACAAATCCGAAGGGCTGGCCGTTCGAGCCGGATGAGCCGGTAGACCTCGATATCGGTCGGTCACCAGCGTTTATGGATCTCACAGGAGACGGCCGGCTGGATGTCATCTATCTGACGGGCACCGGGTGCGAGCAACAGCTGGTCTGGCGGCGTAATACAGGCCAATCCACCCTGAGTTTTGGTGCAGAGCATCCCCTGGAAGGGATTAATGTAGAAACCTGTACCCTGGTCAGCGCGGTGCAGGATGGGGACCGGCGCGGCGTTCTGGTTCAGCATACGATGTACCAGAGTATCTCATTTTTTGAATGGGTCGGCTATGAAGACGATCAACCGGTCTGGCAGCCTATCGGTCGTGCAACCTCGATTTCAGCGGTATTACAGTGCAGCGATCAGGCCTGGCCTTGTCTCTGCGACTGGCATGAGAACGGGGTAACAGACCTGCTCATCGGCGGTGGATATGGCTGGCCCCGTATTGTCCTCAATAAAGGGACCAATGAGCGTCCTGCCTACCGAGAGTCGGAAGTTATTTTTTCGGAAGGTCAACCGATACGGGTTTTGCGGGATGAGATGCTGGGCAGTACCCATTGGCACAATATGGGGTATCCGTATCCGGCATGCGTGGACTGGGACGGTGATGGTTTGAAGGATCTGATGCTGCCCAATGAAACCAACCGAATGGTATGGTATAAAAATATAGGTACCAAGGAAAATCCGGCTTTCGGACCGAGGCAATATCTGGAGGTGGACGGTTACCCGGATTCCCCGGCCCTTCGCATTGAATCGGGTCGCAAAGGTGAGGATCGATCTCTGCCGAACCATCCCTACCCCGACGACGAATCTTCGCCGTTCTGGTGGCGTACCGGCGCGGCTTTTGCCGACTGGAACGGCGATGGCCTGATGGATCTGATTACACATGATGAGACCCGCAGGGCCATGTTGTATGTACAATACAGGGATGGGGATGGTCGGGTAAGACTTAGAAAGCACGATTACATTCGTCTCGAAGATGGCCGCCTGATTGACGATTCGATTGTAGGCCGTACAAAGCACTGGACGGAATCTTTTCGTCCGGTCGACTGGAACGGCGATGGCCTGACAGATCTGATATACAACACGGCGGGCACAGGCAAAATTTATCTGTTACAAAACGTGGGCACGCAGAAGGCCCCGGTGTTCGCTGCCCCGCGCGAATTTAAATGTTACGGTGAGGACATCGCGTTTACTATTCACGGGCCCAACGCCTGGCCCGGCGATTTGAATGGCGATGGCAAGCCGGACCTGGTCGGCTGCGTGGAGTGGAGCGTGTATCCGTTTTACTGTCACGCCGCTTTGGAGATGGACGCGCATCCGATGTATGATGTAGGGGAATTGAGAATTGAGAATTGAGAATTGAGAATGAAAGAAAAGGTTGTAAAGAATAAATCGTTTGCTTTTGCGCCGCGGGTGGTGAGGCGGGCAAAATATCTGCAAGGAGATCAGAAGGAATTTGTGTTGTCCAAGCAGTTTTTGCGTAGCGGCACGGCCATTGGTGCCATGGTCCGGGAGGCAGAGCACGCTGAAAGTAAGTCCGAATACATCACCGACCAGAACTTTGAATCTATCCGGCTGGACAGCGAAGAACTCGTCAAATTACTGGTTTCTATCGTAAAAACAACCAAACGCACCAAGTATGCCAAATAATACTCCATTCTCCATTTTCCATTCTCCACACTCAAGCCACTCGTTGCGCAGTCCTACCTCCATCTGCCTGTCACCTCCAGAAACTGATCGATTTCCTGGCTATTGTTGAACAGGGCAGCGCCTACGCGGATCTGGGTATTGTCTTCACGGAATGACAACTGAATACCGGCAGCATCCACCTCTTTTTGTGCTTTCTCATAATCGGCCCCGTGTTCAAAAGCAACAATGGCGGATTGATTGCCCGATGGCGTGAGGACCTTGAATCCCTGATCGGTTAGACCCTGATGTATTTTTTTCGCGAGCGCCACGGTATGTTGTTCGATTTTATCTACACCTACCTTCATGACATAATCCAGCCCGGCGCTGATCTGATACACGGCCGCAAAAGCCGGCGTGGCAAACCCAAATTTCCGGGCATCTTTATAGAGCTCAAATTTGTGGTCCCCCAGGTCTTTTTCTATCTGTCGCCATCCAATTCGGTCCGGCTTAACGAGATCCATCACCCGTTCACTGACGAAAAATAGGGCTACGCCAAAGCCACCGAGCAGCCATTTGTAGGTCCCTGCGGTGAAGAAATCGACACCCGTCTGCTTCACATCCAGGGATAGCATGCCAACGCCCTGAATGGCATCCACATATAGATAGGCATTATGTGCGTGGGCCAGCTCAGCCAGCGCTTTCAGGTCGTGCCGATAACCATTTTGATGTGAGACCCAGGCGACGGATATCAATTTGGTCTTGTCATCAACCAGTTCAGCAAAGGCTTCCGGGGTGGCGGCCCCATCTACATTTTTTACAATTCGTACATCAAGCCCTCTGGTCTCGGCCAGATGACTGTAAAGGACATAGGAGGTCTCATAATGCAAATCATCTATCACCACGTTGTCACCGGCTTCAAAATCCAAAGAGCCCGTGACGACATTCTCCCCTTCGCTCGTGGTGGACAACAAGCCAACCTCCCCTTCCGAGGCATTCACCAGCCGCGCGAATTTCTGTCGGGCAGCTAGCGTCTCACCGAGCATAGGGCGCAGCTTTAATGGATTACGTGATTTTTCGGCCAGGAATTCAATGGTGGCATCCACGGCAGACTGAGGCGACGGTGTAATATAAGGCGAATTAAGGTAAACCCCTTCCATGACCACAGGGAAATCACGCCGTAAGTCAAGGGGATCATCACCTGGGGGAAGCGGTTCGGGCTCTGCCGCGCAACCAGCACCTACTGTTCCGGCCATCGCTGCTGCGGCCGACATCATGCCAATAAATTCCCGTCGTGATACGGACATCCGAGGCTCCTTTACAAAGGGGATCTTTACACCCATTTTTGAATGATGAATTATGAGTTGGAAAATTTTGTAGTTTGTGTGGATAGAATTCACTATGAGGGTAATAATAAGAACAGGGAATGTCAAGTTCAGAGAAAGAAGGCAAACCTCTGAAAATCCTTGACGGGCTGCATGTTATCAAATATTGTGGCGGGACACCAATCGGTTTTCCCAACAAATCTCACCTGCAAAACACCAAGGACCGATCACCTAGGAGACGGTATGCGTACCTCTTATTTTGCTCGCTATTTTGGCGTACTGATGGCCTTAATCTTCTCATCATGCATTTACGCGCAGGATGTTGCTCCGCCTTCTGGCGATCCAGCATATATTTCGCCGGATGCGCGATTGGAAACATTGTTTAACGGCGGGTTGGCGTTGACAGAAAGTCCTGCTGAAGGGCCGGATGGGATGATCTATTTCAGTGATATCACCTTCACTTCGGCCGCCGCAGACGCCGGAATAGAAGCGGGCCATATCTGGCGGTACAATCCGAAGACCGGAGAGACCGCCCTGTTCCGCTCTCCCAGCGGTATGTCCAACGGGCTTAAATTCGACGCCCAGGATCGCCTTATAGCTGCGGAAGGCGCAGATTATGGGGGGCGAAGAGTGACGCGCACAGACATGAAATCCGGTAAAAGCTATATTGTCGCCGGGCAATATGAAGGCCGTTCGTTTAATTCGCCCAACGATATTGCCATCGACGAGCAGGGCCGCATCTATTTCAGTGATCCCCGGTATGTCGGTCACGAGTCACTTGAACAACCGGTTATGGCCGTCTATCGTATCGATACGGACGGCTCTATTCATCGCATGATCACCGATGTATCAAAGCCGAATGGCGTCGTGATCTCGCCGGACCAGAAGACGCTGTATGTCGTGAGTAATGACAACGGCGCATTAGATGCAGGCCGCATAACCCCTGATATACCAACGCAGAAAGGCCAGATGGCATTGCTGGCCTACGATCTGCATCCAGATGGCCGCGCGACTTTCCGCAGGGTAGTCGTCGACTATCTCCCCGAAGATGGTCCTGACGGCCTGGGGGTTGATGTAGAGGGCAATCTGTACATCGCTGAGCGGAGCCAGAAACGGCCAGGTATTGCCATCCGTTCTCCCGAAGGTAAAGAGCTGGCGTTTATCCCGACGGTGCTGCCCACCAATGTGGGGTTCGGCCGGGGCCAGAACAGCAATACATTATATATCACCGCCGGCACCGGGTTGTATCGGATTAATGTCATGAAACAGGGGTACCATCTACCCAGATAGCATTTATTGATTTGTTGATTTATTGATGGTCTGATTTTTTTCAATCACCAAACCACCACTTCTCTTATGTCTCTATTCGATTGGACCATTGTCTTCCTCATCAACGGCGGTATCGTCGTTTACGGCCTGCTGGCGTTTCGTGAGAAGCGGGGCAGTTTCGACTGGTACCTGGCGGCTAAGTCGATGCCGTGGTGGGCCATCGGCATGTCTGCGTTCGGAACGGCGGTTGATAGCGGCGATTATGTCGCGATTGCAGGTGGTTCGTACCAGTTTGGGCTGTCGCAATTGTCCCAGTGGTGGCTTGGTATCTCGATCGGCTGGTTTGTCCTCAGTTTCTACGTTATCCTGCCCATGTACCGGTCCGGTGTTTTCACCAATGCGGAGTGGCTCGAATTCCGATTTGGGCCTTCTGTTCGCGTTATCGCCGTGCTCATCAATATTCAGGGCCGTACCAATGTACTCGCCAACATCTTCTTCTCCATGTATCTGGTGCTCAATATTCTGGCCGGATTTACACCGACCGGAAGCTGGCTGTTTGTAGCTGCTGTAGCGGCATCTGCGACGCTTTATATCATGCGTGGCGGTCTTCAGGCAGGTATCTTTACGGATGCGATTCAGAGCGTAGCTATGATTATCGGCTCCTTTGTTCTCTGGATTGTAATCTGGGTTAAAGGCGACGGATGGACGGGCTTGACCGCCCGGTTGGCTGCCGTTGATCCTGAATTGCCGGACACGTTATTGCATGTGGGCGGATACGCGCCGCCCGGCGTCCCTCCGATGGTCGTGGTGCTCAGTTTTATCGTGGTCCTGACCATGTATGCGGTGATCAACCAGTACGAGACCATTCGATTTCTGGGGGCCCGGTCCGAATGGGATTTCAAGATGGCGGCGGTGGTGGCCAGTGTAGCCACGGCGATATGCCTCTGGTTCAATGTGGGTATCGGTCCGATGGCGCGGGCGGATTTCCCTGATTTAACGGCGGTTGATCAAGCCTATCCGCTGATGGTCCAGGCTTATTTGCCGCACGGCCTCATTGGTCTGGTTGTAGCGGGCCTGATCGCCGGCGGGTATTCCACGTTTGACTCCATCGGCATCGGTATCTCCAGCCTGTTTGTCCGGGATGTCTATGCCCGGTTCATTGTGAAAAATGAATCGGATGCCCATTACACCCGTGTTGGCCAGATCACGGTGCCGTTTATTATGGCCCTCGGATTTGCCTACGTGCCGTTTATTCAGGAGGGGATGCTGGCTTTTTACCTGCGACTGGCGGGTGCGATTGCCGTACCGCTGATGACGGTCATCCTGATGGGTGTATTTACGCGGGTCCACCGATCAACGGGCCTCGTGGGTCTGATCGTCGGCCTGGTGTACGGGGCCTCTGCCATTCTGGGTGAAACTTACGAATGGGGGCTACCGGTGTGGTATACGAATACGTGGTGGACCTACCTGTGGAACATCCTCTTCCCGGCCGCGAGCATGTGTATCGCCTCTGCTCTGATTTCGATCCGTTCCGGCCCCATGTCTCAAGAAGCCCTCGAAGGATTGATTTACGCACCGAAAAACGATATCCCCGCTCTCCGTGGACTCATGGCCCACCGCTTGAAGGCGCTCGAAGGCACCTGGCTTCAGAAAACGCTGGCCGAAGCACCGATACGTCCTGCATACCCCTTTGACCTGCCACCGGGCGGGCTCCCCTGGTACCGCCGTCCCGGGTTGCTGGCCATCGGCTATCTGATTATTGCGGCGGGACTCTTATTCGGGGTTCTCTGGTAGACTTAAACCGGGCGGGCACGGCGGCGAGCACGGCGCGTTTTAATAGGGTCCTCTTTTAACCACAGGGCGCACAGGATTTTCAATACCTATGGCATTTGTACTTTGTTTACATGCCCCTCCGATAATTAGTATCTTGAAGTATAGTACACGACAAAAAAATTGTCATCTCGACCGAACGTAGTGAGCGGAGAGACCTAGTTCGAGTCGGCTCATGGCTAGATCCCTCGGCTATGCTCGGGAACCATTTTCGTCCGGTGGACGGAAATAGAGGCTTCAATG
>Ga0114996_10008543_pt1 | contig 11365 bp, 9 predicted proteins | sample ArcticOcean_MG_C_4_FD_87039 | JGI IMG/M metagenome (GOLD analysis project Ga0114996, IMG submission 87039) | Marine microbial communities from western Arctic Ocean - ArcticOcean_MG_CB4_134 | ecosystem: Environmental > Aquatic > Marine > Oceanic | place: Arctic Ocean: Canada Basin | collected... | reverse complement strand
TTATTCCATGCCTAGACCGAGCTAGCGCGCCCTACTTGAAGTACTTATCGAATATCCGCTGGTTCTCCACATCGATAGATTCGTATGTGGCTTCGTACGCGGGATCGATACGCTGGGTGGCCGCCTGCCCGGCCTCGTAGGCAGTCCATTCGACCGTGTCACCCGTAAACTGCTCGTAGCGGGCGACGACCGCAGGGTCGGAGAAGGCTGCTGTAAAGGCCTTTCCGAGGGCTTCCCAAACTTCTGTGGGTGTGCCCGGGGGCAGCCAGAGGCTCTTGCCAACGTAGGTACTGGGCAGCAACGCTCCGTCCATCAATGCCACCGCCTCTGCACTCATGTGCTTGCGGACGTCATCGCAAGCAGGAGCAGCCTCCTTATTCGGCCTCACTGGGTTTACGCCGAGGTCGGCCATCACTTGTACCCGTCCGTCCGCGCTCCAACCAGGACGGGTCGCTGGCAACTGGTACCAGAGGCTAGAGCGTGTGGTGGAGTTGGTGTCCCCACGCTCCCAGGACAGCAGGTGGTCGCTCGTGCTGGCGGATGCAACTGCGAAATACTCGAACGGAAGGTTCAGGTCTTCAGCTATCGCCACGTTTGCGACCAATGTGGCTGAACCATTCTCCGCGTCGGCAATCTCTTCCATAAATGTGAACTTGGGGCCGCTGGGGTTGTCCTTGGCATCCCAGGCACACGTGTACCCGAGTTCGTTAGCGCCATAGGTCATCCAGACGTTATCGCGGCTGACCGGTGATCCTAGGTACAGAAAGTCACGGCGCTTCACCTTGGCCTCGGGGCGGTAGCCACGCTCGATCTCAGGCGTACTAGTCCAGGAAATGTAGGAACCGTCCTTGTTTGCTTTACTCCCTGCGTAGTCGAATTCACCGTCCTTGTTGGGGGAGTTGGTCAGCACGATGCGGGGGCTTCCTGGAATGAAATCGCTGAGGAATGTCGCCATCAGCCGTCCCTGAGCGTCGGTCCCGCCACCGGGATTGGAGTTGGCCACCAAGCGAATCGTTCCAAGTTCCCTGAAGTACGCTTCAGCATCGAATGCCGGGTCAGGAACCGTGGTCGCCGTCGGTGCAGGAGCCGGGGTCGCCGTCGGTGCAGGAGCTCCGGGCACTGGCGTTGCCGTGGCCACGGGCGCAGGCTTGGGCGTCGGCGTTGGGTCGTCACCTCCACAAGCGGCGAGGACCAGCATCAGCACGGTCCCGACAATCAGTCCCTTTGTCAGTGTTGACCAACTTCGCATGGCTAGGGTCTCCTTCCTATGATGACATCTCGGCCTCAGTCGCAACTGAAACGGCTGCTTTGTTCTGCATTATCCACGCAATGTAACTGCGTGCCTACCCCCGGCCCGACGTATTCCTCACATAATGCCAATCTGGGAGCCAAACGCCTCTAATTTGATTACAATTCTTTCCGCCGTTTCTCGTAACATCTCTTAGCAACCCGACCACGGATCAGAGTTCGTTCTCTACGGCGCAAGCGCCATACCATTCACCACGGCGCGGACGACTCGGTCGGGCCACTTCCCGGCGCCAGTACCGCAGTCGGCAAATAGTCCAGCGGATCAAGGGCGAGTCGCAATCTCTTTGTGTAGAGTCTCTTTGACGAGGAAGCCTACTAAGGAAGCGGAGATGAATGCTCCTCCCGCCATTATGGAGAATGCAGCGGCGAAGCCCGCCGCCCCAGTGACAAGCGCAGTCACAAGGCTGAAGCTGGCGGGATTCGCCAGCGAGCCTCCCTCTGCGATAAGCCGATTCACTCCGAAAAACTTGCCGCGGGCTTCGGCGGGGGCGATGTCAGAACCCAGCGTCTGCATGGAGCCAGCCATCATAGAAATGGCCATGTTGATCCACACAAATGTTCCGGCGAAGAGCATGAAGGGCAACTCTAGGCCCGCCGTCACGATCATCACCAAGAGACCTGAGCCCAGCAGGATTGCCGCCGGCACGATAGTCCACTTGCGGCCTCGGCGGTCCATAATTTGTCCTGACGCGAACATGATGGGGATACCCACCACGCCCGCTACCAGACTTATCGACCCCAGCGTTGCTGGGCCAACGCCATATGCGAACACGGCGAAAATAAAGTAAGGCCCTCCGTTCCCTTGGGCGCCTCCCCTCGCGGTGTTGGCAAAAAATTGCGATGCGAACAACACCAGCACAGGCCTTGTGAGCAGCTTCGACCAGGAAGTATCCACCTCCGCCTTGGCAGTGCTCCCGCGCCGGCGAGCAAGCACCGTGGGAGAAGTCTCCTTGATAAGCAGGTACGTCGGCACCGTGGCCACGAGCGCCGCGAGGCCGAAGAGTATGAACGGCACGCGAAGACCGAACAGCTCGCCAACGATCCCACCGACGAATGGTCCGGCGAGAGTGCCCGCCCGCTGGACGCCAGACATGCTGGTGATTTGGCGCCCTCGTTGGTTCTGGGGGCCTGTGTCAGCGATGACGGCGAGGCGGCTCATCTGCCACATCTGCTGAGCGATACCCGCGATGGTCATGTAGCCCAGGAACTCGCTGTAGGAGGTAGCTCGAAACACCAAGAACGAGGAGAGCGCGGTCACCAAGGGAGAAGCGATCAGGATTTTGCGCCTGCCGACCCGGTCGATAAGATATCCAGTGGGCACCGTAGCGATAACCGACCCGACCATGGGGGCGATGACCACGAACGTGGCCAAGGCCACGCCAGCGCCGAATTCCTCCTTGGCGATGATCGGCAGAACAGGGATGGTGAACCCCCGCCCCATGCCGAGCAACAACGCAGGCAGCAGTAAGGAGAAGAGTAGTTGGTTCCGCCGCATGAAGCCTTGAGCCCTCTTCAAGGCTTGATCACGGCCTCAAACAAGGGGTCGATCTGATCAGACTTGAACGACGTCGGCCTAAATACGATCTCGTCTGTCCCGAGCTTCTCGTGCATCGCAATCAAGTCGCGGACAGCGCTTTCCGAATTCGGATTGCCAGCCGAGCGTCGTGGGGCTCCGGCGTCCCCGCGCCCACCGTAGTAGTGGCCAATCATCTCTTCAAGTAGGTCGTCGGCATCGGGGCCGAAGGCGACTGGCAGCGTGGCCAGGTAGCGTGGTCTGCCAGCGCGGCCATGCTTCGTCCAGGCTGCGTTCACTTTCTCCATAATCTCAGCTGTCCATTCTTCGTTCCAAGCGCGCCCGCCTATCACGTAGCCGTCGGCGACCCGGCCAACGCGGTCGATGGCACGGTCGGCCGTGCCACCCAGCAGAAGCTCCGGCCCGCCCTTCTGGACAGGCGCAGGGCCGACTTCATACTGAGCTCCATCGAAGTGGTCACCGGCCCAGATGCGCTTCATGACGTCGAGCTGCTCGTCGAATCGCTTGCCTCTCGTGTGGTGGTCAACGCCCGCCACGAGTGAGTCCTCGATCCTGCTACCAACCCCGAGGCCCAACGTGAAACGGCCCCCTGAAATGGCATCGAGCGTCGCAGATTGTTTGGCGAGGGCAGCAGCGTTGCGCAATGGCCCAACCAAGACGGCAGTCTGCAGCCGCAGGCGTTGAGTGATGGCCGCGACCGCAGCTAAAAGTGTAATGACTTCGTACGAGTCGTAGACGATGCGGTCTGTAACGGTAAAACTGAAGAACGCGCCTTCGTCAGCCCGCTCCACCAGCTTACGGATTGACGTCCAGCTCGCCGTCGGTTGTATGAATGGAAGCCCGATTCCAACTTTCAATGTGTTCCTCCACCTCGGTGCCCACTCATCAGGTTTGCGCCAACGCCACGGCATTCTATGAGTGCCTCCCTGGGGTGTCCAACACAAACGAACCTGCCTCGCTTGACCCTGTCCCTCCATCGCCGTACGCTCCGACGGTCTTATCTCGGATCCAGAGGTTAGTCATGGGCGCAGGCGACGTTTCTGATACAGCATTTGAGCGGGCGGGCGGGGTCCTCATCCGAGCATTGACTGGCATGAGCGTCGAACAGCTCCGTACGCAACCAGCCGGACCGGAAAGCAACTCGATTGGCTGGCTGTCCTGGCACCTGTCCCGTGTGCACGACCAGGGCTTCTCGAATCTGCTTGGCCGCAAGAAGACAGCCTGGTTGGCCGAGCGTTGGTATGAGAAATTCGACCTCCCATCTGAGATTGGGTCGGGCGGCCGCTCCACGCTTGACGACGTGCGGGCCTTTGACCCCATCGATTCCCAGACCCTGATCGGCTACTGGGAGGCCGCACGCTCCAGGTCGCGAGAGTTCTTGGCTGGGCTACGCGACGAGGAATTGGACAGTCCCACGCCAACTCATCACGGCGGCCCTCCTGGACCAGAGACCTACAAGATCACAATCGCCCGCGTCACCGGGGACACGATCCAGCACATCGGGCAGGTCGCCTATGCCCGAGGGCTGATTGACGAGCACGGTTGGTACGGCGCTTAGGCGTCCATTGCTATACTAGTATCCGGTACATAGTTGAACGGAGTTGGGCGATGCTCACCCCTCAAGAGAATGAAACCCTGACGAGAGTCGGGCCTGGCACGCCCATGGGCGAACTGATGCGCCGCTACTGGCATCCACTTGCTGCGGCCGGCGAACTGGACGAGCGTCCAACCAAGGCCGTGCGCTTGCTCGGCGAGGACCTGGTCCTCTACAAGGACCGCTCCGGCACCATCGGCCTCATCGACCGCCTCTGCCCTCACAGGCGCGTCGACCTCTCCTACGGCATACCCGAAGAACGCGGCCTGCGATGCATGTACCACGGGTGGATGATGGACGAGACGGGCCAGTGTATCGAGCAGCCCTTCGAAGAGACGGTGCACCCCGATGGACGCTTCAAGGAAAGGGTGAAGGTAACCGGGTACCCAGTGCAGGTCCTCGGTGGGCTCATATTCACGTACATGGGCCCTCTGCCAGCGCCTGCTCTGCCGCACTGGGACATCCTAGCCGAGACCAAGGGCGTGCTCAGGGAGTTGTTCATAGCCGAGATCCCCGCCAACTGGCTGCAGTGCATGGAGAATTCGGTTGATCCCGTCCACCTGGAATGGCTCCATGGCGTGTATGGCGCATACATTGCCCGTCTGGACGGGCGCTTCGACGTCGTCGCAGAGTCCGTGGCCACCTATGGACGCCACAAGGAGATTGGATTCGATGTCGCAGAACGCGGCATCATCAAACGTCGCGTCTACGGGGAGACGACCAAAGAGAGCCCCAAGTGGACCGTCGGGCACCCGCTCATCTTCCCAAACATCCTCCAGCAAGGTGGTGGCGGTCGCTTCTTCCTCCAGTACCGTGTGCCCATCGACGACGAGCACACCTGGCACGCGGAGGTGACTTCATACTGGTTCCCCGATGACGTGGATGTACCCGCTCAAGAGACCGTGCCCTACCAGTTCATGACAGTGCACAACCCAGATGGTACGTTGCGCTCCGACGACACCATTGCCCAAGACCACGCGGCCTGGATTCTCCAGGGGCCGATCATGGACCGGTCGATGGAGCGCCTCGGCGAGTCTGATCGGGGCCTCATCATGTACCGCCAGCTATTGGCGGACCAGTTGCGTCTCATGGAGGAAGGCGGAGAACCGCTCAACGTCTTCCGGGACCAAACTCTCCTCCACAACGACCAGGAGGGATGGGGCGCCCTAGGCACCAACTCCGGCATTGACGAGGTTGCGCGATACGGCAGCGCGCTTAAGGAGCAGATCGCTGACCTCCTCAGCAAGACCTCAGTGCAAGCGAGTCAGCAGTACACCGCCTAAACATCCGACCCCGGTTTGAAACCAGACGAGAAGGCGTGCATGATGCACGCCTTCTTTCATTCCTGGAGGTAATATGGTTTCAGACAGCCCCCTCAACGTCGGCATCATCGGACTCGGCGCGGGTGCGATGAACATGCTCCCCGAGCTAAACGCCAATCCTAACGCGCGCATCGTCGCCGCAGCTGACCCCCGTCCGCAGGCCCTAGAGCGCTTCAAGAGCGACTTCCATGCCGAAGTGTACTTAGACGCAGAGTCACTCTGCAAAAGCGACGACGTGAATGTCGTCTACATCATGTCGCCCGACGAGTTGCACGCCGAGCACGCCGTCCTCGCTGCAGAGAACGGCAAACAAGTGCTAGCAGACAAGCCCATGGGTATCACGCTGGAGGAGTGCGACCGCGTGATTGAAGCCACGGAGCGCAATGGCGTGCGCATCATCATCGGGCATAGCCAGAGTTTGGATCCGCCCAATCTCAAGTTAGCGGAGATCGCCAACAGCGGAAGGCTGGGCAAGCAGGTGATGGTCCACACGCTCTTCTACACCGATTGGATCTACCGGCCCAGGGCCAAAGAGGAGTTGATGCAGGAGAAGGGCGGCAGCATCATCCGCAGGCAAGGCCCGATCCAGGTGGACATCCTGCGCATGATTGGCGGCGGAATGGTCAAGAGCGTGCGTGCCGCCGCCAACATCGTTGACTCAGCACGCCCCATCGACGGCAGCTACACCGCGTTCCTGGAGTTCGAGGAGGGCCACACGGCCACAATGGTCTACGACGGCTACGGCCACTTCAACAGCGCGGAGCTGACTTACGGCTACACACTCCAGGGTGTGCCCTATGACCCAGAGCTTCACATGAAGACACGTCAGCGCGTCAAGGGCTTCGCCGGACCCGACGCAGAGGAGGAGTTCAAGGAGTCCTCGCGCTACGGCGGCTCCATGAACCGGCCAATCACCCTACGTGACGACCCAGAACGGCGGCACGCCTTCTTCGGGCTGACGTTGGTCAGCTGCGAGCGTGGCGCCATACGGCAAACGCCCACGGGGATCATTGTCTATGGCGACGACTCCATTGAGCACATCGACGTCTCTGGAAGCGATGGATACACGCGCAGGTATGGGTCAGTCGAGGTCGACGAGATGCACCGTGCGATGGCAACGAACACGCCGGTGCGCATCCACGATGCGCATTGGGGGAAGGCTACGCTGGAGGTGGTGCTCGGTATCATCGAATCATCGCGGACGCACAGCGAGATAAAGATGCACCACCAAGTGCCCTACTTCGGCCAAGACGTGACCTAGCAGCTAGCTCAGTAGCCGCTCAAGGAAAATCTTGCCGGGCTTACTGTCCTTGAACGGCCCGCCCGTGCCCTCGAATCCGGGGTACTGGGCGTATTCCGTGGGCAGCCAGATAATGTCCTTCTCCTCGCGGTGGACGTTGACCGGATCGCCGCCATCCTCGACCACGCGCATCTGCTCCTCAAGCATGTTGCGGAACATGATGATGCCAACGTCGGTCACGCCGAGGGCCTCAGTGGGCCTATCGACGATGGGGCCCTGGATAACCCACGACAGCTGGTCCTGGCCGACCACATAGTCATCCTTGATACGGCCGTTTTCGAAGTAGAGTGGCCGTTCTTCGTAGGGCACAGGGCCGTCGGGCACGACCTCGCCTTCGTCCGGCATGAGCACCGTGTAGGACATATGCATCGTGTGGGTGTCGTCCACGGGGACACGGAACTGGAACTCGAACCAGTTCTCTTGTCCGACTCGTAGCGTGTATGGAAACAGGATTGGGTGGCCGATGCGCCACCATTCGCTATCCTCGGTCTCCCCCACCAAAAGGCGGCGCTTGATGATGCCGTATTCGAACTTGTCGAACCCAATCTTCACGTGCTCCAGTCCGCGCATCGCGGTGACGCGGTCGAACTCCTCGCGGGGCATGCTTGACTGCGTAATCGCGCCCATCTTGCCGGGTTCGCTCAACTCACCCGACTGCATGTTCTTCTTGCTCCGCCACATGCCGTAGTAGCGGTGCAGCCATTGGAAGTGAACCGGGTCGAGTGAATTCTCGTGGCATTGCAGCCAGTTGCACGGGAGCATCACCATCGCGATGCTCCGCTTGACATTCTCCCAGACCAGCATGTCCCAGCGCGGAAGCACGGGAACAGGTTGGGGGCCCATGTAAACGAAGACTAGTCCCGCCAACTCCTGCGCGGGGTACGCGGTGATGTGCACCTTCTCTTTGAACTTACTACCCTCGGGTTCGGACGGTTGGTCCACGCAGGCGCCCGTCTCATCGAAAATCCAGCCGTGGTAGGCGCAACGGAGGCCGTTCTCCTCCGGCACTCCGTAAGAGAGGTTTGCCTTACGGTGTGCGCACGAAGGCTCCACACAGCCAACCGTTCCCTTGGCGTCCCGATAGAGCACAAGGTCCTCGCCCAGGAGCCGAATCTCCTTGGTCGGAGTCTCCTCGTTCAACTCAACGCTGGCCGCGATAGGGTGCCAATAGCGCCGCATGAGATTCCCCATGGGAGTGCCAGAGGCGACTTGGGTAACGCGTTCGTTCTGTTCCTGAGTTAGCATCCGGTTCCTTCTCTCGTTCCCCCTTGCTCCTCACTATTTTAACTGGAGCGGACCCAGGCTACCAGCGCTCGGCGCACCGTTGCCTGCCATCGTGCGCCGAGCCTACAATTCTCTCGCACCAGCACCGAGACATAGGAGACCTAGATGGCAGACGACATAGGCCTGTTCGAAGCGTTATATAGCCAGCGGGCCATCAGGCACATCAAGCCCGACCCCGTTCCCGACGAGCTCATCGAGAAGGTCATCGACGCTGGCGTTCACGCCCCCAACGGCGGCAACGAGCAGCGTTGGGCGTTCGTCGTCATACGCGACCCCGAGATTAAGCGGAAGATGGCGCCCCTGTATAACGGCGTCGGCCGGCCTGACCATGGGGAGGCCGAGACCTGGTCGCAGCGCAATTCCCAAACCTCCGCGAATTACCTCTCGGAGCACATTGAGGGCATCCCAGTCTGGATACTGGCGTGCATCGGGCACGACGGCAAGGACATCAGCAACGGCGCATCCATCTACCCTGCTGTGCAAAACATGTTGCTTGCCGCACGTGGCCTCGGCCTTGCAAGTGTGCTCACGACACGCGTACGCAGGGGCTACGAGGATGAAATGCGCGAGTGGGTGGGGATTCCGGACGACTTCGTCACCGCGGCCATGATTCCGTTGGGCTACCCGCGGGACGGCTATGGCTATGGACCGACAACGCGGAGGCCTGGCTCAGAGGTCACCCACTGGGACAAATGGGGCAACCAAAAGTAGCCGCTAGCCCCCGTACTTCTGTTGGCCCAGCCGGTTGTATGTGACAGGTGTCGTTACTAGCAGCCCGGCGTCCACCGGCAGAACAACACCGGTGATCCAACGCGCTTCCTCACTGGCCAAGAAAACGGCGGCGTTGGCCACGTCCCATCCCGTGCCCTCGGTGCCCAACGGAGCGGCCTGTCGGCGTAGCTCACGCAAGTTTTCATCCATGCGTGGCGCGACCATCGGCCCGTAAATCAGTCCTGGCGCGATGCAGTTCACGCGGATGCCCTGATGCCCGTGGTCCCCCGCCATGGACTTGGTCAGCCCAATCACCGCCGCTTTGGAGGTCGTGTATGGCGTGCTGCTATTCGCCCGGATTCCAGCCATGGACGAGATATTGATGATGGCGCCGCCGCCGCTCTCAGCCATCCTGGGGATAGCATACTTAGAAGAGAAAACGATGCTCTTCACGTTGACGGCCATGATGTGGTCCCATTCCTCTTCGGTCACCTGCTCCACGCGCGTTCGAATCGAGATGCCCACGTTGTTGTCGAGGATATCCAGGCGCCCGTAGCGCTCCACGGCGGCCTCCACCATGGCCTTGCACTCCCCTTCCGAAGTGACGTCGGCCTGGAAGAACGAGGACTCGCCACTCTCGGCGCGAATTATTTCGCTCGTCTCCCGGGCGCGATCCTCGAAGGCGTCAGCCAGCAGCACTTTCGCTCCCTCGCGGGCAAACAGAATCGCGGTGGCCTTCCCGTTGCCAATACCTTCGCTACTAGAGCCAGCGCCAGTAACGATGGCAACCTTGCCGTCCAAGCGTCCAGCCATGTTTCGTCCTCGTGCGAGTCTAGGAATCTTCCTGCAGGGCATCTATCAGGGGATGGCCAGCCAGCAACTCCGAAAGTTCTGTTATCCGGCCTTCGAAGATTGCCCCTTCAATATCTGACTCAACCTTCGCGTACCAGCCGTCCTCCAGACGTCCCAGCAGGATGGTGAGATGGCCGTCGTGTACGGTGATCTCTGTCGGTGCTATAGAGTTGTCGTGCTTGTCATCCAAAGAAACCGTCTGGTCGGTCTTACCATCTCAATCGATGAGCCAAGCTCGTCGCCGAATCGCCATGCTAACACGCGGCTTGCCTGGAGCCAGCCGCCGCCCTTCAGACGCCTTTGAATGGTAAACTTGGTTACCCTAAGCTTGGTTACCCTATACGAGTACCTGATACGGCAGGAGGCCTTCATGCTCACCGCTGAACAGAACGAGCGCTTCACCCGAGTAGGCCCCGGGACACCCATGGGCGAGGTGATGCGCCGTTACTGGCACCCCATCGCAGCCAGTGTCGAGCTGAACGAAGAGACTCCGACCAAGGAGATACGCCTGCTGGGCGAGGACCTAGTCCTGTTCCGTAGCACAAAGGGTGAGGTCGGCTGCATCGAGCCGAGATGCCCCCACCGCAAGGCCAACCTCTCCTATGGGGTTCCAGAACCTGAAGGCATCCGTTGCGCCTACCACGGCTGGCTCTTCGACGTGAACGGAAAGTGCGTTGATCAGCCTTCGGAACCTGAGGGCAGTCGCTTCAAGGAGAAGGTCAGCCTCAAGTCTTACCCCGTCCAGGAGCTGGGCGGCCTCGTGTTCGTCTACATGGGCCCGCAGCCTGCGCCGCTACTCCCCAACTGGGACATCCTCGTATGGGAAAACGTGACTCGAAACATTAGCTCTGTGACGCTGCCGGCCAACTGGCTCCAGTGCATGGACAACTCCCTCGACCCCGTCCACTTCCAGTGGCTCCACCGCTACTGGGGTTCCTACGTTATGCGGATGAAGAAGCCCGCCGATGAGCGCAACGAGTGGAACCTCACCACCTTGGGACGAGGCCGTGACCACCTCAAGGTCGGATTCGATCGCTTCGAGTACGGCATCGTTAAGCGTCGGCTCTTGCGGGGCGAGACCGAGGACGACCAGTGGTGGCGCATAGGCCACCCCATCCTCTTCCCCAACATACTGCGTGTCGCCCAGGACCGGTGGCATTCCTTCCAGTACCGTATCCCCATCGATGACACACATACCTGGCACATGATTTATTTGGTCGACGTCCCAGAAGAAGGAGTGACCGTGCCGGTACAGGAAGAGATTCCTTACACCGAACGGCCCCTGTACGACGAGAAAGGCCGGCTTAACAACACCATTGTGCCCGCTCAGGACGAGGCTGCTTGGGTGATGCAGGGCCCGATTACGGACAGGACTACCGAGCACTTGGGCGTCACCGACGTAGGTATCATCTTCTACCGAAGGATGATTGAAGAGCAGATTAAAATCGTCGAGGACGGCG
>Ga0114996_10008539_pt1 | contig 11368 bp, 9 predicted proteins | sample ArcticOcean_MG_C_4_FD_87039 | JGI IMG/M metagenome (GOLD analysis project Ga0114996, IMG submission 87039) | Marine microbial communities from western Arctic Ocean - ArcticOcean_MG_CB4_134 | ecosystem: Environmental > Aquatic > Marine > Oceanic | place: Arctic Ocean: Canada Basin | collected... | reverse complement strand
TGTCTCCCGCACCTTCTCCCGAAGTGTCTCCCGCACCTTCTCCCGAAGTGTCTCCCGCACCTTCTCCCGAAGTGTCTCCCGCACCTTCTCCCGAAGTGTCTCCTGTGGCACCCAGTACCCCGGAACCGGAACCGACATCCCCCAGTCCGTAGTTGGGGTGAACAGTCTTGTTGAGGGAAAGATCCTAGGCGCAGAGGCAGCGACCGTATTCGTAGAGTCCACGCAGGCTGTGAATATCCTGGTCAAAGTCTGGCACGCTGACGAGGGGAGGCTGCGTATCCAGCATGCCGCGTAGCTTTGCTAGATTGGCCGCGTCTCGTAGCACCAACGTTTGATATTGTTCAAAGTGATTCAAGGCGGCCCGGCTCACCTTCTTCCGGGTGCTCGCGCGGTGAAGTGCTAGACTCTCTTCGCCCATGACGTCGGCTTCGAAGTCTTTTGCCAAGAGTTTGTCGACCGGTCCGAAAGGTTCTCGAATGCGATTGACGACGAACGCTCCCAGCGGCATGCTCGCTTCGATCAGGGCATCGCGAAAGAAGAGGCCCTCGTTCATGCTGGCCTGCTCGGGGCCCGTAAGCACGATGAATGAGGAGTCGGAACTGCTCAGCAGTTGTTTTACCTTATCTGCCCGCTCTTTGAATCCGTCATACATGACGCTGAAGTCTTGCAGGAATTCCAGAACGGAGAGAAAGAAATCCGCCCCGACAAATTTGTTCATGCCGCGCAAGATCATGCGATTGGCTTCGAGGAATCCCAGGCCAAATTTGCCGATGCGTCGACCGCCCCGAGCCAACAGCCCGGATGTATTGTGCCCTAGAAAGTCCATTAGGCGCTGCGGTGCGTTCAAGAAGTCCAGTGCGTGAACCGTAGGGGGCGTGTCGAGAACAATGAGATCGTATTTGCCGCTCTGGTGGATCTCATACAGTTTCTCCATGGCCATGTATTCTTGAGAGCCTGCCAATCGGGTGGCTGCTTGCACATAGAACGGGTTGTCCAAAATCCGATCGCGGGTTTTCGGATTGGTGGTGTGTCGTTCTATGAGTTGGTCAAAGGTGCGTTTGGTGTTGAGCATCATCGCGGCAAAAGGTGCACTATCGGAAACGCCTGCATTGGCAAGCATGTCCGGTGTGATGATTTGTTCTTCGTCCTTGAACGACTGGAGGCCAAGGGCATTGGCCAAGCGGTGTGCGGGGTCGACCGTAAGGACGATCGCTCGCCGACCCGAGGCTGCAGCCATTAGAGTCAGCGCAGCACTGGTTGTCGTTTTCCCGACTCCACCCGGTCCGACACACAGCAAGACTTGCGACGAATCAATCAACGTCTCAATGGTACTCATGGCGCTGAAATCGGTAGCACTGTGCTCACCGGCCTGTCAATGCGCTCCCTTAACGTTGGAAGGGCAAATCATCAAATGGTGGCGGCTCATAATGGACTCTTTCTAGGCACAGACCATGTGGCGGTGCCGTCGGTCCCGCCTCAGTGCGGTTTCGAGCGTCCAGCACTTTTTTCACCCACGCGACGGGTTGACGGCCCTTGCCCACTTCCACAAGGGTGCCGGCGATGATGCGAACCATGTGCTGCAGAAAGGCATTTCCCTCCACGTAAATCGTGATAAGTGGCGTCTGACTCGGATTGATATCCACGCGGGTCAAGGAGCGTTGGGGCGAGTTGGCCTGACAATCAGCGGCGCGAAAGGACGAGAAATCAAAGCTCCCAATGAGAAGATCTGCAGCGGTTTGCATCGCCGAATGATCGAGGGGAAGCGGGACATTCCAAGCTCGGCGTGAGTAGAGTGCGGCGCGCGAGGGATGATTCCAGATGGTGTACTGATAGGTCTTCCCACGGGCGGATTTGCGAACGTTAAAATCTTGAGAGACTTCGACGGCATCCAGCACGGAAACATCGTCGGGCAACAGGGTGTTCAAACCGCGTTTGTAACCGTGGAGCGGAATCTCTTTGTCGGAATAGAACAACACCGGTAACGCGCGGGCATGAACACCCGCATCGGTGCGACTCGATGCGTACAAGGTGGTGCGTGTGCCCACCATTGCATGGACCGCATCACTCAGGACGTCTTGCACGGTGCGAAGATTCAGTTGGCTCTGCCACCCGTGGAAGTCCGTGCCGTCAAACTGAACACAAAGTAGTATGGGCCGTGACAAAGTGGACTCAGAGTTCGAATGCAATACCAAAGAGGATAGACGTGCCACCGAGATGGAAGGACTTCTCGCTGCCGAAGTCATCAATCACGGCATACACGAATTCAGCAAACACGTACGAGTTGTTGACTCCCATGTCACCGTCGAAACCTTGGGCCATGTCGGGCGCGAATGTGTCCAACAAAATCTTGATTCCGCCCGCCACATGCCACCCGAAAGTGTCGCCCTTGCCTTCAAAGCTGGAAGTTTCCAGGGTGTCAGGATCGGTGCTTTCGTAGGTCGCGGTCTCTCCCACGCCATCGTTAATCCACCAAATATTGTAATCGAGACCACCTTTGAAGAAGGGCACGATAGGAACATTCCATTTTATTGCCAACACATCGAAGTGGTAGACGAGCGACAGACTCATGGGAATCATGTTGAATTCGGTGGCGTCGTTGGCCGCGCTGTCCGAGCCGGTTTCCAGGCCGCTGCCACTCACCGAGCCGTAGCCCAGTTCCATGCCGATGGCGAGACTGCCGAAACCTTGCCAGATGTGGTAATCGTATTCGATGCGCGTCATGAAGAGCCCATCATCACCGAAGATGGTGTTGTAGGGTTTGCCATCCAGCCCCGCTTCGCTGTCCACGTTCGGCATCATCGCTCCGAACTTGAGTTCGAACATCTGTGAACGCTTCGAATCTGGGAATGACGAGAACACCTGGCCAAAGCTTGTGCTGGGCCCCACAAGTATGCCCACGAGGAGAGCAGTAAGAACGAGTCGTTGCCGGTTCATCGCGTCCCCCCGAGTGCTATCGATGAGCGCTTTCGCCGCCGGAATGCCCACCACAAGAGAAGTCCTGCCAAGAGAATCCACCCGACTCCGGTGCGTGTTACGATGGAAAACACAACGGATGGAATGAGAAGGAAGCGAGCCAAGGGGCGCATCCAGTCGTGATTCGCCAGCACGAGGGCCGCTTCAGGTCCCTGGTCGTAATAGAGTGACACGAGCGCTTTCCCTCCTTCATTAGAGAGGAGCCACTCGTCGCGCAGTGCCCTGAGCTCCACAACGGCGCCTGCGCTCTGGGATCCCCATGCCGCGGTGGCAACGAAACAGCCCGTCATTCCCCCTTCTTCTTGCCCGCCCGATCTCTTGTAGTGCTCAAAGAAATCATCCACTTCGACGGGTATCCCTACGTGCAAATCCGACTCATTACAGATTTCGCTTTGGTTCCCGAAGGAGTCTTCGGCGATGATCCCCACATGGTATTCGGTGTAGTTGGTCAGTCCCGTGAGTTGGTATTCGGTGACCGTGAGCCCAGAAGTGCTGGTGAGCGCCGGGTCGTTGTTGGCGATCTCAACCGACGTGAAGGGGTCTTCGCTGTAATACAAGGTGTATGTGATCGACGCTTCGTTGCTGTTGGCGTCATCACTCCAGGACACGGTTAGGTTGGTCTCTCCGGTTAATACTTCGGAAATGCTGGGCGGCTCGGGCACCACATAATCGGCGTCGAAGGCGATCTGAGAGACGTACATCTGACCCGCCGCCAGATCATTGATGTAGAAGTAGACGTAATGCGTGGATGCAACCAAACAATCGTCTCCCAACAGATCGGTCATCAACACATCGACCTCAATGTCGGTGAAGTCGGATCGAGAGGCGAGTCCCACGATGGGCACACACGACCCCGAGTCGCTGGTGGGAAACTCTGTGGTCCCGCATGAGGTGCCCACGGCGACGCCAAATTCAGCATCTGTAAACGAGTCGGTGGACAACGTGACTTTGAATGAAGCCGGTCCACTGCTCTCATCGGCTTTTCCACTGCCCGGTTTCGCCGCAGGTAAATCGTCAGTGTTGGTTGCATCGGCGGTTTCGGAAGATGCGTCGCCCGACGGCGGCGTGTCGTCCACCGTGTCTGTGGGTTCGGGCGGGACATCGTCAACCACGGTGTCGGTTGGGCCTGTATCTTCAACCACAGTGTCTGTCGTGTCGGCGGTGTCTGTTGTGTCGGCGGTGGTGCCCGCATCGCTGTTGGTGTCACCACTCACATCGGTACCCACTGTAATTCCTTCTTCACAGATGTCCGGTGCCGTGAGTTGGAGATAGGCATAACAGTCGAGCAAGTTGATTTGGTGCGTTTCGTCGCCCAGATCGGTTCCAAATCGTTCGCTCAATGTCACGTTGACACCCGAGATGGAGGTGATGATGAAGCCTGAAATGTCACCTTCACCTTCTGCCATAGCCGGTTGCATGCTCAGCCACAGCAGGGTCATAATCAGGAAAACTTTACGCATCAAACACTCCTCGTGCACAACTCCAACACCTTGGTAAAGCAAACGACGTGCCATGCCAAAACCACGCAACAATTGCACGAGGTGCGCGGTTTTCCCCGCCCAATAGCACCGGTTTGTGACACTTTGACGTTATCGGTGTCGTGAGGACTGACAATTTGTCATTTCGAACCATCGTTGGGGGGAGTGTAACAGCCATCAGAGGGGAGAACCAGATCTCGCTCTTTGTATCGTGGCGGTCTGGCGCGCCTCTCAGAATGCTTCGAGATCGCAGACGGTTTGGACCACGGATATTAACGCGGCGGCGTTTCGGCGAATTTCGTCAATGACCGCAATGATGTGCACGTTTTTCCCCGTAGTAATGGGGGGGAGAAGTCGGATTTCGTCGTTGTCGATAATCAGGGCGGGCTGGACATTGTTGTCGAATCGAATGACGGGGCTTGTAGCCAGACGTTGGGTAACATCCGCGATGTCCAGTTCGTTTTCCAGCCAATAATCCAGGAGGAGCATTGTACCGCCAAACACAGGTGCCGTGATGGTCGAAATGGACACGGGAGAGGTCAACAGGGAGTCCAGACCGGCCAAGTCGGTTGTCGTGGGCAGTAGGTTGAACGCCAGGCGCCCTCCAATGGTCTCTGTTGGGATGTGCTCTTGGTTAAATAGTGCCACGGTTTGGCCATAGAGTTCTTCAATACCCAGCGGTCCCAGGGCGCTCACCGGTTCGAGTACGGTTCCCGTAATGTGTTCGATTCGTGTGCCGAGCGCTTTGCCAATGATGGCAATGGCCGCGGCTGTTGCATTCGGAATGTGGAGTGTTCCGCCATGGTCGTTGATGACCTCACCATTGACATCCGGATGAACGATCACTGCGTCTTCCGTGATGTCGGCAAGGCGTACAACGACGGCTCCAGCGACGACGTCATCAGTATTGCCATTGATCGCGATTTCAACACCCTGTCGGTTGTCGGCATTCGCTGTTTTCACATTGATCGGTTGGCCACGGAAAAACACATCTGAAGCGCCTGGTTCGCCCAAGAGGCGTAACTCACGCAACCAGCTCGGTTCCTGTAACTCCATGAGTTGGAGCACTTCCCGGCTAAGTACATGTTCCGGATCAGAAATGGAGACCACATAACTCATCGCTAGGTGACCATAGCAAGCCTTGTGCGGACCCACAACACTCGAGAGGGTCCACGGATCATCACAAGCTTGGGGTAGGTGCTGTGAGCAGCAGTGCCTTTAGATCGTCGTCGGTGAAACGAATTCCTCCACCAACAAACCAATCCATCGAGGATTGATTCATGACATCGTCCACGCCAGCGCTGACATAGAAGTGCTTGAAGAACTCGTAGTTCGTGAGCAGCCGCAGCCGAGGGTATTCATTCTCTGTGAAGTCAAACACATCGGCGGACAGTCGCAGCGCATCGTCAAAGAACTCCACGTCAAGCCCCAGGCCTCCTGTCCCTTCAAAGATACCAAAACGGCCGGTGAGAAAATGCCAACGTTTCGCAAATTGAAAGCTAAACTTGATGCCCTGACTGGTGGTAGCGGATGTTTCATTGACCACGGGGGGTAGGCTTGGATCGTTTGTTTGCGTAACGACCTGTTGCACGTTCGTCTTCCCCCGAGGATCGTCAATCAACTCCAAGATGTAATATTTGTCTTCCTTGGGTTGGAGACGCAGCCGTAGGTAGTTCTTTAGCGCGGCTTGTTCGAAATAGAATTCACTCCGAAGGTCCACGCGTGTTTCCAGCCTGGACACACGCTTGACGACATCGCCGGCATCGGTCACCAGTTCTTCGATTCGAGTGATGACGGTGTCGTCGTTGATGAGGCGTCCAAGAGTACCATCGCCGCGATTGACCTTGCCGGTGATCTCGTTGACGTTGGTCATGATCGTGTCCACCTTGTCGAGCGAGTTCGTCAGCGATGCCAGTGTTCCCCGAATCGTCCCCAAACTGCTCTCCACCTGTCCGCGACTGCCGCTGATCAAGGTCCGCACGTCGCGTGTAACCACTTCGACGTTCCCGAGAATTCGGCGAACCGACGTGGAGGCTTCCCCGCTCATGCGTGCGGCGTTGGAGCTGAAACGCTCCACATTGCGAATGATATGACCGATTTGCTCACCCCGGCCCACAATGCTTCCCTTCAAGAATGTGTTAACCGCACCGGTCACGTATTTTACCTGGTCCGTGATCGTGGTCAGATCTTTCGACGCTTGGCTGATGTTCTCCGCGATGCCGTCCATTCGTTTTGTACCGTCGTCGCCACCGAAGATCTTCGCGATGGGTGTGGTGACCTTCTTGACGTCTGTGGCGATTCCTTCCACCTGCACAAAGATTCGTTGGAAGCGATCGAATAGCTCCCCTGTCCGCTCCAGTTGGCGCATGACCGCGCTCAACCCCGAGGCGGACACAACGGATGTAATTTCGTCACCATCCATCAAAGCACGGCCGTTGATTCCCACAGACAGTTCCAGATAGTGGTCGCCCAAGACCGACGCTTGGCGTCGGGTGATTGTGGTCCCGTTGATCCACTCACCCTTTTCGTTTTGTATTCCTTCTTTTAGCTTCCGCTGTTTTTCGATCAGAATGGTGACGCGGGCCAAGTTGGGGCTGTTTTCTGCGATAGCAATGTTGTTTATTTCGCCGACCTGGACGCCCGCGACCGTGACGCGAGTTCCTTTGTTGAGTCCCGAGACATCGTCAAAGAGCGCATACAACCGGTAGGTGTTCTCACCATACTCGTATCCCTGGTGTGACGTGGAAAAGATGAAGATGGTGGAGACGATGCCCAACAGCACCACGATGCCAACCACGAATGTCGATCGCGAACTATCCACGAATGGCCTCCAATCGGACACCAGAGGTGGTAATAAATTGTTCGACCGGTTGCAGGTTGGACGAGGCAACGAATTCGGGGGTACCACTGACCAAGATTTGTCCGTCGAAGATCATGGCGACTTGGTGAGCGATACGAAATGTGGAGGCCATATCATGGCTGATCACGACGGTTGTGATGCCCAGTTGCTCTTGGGTGGTGACGATCATGTCATCGACCTGGGCGCACAGCACCGGATCGAGCCCCGTTGTCGGTTCATCGTAGATAAGAAACTCCGGATTCAACATGATGGCACGCGCCAACGCGACCCGTTTTCGCATGCCACCGCTGAGTTCGGCGGGCCATTTCTTACCCATTCCCGTCAAGTGAAGCATCTCTAGCTTCTCCTGGACGTGGTCTCGCACTTGGGCTCGGCTGTAATCCGTGTGTTCGTAGAGCGGAAATGCGATGTTTTCCTCCACAGTCATGGAGTCGAACAACGCAGAGTGTTGGAAGAGCATCCCAAATTTCCTGCGGACCTGAATGAGCTCGTGTTCAGGCATGGTGACGATGTCTTTACCGTCCACTTCGATCGAGCCTTCATCGGGCCGTATTAGGCCGATAATGTGTTTAATAAGGACCGTTTTCCCCGATCCAGATCCGCCGATAACTGTGGTGATGTGCCCCCGTTTTATGGAGAGTTCAATGCCTTGCAAAACCGCGTGTTCCCCGAACGATTTGTGTAGATTCGTTACGCGGATCGCGATGTCACTTGTGCTCTGGCTCTGGTCACTTCTCATACTCATCGGAGAAAATTGTATGTTGAGCTTGCGTTTGAAGCCAGATTTCACTCAGTTTCCCGCAGGGGGGGAGTGTGTCTTAGAGCCAAATCGCGGTGATGACGTAGTCCAAAATGAAGATGGCGATAAAGCTGTGAACGACTGACTGCGTTGTGGCATTACCGACACCACGTGCTCCACCGAAGGCATAATATCCTTTGTAACAAGCCACGGTGGTGATGGTGATGCCAAACACCACGCTTTTCACCAGACCGATGTAAATATCCTTTGCCATCAGAATGTTACGAATATTGCCCTTATAAAGGCCACGATCTACGCCCATGATTTCAACCGTGACGTATTCCGCCCCAATCAACGCAACCATCGTAAAGAAGAGCGTTAATACAGGGACCATAACGAGACCTGCCAGTATCCGTGGTGAGACCAGGTATTGGATGGGGTCTACCGCCATTGTCTTGAGGGCATCGATTTGTTCGGTGACGCGCATGGTTCCCAACTCCGTGGCCATGGAGCTGCCTACGCGTCCTGTGACAATGAGACCCGTGAGCACGGGACCCATCTCTCGACACAGCGCCAACGACATGGTGGCGCCCGTCAGCCCTTCAGCTTGGAAACGGCTGAATCCATCCACCAATTGGAGGGCCAAAACGAGTCCGGTAAAACTGCCGGTTAGCAGTACGATGAAGAGACTTCCGGCGCCAATGAATTCCATTTGTTGCACAAATAGTTGCCAGCGCACCGGCCGCGCACCGAGCGCTCGAAGGGCGCGCACCAAGAGCAACATCATGGCACCGACTTCATGAATCAAGGTGATACCACGATGTCCGACACGGTCTAGCAGGGGGGCACTTTGCACGATTCTAGAATTACCGGTTTGTGGGGGGTTCGTCCAAAATATGGCAGAAACGAAGGGTCTTCTTTTCATCGGCCGTCATGCATTTGCCGACGGCCTCGTAGCTTGACACCGTCCGTGTGGTGAACGAAAATCGAGCCCCTTAGAGCACTTTCAACAAAAAGGATGAGAACCACGATGCTCCGCGTAACGATTCTGGAAAAGGGCGGTGGTGAATCGCAACTGGCGTTCAATCAGGACGAAATCAGCATTGGCCGGATTCAGGGAAACGATATTGTTCTCCCCAAGGGAAACATTTCCAAACGCCACGCGTGTGTGATGAAGCAGGAGGGCCAGTATGTGTTGGTGGATCTACAGAGCACCAACGGTACATACGTGAACAAACAGCGGGTGAGCGCGCCGTGGCCGGTGGGCGAAGATGACAAGGTGTATGTGGGTGACTACGTGCTGTCCTTTGTGATCACCGAAGTTTCCGAAGAAGGCCGGGAGTTGGAAGATCTGGAGACCGGTCAATACGGACCCGATGAAGTGGCTGAGGTCCTCTCCGCGTTGCATGAGCAGGGCGCCGATGGCGCCGATGTGCATGTCACGGAACAGCAGGCGTCTGAGGGTCTGCCAAGCGCCGTTGCTGAAGCGGAAGAGGGTGCAACAGAAGACGCCAGTGAAGAAGATGTCAGCGTCGAAGACGACGCAGGCATTGATTTCGGAGAAGTTGAGGCGGAGCCTGAGGCAGAGCCCGAAGCAGAGGCAGAGCCCGAAGTCGAGGCAGAGCCCGAAGTCGAGGCAGAGCCCGAAGTCGAGGCAGAGCCCGAAGCAGAGGCAGAGCCCGAAGCAGAGGCAGAGCCCGAAGCAGAGGCAGAGCCCGAAGCGGAGGCAGAGCCCGAAGCGGAGGCAGAGCCCGAAGCGGAGGCAGAGCCCGAAGCGGACGCAGAGCCCGAAGCGGACGCAGAGCCCGAGGAAGAATCTGCGGACAATACGTCAGACGATTTGGGCCTCACCGACGAGCAATTCAACCACTACGTTCAAGTACTGGAGTTGCTTGAGTTGCGGGTTAACGAATCGATCTTGTCCCAACAATCATTCGACGAAGGATCACTCACCGACGAGCAGTGGGCCGAGCTACGCGATGCCATTGGCAGTGTTGTACAGGCAGCAAGTGAAGAGGGACTCATCCCTGAATTTCTCGACGTAGTCGGCCTGGCGATTGACATTCTATATGAGTGTACGGGACTCGGTCCCATCGAGTACTTCCTGGGCGATGCGACATCCAACGTGATGTACATCAACGCTTATAATCGAGTTTTTGTGGGCAATGACGGTGAACATCGTCCCATGTTCAAGGCATTTTCAAGCCCTGCAGCATTTGATCGCATTGTGGATAAGTTACTCTCCATGCAAGGGTTTGCACAGGGCGAACACCCGCCAATGGTTCGCGGCGAGATTGCCGACGGAACATGGTATGAGTTGTTGTTGCCCCCACTGACGGCCACAACCGCTGTGTTGACGTTGGTCAAGCGAGGCACTGGCAATGGCAACGTAGCGATTGCCGATTTGGTGGGGCGTGGTGCCCTGACAGAGGATAGTTTGGCCACGTTGGAGGATGCGCTTGTGTCCGGTGCCAATGTGGTCGTGGTCGGTGATGATGCCGGTGCTCGTACAACGGTCCTCAATACGTTGGCTTCCTTGATCCCGAAGACAGACCGGGCCGTGGTTCTTGAGGCGATGCCTAGTGTGCAGATGGCTATCAGCAACGTGGTTTGGTTGCGCGCGCAACCATTGCGTGAAGAACGTGCTCAGTTGATCGCCTCGTTGCCGTCTCTGCAGGCAGATCGAATCGTTGCAGATCGCTTAAGTGGAGTGGACACTGCTGGCCTGCTGGAGTTGGGGCTAGGCGGTGCTCGGGGCCTTTTGATGACCGCATTTGGTGACTCTCCTGCGGATGCCATCACGCGATTGGCGTCGTTCTGTGAGGTTTCGGGGCGGGCTTCGTCTTCCGGTGGTGGCCATTGTTTGGTCGCATCAGGGATCGATGTTTTGGTACACGCGGCGTCGGGCCCTGACGGATGCTACGTGGCGACCCTGTGTTCCGTTTCCATGAACGCCGCAGGCGATGCGGTCGATCTCAGCGATCTGTAGGAGGATGTAGCGCATTGCGTCACGCATCCTCACCCACACTGGTACCGCGTCCTCACCGGCAACCGGCATGGCTGTACCGTCGGCCGAATATGGGTTGGCCTGTGACATACGTCTCGTGTTGGACGGACAACGCCTAATGTTCACGCTAATCATCGAAGATAAAGACGGCTCGATTGCGGACGAGTACTCCTTTGAAGAGGGCGAGTTCATCATTGGTCGTTCACACTCCAGCGACATTATCCTACCGGCCGACAATGTCTCTCGACGCCATGCGCGTTTGTACACCCAAGCGGGAAAATGTTTCTTGGAAGATTTGGGGTCTTCGAACG
>Ga0114996_10008538_pt1 | contig 11368 bp, 7 predicted proteins | sample ArcticOcean_MG_C_4_FD_87039 | JGI IMG/M metagenome (GOLD analysis project Ga0114996, IMG submission 87039) | Marine microbial communities from western Arctic Ocean - ArcticOcean_MG_CB4_134 | ecosystem: Environmental > Aquatic > Marine > Oceanic | place: Arctic Ocean: Canada Basin | collected... | reverse complement strand
GGGACGCGGCCATAGGGCACATGTCCCGAGTCCGAGAAATAGAGGATGTCCAGCCGGGGACAGCGCTCGTGGAGCCGACGCATCGCGTCCACGCCTCCGATTCCCCAGTCGATGATGCCCAGCCTCATGGGTAGCTCTGTGGCGCGACTTCCCCGGTTGGAAGCGGGCCCGAATCGAATGCGAGGACCCGTGCGTGCCGGCCCACGTTGAGAGTCTCGACCTTTCGGCCTGGAAAGCGACTCTCGAAATACCAGACAAACTCGTGTTCGGAACGAATGGGATTGTACTGCACCATTCGGGTCCAGCGCGGGTCCTTCACGAGCGAACGGAGGGCCTTGCGGAACGGCCTGTTCCGCCATTGGGTGGTGAGCGACTTCATGGAAGTACGGATGATCGCAGGCAGGTCGGTGAATCGTGGGGTCGCCGTCACCATGTCGACGACGAGCAGGCGCCCACCCGGCGCCAACACGCGCCGGATCTCCGCCATGATCGGATCCCAGTCCAGGTAGCGCCAGGAGAGCAGCGAGACGACGACATCCACGCTCTGGTCAGGAAGGGGAAGAGCGGGTTCCGTGACCCTCTCGAATGCCAGGTTGGAACTCTTCGAATGGCGCCTCTTCGCCAGCGCGATCATGGCCGGAGAGCGGTCCACGCCCACGCCCGACGCGATCCGGGGCGAGAGTGCGTCGAGAAGTGCGCCGTTTCCGCAGCCAATGTCGAGGACACGAAGCCCCTCCGCGTCCAGAACTTGGTTGGAGAGCCACTCCCACTCATCTCGTCGAACGCGAATGTCCTGGAACACCGCGTCGTAGAGTGCAGCGACCTGTTCGTAGGTCGCCTCGTCCCCGACGATTTCCGGGTCGAACGCCTTCATCTCCTCGGCCTGGACGAGGCCGAGGTACTTGGCGGCGGATCCGAGCAGTCCGTGGGACTTCTTTCCGGGACATCCCAGGAGATGGAGGTCCCCGTCGCCTGAGAGGGCCCAGCGGAATCGGTCCGTCGCGGAGGAGAAGGTCGTGTACCAGTGGTATCCCCAGGCGCGCACGCCGAAGGTGCGGGCGAAAAAGGGCGCGAACCACCGCGCTGTCCGGCACGCATGGAAGAATGCGCTGGCTTCCTTGGCAAAGGGGATGGAGAGCGTTCTCCACTCGTGGGGACTGAACTGTTCGGGCATCGCCGAAGTGCGAAACATGGGGCCATACATTCCAGCGTGACCGATGAAATGAAGCTCCTCGATGTGCCTTCCCTCCCCACGAATGCCGTCGATCGCGGCGACGAATTCGGCCTTGCTTTCGACCTTGTGGAGTCGAACCTCGGGTCCGTGGCCACGCTTCGCGCGCGCAAGGGTTTCTGCGACTCGCTCCAGCTCCGCTCCACCCGTCCGATAGCGCGTCGTGTAGGTGATCAGGCAGACATTCGCGTTCACGGGGGTCACTCCATCCCTGACCTCGAGCGCTTCCCGCCCGGGCGACACTCATGGGAACACGCGAAGCCCCCCCGGACAATCCCGGGAGTGGGTAGAAGAGCGTCGTGCGTGGGTGCGTGCGTACACGGCGCAGTGGCCTGGTGAGTGCGCGGCCGCGGCTGTTCGTGGAGGATTTCAACAGGAGGGCGCCAAAGTGGGAAGAGCCGCCCAGAACGACAAGCCTAGGGCGATCCCCGGTCGTCGAGAGCCCGTTGAATCGCTTGTGCTCGCAGCATCCGGGACGTCTTTCCCGTTCCGTCCTCCCGCCACCCGGGGGGGCCGAAGAGGTAGCCGAAGCGACCCCGCCAGGTCTTCGCGTCCAGGACGTCTCGCCCGATCCCCTGCCATTCATGGAACGCCACGGTGAGGAGGTTGTAGGTCTCAAGGTTCTGGGTCAATCCGTAGTTCGGGCGCTCCCGCTCAGGCTCGAAGGTCCCGAAGATCCGGTCCCAGAGGATGAGGATCCCGCCGTGATTGCGATCCAGGTAGAGGGGATTCGTTCCGTGGTGCACCCGGTGATGTGAGGGGGTGTTGAAGACCCACTCGTAGGGCCCCATGTCGTCGATGACCTCCGTGTGGATCCAGTACTGGTAGAGGAGGCTGATGGACTGGGCGAGGACCACCATCAGCGGATGAAATCCAAGCAGGGGCATCGGCAGCCAGAAGACCCACGTGATCAGCGGTCCGGTCCAAGTCTGGCGAAGAGCGGTCGAGAGATTGTAGCTGGTCGCGCTGTGGTGGTTCACGTGGGCGGCCCAGAAGAGGCGGATCATGTGACTGGAGCGGTGGAACCAATAATAGAAGAAGTCATCGCAGAGAATCAGGGCGGGGAAGTACCACCACGCGTCCGTCGGAAGCTCAAAGAGACGGTATTCGTAGAGGACGAAATAGAGGGCGAGGGCGGCCCCCTTGCACACGAACATGACCACAAGGTTTCCAATCCCCATGCCGAGATTGGTGGCCGTGTCTTTCGGCCAATAGCCTCGATGTGGGGTGTCGCGGGTGAGCTGACGCTCGATCAGCATCGTGATCACGAAGAGGGGAATGGCCCACAGGAGGATCTGCATCTCAACTCTCCATCGGCGCCATCACTGGGACGCGAAGAAGCTCCAGATGGCCCCAGGCGCGAAGCTCGGCCACTCGTGACCTCCGGTGTGTTCGCACCAATGGACGTCTCTCTCACATCCTTCGTAGGCCACGCACGGCGAGGGCTCGGTGGCTGCGGCGGTCTCCGAGCAACCGTTCATGTTCAGCCAGGTGTCCCGCGCTCCGGTTCCCTCGGAGAGCGGCACGACGTCGTCGGCGGACCCGTGAGTGAGCCACGCGGCCACGGGTCCCTTGCACGTGCCGAAAGAGGGCGGCCCTCCTGCGACCGGCGCGATGGCGCTGAGGACGGAGGCGCGATGACACCCGAGCGCGTTGCTCATGTACCCGCCGAAGCTGTGACCGGTGGCGAACACGCGGCTCGTGTCGACGCACAATCCGTCCAACAGATGCGCGAGCATCGCGTCAAAAAACGCGAAGTCATACCCGGTCGGGAAGAGGTCCCATCCCGGCTGTCCTCCAAAATTGGCCTGCGGCAGGGCGCTTGGATAGACGATGATCGCCTCGTTGCCGGCGACGAATTGCAATCCGAAATAGGTCTTGGCGAGGGGGCCGGATCCGCCCAGACCATGCCAGGCGAAGACGAGGGGATGGGGATGGGCGATATCGTAGTCGTTCGGTAGCGAGAGGACGAAGGTGCGCTCCTTGTCGTCCACGAGGAGGTCGGTGGCCAGCCCGGCGGAGTCCTTCCCGCAGCCGCTGCTGGCGAAGGGATCCTCCTGGGCGATGTCGTCTTCTTCCTGTTGCGTCGCGTCTTGCGCGATGTCGTCTCCTCCCCCCTCCGGGTCCTCCGCGTCGACTCCGGGCACATCGGCATCCCCGTCGGTGGCATCTGTGCTGTCTGGCGCCTCGAGGGCATCCCCCCCTTCGGACTCGCCGGAGGAACTTCCCTCCTCGCTGCAGCCGAGGGAGAGCGGGAAGAGCAGGAGAACCATGATCATGGATGGGCGTATCATCGGGCACCTCGTGGGACGATTCATCACGCGACAACCTAGCACGAATTCGCCGTCCATCGAGGGGTCTGTCAGACCATTGTGTCATCCGGACGAACAATCTCCAGGAGCGGGTGTGGGCGCCCCGGTTCTCTCGAACGCGCCATGCGCTCAGACCACGTCGGATCGCGGTCATGGGTTCGTAGTCGTGGAGGCGGGGGTGATGGCGGACCGATCACTCTCTACACCTGCTCTCTGACCTCCGGTTGATCAGCGGCGGGCGCTTGCGTCATTGAAGACGGACTCGTGCTAGTCTTTCGCCATGATTCGAATCGTGTCTGTTTGCCTCGTTGCGTTCCTGCATCTGCTCGCTCCCCGGGTTGTCGTCGCTGAAGACGCGTCACCTGACGCTGCTCCTATGGAGGCTCCAGGGGCGGGTCCGGAGGATCCGTGGCAGCCTCCGGAAGATCGAATCGTCTATCGCACTCGCACGCTGGTCCGGGTCAATCCGCTCGGAGTTCAGAGCGGTTTTGAACTGGGGTTCCAGCATCGTCTCTTCGACAGCACCTCGGTTTTGACCCGGGACAGCTTCGTCGGCTTCTCGGTCGCGCCGATGCTCACTCCGGCCTTCGCCAAGGTCGGCATCGCGGCCGCTGTTCAGCCGCTGGCCATCCTCTTTCTCGAGGCCCGGTGGAACTTCATCGGCTGGTTCGGGACCGCGGATCACGTGCAGACGTTCGAGAGCGCGGAGGCGGACTTCTCCGATACCGCCGTCGCCCAAAACGGAGAGAAGGGTTTAAACGGATCCACGACGGGATGGGAGCTGGATTTTACCGCGGAAGTCCGGGCGCGGGTCGGACCCGTCGTGGCGCGCAATCGGACCGTGTTGATCCGGTCGGAGCTGGGGCCTCCGACCCGTCCCGCCGATCCGCTCTACTATGACCCGATGTACGATCTCCTGATGCCGACGTCTGGATGGTCGCTGACCAACGACGCGGATCTCCTCCTTTTTCTCGAGGATGATCATCTCATCGTGGGCGCACGCCACACGATGGGACATGTCTTTGGAGACGCTGAGAGGACGGATGTTCCGACCCATAGAGTGGGTCCGCTCGTGGCGTACAAGCTCTGGAAGGACCCCGGATCTCGCCTCGACGAGCCCACCGTCTTCCTCTTGACGCAATGGCACGTCCAGCATCGCTACCGCACCGGGGCCGACGTGCACTCGGCCATCCCGTATGTCGCGTGTGGCTTCGCCTTCAAGGGAGATCTTCTCTAAGCGGCGATGGGGGTCGTCTTTCCTTGAATCGACTCCCGGAATGCCGTCTATTGCCCCCTCTGAGGCCCCATAACCGTTTGTAAACAATGGGGAATTGCGTTTCGTCTGGCCGAGGCTGGCGCGCCTGGTCTACACTCGCGCCACACATATTTCAACAACAGAACCCCATGGCGCGAAGTTGGCATAGCGCATGGGCTTCAATGGCGTTCGCAGGGATCTGCGACGCCTGGGGGAGGATAGGAACGTGGACAAGCAGACATCCATCATTGTGATCGCTGCCGCCGTGTTGATCGCCGGCGCGCTCTCGTTGAGTCAATTCGTAGGAGAGAACCCCGCTGAAGAGATGGGGAACACCACCATTCATCGCCAGCAGACGGAGGAGTTTCACAAGACGCTCGATACGTTGTTGAGCAACGAGAAGCGCGATCGAAAGACCCTCCATGGAGCAATGGAGACCACCCTTGGAGGGCTGGATTCGATCCTCGAGGGGACCCCCGAGCAGATCGCTGACGCGCAGGCGGAGCTCGATGACCTCCTGGAGGAGAAGGCAAACCGTATCGCGACGGCGAAGGAGCCTCTCGAAGCGGCGCAGGCAGCATTGTCCACGGCGAGTCAGGATGAACTGCGATTTCATGGTCAAGCCATGGGCCGCGTGATCCCGAGCGAGAAGGATCGATGCGGTACTGACGGATGCGGAGGAGATTGTGGGGGGTGCGACGCGGACCAGGTGTGCTACGAGAATTGGTGCCGAGACACTGCGGAGTGTGCAGGAAAGGCGTGCGGAAACGATGGCCTCGGAGGCGTTTGCGGGGAGTGCGAGGGAGAAGGCATCTGCACCCGGGATCAGGTGTGCGTCGCGCCCGACGAAGACGTCATGACCACTTATTGCGAGCCCGAGTGCCGAAGGAACGACTTTACCAATGTGGAGCGTTCGAAGGTGGTGACGAGGGCCAAGAATCCCAAGGACGTGCCCGGAAGCTTCGGTTGGGGCGTGGAATTCTTCGACAGTGTCGGTGCCCTCGACACGTACATCACAGCGGCCCAGGCACAGCTCAAGAGCATCGAGGCCGTTGTGGCGGCTCACGAGGCGCGTGACACACAGATCCTCGGCAAGGAGGCCGCTGTCGAGCAGGCCAAGGCCAACGTTCAGACGGCGAAGGATGAAGAGAAGGCTGGGAAGGCGTCTCTGAAAGCCTTGAAGAAGGGATTGAAGGACACGAAGAAGGAGGTAAAGGCAGCAGGCCTCGAGGAAAGTCCCGCCGTGGCTGCGGCCGAGGCCGCGCTCGCGGCCCAGGGGGAGTCCAACGCAGCGAAGAAGCAGGAGATCAAGGATCTCAAGGCCGCGGTGAAGGCGGCCTTCGGTGAAGTGGCTTCGCTTCGAAAGGTGCACAAGGCCGCAGGAAAAGAGGCCAAGAAGGCCATCGAAGGCCACCCCCATATGCTCGACATGGTCAATCGCTACCAGGCGACGAGCGCCGAGTGGAAGGCGGCCGAGGCGACGAAGGCTGCCGCCCAGGCGACGGTCGGTGCTGCCACCGAAGCGTTCAGCGTCTTGGAAGCAGCGATCATCGCGGAATTTTTTCCGAAAAACGCCGCTGCCGTTCTCGCTCAGATGACGCTGAGCTTGCCGGCGATCCTGGTGGGCGATCGGGTGGAAGTTCACGACATCGAGGATCTCAACGATCTCCTCGGATTGCCCGTGATGGAGGATCCCGGTCCGATGCTGGCCGCGGTGAAGACGCTTTCGGGCGAACGTGCGGGAGCGCTCACGGCCCTTCAGGCACGCATGGTGGCCGCTACAGCCCTCGAGGAGGATGTGCAGCAGCTGGTCGAATGGACGGAGACCCTCGAGACCCAGGTGGAGACCCTCACCGAGCTCGCACTTCTCCCCGCGGCGCTCGCGGAGTCCGACGCTCGCGTCCGCTCCCTGCGCGAAGCGGTCATCGTCGAGCGCGCTCGCCACGCCAACTGAAACCCGGCTCCCGGGCCTGGCGGTGAAGCCGGCCACGCCCGGGAGGCCTCTCCACGAATCGACTCTTCAACGGACGACTAGACGATCACGCGTTGATTCTCTCGGAGTTCGGCGATGTCGTATTGCGTCCCTCGCCAGACCACCGCGCCACGGCGCGTCGTGGCCCAGCTGGATCGAAGGGCGATGTAGCTGAGGACGAAGCCGGCGAGAGGGCTGAGCAGATAGGAGAGCCATGGCATTGCCAGGCGTCTCGGCGCGAGCAGGGGGCCAGTCATGGCGGCCCCGAGGGCGAGCAGACCGACCGGCATGAAGGGCGTCGCGAGGATCAGGCAGGGAGAAAGCGTCATCACGACGACCAGCAGCGATATGAGGACGCATCGCAGTGCGCTGAAGCGTCCCGCTATCGCGAATGTGTTCTTCTCGAGGCCGGCGACCATGGCGGGGACGTCAGCGTACCACGTCAGCGCGAGATCCTCGTAGGCCAGTCCAATGCGTCCTCTCCCGCCGTGCCGGTGGAGGAGCAGCCCCAGCCCGACGTCGTCCGCGATCTCCATGCGGAGCCATGGCCATCCCTCGGTCTCCTCGAAAGTGCTCTTGCGGACGAGATTGAAGGCTCCGATGCCCCCGTAGGCGCCAGGCGTGTCGCTGTTGATGGCTCGGGGTTTGAACGTGGAGAAGAAAGCACCTCCAAATCCAAGCACGAGCGCTCCAACGGCGATGGTCGGGGACGTGAGGCGAGGGAGGAGGGAAACGAGATCCACTGCGTCGCGTTCGGCCCACGCCACGGCCTTGCGGATCGCAGTCGGGCCAAAATGGACGTCTGCATCCGCGTAGAGGAGGAAGTCTCCCGTCGCGGCCTGGGTCCCCACATGCATCGCATGGACCTTGCCGAGCCATCCCTCGGGGAGCGCGTCCACATGGACGACCTCGAGCTTCGTGTGATCTCCGGCGATCCGATCGAGGATCTCACCGGTTGCATCCGTGGATCGGTCGTTGATCGCGAGAATCTGAATGGCGGGATAGTCGATGGCGAGGAGAGTCTCCATCGCCTCTTCAATCGTGCTCTCCTCGTTGCAGGCGGGGATGATCAGAGACACGGATGGCCAGCTCGGGGGGGCGGGCGCGTCGATGTCCTCCAACACATGCACGCCATGGACCTGGTAGAGAATGCTGCACTGGTTGAGGAGGTAGATCCCCGTCAGCGTCAGCAGCGTGGCTTCGAGAGGACTCAATCCAGTGTCTCCAGTGGTTCATGAGGGCCCAGTATAGGCCTCCTCGCTCGATGTCCCATGCAGCCATTGCCCCCGCGGTTACCCGGGGAGGTTCACTCATCCTGGAGCCGCCGCGTCTGGCCATTCACGCCGGTTCTCCGTTGCACCCCAGCGCCACTTGCTGAGACACTGCGCGAGAGGCGCCCATGGAGAAGGTCACGAGACGAGACGCGATGAAGATGCTGGCGGCGCTGGCTGCCGCGGTGTCAGGCGGCTGTGTCCAACGAAGCAGCGCCTCCGGGGAGGCCCCCATGAATCCATCGGAACCATCCAGGAGCGTAGCGCCCGATCCCGTCCTCGAAGCGGTGCCGCTTCCGACGTCAGGCCCCTGGCCGACGCGAGACCCCTTCCTCTTTTGCGTCCATCACAACGACGCGTATCCCCCAGGAAATGGTCGCCTCGGACCCAACGCCTCGTTGGACGGGCGTCTGATGGGTCAGGACTTCGCAAATCGGGACGGCTGGAACATGTATCACGGTCAGGCGATTCCGGGGTTTCCGCGCCATCCCCACCGCGGCTTTGAGACCGTGACTGTGGTGAATCAGGGTCTCATCGATCACGCCGACTCCCTCGGATGCGCAGCGCGCTACGGTGACGGCGATGTCCAGTGGCTGACCGCTGGAGATGGGATCAACCACGCTGAGATGTTTCCGTTGCTCGCGACGGAAAGTGACAACCCGATGTCCTTTTTCCAGATCTGGCTGAATCTGCCCCGTGCGAGAAAGCGGGTGCCGCCTGAGTTCAAGATGTTGTGGAATGAGCAACTGCCCGTCGTCGTGAACACGGACTCAGCGGGTCTAAAGACGTTGGTGCGCGTGATCGCAGGGGATCTCGAGGGGAGGGTCGCGATCCCGCCTCCAGTGAATTCGTGGGCCTCCGATGCCACCAACGCCGTCGCCATCTGGTGGATTGAGATGGACGCCCTCGCCGAATGGACGCTTCCCCCGGCAATCGGAGGGCTTCATCGGGATCTCTACCTGGTCTCCGGAGAGGCCGTGAGCCTCGCGGGTCGAACGCATTCGACGGGTCAGCGTCTCAGCTTGAAGTCCGATGTGGCGGCGACGATTGGCGGCGGGAATCAGGGCTGCACTCTGCTCGTCTTGCAGGGGAGACCCATCGGGGAGCCGATCGCGCAGCATGGCCCTTTTGTGATGAATACGGCGGGAGAGATCCGGGAGACCATTCAGGATTATCACCGGACCCAGTTCGGCGGATGGCCCTGGCCGAGCGATGAGCCGACGCTCGGCGATCAGGCGAAGCGCTTCGCACGTCGGGGGGACGCGCTGGAGGAGCCATCGTAGGGATCGCTCGCGTCGAATCGGGGCCCTCCATTCGCTTCATGAAGGATCCAATATACGGGCCTGGACTACCCAAGCACTCCGGCTTGGGGTAAGGAGTGGATGTCGGTCGCGGCGGCGATCGCCAGACCTTTTCACGCGCCACCGCGTATGTGGCACCACTGAACGGAGCGACCATGCCCTTGATCACTCTCCCCGACGGCAGTCAACGATCCTTCGACTCCACCGTGACGACCTTGGAGGTCGCCGAGGACATCGGCCCGGGCCTCGCGCAGGCCTGCATCGCAGGACGCGTGAACGGCGTCCGGGTGGACGCGTGCGATCCGATCGACGAGGACGCGGAGCTCCAGATCATCACCGCCCGGGACGACGATGGGCTGGAGATCATCCGCCACTCGACGGCCCACCTCCTCGGTCACGCGATCAAGCAGCTCTGGCCGGAGACAAAGATGGCCATCGGCCCGACCATCGAGAGCGGGTTCTACTACGACGTGGATCTCGAGCATCGGATCACGGAAGACGACCTCACGAAGCTCGAGAAGCTCATGAAGGCGCTCGCGAAGACGAAGTACAAGGTCGTCAAGAAGGTCGTGAGCTGGCAGGAAGCTCGCGACGTGTTTGAGGCTCGGGGAGAGGACTACAAGCTCGAGATCCTCGACCAGAACGTCGAGCGAACGGACCGTCCCGGCCTCTATCATCATGAGGAATACATCGACATGTGTCGGGGACCCCATGTCCCCTCGATGCGCTTCACCCAGTATTTCAAGCTGCTGAGCATCGCCGGGGCTTATTGGCGCGGGGACAGCGACAACAAGATGCTGCAGCGGATCTACGGGACCGCGTTCTCGGACAAGAAGCAGCTCAAGACCCATCTCAAGCGCCTCGAGGAGGCCGCGAAGCGCGACCATCGTCGCATCGGCAAGCAGCAGGGCCTCTTCCACATGCAAGAAGAGGCGCCGGGGATGGTGTTTTGGCACCATAATGGCTGGGTGATCTTCCGGGAGATCGAGGCCTTCATCCGCGTCAAGCTCGACGAATACGGCTATCAAGAGGTGAAGGGACCGCTGATGATGGATCGCTCTCTCTGGGAGCGCTCGGGTCATTGGGACAAGTTCAAGGAGAACATGTTCACCACGGAGTCCGAGAGTCGCGAGTATGCCATCAAGCCCATGAACTGTCCCGGCCACGTGCAGATCTTCAACCAGGGGCTCAAGTCCTACCGGGATCTCCCATTGCGCATGGCGGAGTTCGGTTGTTGCCACCGCAACGAGCCGTCTGGTGCCCTCCACGGGATTTTGCGCGTGCGCGGGTTCACGCAGGACGACGCCCATGTGTTCTGCACGCCCGATCAGGTTCAGGACGAGGTCGGGGCCTGCATCCAGATGGTCTACGATATCTACGCCATCTTCGGGTTCACCGAGATCGACGTGAAGCTCTCGACGCGCCCGGAGAAAAGGGTGGGCACCGACGCGATGTGGGATGCGGCGGAGGACGCGTTGACCCAGGCCCTCGAGGATCGGGAGATCGCCTTCGAGCTTCAGGAGGGGGAGGGCGCGTTCTATGGCCCCAAGATCGAATTCATCCTGCGCGATTGCCTCGATCGCATCTGGCAATGCGGGACCGTGCAGCTGGACTTTGCGCTCCCCGACCGCCTCGGATCGCAATACGTGGGCGAGGACAACGAAAAGCATGTCCCCGTGATCATTCACCGGGCGATCCTCGGATCCATCGAGCGCTTCATCGGCATCTTGATCGAGGAGTACGCGGGATGGTTCCCGGCGTGGCTCGCGCCGAAGCACGCGATCGTGATGAACATCTCAGAGCGTCAGCAGGCGTATGTCGAGGGTGTCGTCGCGGCGCTGCGGGCCGAAGGGTTTCGCGTGGAGGCCGACACGCGCAACGAGAAGATTGGGTTCAAAATCCGGCAGCATACGCTGCAACGCGTCCCCTTCATGCTCGTTTGCGGCGACAAGGAGGCGGAGACGGGCGCGGTCGCCGTCCGGACCCGCGAAGGCGTGGATCTCGGCGCCATGCCGGTCGCGGACTT
>Ga0114996_10008537_pt1 | contig 11369 bp, 13 predicted proteins | sample ArcticOcean_MG_C_4_FD_87039 | JGI IMG/M metagenome (GOLD analysis project Ga0114996, IMG submission 87039) | Marine microbial communities from western Arctic Ocean - ArcticOcean_MG_CB4_134 | ecosystem: Environmental > Aquatic > Marine > Oceanic | place: Arctic Ocean: Canada Basin | collected... | reverse complement strand
TTTCAACAATTATAAACGCATAAGATCAACTTTTACCTGGATCATCTATGCCAAGATCATCCATATCCAACTGATCTATAAAATCCTTGAACGCTGATAGACTTTTCAGTTCTTCTTCAGATACGGTTCTCTTTTTCCCACCAGCCATATCAGTAATAAGAGGCTTTCCAGTTTCTTTATCCAGCAATATTCCAGCTTTAGTTAAGACAGTTTCATCTGCAAAGATAGGGATCTGTTCTCTAACTGCTAAAGCAATTGCATCGCTTGGCCGTGCATCTACTTCAATAGTATTTTCATTGTACATCAAAACCACTTTCGCAAAAAAAGTATCATTTTCTAAGTCGGAAACAATGATATGATTTATCGCCGATCCTAAACTATGTATAACCGTCCTAAGCAAATCATGGGTTAAAGGTCGAGGTACTGAGACATTCTGTAACTTTACAGCTATTGCATCAGCTTCAGCTGGACCGATCCATATAGGAAGATATCTATTGGTTTCTTTCTCTTTCAGAATTACAACTCTTTGATATGTCATTAGGCTCACTCTAATGCTATCTATTACCATCTCCAACTTTTCACCCATAAGCCAACTCTCCTTCCTAACACAGCACGATTATTGTACTCACCGGTAATATGAGTGTCAATCAGAACAATTAGGTCTACTTCAATTCCAATTAAAGCCTAATCAAATATCAAAAAGGCTCACATTTAATATTGGAGTGATCAGTTTTTTGTCGATTTCTTAATACTTGCCAAACATCTTCTGGAGTAAGGTCGCTTGCAGATAGCAAAACTAAAGAGTGATACACAAGATCTGCTACTTCCTTAACTAATTGTTCTTGTTTACCAATAACACTAGCGATAGCCGCCTCTCCAGCTTCCTCAATAACTTTCTGGGCAATCCTTTCAACACCTTCTTTAAACAGAACAGCTGTATAACTACCTTCCGGTGACGTTAATTTACGATCCTGAATAGTAGCAAAAAGCTCTTCTAGTACTCGTGAACCTTTTTCAAATTGTTTAAACTCCGGTTGCTTATCAATTGGAGTAAAAAAACAACTTCTTTCTCCCGTATGGCATACTGGGCCTTCAGGTTCTACTTTAAATACGATTGCATCACCATCACAATCCAAAGCAGCAGAAACTACCTTTAAGTAGTTACCTGATATCTCTCCTTTATGCCACATATTTGATTTGCTTCGACTATAGAACCACATTTGTCCACACTCAATGGTACGTTTTAAAGCACCTGGATTCATATAGCCCAACATTAGAACCTCGTTAGTTTTATTGTCTTGTGCAATTGCAGGGACAAGTCCCTTTTCATCTAGTTGTATCATAATCACTCCGCAACTTTTAATTAACGATATCCTCTAATTCCATAAGGTTACTTATTATAAAATCAGGCTTTGGAAACGTATTATCATATTCAACACCCTCTCTATTCACCCAAACAGTTCGAATTCCAACTTTATTTGCGCCATATACATCATCAAAAGGATGATCCCCTACATACAATACTTCACTAGGCTTCAAGTCTAATCTTTGTAATGCAATATTAAATGGCCTCGGATGAGGCTTATATGCACATGCTTGTTCAGATGAAAGGATAATCTCGAGCCCCTTAATTTCATATCTTTCAACTAGTGGTAAAAGAAATGAATCATCAGAATTAGATAGAATCCCTACTCTAGTTAAATCTTTGAGTTTATCCAGGACATAAATTGTTTCCGGAAAAAGCTCTCTTGTGGCCATTCCTTCAATCGATAATCTAGAAGCTTCCTGTGCATTACCTGAACCTAACTTATCGAACACTTCTTTGAAACACTCTCTCCATGCTTTTTCATATGATTTAAATGGAGGACTAGCTTCTGGATTATCAGTATTAGTACGATATTTACGGAAATTTACTTCCAAAAGCTTCCACTGACGCCATAATTCTTCACCATCTATTGGCAATTCATATATTCGACAAATCGCAGAGAATGTTCCCTTCCAAAGGCTTGGCTCATTATGCACCAAGGTGTTATAAGCATCAAATAACACAGCATTAACCTTACTCATTTAAATCCAACTCCCTTTCTATTCGCATTGGTATTCCCTTCTCCATAAGAAATTGTTTTGCTTCTTGAATACGATAAGTTCCAAAATGGAAAATACTAGCTGCAAGGACAGCATCCGCTCCTCCTTGGATAAGGGCCTGACTTAGATGATCTAAATTGCCCGCGCCACCACTTGCTATCACAGGTATAGATACAGTCTCTGAAATTATTTTAATTAATTCCAAATCATATCCATGTTGATGACCATCAGCATCCATGCTAGTAATTAAAAGCTCTCCAGCACCCATGTTGGCCATGTGATTAGCCCACTCAACCACATCAATCTCAGTGGGTTTACGTCCTCCATGAGTATAGACTTCCCAACTTAATTTATTTTTGGTGTCGTTATTTTGTCTCCTTCTGGCATCTATTGCCACAACTATACATTGATCACCAAATTGATTAGCCGCTTGTTTAACAAGAGTTGGATTCCTAACTGCCTCAGTGTTAATAGAGATTTTATCGGCACCTGCTTCTAACATACGATTAATATCTCCAACAGATCTTATTCCTCCTCCAACCGTTAACGGTATAAATACTTGATCTGACACCTCTCTCACAACATCAACCATTATCTCTCTATGGTCTGAACTAGCTGTAATGTCTAAAAAAACAAGCTCGTCAGCCCCTTCCTCATCATATAGTTTAGCCATTTCTGCTGGATTGCCTGCATCACGTAACCGTAAAAAGCTAATGCCTTTTACCACTCTACCTCCATCTACATCTAAACATGGTATAATCCGTTTAGTTAGCATTCCAATAATACCTCAAGCACTACTTACCAGTCTTTCTAAACAAGATCAAATAGTGATTTTCATCTAAATTGTGGTCTTTCACGAACTTATAACCTGCTTTTTTAGCTAAAGATATTACTTCTGACATATCAAAACGTTCTTCCAAAGGGGGGCCAATACCCTTTTTTTTCTTGTGCCAGTCTATTATCGCAGTCCAGCCTCCTACACGAAGATGGCTAAACAAATTCTTTAGAAATTCACCTTGATCATCAACTTTACCTAAAGAAAAAGCTATTAATATGCCATCTAAAATATTTTTTTTAATTGGAATCTTATCCTTGGTTTTAGAAAATACTGTCTCCACATTTCCCAATCGAATTCTACTAAGTTGTTCCTTTAATAACCTTAAGCTAGGGTGAGAAATGTCAACTGCATATACTTTGCCGTCAAAGAGGTATTTCCCTAAAGATATGGAAAATGAACCTGCACCGCACCAAACATCAGCCACAGTTTGATAGGGCCTTAGCGGAAGCAGAGAAAAAACTCGTTGGGGGTCTAGTATTTCATAATCTGAATCATCTTCAGTATTCTTCTCTTTGACTACTTCATTATTTGCCATTTTACCCTTCCTTATATTTTTCAATTAAAAAACTCAATTACAGATTCAATAAATTTTTTGCTTCTTTGAAACTAATTATACCCTTATATAAAGCACTGCCAAGTATGGCTCCTTCTGCTCCAATATCAACTAGTCTAGTTATATGATCTAGTGACGAAATTCCTCCAGAAACTATAAGGTGAGTATCAATCTCTGATAAAACACTTTTTATAGCATCGAAATTGGGTTCAGTAAGTGTTCCATCCCTTGAAATATCTGTGTGTATAAAGCGTTTAACATTCAGTTCCTGCATGCGTCTAATAAGGTCTATGGTTTTAAGAGATGTAGTCTCCATCCAACCATTTATTGAAACATTATTATCTCTAGCATCTACACCAACAACAACAGACTCTGATCCAAAATCATCAATAATCTTTGCAATAAATTTAGGATCCTGAATCGCAGAGGTTCCTAATACAATCCGTTGTATTCCTGAATCCAAAAACTTTGCTGCTGTCTCTATACATCTAATACCACCCCCAACCTGTAGCATCATCTTGGTATTTTGTTGGATCGACTCAACAATATGAAAATTTGAGGGGATCCCAGTTTTGGCTCCATCTAAATCAACAACATGTATCCATTTTGCACCTTGGTTTTGCCATTTCTCTGCTGCCTCCAATGGGTCAGTGTAATAAACCGTCGTTTTATTATAATCCCCCTGATACAATCTAACACATCTCCCTCCAAGCAAATCTATAGCAGGAATCAAATCCATTTTCCTAATAGCCCCCAGCCAAAACACAATTGACAAAATTTTGATATATTCTTAATCCAATTGCACCACTTTTTTCAGGATGGAATTGAGTTGCGACTACATTGTCATAGGCAACCACACTACAAAAATCAAGCCCATAATTAGTTAAGCCACCAACAAAAAAAGAATCTAAAGGATCAGCATAGTAACTATGTACAAAATAAAATCGAGAATCTTTCGGGATATTATGAAATAATGGAATCTGCCTCACAAGTTTAACATTGTTCCATCCAATATGAGGTATCTTAAGTCTAGGAGGAAACCTTCGAACAGTTCCTTTAATTAATGACATCCCTCGTTCTATACCTTCCTCCGATGAATCCAAAAGAAGTTGAAGCCCTAGGCAAATACCTAAAAAAGGTTTCCCACTTTGAATAAAATCTTTAATGGGGTCAGCTAATTTTTTATCTTTTAAAGCCCTCATAGCAGGGTCTATGGCCCCTTGACCTGGAAACACTAACCCATCTGCTTTCTTCACAACCTCAGGATCATCAGTAATTACTGGAGTAACTCCAGCTTTTTCAATAGCTTTTGCGACACTTCTAATATTACCAGCCTGATAATTGACTATTGCAATCTTTACTATACTCATATTAAACGATGTTTCAATCATTCCCTAAATTCAGAGCTTCGTAACCAAGTTCTCTGTCCTCATACCTAGCAATCATAAAAAGCAGGTCTTCTAAGCGATTTAAATATTTTAACACGACTGGATTAAACAAATTATCATCCTCTTTAATTCTAACCACAATACGTTCTGCTCGCCTAAGAACACTCCTAGCCATATCTAATGCTGCAGAAGCAGGGGATGCCCCAGGTATAACAAAAGCTTTAGGCAATTGTACTACCTCTTCTAAAGAATCAATCATTTTCTCTAAATTAAAAACCATATCTGGTGTTACTACTTTAAAATTCTTTTTCAGATTCTTATATTTTGATACATCAGTCGCTAATTCACCACCTACAATAAAAAGTTCTTTTTGTATATTTTTGATAATCTTAATAACATATTGGCTTTTAGAGAAAGATCTTGCTAATCCTAATGTAGAAACTGTCTCATCGATTGTGCCATATGCTTCACATCTAATATCTGCCTTAGAGATTCTGTCTCCAAACAAAAGATGTGTTTTACCTTCATCTCCTGTTTTAGTATAGATTTTCATGATATTTAACCTCCTGTGAGAGAAAGTATACCACTTAGAATCAGCATTGCTGCAGATATACATATGGAAAAGTATTAGGTAGAACCCTAGAGCCTATTTCCATTGCTTTTGCATATTTAGTATGTTATCATCTGCTCGGTTTGTGACAAGTGATATAATTTACGTAATTTTCCCAATATCGCTTAATTTTTCAATAGGTAAAATTAAAGTTTGTATAATATATTATCTGGAGGAATAAATGGCCACGGAAGAAGAACTTTTAGCTAAAGCAGAAGCCCCCTCAAAAGAAGCAATGCGACTGCATCCTTTCTATAGGGGTAAAGTACAAATGGTTCCAAAGTGTATAGTTAGAGACATTTCAGATTTCGATATTTGGTATAGCCCAGGAGTCGCTGAGCCATGTATGGATATCAGCCGAAACCCTGACAAGGTATATGAGCATACAAATAAAGGTAACTCTGTAGCTGTAATAACCGACGGAACACGAGTTTTAGGATTGGGTGATATTGGGCCAGAGGCTAGTCTACCTGTGATGGAAGGTAAAGCTCTGATCTACAAATATTTAGGTGGAGTTGATTCAATCGCTATACCTCTAAAAACCAAGGATCATAACGAATTTATAAGTGTAGTAAAAAACTTGGAGCCAGCATTTGGCGGTATCAACTTAGAAGACATATCTCATCCAAAATGTTTCGTGATTTTAAAGGAACTTAGAGAAAGTATGAATATTCCTGTCTGGCATGACGACCAACAGGGAACCGCTACAATAACACTTTCTGGCTTATTAAATGCGCTAAAGGTAGTTGGTAAACCTATAGATCAAGTTAAAATAGCATTCATAGGTGCAGGAGCATCCAATGTAGCTATAACGAGGCTCATATTTGCTGCAGGTGCTGATCCACAAAAGTGCACGGTTGTTGATAGCAAAGGTATTCTACACACTGGTAGAACTGACTTGGAAACCAAACGTGACTGGTTTGCTGATAAATGGAACCTCTGTAATATAACTAACGCTGAAGGACGAACTGGCGATATAGCAGCAGCAATGAAAGGCGTTGATGTCTTAATAGCAATGTCCACTCCAGGCCCAGGTGTAATTCATAAAGAATGGGTATCAAGTATGGCAAAAGACTCAATAGTGTTCACCTGTGCCAACCCAGTGCCAGAAATTTGGCCCTGGGAGTCAAAGGAAGCTGGGGCACGTATAGTAGCTACCGGACGTTCAGATTTCCCAAACCAAGTAAATAATTCAATGTGCTTTCCTGGGATATTTAGGGGTGCACTTGATGTTTGGGCAACTACTATCACGGACGAGATGTGTATAGCATCAGCTCGAGAATTAGCTAAATTTGCTGAAGAGCAGGGACTTAGTGAAGACCATATCGTTCCAAATATGGAAGATTGGGAAGCATTCCCCAGAGAAGCTGCAGCAGTAGCAATGAAAGCTCAGGAACAGGGCGTTGCTAGAAGAACCACAACATGGGACGAAGAGATCAAGTTGGCTTCTAGCATAATTAGTGGATCAAGAAACCTTATAGACGATATGATGAAATACGGACATATACCACCTCCTCCTAAAGCTTAAGTAACATAAACCTAACAAAGAAGGCGTATCACGTAATGTGATACGCCTTCTTTGTTATTATAAGCTAATCTATTATATAAAAATAAACCTGATATGACTCAATATTGGATTCATCCAACATTGAGTCATATACCTAGATTACAGGTTAAGAGAATCTTCTACATTGAACATCGTAGCAGTCATAACATCGAAGTGTTTCATTTCTTCTTCAACATGCTTTTCAGTACGAACTGGGCGCGTTTCCATATAGGCTTTGTAATGATCAATTGATTGCCACGAAGCAATAGTATCAAGTTGTTTAGGATTTTTTTGAGATCGCAATACTTGCCGGAAAATCAAACCAGTCTGGTTTCTGGTCCATTCGGTTACCTGATTGACTATTTTATTACCTTCATTTTCATGTCCCTCTTTAATTATATGATGTACATAAAATGTTATCATTATGCCTCCTTTAAATCATAATTATGCTAGTTGAATTTTTATTGCCACCACACTATAATATAATAAATTAGAAATTAATATGACCTTTAAATCAGTTCTGTGAGACTGACAAGGTAGTTTAAAGCTTAGTACTAAACAGTAATGGGCCGAAATGAACCTTCCACCTCTTGTCATCACACAGACAAGGGGTTTTTTTGGGCGAAAAATTAGTACTTTCCAAAGATGATATAGACCGTGCGTTAACTAGAATAGCTCACGAAATTTTAGAACGTAACAAGGGGCCAAAAGATTTGGTTCTTGTTGGAATGCGTACAAGAGGAGCTCCACTAGCTGAAAGATTAGGCGCCAAAATCAAACAATTTGAAAATCTTGATATACCAATTGGATCTCTAGATATTGGACTTTATAGAGATGATATTTCAGAAGGTATCAACCCATTAGTTCAGCCAACTCATATCCCAGTAGATATTGAAAGAATGAAAGTTATTCTAATAGATGATGTGATTTATACAGGGCGAAGTATACGGGCTGCCATGGATGCCCTTACTGACTTAGGGCGACCTCAATTAATTCAATTCGGAGCTTTAGTAGATAGGGGACATAGAGAACTTCCAATAAGAGCCGATTATGTGGGTAAAAACGTACCCACTGCACGAAATGAACAAATTAATGTACGTTTACTAGAGATCGATGGTAAAGATGAAGTAGTGCTTTTAAGGCTGGATTAAAATGGAAAATATTGAAAAAGCAACAATAGAAACTAAAATCAATACAAATAAACCTAATATGATTACCAATACATCTAATCATTTACTGGATTTAGATGATTTATCAACCGGCGATATAGAGACTATTTTCTCATCTACTAATGCTATGAAGGAAATCTTAAATAGAGATATAAAAAAGGTCCCCGCTCTTAGAGGAAAAAGTATTGTAACTTTATTCTATGAACCTAGTACCAGAACTAGAGCTTCTTTTGAGCAGGCAGGCAAAATTTTAAGTGCAGATGTAATAAATATTACTAATAAAAGTTCAAGTGTTGAAAAGGGTGAATCCTTATATAACACAGTAAAAACCATTGAGGCAATGGGAGTGGATATTATAATAATAAGACATCCCCATTCAGGAGCTCCATATTTAATAGCAAGAAACGTTAAAGCTTCAGTAATAAATGCTGGAGATGGATCACACGCTCATCCAACACAGGCTTTATTGGATATGTACACAATAATCAATCATTTCGGATCTTTAAAAGGATTAAAGATAGTAATTGTTGGAGATATTCTCTATAGCCGGGTAGCCAGATCAAATATTATTGGTCTAACCAAAATGGGGGCAGAGGTAGTCATTTGTGGCCCTCATACTCTACTCCCAACTGAACTACTTAATAATCATAGTCTCCTACCTATTATTACACCATTCAATTCAGTACGAGTAGAAACAAATATAGAACATGCAATGGCAGATGCCGATGTAGTGATGGCGTTAAGGATACAACTAGAGCGCCAATCAACCAATCACTTGCCAAGTTTAAGAGAGTACTCTTATAGATTTCAAATTAACAAAGAACGACTTAATCTAGCAAAACCAAATGTGCTAGTAATGCATCCAGGCCCTATGAATGAAGGAGTCGAAATATCTTCGGATGTAGCTCATGGTCCTAAATCTGTTATCGAAGAACAAGTTTCTAACGGTGTTGCTATCAGGATGGCAGCTTTATACTGGTTAAGTAGCCCAAAAAGGCTGGAGGCCTAATTTGACAACCCAAATCTTTATCAAAAATGGCCGGATAATAGACACCTCCCAAAATTTAGATTTGATTGGCGACTTATTGATCAGTAATGGTTTAATAGAATGGATTAAAAATACTCAATCAAAGGTGTCCATTTCAAAAAACTGTGAGGTAATTGATGCGAGTAATTTAATAGTATGCCCCGGTTTTATAGACCTTCACTCACACCTACGTGAACCTGGTTATGAAGATAAAGAAACAATCGCCACAGGAACTTTAGCAGCCGCCAGAGGTGGCTTTACAAGCATCTGCGCAATGCCAAACACTAATCCTGTAATGGACACCATGGCAACTATTGATTATGTTAAAAGAAAAGCTCAAGAAATTGGACATATCAAAGTTTTCCCGATCGGATGTGTCACTAAGGGAAGGCTCGGTAAAGACATGACTAATTTATTTGAATTAGCCGATGCTGGAGCTATTGCATTTAGTGATGATGGAAACCCTATATCTGACTCTAATATAATGCGCCAGGCCCTTACTTATTTACTTGATACTAATCTCCCAATTATTGACCATTGCGAGGATTATTCTCTTGCTCAAAATGGAGTGATGAATGAAGGATGGGTGTCAACTTTACTTGGGCTCAAAGGAGTTTCAGCAGTAGGGGAAGAAAACATGGTTGCAAGAAATATAAGATTAGCTGAGTTAACTGGCGGAAATCTTCATATTGCACATATAAGCACAGCAGGTTCATTAAATTTGATTAAACAAGCCAAAGAAAACAACATCCCAATTACTTGCGAAGTAACTCCACACCACTTGACTCTTAATGAAGAATCTGTGTTGGGCATAAATGGATCAAATGTATTAAAAATTTATACACACAAATATGATACCCGGACAAAAGTTAATCCTCCACTACGTAGCAGACTAGATGTGGAAGCGATGGTGAATGGCCTTGAAACTGGTATTATCGATATAATAGCCACAGACCATGCTCCGCATACTCAAGTTGATAAACAATGTACATATGATCAAGCCGCTTTTGGTATTAGCAACTTTGAAACCGCTTTAGGCTCAGTTTTAGCCTTAGTAGAAAATGGGCAGGTCAATTTATCGACAATTATAAACAGCATGACATACGCACCTGCTCAAATTTTGAATAGTAAACTTGGAACATTATCCAAAGGAGCCTCAGCTGATGTAACAATATTTGATCCTAAAGCAGAATGGGTTGTAGACTCTGATAATTTCACATCTAAAGGCAAAAATACCCCATTAGCTGGAACTACACTAAAAGGAAAAGTATTAGCAACTCTGGTTAATGGTACCTTTGCTTACAGGGATAAGAAAAAGTTACCAACGATTGATGCGCACTAATCTAAACGGAGGTGCAATGAAACAAGACACATATTTAGTTCTTGAAGATGGTTCAATATACAAAGGCCAATCTATAGGAGCCTTAGGTAGTACCCAAGGAGAGGTAGTATTTAACACCTCGATGACAGGGTATCAGGAAATGCTTACAGATCCTTCTTATTCTGGGCAAATTGTAATTCCAACTTATCCGCTTATAGGTAACTATGGAATAAATGATGTAGATATTGAATCTAAGAAAATTCAAGTATCTGGCTTTGTCGTTAGAGGGCATTGCGACGCTCCAAGTAATTTGCTAAGTAAGATGACGATTCATCAGTATTTAGCATCCAAGAAAATAGTAGGGATAAGTGGTGTTGATACTAGAGCTATTACCAAAAAACTTAGGACTAGTGGAGTAATGATGGGCATGATAACCACAGCCCAATCTACCGTCGCTGCAATCAAAAAATTGAGGAAAGCTCCACGGTATGATGATACTAATTTCATTTCTCAAGTAACAACTCCAAAGGCTTTTACTTGGCAAAGCCATAATCATACAAATGGAAAAGCTAAATATAAAATAGCAATATGTGACTTTGGTGTGAAATATAATATAATGAGAATTTTAGAAGCTAAAGGATGTGAAGTCATAACCTATCCTTCTCAAACACCAGCAAGAGATATACTTAGCATTAATCCAGATGGAGTTTTACTTTCCCCTGGGCCAGGAGATCCAGCCCTGCTAGAATACAACGTTAAAGTAGTTAAAGAACTTATTGGCAAGGTTCCAATAATGGGGATTTGCTTAGGTCACCAAATCTTAGGTAGAGCT
>Ga0114996_10008536_pt1 | contig 11369 bp, 8 predicted proteins | sample ArcticOcean_MG_C_4_FD_87039 | JGI IMG/M metagenome (GOLD analysis project Ga0114996, IMG submission 87039) | Marine microbial communities from western Arctic Ocean - ArcticOcean_MG_CB4_134 | ecosystem: Environmental > Aquatic > Marine > Oceanic | place: Arctic Ocean: Canada Basin | collected... | reverse complement strand
GCTCTCTTCTTCGTCGAGATCGAAGACGGCGAGCTGCCAGTAGGACAGGTCGAACCGCTCGTCCAAGCCGAGCGCCGGGTTGAAGTACGCCTGCATCGCTGCCACGTGCACGAGCACGAGCGCAGCAGCAACCGCACCAAGGGTTAGCGCCGCTCGCTCGGGCGTCAACGAATACCTGGTTCCACTGTTCATGTGGCGAAACGTATGTAGTCTCGCGCCACGCTCATGTGCTCCACTGCAGCACCCCTCTCAGCTGATCGGCCTAGGTGCCGCACGTTCGAACGCTGCCAGCCCACCGACGACAGGCAACTCGATCGTCGTGCTCTCCAAATCGATCGTGAGTTCCGTACCGGGTTGCGGCCAGAGTGTGAACTCGCGATCGCTCGAAAAGATCATCAGTCCGATACGCTGACCGGCCGGAATCACCTGGTCATCCGGCTGCAGGTTGAACTCCAGCTCGACGAATTCACCGGGAACGAGCGGCTCGCTCACTCGCAGAGACTCCGAATTCTGCGGATCGGCCCAGCCGCGCGTGATGATGTTGTCCGTGATCGCGCCGTCGTCCACCCAAGGCAGGGCCACGAGCCAAACAGAGAGATTAGCCGCCGGCCGATTCGCAGCCAAGCGGATACGCACCGACGCGAGCCCCGATAAGTGGACTGCTTCGGTGAGCTCGGGCGTCGCATACAAGAGTCGGTGGGTGGACCGTTCCGCGCGCGCCAGGGCGGCGCCGTCAAAAGCGACATCATCGACCAGCTCGGCCTGCCCCTGACTCGCGCCCGTCTCAGTCGACAGTGAGCCTATTCCTGTCCCGTCGCCGGCCAAATTGAGGCGGACGCCAGCCGCGTCGGGGTGAGGATAGTCAGGGTATGGCGTCGGGTCGGCGGCATCGTCCCCTTCTCGCACGATCCACGCCTTGGGGTCCTGCTCCACGCCGTTCTCCACACCGTACAAGTACCGGCTAAACCATCGATTCATCTGCTCGAGCGGCGGAGGGCCTCCGTGGCCACCCTGGTGGTAGAACATCTGCACCGGCACACCGCGCTCCTTGAGCGCCTGTGAGATCCGGTAGCTGTGCTCTGGCATGACGTTCCAATCGTTGAATCCATGCGCCATGAGCAGAGCGGCCTTCACACCGTCGATGTGGTTGAGATAGTCCCGTCCTGCCCAGAAGTCGTTGTAGTCACCAGTCTTCCGGTCTTGGTTCGCCTTCATATCCGCCTCACGGACGGTGCTAATGCAGTAGTCGCGCCGGGTTGGACTGCCACTATCAATGAAGTCAAAGAGCACGTCGACGTCCTCGCCGAGATATCCTCCCGGAGAGCGAACGAGTCCGTACGATCGGTAGTAGTGGTAGTACGAAGTGTTCGGCGAAATCGGGATAATCGCTTCCAAGCCATCGACCCCGGTGGTGGCCGCTGCGAGCGGGAGCGTGCCGTTGTAGGACGTACCGGTCATGCCCACTTTGCCACTCGACCACTCGGCGGTCACCTCGTCACCACCGACCACCGAAGTGAATCCGCGAGCACGCCCATTGAGCCAGTCGATCACCGCCTTGGGTGCAAGAGACTCGTTCTCCCCGCCGACTGTGGGACACCCTTGGGACTGCCCCGTCCCTGGCGACTGAGAGTGAACCACCGCAAAGCCACGAGGCACCCAAGTAGCGACATGTGAAAGCGAGATGACCGGCTGCTCGGCAAGGTGCTGGATGCTCGGAAGAGGCGTGCGCGGCGGTGGGTCTTCGCCCACCTCCTGCCTGACGTCCCAGAAGTACTGGGGGTTCGCACCACCCACACCGGAGTAGTACGGGCTCGACTCATACACGACCGGGACCCGGAGCCCCTCCGTCTCGGTCTGAATCGGACGCGTGATGTCGACATGCACACGATCCAGCTGATCGTCCCCGTCCGAGTCGAACGAGGTCTCTACCCATAGGTCGTGGCGGATCCACTGCGACGGGTCGGAGAAAGCCGGTACGACCTGAGCCTGGCCATCGACGAACACCGGAACGGTCTGGGCGACCGCCCAAGCCGGTAGGGCCGTCGCTGCTACGACGAGCACGGTCATCAGGGAGTTTCGGAAGACACAGGTACTAGGGGTCGAGGCCATCTCAGTCACCCGCGCGAACGGTGGAAGAGCGAAGGAAGGAGCTAACGTCACGTACCGCATAGGGCGACCGCAACTCAGGGTCTGGTAAACACTCTCCAGAGGATCCAGACGAAGGTGATCAGCAAGGCGGCCGCAATGTAGGCAGGCGGCCGCGGGCGCCAGCCATGCGGGAAAATCGAGCGCGAAGGCGGGGGGAGATGGTCGTCGAACTCGAGGCTGTCCATTACTGGCGATTGTACGAACGCAGCACGTGATTCGATCGTTGCGGCGCTAGGTCCGCCGTCGCTAGTTGATCCGTCGGGGTCGTCTGGCGGATGCAGTGAATCGCCGAGGCCGTCCGTCGTAGGCGGCGGAGACCCTCCTGATGTGGCAGATGTCAAAGGACGTTCCGGTAGCGGGGGTCGGGGTGGCATCGGTGTTGATGAGGGCGGCACGACCGCCGGACCCCACGGCGATGGTGGCTCCGAAGCCGGTCGCGACGTCAGTGGCTCTTCCGGACCCCACGGCGACTGTGGCTCCGAAGCCGGTGGCGACGTCAGTGGCTCTTCCGGACCCCACGGCGACGATGGCTCCGAAGCCGGCGGCGACGTCAGTGGTTCTTCCGGAGCCCACGGCGATGACGGCTCCGAAACCGGTGGCGACGTCAGTGGTTCTTCCGGAGCCCACGGCGATGATGGCTCCGGGGGCGATGGCAGCTCCGAAGGCGTCGGAGACGTCGCGTGCATCGGCCCGTCATCTCCGCCGCTCGAAGGCTCGGGCGGAGTTGGCGACGGGCTCCGCTCTGCGCCGAGCTTGGCGTAGTCTGGATGGGCACGTCGGTACCCGTCGCTGCTCGAAACGACAAAATCTGCACCTACGAGCTCGGTGAGTACGCGATGGACAGTCTCGGACTCAGAGTTGGCGGCACCGACGAGCGTCTCCAGTCGAACCGCGTCCATCGGGCCCAGTAGAGAGAGCATCTCGTGGGCGGCGGATCCGAGTTCGGCGGGACGCCCCCGATGGAAACGAAGCAGACGGTCCGAGAATGGCAGCTCGGACAGGTGCGGGAGTTCGGGCACAGGGGATGCTGAAGATCCCGGAGGAGGAGGACGCACGCCTGCGAGGGCCAGGCTGTCGAGCAGTCCGAGGACCGCAGCCGGGCTACCCTCGGCTCGTGTGTGGAGAACGTCTCGAAGAGACCTCACGAAGCCGTCGTCACGCCAGCCGCGCAGGCGCACTGCGGCTTCGACCTCGGCGGCTGACAAGGGGCGCAAGCTCCGCATGGTTAACCAGCCCTTGTCGCACCAGGCCGCTATGTCATCAGCTGGACCACCCTCACGCGCGCCCCCAGATGTGGAGGTGAGGGAGGCGACGATCAGGATCGCGCTGGCCGGCCGCAGTCGAATGACTCGCTTGAGCAGGCCCCAGCTGTCCGTATCGATCCGTTCCACATCGTCCAACGTGAGCAGGACCGGAGTAGCGCGACCCACGCTCGTGAAGAGGTCCAAGAACGGATCCACTAGTTCCTCTAGGCCGGACCGATCGGTGAGCGCGGCCAGTTGGTGGACCGACCCGACCACAGCGTCATCGGCGCCCGGCAGCGTAGCCAACTGTCCAACAATCTCGCGAACGGCCTTCCACGGCTCACTGGCTCCACCCTCGGAGCGACACTCGATATGGATGACGTGGGCGCCCGGTGTGAGGAGCGGCGCCTCTGCCTCGCGCATCATCCGAGTCCTCCCTCCCCCCCGGCGACGCTGGTGCTCGCTGCGTCGCGTCCCTATGCGGATATTTTCCGGGCGCTTCTTCGCGAGGGGCGCTAAGGGCCGCCTCTAAGCCCTGCCGGGGCCTAATAATGGTTCGCCACCTGCGTACGGGGCGGAAGCGGCTGAGGACGCTGCTGCTGCGCGTGCGAGGGAGCACCATCGGACCCCGGAAAGCCCAAGGGACGTCTTTTCGGGCGGCAGGAAGGCGCTCTGGAGGGTGTTACAGGTCGCGGGTGCCCACGGAGGAAAGTGCCATGCCGAATGCGCCTGGAGTGGGAGCGGTAATGGAGGCGCAGGGGTCCATCAAAGCTCTCAGTCGCCGGGCTCCCTCACGATCCGGCCGTCCTTCATGACCAGAACTACCTCCCGAAGCGCGGCAATGGACTCAGCTGGGTTACCCCGTACGGCGATCATATCGGCCAGAAGCCCTTCGCTAATCGCCCCGCGGTCGGGCAATTCCAGTATGTCGGCATTTCCTGAGGTGGCTGCCCTGAGAGCCGAGAGAGGGGTCATACCGTACTCAACCATCAGTTCGAGCTCACGTACGTTGTCTCCATGCGGGTATACGCCGACGTCCCCACCAAAACACATTGACACGCCAGAGGTCAGGGCCAAGGCAAACGACGCCCTCTTGGTCTGGAGGCGCGCGGGCTCTGGATCCACACCCTTGCGCCACCCCCCGTACTGGCTGATCGCCTCTCCAGCAGAAAGAGTTGGGCAGAAGCCGACCCCTCTTTCCGCCATTAGCTCAAAGATATCAAGGGTTCCACCGTCGCCGTGCTCAATTGTTCGCACACCGGCGCGTACGGCCCGTAGCATACCTTCGGGGGTCGAAGCATGCGCGACGACACGCCGGCCAGAGCTCTCCGCCACCTCCACAACGAGCCGTAGTTCCTGCTCAGTGTATGTCGGCCGCGCCTCGCCATTGGGGCCCCAGCGATAGTCGGCATAGACCTTGACCCAATCGGCCCCCCGACCGATCTGATCCCGAGTCGCCCGGATCAGGTCATCTTGCCCGTCGGCCTCCTCAGCGCCCTTTGGTAAGCTCCACTCCGGCGCGCCTTTAGGGTTATAGCTGCCCGTGGCGACGAGCGCCGGACCGGCGACGAGCATGCGGGGCCCAGGCACGACGCCCTTCTCTATGGCCTGCTTTAGACCTACGTCGGAGTATCCAGCTCCTTCACTGCCGAGATCTCGCACAGTGGTTATGCCCGCCATGAGTGTGGCTCGTGCGTGCACCGTCGCACGAGCGACACGTTCCGCGTACGACTCGAGCAATACCTGGTCCGTCCAGGAGGTCTCGTTGTACGGGTGCAGAAGGAGGTGGCTGTGCCCTTCGATCAGGCCGGGCAAGAGCGTGGTACCGCGAAGCACGATCTCTGTGGCCCCGGCTGGCGCCGTAACCTCGGGGCCCACTTCCGCAATGCGCGTGCCGAGGACGAGTACGGACCAGCCCTCGTGGAGGCGCTCACCGTCGTAGATACGGTCGGGGCGCAGCACGACGGCTTGCTGCGCCTCGAGCGCCGTGGAAAACGCCAGAACGGCGAGAAGTAGGACGATGGGCCGAAACATGGCTTCTCCTTATGAGGCTTGCGACTTCGATCCTGCAGAACAGGGCAGGCTGGGAAACTGACGCCAAGCAGGGCCATCGGGCCACCCGAAGCAGAGGAGGGACAGAGGAGCGCCGAAGCGGACTTGGGCGAGCCGCACCAGGCAAGAACGCCTATTGACGTCCGTTAACCCGTGCCGACCCGTTCACTGTCCGAGCTTGCTAGGTACTGGCATGCTCCGAGAACAATAGGCTCAGGCCGTCACGGCTGGCACGGCATACGCCCCGCTCGGTAATCAGCCCTGCCACCAGGTGTCGAGGCGTGACATCGAAGGCGTAGTTAACAGCTCCCGTGTCCGCCGGCGCGATCGTCACGGCGCCTACCTCCCCGTCAGAGGCGAAGCCCCGCACGCTGGTCACCTCCGAGGCATCCCGCTCCTCGATGGGGATGCGCGTGGCGTCTTCAGTCTGCCAATCGATGCTCGGCGACGGCGCTGCTACATAGAAGGGCACGCCGTTGTCCGCCGCAGCAAGAGCCAGGGGATAAGTGCCGATCTTGTTCGTCACGTCTCCAGAAGCGGTCGTGCGATCAGTGCCAACAATCACAACATCTACCTCACCCCTGTGCATGATGTGGGCGGCAGCACTGTCTGGAATCAGCGTATGTGGAACGCCGTGTTCGCCGAGTTCCCACGCTGTGAGGGCCGCTCCCTGGAGGCGAGGCCTTGTCTCGTCCACCCATACATGGAGGTCAAATCCAGCGTCATGGGCCTTGTACATGGGGGCTGTGGCGGTTCCCCAGTCGACGGTCGCCAGCCAACCCGCATTGCAGTGGGTGAGGATGTTCAGCGGACGACCCTCGGCTGCCACGGCGAGCTCACGAACTATCTCGAGACCGTGATCGCCAATGGCCTGGTTCAGCTCGACATCCTCATCGCACAACGCTGCAGCAGCTCGATAGGCCGCGTCGGCGCGCCCTCCGGGCGTGACCTTCCGGACGATCTCCCCCAAGCGGTGCAACGCCCACCGAAGGTTCACGGCCGTTATCCTGGTCGACGCAAGTCGTTCGATCGATCGCTCGAGAGAAGCGTCCGATGGGTCGGCTCGCATCGCCAGCGCGACTCCGTAAGCAGCGGCAGCACCAATAAGTGGTGCCCCACGCACGACCATCGTCTGGATCGCCCGACTCACGTCGTCCACGGACTCCAACCGACGCACCTCGAACCGGTGGGGAAGCATCGTCTGGTCGATGACTCGCACACCCCACCCGTCTTCGTCCAAAAAGATCGTCCGGTACGAGACGTCTCCGACTTTCACGGTCCTACCGACCCCTCGTCTACCGATCTCTCGTCCATAGATCCCTCGTCTACGAGCTCAGGACGGTCCCGTTGACGGTCCACGACACACACGAACCCTAGGCAGTCCGTGTCGTGCGCCTCGAATCGGTGCACCTCATGGGGAGATACATAGACGACGTCCAACGGACCAATCTGCTCGACCTGATCTCCGAGCCGAACCGTGCCACGACCCTTCACCACCGTGACGGCATGCGGATGAGCGTGTCGCTCCAGAGAGGAGTAGCCCCCGGTGCCACCTCGAAGTACCTCACCTCGAAGTCCAGATCTGGCTCCGCCCCCTGCCCCCCTAAAAGCGTATGGCGGGCCGCACCAAGGAAAGGACCCTCGCCGTCCCGGTATTGACGGACGTTAACGCCCGTCCAGCCCGCTTCCGTGGCATGGATCACCCGAGAACCCTTCATGGCTGCACGCCGACCGGCGTCGCGGCTACCGCAGCCTCCACCAGGCGCCGCGTAGCTCCGAGAATATCCTGCTGGGCGAGCAGACTCCCACCTATGAGCAGCATCGTATCGGGCCCGTACCGCTCGAACCACGATCCCGCGTCAGCGTCTTTGACGCCACCGGCCGGAGCTGGCGCGGCCGTACGAATACGACCGAGCGGGGCCCGCAAGCGGGCATTGATAGCTTCGCATTGCTCGACGGGCCACGCGAAGCGGCCACCGGCGTTCACGTAGATGACGATGTCAGCGCCGGCTGCTCGGTACAGGGTGCCGTAGAGCACCTCCGGAGCGATCCCCTCGGTGCGACATGGGCCGGTTTGGCTGTGCGTCGGATGGGCCATGATCGCAAGCGGTCGGGGGCCGGACGCTATGCTACGCATGACGTCCAGGCCCATCAAACTCGGGCATACCATGACACCCGGACATCCCGTCGCGATGACATGGTCGAGCCGCGATCCGAGTTGATCCACCGGCCCCGTGACGTTCGGGAAATACGCCGTGCGTCCTCCCGTCTCCGCATTTGCCTCAGCCACGGCATTAGCGACGACGGTCACCCTCTCTAGGAACGGAGCCGGACTCTGATCCACCAATCCGTGATCGTCCTTGATCGCGTCCACGCCAGCACGCGCGAAGGTCGCAGCAACCCCGGCCAGCTCCTCATAGGTCCGACCGATGGGTTTGATGGCGGCACTGATGAGCGGCCGCCCGCCCCTAGCCCCAACCATGTCGCGTAGGCCCTCGAGACCGTAGCGAGGCCCGGGCAGCGCCTCCAGGACTTCGTCCGGCAAGGACAGGTCAACGAGACGCACGTCATTCATGAGCGACACGTTTCCATACGCGACGTTAACGACCTGTAACAACTCGGTCCCCGTGACCTCGAGACCGTAGGACACCTGCGCGTCGAAGCCGTCTGCAGCACGCGGTGTGATGCCGTCTACCCGGCCGAGCAGCCGTCCTTCGAGCTCAGCGCTCACTACGCCCGGCGGCACCTCGAGCGTCTGCTCCCGAGCGATGTCGCGCGCGACCTCCTTCGCAGCGTCGTACGTCGGACACCGGAGCCGATACGTGGCTACCAGTCGTCCGGGCTGCTGTTGGGGCTCGATCATCTACTGAGGCATGGGTTCGTGCCGCGTCTCAGGGGCGCTGTTGCCACCCAGGATAGCACGACGGAGGGCCTATGACATCGGGCACGAGGGGAAGCAGCGGTCGGGGCTCACTCCGTCGGCACGCGTGCCGGCAAACGGGCCTCCGCCCAAGCCGGGCCTCCAGCGGCCCAAATGAGCCGAGTGGTTGCATTCCCCGGAAAGAGGGTCAAGAATAGAGTTCTTTCCCCGCTGAGTAGGCGACACGATGAGAAGATACCGTGCGGCCGCAGGCACCCCAGCCATAGTACTATCATTTCTGTTCTCAGCATGCGCGGGCGACAATACGCCCCCTGCCGCAACAGCGCCTGGGATCCTGATCGAGGGAGCGCTGGTGCTGGACGGAACGGGCGCCGAGGGCGTCGTAGTGGACGTCCGCGTCAAAGGCGACCGCATCCAGGCGGTAGGAGACCTGAGCGCCTCCGATGGCGATGTCGTCATCGATGCCACCGGCCTCGCCTTGGCTCCCGGATTCATCGACACACACAGTCACCATGACGGGGGCCTGCTCGACACCCGGGACGCCTTGGCAGCCCTCAGTCAGGGGATCACCACCATCGTCGTGGGACAGGACGGCGGCTCTCGATTCCCACTGAATGAGTTCTTCCAGCAGCTGGAAGCCACGCCGCCCACGGTCAACGTCGCTTCCTACGTTGGCCACGGTGCCGTACGACGGGAGGTCCTGGGCGACGACTATCGACGCGCAGCGACCGAGTCTGAGGTCCAAGCGATGCAGGAAGTGCTTCGTGGCGAGCTGAGCGCAGGGGCTCTGGGACTCTCCACAGGCTTGGAGTACGACGTCGGGCTGAATTCCACCACGGAAGAGGTCGTGGCGCTCGCGCGCGAGGCCGCCGCCGTAGGCGGTAGATACATCAGCCACATGAGGAGCGAAGACCGACACCTCATGGAGTCGATTGAGGAGATCATTCGCATAGGCCGAGAGGCCGATATCCCGGTGCAGATCTCGCACATGAAGCTCGCCATGAAGAGTCTCTGGGGTCGCAGCCCCGAGATTCTCGCGCGTCTCGACAGGGCTCGGGAGGAGGGGGTGGATATCACGGCAGACGTCTATCCCTACGAATTTTGGCAATCCACGATGACGGTGCTCTTCCCCGAACGCGATTTCGACAACCGCGAGACCGTCCAGTTCGTGCTCGACGAGCTCGCGCCTCCGGAAGGGATGCTCATCGCGCGCTACGAGGCTGAGCCGTCCTATGTAGGGCTGTCGCTCGAGGCGATCGCTGAACTTCGCGGAGAGGACCCAGCGACGACCTACATGGCGCTGATCGCGGAGTCCCAAGCACTCGCCGAGCAGACCGGGCGAGGCACCGAAAGCATCATTGCTCGCAGCATGCACCCGGACGACATCGCCACGCTGCTCTCGTGGCCCCATACGAACGTCTCCAGCGATGGCAGTCTGGCAGGACGACACCCACGGGGCTTCGGATCGTTCACTCGCGTCCTACGCGAGCACGTGCGCGAAACCGAGGTCCTGTCGCTACCCGAGGCAATACGCAAAATGACCGGCGCTTCGGCAGCCCATGTGGGCATTCTCGAACGCGGGACGATCACACCGGGTGCCTACGCCGATCTGGTTCTGTTCGACCCGGAAACGGTGGCGGACAGGGCCACGCCCGATGCAGCGAACGAGCCGTCAGTCGGGATCGATCGCGTGCTGGTGAACGGAATCATCGTCTACGCGAACGGCCGAGTGACCGATGCCAGGCCCGGACTGGTGATCCGGAGGGTCGACCGATGAACAGAATCGCCACCGCTGGCCTGGCTCTGTGCTGCATCCCAGTGGCCGGCGCCATGGCGTATACCCAGCTTGACTCGGGCGCCCCCCCGGACTGGGATTCGGTGGACGCGGTCTTCGCCGCGTACGACCGCAGCGACGCACCCGGCTGCGCACTCGGTGTCGTGCAGGGCGGTGAGCTCGCGTACGCGCGCGGATACGGGATGGCGAACCTCGACCACGGGATCACCATCACGCCGCAGTCGGTGTTCCGAACAGGCTCCCTGGGAAAGCAGTTCACCGCTACGGCGATCGCCATCGCGGCGCGGGACGGCGACCTCTCGCTCGACGACCCAGTCAAGAAATGGATGCCGACACTTCCGACCTACCCATCGGACCCAACGATCCGGCACATGGTGCATCACACGAGTGGGCTACGCGACTACCTCACCCTGATGTCGCTCAGAGGCCTGCGCGCAGATGATTTCTACACGGACGCTGAGGTTCTCGAGGTGGTCTCGCGCCAGCGTGAACTCAACTTCACACCCGGATCCGAGTACCTGTACTCCAACTCCGGGTACCTCCTGCTCGGCCAAATCATCCGCGAAGCCACTGGACTGTCGCTGCGCGAGTACGCTCAGACGAAAATATTCGGGCCTCTAGGAATGAGCCACTCGCATTTCCACGATGACCACAATCACGTCGTAGCGAGTCGGGCTAGCGGCTACTCGCCCCAAGACGATGGCTACCGGATCTCGATGACGACGCTGGACATGGTCGGCGACGGTGGGGTGTTCACCTCCATCGAGGATCTGGTCCATTGGGTGAACGCCCTGGACTACGACGGCCTCGACGACGGGCTCTCTCCGATGCTCGAAGGCCGCGGTATCCTCAACACCGGCGACAGAATCCCGTACGCCTTCGGTCAGGCTCACGGGGCATACCGGGGACTACCGACGGTGGGGCACGGTGGGTCTTTCGTCGGCTTCCGAGCGGCGATTACGCGATTCCCTGACCAGGGCACCTCTTTCATGACGATCTGCAACCGCTCCGACGCCGTACCGGGGCGGTTGATTGAGCGCGTCGCTGATATTGTTCTGGCCGACTACGTCGGTGCGCGTACGGCCGCCCAGAGCGACCGAGACTCCGGGTCTGCGACACCAGACCCGAGTCCGGTGCCCAACGTCGACGATTACGTCGGCAGCTACTACAGCGCCGAACTGGACATCGAATACGTACTGTCGCAGAGCGGGGGCGCGCTGCACCTACGAGCCGGACGCGCGATCGATGG
>Ga0114996_10008534_pt1 | contig 11371 bp, 19 predicted proteins | sample ArcticOcean_MG_C_4_FD_87039 | JGI IMG/M metagenome (GOLD analysis project Ga0114996, IMG submission 87039) | Marine microbial communities from western Arctic Ocean - ArcticOcean_MG_CB4_134 | ecosystem: Environmental > Aquatic > Marine > Oceanic | place: Arctic Ocean: Canada Basin | collected... | reverse complement strand
CCAACATCTGAACCAACATCTGAACCAACATCTGAACCAACATCTGAACCAACATCTGAACCAACATCTGAACCAACATCTGAACCAACATCTGAACCAACAGAGGAGAAAACTATTGCTGAAGAAGTACTTGATGATGTCTCTGAAAAGACATCCTAGAAAAAATAATTAATTTGCCCTCTACATATTATTCATGATCACTGTTAATTTTATAGGAGGGGCTAAAAAATGGTTTAATCTAACACAGATGACTATCGAAAGGAACGATCTTAGTATACAACAATTGTTAAACTATCTTATTGAGATAAAACCAAAAGATACAGTCAATTTTGATAGTAAGAATTTACTTATTGCGGTGAATGGTACAGATTCATCTGCATTACATGGTTTTGAAACTAAACTTAAGTCGAATGACTTTGTAAATATAATACCAGTAATACACGGTGGTTCAAATCAAAGAATAAAATTCAAAATTTTAAATCAAAACGTTGAACTCTTTAAATGTAAAAAAACTAAAATCATAAACAGTGGTTTTTTAGATTCTTTAAGAATTGAATTTCCAGATCTCGTAATTCAAGCTATTTCTTCTAATTTTATATTGAGTAATGAACATGTCAAAAAATTTCTTTTAGTATCAATTTTAGCACAAAAACATAATTTATTACTCTCAAAAAAATTAGAGACCGATATTTTATTACGCTTTGCAGGTACAACACAAATTAGTGATGCAATAAAGAATCTTGGATTAGCAGCGAGTCAAAATTTTTTATTAATATCTATAGGTGTAAACAAGTCGTTAAATAAATTACATAAAAGAATTCTTCCAAACTTAACTAATTCACGTTCTTATATCAATCCAAAGACAATAGAAGGTTATTTTAAAATATCTAAAAAAAATATAGATGTAATAAATTCTAAAACTCCATTAGAAGATTTGCTTGTAGAAAAAGCATCCATACTAGTTTAACCTCTTAATTTTACTTATACTAAGTATGGAATTTGCCGGCATCACACTAATTCCTGTTTCATTACCTAAAATTTGAATTATAACCTCCCAATCTGGAATTTCTAATGATACACTATTACTCAATAAATTAGCAATATTAGAAATAATTTCACTCCTAATTAATTCCGAATTTCTCCTTTCTATTGAAATTTTATAAGTTTCATTCGTTTTTATCGATGAAATTAATTCGATCACGTTATCTTTAATTGAGATTAAATCAGTTTTACATGTTTTTTGAATGGGTATAATTCTTGAGCAATATCGTAATTCCCAAGGCTCATTCTCTATTTTGTCTCTAAACTTTTCTATTAATTCAAGTAATTCCATAACAGTTTCAATTTTTATAATTCCTGAAAATCCAGTCTTCGAACTTCTGGCATTTGGATCACCAAATTCATCTAGTAGATGAGTAACTTCATTTATTGTTTCAACCTCCATATTTCTAGGACACGTAATCAGTAGATTCAAAGTTCTTCAACCAAATCATTTTCCGATATGTCACCACTTCGTAAAATTTTGATCTCCCCATTTTCTATTTTTATAACTGTAGATGCACCAGAACTCTGTATTATTCCTTCATTTAGGAAAACACCACAATCTATGAGATCATTCACAGTATTATGTGTGTTAGTAAAGAGCTCTCTCCCGGAAATGTTTGCACTAGTACCAACAATTAATTCACATTTTTTAAGAAATGCTAAAACACATTTGTTATTTGGAACTCGTACTGCAAGAGTATTTGTACCTCTAGATAATTGCTTCAGTTTATCATCTTTTAGCGGTAATACTATTGTTAATCTACCCGGCCAAAATTTTTCAGCAATTCTATTTGTAATTTCATCAAATTCCACAATATTCTCCAAAAATCGTTTTGAATATCCTAAAATTGGTAATGGTTTTGCACTATCACGATTTTTAAGTTTATAAATTCTTTCTACTGCATCTTCATTATATGGATCACAGCCAATTCCATAAACTGTATCGGTTGGAAATATGACAACCCCTCCATTTTTGATTGATTCTATTGCTAAGGTTATACCAGCTAAGTCACTTGAAACTTGTTTCATGAATAGGTTTTAAACTTAATAAATAATTAGATTGTTAAACCAAAGTCATCTACAAAGTTTGAAAATGTTTTATAAGCTTGCAGAAATTCTCTCCCAGGCATACTTATTTTATATTTATTCATTCGATCATAATTTACTTGCTCAAGTAATCCTTGAGAAACGAGGTTTTTCAAAATTTTTGAAACTCGTCCATGGGAAACATTAGCTCTTCTAATTATATGAGTAACCGAGGCACCATCATTGTCAAGTGTATTATTTTGTGTCACATCAAGTATATCACCTACAATTTCAATCTGCGTTCTGTAAATACCCATTTTAACTAAAAATATTTCAAAAAGGATCTATAGATCTTACTAGAATATCTGCAGTCTACAATTAGCATAAAAAACTTTGACTTGAAAAATTTACAAAAATCTAGGTATCATCTTCAAAGTCATCATCTAATTTTATCTTCCTTAATGGAAGCTTTGAAACAGGAATAAACAGAGAAATCAGTCCTGCAATTTTGATGATAATTGAAATTGAGTAAAGAGAAGATTCTGGAAATATCAGAGAGTACCAGGCAATAAATTCACCAAACGCCAAAAGTGATAATCCAGTTCCTACTGCAAGTGCAGCCTTCTGCTTTCCTTCAAAAAATGAAACAAATGTTTCAATTGCACCATAAACTAATAAAATAAAAGAAAATGATCTAATGATATGTTCTATATTCATTATAGATAGAAAAAATAGTGGGAGCATACCTATTGATCTAAAGTAACGTGATTTTGGAAAAAATGATTTTATTGTATGTGAAAATGCAATAAAGAAATAGCCTATAGTTTGAATTCCAAGTCCTAATGCTTGAATACCACGATTAATAGAATCTTCATCTAAATAGAATGTATTTATCATATATCCAGACCAAATTACTCCAAAGCCTATACTTATTGCAAAAAACGCAAGTGTTAATCTAAAGAGAACTGGACTTCCAGTATTCTGATAACCAATGTATGCAAAAATACCAATAACTAATCCTACAGCGAAACCAACTAGATTTAGAATATTCTCTAGTAAAAATTCCAACTCAAAGAAACCAAAATATAAAATTAATTAAGTCTTATAGACTAATCTTCCCAATCATCTAGTGTACCAGTAGTCTCACCTTCAGTGCTACCAGTATAGTCACCCAAGATATCAGAATAGGTTGCTTCATTATGTGCAACAAACTTTACGTATTCCCCATATGTCATATCAAAATCACATTTTGTGCATGTTACAAATGAAAAGTCAGGAGTTAATTCAGCATCTTCTTTACATTTAGGGCATTTAATTTTCACATCATTCTTAGTATAATTGGGTATTATTGTTTTTGCTAATAAGAGATAAATTGAAAGAACATACATCTATTTTTGATGACTAGAATATGTACCAAATGCAAAACAGAAATTCCTGATTCTGAACAGCTTGAACCACAAGCTGAAAAATACCCAACTTGTAACAAATGTTGGGAAGAATGGAAGGAGATGCGAATTATGGTGATGAATGAAATGCATCTTCAGATGTCTATGGCAGACCACCGCAAGGTTCTTCGAAAACACGAAAAGATCTTCGTTGGTGTTATGACTCCTGAAGGAGATTATGTGGATTATACCAAGGAAGATAATAGAAAACCAGAAGAACCATCTGCTTAAAACCCAATTATTTTTCTAGCCACATTAGGCGTTATCAGGATCATTCTTCTCTTAGATTCTTTATTCAATCTGTGAAATACATCTTGGATTGATTTTGATAGTATTTTTTGCTTCGAGACATCTAATCTAGAAAATATCTCAAAAATTCCATCTAGATTGAAGAGAATAATTTTCTCTGGATTTTTAATAATTTCCATAAAATAATTTGAAAACATATCGTATCGATTTTCCTCAGTTACAGTGCAAAGTATTTCTAGCCAAGTTTTGAATAGTTTTGAAAAATTTGGAAATGGAATAGTTGGTCCAGCTTCTAGTGCATTATTGATGATTTCAGTCTTTTCTGAGTCATCCATAGAAAAAAATTCCATCATTCTTTTTTTGAGTATAGGTGTTCTAAGAAAATTAGGTAGACTAGCAAGATTTACTATAATATTTCCAGCAAAGTTTTCTTCAGACAATATTGAAATCTTTGAGAGCTTGATATTAACAGTAACTGGTAGATAGATTAAATACGCAAATGATACGATTCGAAACATGGCATCGACTGTAGTAATTGGTGGTTTTTTTGGAGATGAAGGAAAAGGTAAAATCATATCTTATCTTGCCTTAAAGGATAAACCGACTATAGTTGTACGAGGTGGTGCAGGTCCAAATGCTGGTCATACCATCAAGGATGGTAAACAAACATACAAAGTTAGAATGCTATCTTGCGGTTTCTTAAATAAAGAGGCTAGGGTTATGGTTGGACCAGGTGTAGTTGTAAATCCTGACATTTTATTAAAAGAAATAACTGATTTTGATGTTAAAGGTAGAGCATTTTTAGATAATAACTGTGGTATAATTGAAGAGTCACATAGAGAGGCTGATTCGAAAGGACAATTAAAAGATAAAATTGGTAGTACAGGTTCTGGCACAGGTCCTGCTAATGCAGAACGTGCTATGCGTACTCTCAAATTGGCAAAAGAAATAGATGTTCTTCAACAATATTTAATCGATGTTCCCTTTGAGGTTAACTCTGCATTAGATAGAGGTGAAAATGTGTTAATTGAGGGCACACAAGGCACTCATCTATCTTTATGGCATGGAACATATCCGTTTGTCACTACAAAAGATGTTACAGCGTCAGGAATTTGTGCTGATGTAGGCATAGGTCCAAAGAGAGTTGACGAAGTAATAGTTGTATTCAAATCATATCTTACTCGTGTAGGAACAGGTCCTATGTCTGGAGAATTAGATGCAGATGAAACATCCAAAAAAGGATGGGAAGAATTTGGAACTGTGACTGGACGACTCAGACGTGCCGCTGAATTTGATTTTGATTTAGCCAAACGTGCAATTATGTTAAGCAGTGCAACACAAGTATCTATTACAAAATTAGATGTACGATTTCCAAAATGTGCAGGCGTAACGTCATACAATGACTTGGATGAAGATGCAAAAGCATTCATTAAAAACATTGAAGAGAAATTAGGCGTGAGAGTAACGCTAATTGGAACTGGTCCAAATGTGAATGACGTGATAGATTTACGCTCATGATTTTTTTGGGTTAAGCTTTAATGTGGATTTTTTTCATATAGTGTACATGAATAAGCTTCCAAATTATGTTCAAGTTGATTCGCCTTTAGAATTTACAAGATTAGTTTGTGCCCTAGAACGAATGCCACGTGTATCATTCTTACATGATCATAATGGCAAAAAAGTTCTATCTGTACAAATGGATCTGCTAAAAGAAAAACCAGTCATTTACTATACTCCAGTAGAAAATATTGGTCACTATCTTTGTTACGGGTTTAATGCAGGAAAAGAGAAATTAGAATTAGTTAATTCAGCTATTGATAGTTCAAAATTATATTCACCTATAATTAGGATAAAATCACTTCCAACTTCTTTAAAACCAGACGAAGGTATATCATCTGAAAAATATCATCCTATTGAGTTAGAAGATCTTTCTAGTTTGGCAAAAATTAGTTATGGTTTTGATGAGGCACCATTTCCATTATTTGCATTCCCACATAATGATCGATGGTTTGTGGGTGTTTTTATGAATTTTAACGAAGATGGACCATCATATTTCTGTCATGTCAATTTAGATTATGAACCAACAAAACCATTTCTGAAATACACAGCCACCAAAAATTTGGAGCCAGAATTTGTTGATCACACTGATCAACATGGTTATTCTTACATTAAGATAATAAAGTTAAAAGATGCACATCCATTGGTCGATTATGACCAAATTCAGTAAAAGAATCAAAACTAGTTCCAAGACAAGTTCTATTATTCTTGCTAATGATTACAGCAATAGAATACCAAAACTTGAATCAAAAACCATTCAAAACATTAAATCATTACATGAATATATTTGTGGTATAAAAATTAATTTTCATTTGTTACTAAAGTTGGGAAATAAAGAAATTCAAAAAATTAACAAGACTGCACATAATTATGGCTTGCAAAGTATTGCAGATATAAAACTAAACGATATTGGCAATACTAATTTAGTCACTCTAGAGAATTTATGGCAACTCGACTTTGACGCAGTTATTGCAAATCCAATCATGGGACCAAAAAGCCTAAAAAAACTAATTCAAAGTTCTCATAAAAAAGGAAAAGGTGTAATAGCATTATGCCATATGAGTTCACCTGAAGCAAGAATTTCATATGAGATGAATGTCACTAGAAAAAACAGCTCAAAAAAAATTCCACTTTATCAAATTTTTCTCAATTGGGCAATAAAAAATAATTCTGACGGAATAATTGTTGGTGCTACGTACCCAAACATCATTAAATTCTGCAAGCATAAGGTAGGGTCAAATCTAGCAATTTATTCACCAGGCGTTGGCATGCAAGGCGGTGACCCTTTCAAGGCAAAAAAATTAGGTTCAGATTTTCTAATTGTAGGGAGAACTATACTCAATTCAAAAAATCCAATTCAGACTGCAAAAAATCTTGTGATGAATTCAACTCTGTAAAAAGGACTCTGATTTTTTCAACAAGTTCATAGCATTTTCATAAGTCACCTTTTTTAATGCATCAACATAATTTAGCCAAATAAAACTATGATGTTCATGTGATAGTATCACTTGTTCTGAATTTGTTTTTGCTAAAAAAAAGATCACTTTTTTATGTATGTTATTATTATTAGATCTAAAAAAATATTCAATTTCTTCTTCAAATCCATCAACGAATTCTATATCTGCAATTCCGGTTTCTTCTCGTGCTTCTCTTATACTAGTTTGATGTGTGGTTTCATTCTCCTCGATTTTACCTTTTATGAAATCCCAGTGGCCAGTAGGATATTTTAGAAGTAAATAACTTCTTACATCATTATTTTCATTAAATAAGATTATGCCGGCAGAAATTGTTTCTTTCATAAAATCTTTTGAAAATAACTAAATTTATGTAATTCTATTTACCCACACGTCTTTTTCTTTTCTGAAATGTTCGAATTGCTCTCATTAGATCAATTTTTCTAAATTCTGGCCAAAAAATATCTAAGAATACAAGTTCACTGTATGCACTTTGCCATAGCAAAAATCCACTCATTCTTTTTTCACCTGATGTTCTAAGAATCATATCTGGTGATGATTGTGGTAAGTGTGATGTATAAAGATTTGATTCAATTATTTCTTTAGTGATATTTTTAGAATCTAGTGATCCATCTTTTATTTGGTCACCAATTTTTTTCACCGCATCAACAAGTTCATTTTGACCTCCATATGCAATTGCAATATTTAGAAAATGATTATTGTAATCTTTGGTCACATTATCTAATCTCCTCAAGACATCTTTAATTGAATCTGGAAGAAGTTCAATTCGACCTATAGCTTTAACTCGCATTTGATTTTTATGAATTCTTGGGTCATTGTATAATTTCTCTAGTCTTATTTCGATTAAATCAAATAGATAATCCAATTCTTCATTTTTCCTATCTAGATTTTCAGCAGAAAGTACGTATAATGTAATTATCTTAATATCAAACTCTTCACACCAATCAAGAAGATTTTCCACTGCGTCAGCACCTTTGAAGTGACCTCTTTTTGCAATTTTGAGGTTACGTTTTGCCCAACGCCTGTTACCATCTAGTATGATTGCAATATGATTTGGAACATCACCTTTTAGTACGTCATTTTCAAGCTTTTTGGAATATATACTATATAGACCTGAAACAGCCAGTATTACATCCTTTATTCCGTTAATATTTGCCCACCACCCTTTTTCCTATATCGTCGGAATAGAATTGTTGCTGATATCAGTGTTATTGCAGCACCAATCAAAAAGGGTGGAATTAATGAGAATGAACTCTCATTGGTTACTAGAATTGTAGCAAACTGTGCAACTGTTGGATAAAGTGCAGTCAAAACTATAATTCTTAACACATCGCTGATATGTTTTAATTTTCTATTGAGCCAATTACTTGCTAACATTCCAACAGCAATTGTTCCAAGTCCCATCCACAAGAATGGTAACATACCAGAAAGAAACTGTCCTACTACTTGTTGATTTGATAATGCGTCAATAAACCCAATTCCAGACGACATAAATGAAGCATCTATACTAGTTATTCCTGCTGGTGCTGATGCAAGTATAATAATTAAACCAGTAACTAATGTAAATAATCTAATAAATCCTGTTGGTGTTGGTTTTGACCAGTTAGCCCAGGCTTTGTCAATATCAAATGCTCTTATAAGAAAAGCCCCACCAAGAATACTTACTAGTACTGCAAAAATTTCCGCAGTATAGCCTATAACTGTACCAATACCACCAATTAAGAGTAAAATTCCAGGAACACCTAAAAAGAATTTTGAATATCTTGTATCATAAACAACCATTTTTAGGAATTTACCAAAAACTGCATACGAATGTTCTATAGTCTTACTAACTTGCATTACAACCCTTTGAACTGAAATAACTGGTATTACATTTTGAATAACTGGTATTACCATTTCATCATCATCACCATCTGATACGATCACTGCACCATTAGCAGAAAATTTCTCTAAAACTAATTTTATTTCCATTACAATTTTTTCATCTGCCTGAACACCTCTATTTTTATCACCTGCAATAGTAACAACTTCAGCTGTGTATCCTTTACTGATCAAATCCTCATATGTTTTCACAGCACCAAATATTGCATTCGAATCATCATCTTCAGGATCCTCAAGTGCAAGTCGTTGTGCAGCTTCAAGACATGCATTACGTCCAACTACTGGAGATGCAATTCCAGCCTTATTACCAATATCATCGTCCCTATCAACACATATGACTAGTAATTTTGAGGCACTAGTGGATTCGATATCATTCTGGAGTTTTTTACTTACTGACATAGATTACTTTATTACAGAATAACCTTTTAATGATTTCCACCTTTTAAAAATATGATAGTTGGGATTTACTCACGGTCTAGAATCAGTTGCAAACTTGGCATATTCAACAGACTCTTGTTGTAATTTTTCAATTTTCATTAAAATAGTATTAATTTGATCATTTTCCGAGTTTTCAATTTGTAAATTTGCTAATACTAAAGCTTCACGAATATACGAATTAGAACTTCGTAATGATTCTAAATAATTCAAGTAACTTTTTTGCCATTCTTCTGGTGCTTTACTTCCAACTAATTCAATAATTTGAGAATTAATTTGTAATGAGGAAATTTCTGCAATTGATATAAATTCCTCTTCTGTCATACCCCCATCGATCATTTTCAATAGTGATTCATCAATAGCATTTCTTATGATTTCATGTCTTGCATCAATTCCATTCAAATGAGATTCATAATCAGTAACTACAATTGTCATTTTTGGATTATCTGGAATCTGCCATACAGAAAAACTCGCAAGTGTAATTACAATCAAAATCATCACTGTGATTATTACACCTTTTTTTAATTTCAACAAAATCTACTGTATTTGCTTATTATAATACACAACTATCTGTTTCTAACAATACGATAAAAAATCACCAATTTACTTCATTTTCCATCAAAATCTATGATTACTTATAAAAAAATTCATTTACATCTAGTTTAAAGTGAAAAATTATTTACATTCTGTTTCTAAATATGAGCACGTTTTTGATTTGATATTATGACAACAGCATATTGTGTAAAATGTAGAGAAAAAAGAGAAATAAAGAATCAAGAAGAAACTACATTAAAAAATGGTCGACCAGCACTCAAAGGTGTTTGTCCAGAATGTGGAACTAATGTTTTCCGTATAGGTAAACCTTAGAACATTTTTTTCTACCCAAACCCATATAGGGGATTCTCTAGACTTCATGTTATGACAAAAGCTGATTATGAAGAACTGCTAAAAAGAATTGAAAAGAATATTTCTAAAAAATCAGATAGTAATACTAGATTCGAATTGCCTATTGTGGATGTAACATGGGAAGGTAAAAAAACAATACTTCGAAATTTCATGGATTTTCCAAAAGCATTTCGAAGAGACGCAAATATCATTTTGCAATATCTTTCTAAAGAGTTTTCAGTTCCTGCTGAACGTGTAGGTGATAAGGTAATATTTGTGGGGCGACGTGATCCTGAGGATTTTAAAAGATTGTTTGAGATTTACCTTAAAGATTACATTGAATGCCCAACGTGCATTAGTCCAGATACAAAAGTAGAGAAAGAACATAGAATATCATTTTTGATTTGTGAAGCTTGCGGTGCTAAATCTACCATCAAAGGCAAATACGTATAATGTTATTCGCTACTAAATTGATTACTATCAGTGGTAATATTATTTTAAACATCTGTGATCCTGAATTATTAGATAAGACAATTAAAGATGGAACTACTGAAATTAAAATACATTCAAATTATTATAATGAAAACATCGTTGATGAAATTGAAGCAAGTAAACTGTTACAAACTTGTACATCAGCCAATTTAGTCGGGAAAAAAACTATCTTACTATCAATAAAAATTGGTCTTGGTTCAGAAAACGGAGTAAGAATGATTGATGGAACTCCATTTCTAATTGCCTTTAAAATGTGATCATCACAAATATATACAAAAATTATAGTTTTAGTTTGTGGGAAAACGTAAAGTACTAAATGAAAGTGCATTAAAAGAGATTAGATTAGCTGAAGAAGGAGAATACTATGGAAGAGTAATTAAATTACTTGGCAGTGATCAAGTTCTTGTAAAGTGTACAGACGATATAACAAGACGTGGACGTATACGTGGAAAATTAAAACGAAGAATTTGGATTAGAGATAATGATATTGTTGTAATCGCACCTTGGGATTTTAAGGAAAAGGAACGCGGTGATATTATTTGGCGTTTTACTCTACCACAAGCAGATTGGTTAAAAGCGAACAATCACATACCAAAAGACTTCTAATATTTAGAAATTGATTTTACTTGGTAGAATTAATTAATTTTGTTGTCTGACAGAATCGATCAAAAAATTGAATCTAAGATCAACCTAGAATTATCTAAAAAAGATAAATCAAAGTCATTAGATGATGGTTTTAAGAAAAACAAAGTAGTGAACGAGGTCTTAGATAAAATCACTGTTATGCAACTCTATAATCTTATCACCTCTAAAATAATTGCTTATGTAAATGGAGTTGTCAAAGCAGGAAAAGAATCTGTTGTATTCTGGGCAAAAGATCCT
>Ga0114996_10008532_pt1 | contig 11372 bp, 7 predicted proteins | sample ArcticOcean_MG_C_4_FD_87039 | JGI IMG/M metagenome (GOLD analysis project Ga0114996, IMG submission 87039) | Marine microbial communities from western Arctic Ocean - ArcticOcean_MG_CB4_134 | ecosystem: Environmental > Aquatic > Marine > Oceanic | place: Arctic Ocean: Canada Basin | collected... | reverse complement strand
CAGGTCGATTCCGCGGCCGAAGTACAACATCATGCCGAGCACAGTCTCTGCGATCGCAGGTGCGTGAATTTCGGCGGAGTTGGTGAACACGACCTCGCTCGAGAGCATCGTGGGCGTCAACGAGCTACCGACGCCGGCGGCGCCCGAGTGCACCCAACGCAACACCGGACCCGCTTCAATGACCTCGGCAGCGATCCCGTAGCCGAGGTAGACCTCGGCCGAAGCGACGGCCGCGAGTACGGTGTCCGACACTCGCCGGGCGCCGTCACCGGAGCCGTCGGTCTTTTGGTCGATGACGACGAGCTGCCAGTCGCTGGGCAGCGCAGCACGAATCTGCTCGGGGACCCATGAGGGCATCGCCCAGATCGGACGGCGATCCATCATGTCCAGTACGGCTGTCGGCACTATAAACTCAGCGCTTCACAGGGCCGCGCCACCGACACCCACCGTCACCAGGGCGCCCACGGCCACTGCCATTACCACTCGTGTCGTCATCTATCTTCAGACATCGGGCGTTGGGCACCCGACCTTACGGGTACAGTCGGTTCATGAGCCGCGGGAACGGAATCATCTCGCGGATATGGTGGCGACCGGTGATCCACCCCACGGTGCGCTCGAGTCCGAGTCCGAATCCAGAGTGCGGGAACGTGCCGTAGCGCCGCAGGTCGAGGTACCACCGGTATGCCTCTTCGGGCAGCGCCTCCTCCCGGATGCGTGCCTGGAGCCTGTCGTGGTCATCCTCACGCTGACTTCCGCCGATGATCTCCCCGTACCCTTCGGGCGCGAGCAGGTCATTGCAGAGCACCGTGCGCGGATCGTCCGGGTTCTCCTTCATGTAGAACGCCTTGGCGCCCTTGGGATAGTTGTAGACGAAGAGCGGACGGTCGTAATCCTCCATCAGCGCAGCCTCGTCAGGCGCGCCCAAGTCCTGCCCCCACTCCGTCTTGGACCCCCTCTGCTTCAGAACCTCCACGGCTTCGGTGTAGCTCAAGCGGGGGAACGGAGCCGTAATGTTCTCGAGGCTACTAGTGTCCCGTTCCAGAATCTCGAGTTCATCCGCACAATTCTCGAGCGCCCTCTCCACCAGATACGAGACGAACTCCTCCTGCAGGCGCATGTTGTCGTCCGAATCCGCGAACGCGACCTCAGGCTCAATCATCCAGAACTCAGTCAAGTGTCGCCGAGTCTTCGATTTTTCCGCTCGAAACGTGGGGCCGAAGCAGTACACCTTTTGAAACGCGGGGCACGCGGCCTCGACGTACAGCTGACCGGTCTGTGCTAGATAGGCGGTCTCGCCGAAGTACCCGGTCTCGAAGAGCGAGCCCGCATGCTCACCGATCGCGCCGGTAAGAATAGGCGTATCGATTCGGGTAAAACCACGATTGTAGAAGAAGTCGTGGATCGCCTGTGAGACCTCGGCCCGCACCTTGAGGCCGGCGCGCTGCAGTGAGGAACGCAGCCAGAGATGCCGATGGTCGAGCAGGAACTCGACCCCGTGCTCCTTGGCCTGAATGGGGAATTCGTCCGCAGCGGACAACAAAGACAATGCAGTGACGCCGAGCTCGAATCCGCCGGGCGCGCGCGCGTCCTCCTTGACCTCACCGGTGATGGTGATGACCGACTCCTGCGTCAACGAGCCGTGCACCGCCCAAGTCGCTTCCTCGACCTGGCTTTTGACCACAACAGCTTGCACAGTGCCCGTGCCGTCCCTCAAGACAACGAAGGCGACCTTGCCGTGACCACGGGTCGTCTCTACCCACCCGCGCACGGTGATGGTCTCACCGACGTGCTCACCCAATTGTTCGATATCGACCATGAGTCCGCTCGAAGTCATCGATTCCCGTCGTGTGTGGGGTACTGAAGGTCTGTTGAGCCTTCTAGCCCCGGTCCTTGATTTCTCAGCAAGACATGAAGAGTGGAGTCGCGAGCGGTATTAGGGAAGCGCTCCGCCCGCGCATCAGTCGCTCCACGGGGGGACATCTCTGGACGGTGCCTTAGCCGACACCAAACATCTCGAGGCGTTCTCGATACCGAGACTCGAGAAGCTCCCTCATCCGCCTTTGCGCCGGCTCTCTCAGCTCAGGATCGGCTTCGACGAGTTTCCGAGCGGCCCATTGGGCTTCGATCAAGAGTTCCTCATCCGTCATGAGGTCCGCGAAACGCAGCACAGGATCTCGCCCGTGCTGCTGGGCACCGAAGAGATCTCCTTGGCCTCGGATGCGAAGATCGGCGCGAGCTATCTCGAATCCGTCCGAGGTGTCACGAAATATCTTCAGGCGCTCCAGCGCCTCTTCGCCAGGCTCTGCGATCATGATGCAGTGGCTCTCAGACGCCCCACGACCCACCCGCCCCCGAAGTTGGTGCAACTGCGAGAGTCCGAAGCGCTCGGCGTGTTCGATCACCAACACGGTGGCATTGGCCACGTCGATACCCACCTCGATCACGGTGGTGGCGACCACGAGATCGAGTTCTCCGGCCAAGAACGAACGCATGACCGCATCCTTTTCCACCGACTTCAGCTGGCCGTGCAGGAGTCCGAGGCGTCGCTCGGGAAACACGTCCTGTCGGAGGCGTTCGAATTCTTCAGTTGCAGAGAGCAGATCTACTTTCTCCGACTCACTCACCAGCGGATATACGACGAATGCCTGCCGCCCTTCCGCCAACTGCTCCTCGACGAAGGCGTATACGGAATCTCTGTCGTTGGGAGTCTTCAGAACGGTCTCGACCGGCTTTCGCCCCGGAGGCAGTTCGTCGAGCACACTGAGGTCCAGATCGCCATAGAGGGTCATCGCGAGCGATCTGGGGATCGGCGTCGCAGACATGACGAGCACATCAGGACGGAGGCCCTCCCGTTCGACCAGTGCCATGCGCTGCCGCACACCGAAGCGGTGCTGTTCGTCTACAACGACGAGGCCGAGCCGAGCGAAATTCACTGTGTCCTGGATGAGCGAGTGTGTACCGACAGCGATACGAACCTGTCCAGACTCGATGGCCCCGAGGGCTTCCCGACGTTCGGGGGCAGTGAGGCTGCCCGTGAGCAGGACAACGTCGAGGCCGAGCGGCTCCAACCACTCTCTGAGCCTACGTGAGTGCTGCTCGGCGAGGATCTCCGTGGGTGCCACGAGCGCGGCTTGATAGCCGCCCTCTGCAGCCAACAACATGGCAAAGACCGCCACGACGGTCTTGCCCGAGCCCACATCACCCTGCAGCAAGCGGTTCATGCGTCGACCGGACCTCATGTCCTGATAGATCTCCTTCAGGACTGCGCTCTGAGCGGTCGTCAAGTCAAACGGTAGAGCCTCGTGCAGGGGCCGAATCAGTTCGTTGCTACGCTCGTGCCTGATCCCCTCCTCGACCTCCGTCGCACGTCGTCGCGCCTGGGCTTGAACGAGCTGCAAGAAGAAGAGCTCGTCGAACGCGAGCCTGCGCCGTCCAACCTCAGCGTCAGAAATGTTCACGGGGCGGTGTAGTGCCGTGAGCGCCTCGCCCAGAGTCGGAAGCCCCCGCGAAGAGCGCTGCCCCTCGGTGAAGTATTCGTCATCATCAGCCCAAGAGAGCAACTCGTCGAGGTTGGTCTCGAAGATTCTGCGCAGCTGCCACTGCGGCATCTCCTCACTCGCCGGATAGGTGACGAAGATCGTACCCGCGTCCGGCTCACCTTCCCCCGAGCGGGACAACAACGAGAACTCACGCGGATGGATCTGACGTCCATGGAAGAACTTTACCGGGCCTGTGACGAGCAGGGTATCGCCCTCGCGAATCTTGCGCTCGAGCCACGGTTTGCCCGGCCAAGCGACCGTAATCATCCCGGTATCGTCTTCCATCACGACCTGAAAGACGCGGAGCCCACGTCGGGTCGGAATGACCCCTTTGCTTCGTACACGACCAACTGCGGTGGCGTCCAGACCAACCTCGAGGCGCGCAATCGGGGTGACGGTCGACGCGTCGTCGTACCGCCTTGGCACATGGTACAGGAGATCCCGGGCGGAGGTCATGCCCATGTTGGCCAGGGCATCCGCACGCTTCGGCCCAACCCCTTTCAGGAACTGGACCGGCCGGTCGAGCTGGGAGTAGCTCACGACTTCATGACTCGAAAACTGCCTCCACGAAGGCCTGGGGCTCGAAGCTCTCAAGATCGTCGAGCCCCTCGCCCGTCCCAACGAGTTTGATCGGCACACCGAACTCTTCACGAAGCGCCACAACTATACCGCCGCGCGCGGACGAGTCCATCTTGGTGAGCACGATCCCGCTCACGTCAACGACCTGCTTGAAGGCGGCGAGTTGGCGCACCGCATTCTGACCGACGGTGGCATCCAAGACCAACAGCGTCTCATGTGGAGCACCTGTGACACGCCGCCGCACCACCCGATCGATCTTCTCGAGTTCTCCCATCAGGCCGGTGTTCGTGTGCCGACGTCCCGCGGTGTCGATCAACACGACCTCGGTGCCCCGGGCTTCGGCCGCGTCGAGCGCGTCGAACGCGACCGCCGCGGGATCCCCCCCCTGTTCGCCTCGGAGGAAGTCCGCGCCGATGCGGTCAGCCCACATCTCCAACTGCTCGACCGCGCCCGCCCGGAACGTGTCTGCGGCCACCACCATGACCTCGCGCCCCTCTTGCACTAGGAGGTTCGCGAGCTTCGCCACCGAAGTGGTCTTTCCGACCCCATTGACACCAACCATCAGGTAGACGGTGGGGCCAGAGTCGGCCGCGCGCAGAAACCCATCGTGCTCGCCTTCCAAGATCGACTGGATTTCGCTCTGCAGGGTCTCCAGCAGTTGGGCGCCCCCGCGGGCCTTGCCCCTGCGCTGCGCCTCCTCCGCTCGAGCGACGAGTCGCATCGTGGCAGCGACACCGAAGTCAGCCGCCAAGAGCCGTTCTTCTAAGGCCTCGAGCGGGGCGTCATCCCTTCCCCCGGCAACGACGCGCACGTCAGTCAGCGCCAGGTCGACAACCCTTCGCCAGAGGCCCTTTTTTCGCTCAAGTTCGCTCTTGAAGAGCCGAGCCATCAGCGGAGTCCCGTTCGCCGCCGTGCCACCCATTCCGCGCACAGCAGCGTGATTAGCAGCAGATACGGCCAGGGCGACGTACGTAGCGGACGCCCGGCCCTCACTGCGGCCTGTGCCGCAGCCCTCGGAGTCGTCGCTTCCGGTACCGTCCGCGTCGGCAGCATCTCGGGCGAGTTCTCCGAGACATCGAAGCGACCCGTCGCGAGCACATCACCCGCCTCGTTCGACGCCGTATAGCTATACAACCCCGCGTCCATCGCGCCGAGCGAAAGCGTCGCTCCAGGAGACACCGTCCCTCCGGCACGGAACACGGTGTCGGCGACGATCGAATCTCCGCGCAGCACGCTCACCCGCACATCACCCGAATCTCGAGGCAGAGACCAGAGCACCGGATCGCCATGATCGAACACCCACCGAACGGGTCGCGGCTCCGATGCTACGGAAGAGCTTTCGGCGAGGACCCATCCGGCGACGCCCGACCAGAGGCGGCGATACGCGTCACGGCCCGCACCCTCCCGCATCGCCCATCGCCAGAATCCAGAAGCAAGCCCGAGAGCTCTCCGCCCCCGGGCGTTCGAATCCAGGTGGAGTGCTGCCGCAGGAGCCCCGATCCCTCGCAGCTGGAGGTTGAGGGGAGAAACCACAGTCATTTCGTCCGCTGGCACGAGCACGTCGCTTAGCGGCGGGAGTCCGAGCAGCTCAGCCCCCGTCAGTTCTCCGACCAGTGGTGAAGAAGGGACATCAGCAGAGGCATACCACTCCCCTGTTAATGGCGCCGCAGTCCGCACGCCGACCAGCGCCGCTCCATCACGATCACCGGCGAGCAGAATCGAGCTGGACGTCCGCTCCACGAGCTGGCGGCTCCAGTCATCAGGCTGCCCGTGAAGGCCGTGCACCACGACCAGCGCCGCGTCACGAACCGCTCGCCCGACGGTCGCAGAGTCGGCAGGGCCAGCTCGGTCCACCGCTGTCCCGATGGAAACGAACCGATCCGCTCCCACGCGAAGGTAGCCGACCCCTGGAAGACCCGTGACGTCCTCAAGCACCGACAACAGGAAGCGAGGCTCCCAGTCCGGCTTCAGCGAAACCAGCACCACGGCGCCCTCTTCGTGCCCGACCGTCGCGTAAGCGATCGCCTCGTTGTCCGGAGCGAACGCATCAGAAGCGGCCGTCACCCGTGCAGAATAGCGGATCCGACCCGAGGCATTGGGAACAGGAATTTCGATTTCGACGCGCCGACGGAGACCTGCGTCCGGCAGAGCCACGAGTTGGGAGGCCACGACAGCACCGTCGGCTTGCACCTCCAGCGTCGCGCTGTCCGCGCCCACGCCGTGGACTTCTGCCACAACTGTGATCGAGCCCTCGGGGCGGGCGGCATCAGGTACGTCGAGCGCCAGAATACCTGCGTTGACCACATCCGCACCAAAAGCCTCGAACTCGACCTCCAGAGGCAGCGTCTCAAGCGCGGCGCGAACCGCGACCCCGTCCTCGAGACGCAGATCGGAGAGCACGCGGACAGTACGAACTCCCGCTTCGGCAGCTCGCTCCAGGGCCGGAGCCAGCAAAGTCCGAGGCTGATCGGGAGAGGAATCGTCCCCCTCCAGCGAGCGCATATCGTCACCAAACGTCACCACGTTCCAACCGTCTTCACGCAGCTCCGTTGCTCTCGTCTGGGCCTGCTGCCAGGGACTCGACCCATCGACCTCTGACGTCATGCTGAGCGAGGCGTCGAGCAGCGCCCATCGCGTCGACGTCGCGGTCGCGATGCTGCCCGGAACCGCTGGATCGAAGAGCAGGGTCAGGATCACCACGAGCGTCACAGCGCGAAGGGACGCCAGGAGGCGGGTTCCAGGTACGCGAAGCTCGATGCGCAGATACACCCAAAAGGAGTAACCGGCGAGCGCAGCCGCGAGAGCGACGAACAAGAGACCCCGAGTCATACCAGGTGCAAGGCCCTACTGCGCCCCCCCGGACTGGTCTTGGGGCTGATCGGGCGCTGCATCCTCCGCGAGCGCGCGAACCGGCCCAGCACCTGGGATCGCGTTGAGTAGCGAGACACGAGTGGTCATCTCGCTGAGCCAACGCAGATGATTCTCTGACGGCACCGGATCGCCAGGCGGGAGATCGACCGACAGTGGATCCATCTGCGCGCCAGCCCGCAACATCTCGTAGTGGAGGTGAGGACCTCCAGCGAGACCGGTCATGCCGACGTATCCAATGATGTCGCTCTGGCGGACACGCGTGCCCAGGTTCACCCCACTACGGAACCCGTTCAAGTGGGCGTAGCGAGTAACGAATCCGTTCGGGTGACGGATCTCGACCGTATTTCCAAAGGTCCCTTTCGCCGCACGGTAGATCACTACACCATCGGCGGTAGCCATGATGGGCGTCCCGCGGTCGGCCGCGTAGTCGATTCCGCGGTGCGCTCGCCACGTCTTGAGGATCGGGTGGAAGCGAGAGGTGGTATAGGTCGAAGAGATGCGCCGGTAGGTCAGGGGTTTCAATAAGAACGCGCGCCGGACCGAGTTCCCATCCAGATCGAAGTACGAGCCGTCACCGTCGTCGTTCGGGTCGAACCAGATAGCGTGATACGGGGTGCCTGAGTTCACCAATTCGGCCGCGAGCACCCGACCCGCCCGCATCGAGCCGTCCGGACGGATCTCACGCTGGAACGCAAAGCGGTACGTGTCTCGAACGCGGATCTGACGAGAGAAATCGACCTGCCACTGAAAGACACGATCAAGCGCGTCGATGAGCCGGGCGGCGTCGCCATCCGTCATGCGATTGAGCGACGGGTTCTGGTTTACCGCGGTCCACAAGTCGCTCTCGATCTCGCCCGTCGCCGTGATTGTGTCCACGTAGATGGGTGTTTCCACCAGCTCGGAGGACCACGCGCCGCCGACCAACGTGAGCCGCACGGTCTCGTCACGACTCGTCGCTATGTCGACACCGCGCAACGATTCATTACCCTGGCGGAAGCGAAGCGTGACCTCGGTCCCTTCCCTCATCCGGCGAGGGTTCGCGTGCTCACGTAGCGCGAGCAACATCGACGCCTGCTCGTTGTACGTGACGGCGCCTTCTAGGAGTTCGCCGAGCGTCTGTCCGTCCCTGAGCGCTAGAATCCGAACTTCTTCGGCGGGCTGGGCGTACATCGCACCCAGCGTCCCGACGTCAAGGGGCTCTTGGTAGCACGACGCAGTTACGGCGACGCCGAGCGCCACGGCACCCCAGTTCCAACGCCTGTGCCTCCGAGCTTTCACCAAGTGCATACCCCAAAGGTACTACGACCGCCCGGCGGACGTCTCCACCGGGCGGCCCATCGCCTCAGAATCAACCGGTGCTAGGGCACCTTTCAATCCATCTGGCGACGGATGAACGTCGGAATGTCCAGCTCCACGAGCTGCTCTCGTGAGACCGTCTGCTCGGGGAACCTGTTCAGCGGAAGGACCTCCTCCATACCACCTCTACCACCCACTGCCATGCGAACTGTGTCGAACTGAGCTACCTCTTGGACCATCGGTGCCTGAGCCCGCACCACCCTCGGCTGGGCCTGAGGCTGAGGCTGCGGACGGGCGCGCCGGAAGTTGCCCGGGATCACCTTTTCATCTGCCGCAGTATCGAAGCCGGTGGCAATCACGGTTACGCGGATCTTGCCTTCCAGCTCCGGGTCGTGGACGGCACCAAAGATGATCTCAGCCTCATCTCCCGCCTCCTCCTGGATGATCGACGAGATCTGCGTAACCTCGTCAATGGCGAGATCCAGGCCGCCGGTGATGTTGATCAAGACACCCCGCGCACCTGCGATCGACACGTCGTCGAGCAGTGGTGAGGAGATCGCCTCTTGGGCCGCTTCCTGTGCCCGGTTGTCACCTTCACCGAAGCCCGAACCCATGAGCGCCGGGCCCCGAGCCGCCATGACCGTGCGCACGTCCGCAAAGTCGACGTTGACCTCACCGGTCACACGGATGAGGTCACTGATGCCCTGAGTGGCATTCAACAGTACCTCGTCGGCCTTCTTGAGCGCGTCGCGGAAGGACGTGCCCTTGGGCACTACTGCTAGCAAACGGTCGTTGGGCACGAGGATCATCGTGTCCACGCTGCGACGAAGCTCGGCCAAGCCCTGCGCGGCCTGGCGCTCCCGCTTTTTCCCCTCAAACGAGAACGGCTTCGTGACAACCCCGATGGTGAGTGCGCCCATCTCACGAGCGATCTCAGCGACCACGGGAGCTGCGCCGGTGCCGGTGCCCCCTCCCATGCCCGCAGTCACGAACACGAGGTCAGCTCCGTCGAGCGCCCTGCGTACGTCTTCCTCGCTCTCAGCAAGCGCCTGTCGCCCCACTTCGGGACGCGCACCGGCACCGAGTCCGCGTGTCAGCTTCTTCCCAATCTGCAGCGTGACCTGGGCCCGGGAATTCTTCAGAGCCTGGGCATCGGTGTTCATCGAAATGAACTCGACGCCCTCCAAGTCTTCGTCGATCATGCGATTGACGGCGTTGCCGCCCGCACCACCGACCCCGATCACTTTCATTCGGGCGTTTCTGACTGGAGTCTCTTCGAACTCGAAGATCATCATATCTCCTCCCTAGTGGAGTGTTGAAAAAACAAATGCATGCGCGGACGCCTCAGCACCGAGGTATCCATTAGAAAAATTCCTTGAGCCAGGTACCGAGCTTGGTGAGCATGCCGGACGTGACGGTTGATGCCCCTCGCCCGGTCTCGGCAAAACGGTCGGCGCCCCAAAGCGCGAGACCGGTCGCGATAGCGAAGCGAGGGCGGCCCACAGAATCAGCAAGTCCGCTGAGGCCCTCGCTCGGCACACCAAGCCGCACGGGCGAGGCAAAGATCTGTTGGGACAACTCGAGGATGCCGGGGATCGCCACCGTGCCCCCCGTGAGCACCACGCCAGCCCCGAGCTTGTCCAGCAGGGCGTGATCCTGGAGTTCGCCCTGCACCAGGCCGAACATTTCGTCCAGTCGCTGCTCGATGATGTGCGCGATCAGTTCGCGCGCCACGGCCCGCTTCTGGCCCGGCGACGGCCCAGGCATTTCGACGGTCTCCCGAGGATCCACCAACTGTGCGAATGCCGTTCCGTAGCGCTCCTTGGCCTTCTGCGCTTCCGCGTATGGAACCGACAGGCCACGGACCAGATCGGCGGTCAGCGTGTTGCCGCCGAACGGCAGGATCGCCACATGCTGAACCTTGCCTTCATAGTACGCCGCTAGATCCGTGGTTGATGCGCCGATCTCGACCATCGCCACACCGACTTCCTTCTCGTCTTCGGTGAGCACGGCGCGAGCTCCCGCGAGCGGCTCTAACACCAGTTCCTGAACACGGTACCCGGCCCGGTTGACCGCCTTACGGATGTTTGCCGACGCGGTAATCGCACAGGTGACGAGAAACACCTCAGCTTCCAGCCGCACGCCGGCCATGCCGAGTGGGTCCTTGATTCCCCGCTGCCGGTCGACTCGGTACTCCTGCGGAATCGCATGCAACATCTCCCGGTCCGGCGGCAGTGCGACGGCGCGCGCGACCACGTGCACCCTCTCCACATCGTCGGCCGTGATGTCGTCGTCAGAGACCGCGACCACGCCCATCGAGGTCGTGGCTCGTACATGGTCGCCCCCGATCCCGGCATACACGCGATCGACGGCCACACCTGCCATGAGCTCGGCTTCCTTGAGTGACGAGCGGACCGACTCGGTCATCTCCTCGATGTTCGTCACCATGTCGCCGCGCAGACCACCCGTGCGCGCTTGGCCAACACCGAGGATCATGATCCCTGGCCGCCGAGGATCGCCGATGATCTCACCGATCACGGCACACGTCTTCGTGGTCCCGATGTCCAGTCCCGCGACGAGGTTTGAACGCATTATTTAACCGTCACTTTCACGAGAATCACCGTCAATTGTCTCTGGTACGGCGGACCACCACCTGGTCCGCGAATCGTAGGTCTATCACTTCTGGGACTTCGTCCGGCATGTTCGAGATCGCATGAGCCAGGGCACTCAGGCCCTCTCGCAGGCGGCCAGGTAACGCACCGAGAGGCAGTAGGAACTCCACACCGGGGCCCACGCCGTGTGCGACGATCGACCGGTTTTCACCCCAACTCACCTCGGACACCATCTGTATGAACGGAGCGTCGGCCCGCGTCAGACGACCGACCTCGGCCAGGAGTTCGCGTGCTTGCCCGGGCAGCAACCTCGAGCCGGCCGCTGGGGCTCGGCTCACTTCGACCAGCGGCAAGTCCAACCGGTGTTCGGCCGGATCGAGCGGGAGCCGGATGCCTTCTTCGTCGACTGGCTCCACGGTCGGCGTCGAGACCAGGGCCACGGGCACGCGCTCAGCTACTGAGACGAGTAGAGCGT
>Ga0114996_10008531_pt1 | contig 11373 bp, 6 predicted proteins | sample ArcticOcean_MG_C_4_FD_87039 | JGI IMG/M metagenome (GOLD analysis project Ga0114996, IMG submission 87039) | Marine microbial communities from western Arctic Ocean - ArcticOcean_MG_CB4_134 | ecosystem: Environmental > Aquatic > Marine > Oceanic | place: Arctic Ocean: Canada Basin | collected... | reverse complement strand
TGCTTCGTTGCGCTTGCTCGGAACGATTGGGCGTCGCCGCGTTGCGGCGATGGACCGGCAAGATTGCCGGTCCCTACGGCGGGCGCCTCGTACTGACACAGCTGTCATGCTTTGCCTCGCCACGCGGTGAGAAATGCGGGCTAGAGGCCGCGATTGGCCGCCTGGGTGGTTCCCTTGACGACAAGTTTCACGCTTGCCGCGGGCAGGTTGTAAGGAGTGGTTTCGTCGCCGGAAAGTTTGGATGAAGCCAGAATTTCAACCTCGTACTCTCCGGCGGCGGCTGCCGGGGCCGCCTGGCAACGGATCTCGAACGCGGTTCGCTCGGTTCCAACCTGAGCCGCCTCGCATGTGACTCCGACGGGGAGGTTCCCGGCCGTCACCGTCACGGGCTGAATAAACTCAGCGTCACGATGAATCGAGCCGGTCCATTCGCCCGTGCCGCCCTGGGAAAGAGTCAGCTCGTTTTCGGGAGCCTGCATCGAATAACCCTCGACGACATTGATCTCAAAAGGCTGAGAATAGATGGTCCGCGTGCGGTCTCGGGAACGAATCATCGCGGTCATGCGGAACTCGGTCGGACCAAGCGGCGTGCGCTCGTGCGCGAATATAGCGAACTCGCCTTTCTTCGGACCGCTGTTTTCCTCGTCCCCGCGGAGCCGTACAGTGCCCGCGCCGCGCGGCACCTCGATCGGCTCGGCCAGGCTCGCTCCGCCGCCGCGCGCCGTGAACTCCCATCGCGCTAGGTGGCTCTTCCCTCCCAGCACCAAGCGGAACTTTCGGGGAGTGACGATTTCGAGCACCGCCGGTCCGGCGGGCGTGATCATTGCCGGCAGCTCGTAACCGAGCCACTCGGCGCGAATCGCATTTTGCCCTTTTCCCGATACAGCGACGATCAAGCCGGGCCCTTGCGCGCGGCGTTCAATCGTCTTCCCGTCTTCAAGGACCGCCCGGCCGACGACGCCAAGTTCGAGCGGCCCGAGCTGGGCGCCTGGTTTGGGCGTCAGCGTGATCGTCCCGGTCGAGAAGCGCGGCCGGGTGCTCTCCAAGCCCGAAGTCGCGGCAATGTATCCACCCTGAATGATCAAGTCGCTCGGGGCATTCGGCACCGAAAGATCAATGCTCCCGCTGAAGCCGCGCCGCTCGGCCGTTACCGTCACAATGGCGGACCCACGCAATGGAATGTTGACGAACGGCGCATTGAGGGTCAGCAGGAAATCAGGGGGCTGCTTGCGCGCCACAAGCCGGTAGCTGAACGAAGGCCCCCCGCGCTGCAGCAAGTCCTCGACCGATACCGTCAGCTTGCCGACCCCGGGCGGAACCTCCAGGTTGATGAAGGGGTGACTACTGGTCTCTCCCGTGTTGCTGATCACGTAGGGACTCGGATCGCCTTGGTAGGTACCGGCCCGCGCAATGACTTCGTCCTTGGCGGTGTCGTTATTCGCGGCGTCCTGACTCGCGGCAATGGCCAAAACGCCGTAGAGATCAGACCCGTCCAGCTCGCCCGACTGCAGCTCGAAGGCCCATTTTTGGCCCGCTTCCACGTTGAGGCGATAGCGATCCACTTCACCTTTCTTCGCCAAGCGGCCATTGACGATCGTGCCTTCGGAAAGGTCCTTCAGCTCCGCGCCGGGCGACTCCATCACCTCTGGCTCGTCGCCCACGATAAACGGCAACGATGCAGGACTATCCGGGAGGGAGACGAGCGTTTCCGCAGCCCTGTTCGGAACGTGATTCAGACTGATCTCGGAACGCCTGGGCGTCGCCAGGTTGCCGCCGAAGAACTCGGCCTCCACCGTTTCTCCCCTTCGCCAGCCCAGCGGGAAAACCCCGTTGGCGTAGTTGTAGTCCGCGATCGTCAGCCGGTAGAAGTCGGCCTTCTGCTCGCTGAAGCGCTGGTCATTGACCGCGACGAAATAGTTCCCGTCAGCCGCGAACTCGACTGCGGCTCTGGCGTCGCGGCCTAGCCCCGGGGCGTCCCCGTTTCGTGCCAGTCTCTGGCCGGCGCCGTCGAAAACTTCAATCAATGGGTCGACCGCTGAACCAGAGCGTTCCGCGTCCACTTCAAATACGAGCCTCTGCCCCTTGCTGGCGTGAAAGCTGTAATAGTCGCGGTCGGCAGCGGTGAGCCGGCCCTGCACGGTGACAGGCAATGAAACTTGCTGGGCCTGCTTGGCGGAGTCGTTCAAGAATTCCTCGGCCAGAGTCCCGGATTCTGACTCTTCCGTCTCGGGGTAGGGGCCCACGCCGAACAGCAGCACGTTCGAGAGCCCTTCTGTTGTTTGGACGCGGATAGGATAACGGCCAAAGGGCGCATCGGCGGCAATCTCGATCAGATAGGAAAGCCCTTTGTCAGCAGGTTTCTCCCGCGACAGTGGCGTAATTGCAGCCGGAATATCGGTGACGAGGCGCGGCTTATTATCGAGGCTGACTCCTTCGAGAATCAACCGTGCGGCGGCGCCTCGCTGTCCGCCACTGGGGCGAATTTCTTCTAGAACAGGTTGCGCCGAGGTGCGCAATCCCGGTGCGATCAGCAGTAGGAGTAAGAAGGTTGTTCTTAGCATTTGGTTCCGCCAGTGAAGGGATTCCGCCGCGAAGGGATCGCAGTGATTTTATAGTTTTCGTAGTCTGGCCTTAGTTTACACCGCTTAGGAATGGCATGTTCGTTAACTTGTTTGCGCGATGATGGTCCATGATGATTGTCCATATGGATACTGGATGGGTACGGTCTCAGGTTCGGCGCTGGTTGCTGGCCGTCCCACCCTGCAGCGGGAGAGCACCGCGCATCAGCGCATCAATCCCTAATTCGATCGCTCGATTTCTGAGTTTCGTCTCCATACTTCGACTCCACCGCCGGAGACCATTCCCCGAACCACGCGCCAGAGGCGCGAGGCGGCACGGCAGAGCCGTACGCCACGTCAGATGGGCCAACACGAGAGGGCGTAGGTAGCACGGTACGCCCCCACGTCGAGGTAACGCCGGCCGGGAGGCTCTGGAGTTTTGATCACTCCAATTCGCACCTCACAGGCTTCGTATCCTTTTTTGTCGTACTCTGGTAATAGGATGTCGTCCGGCCCCCTCACGCCAGGAACTTACCGCCCTACGGTCGTTCAGCCGTCTTCTATCGAGCCCTCGTGGAACGGCGGTTACCGGGTTGGCCCTCCGCCTCCGGTGGTACGCAAGCCTAAAATCTGGCTCCACATCCTGCTGTTTGCGCTGACGGTCTGGACGACCTCTGCTTTTGGGGCGGTCTATTCGGTGTGCCTGATGTCCATCCTAACGGCTCACGAATTTGGGCATTACTTCGCCGCTCGCTACCACCGGGTGCAGGCGAGCTTGCCCTATTTTATTCCGCTGCCGGCCCAAGTCTCGCTGTTTGGGACACTCGGGGCGGTGATACGAATGTCCCCCTATATTCCCAACCGCCGGGCTCTGTTCGATATCGCATCGGCGGGGCCAATCGCGGGACTCGTCATCGCCTTGCCAGTGGCCTTCATCGGCGTAGCCACGTCGGAATATCGCACGCCCGACCTGGAGGGGTCTTTCATACTGGGCGACCCGTTGATGTTCAAAGTGATGGAATGGATTATTTCAGGCGGCCGTCCTGAAGGCACCGATCTCTATCTCAACCCAATGGCCTACGCGGGCTGGGTCGGGCTCTTCGTGACGTCGTTGAATCTCCTGCCCATTGGTCAGCTCGACGGCGGGCATGTGATTTACTCGGTCTTTGCCGCGAAAAGCCGCTTCGTAGCGGCAGCGGCTTTCGGCGGGCTCGTACTTGTCACTATCTTCATGAGTCCCGCCTACATTCTATTCGTTATCTTGCTTTGGATTTTTCGAATCAAGCACCCGCCAACGATGAACGACTACATCCCGTTAGATCGCCCGAGACAAATTATTGCGGCGATTCTCCTGCTGGTTTTTATTCTCTGTTTCACTCCCGTCCCCATCGTCAAGATGCCGTTTTAGGGAGGTGCGGCCGTGCGACATGGTTGTATCGCCCTTTCCAGGGCTTATCACAACGGGACCGGTAACCCACGGCTGAAGCCGTGGGCTATTCCTGTTTCGTCCCTAACGGGACGCCGTGGGTGCTTCTGTTGTCCTGTCGCGGCACACCCCGGCCCCGATCAAGCCCCAGCCCGCGGGCGACCCGGCGGGGTCGCTACAACGATAGCCCACGGCTTCAGCCGTGGGAAATGGTCAAGACAAAGCCGAGCCCTGGAAAGGGCGGCACAAAGCCGCGACCGCGGATAGGTCTCGTCGTACTCAATTTCGTGCTTCTGTCAATTCGATCTTAGGTCGTCGTCGAGAATGGGCCGCTGATCTTTCATCGAAAACAAGACATGAATCAGCAGGTCAGCGAGGCTGTGCGGCGTGGTTGTAGCGCCCTTTCCAGGGCTTATCGCAACGGGACCGGTAACCCACGGCTTCAGGGAAGCGTGCCGGGTCACCCGCGAAATGTAGAAACTCCAGAGCGTCGACACGAGTGTCGACGCCGCAAGCTGAGAGCTTGCGCCACGTCAGGCCCGCTGCAGCTCGCTCCACAGCGCCCGGTAGTACTGCAGGAAGCGGTCCGGCTCTTTGCTCTCTTCGCCGACCTCGCAAAGCGTGTAGCGCTCATACCCGGATTTGTTGAGCAGATGGAAAAACTCGCGGTAGGGGTAGCCGCTCACTAAGTCCGTGATGTGGCAGTTCTTAATGTAGGGTCCGAGAAGATCAAAGCTCTGCTGGACGGAACCGTTGACGACATCCGTCGCATTCGAGTTCCAGCAAACGCCCACCGAGGGGTGGCTGCAAACATTCATGATCGCGCGCATCGTCGCGGGCATGCGCGTGCCTTGCCCGTGGACCTCGACCCAGATTTCGACGCCCTTGCGCTCGCCCAACTCGCCGCACTCGCGGAGCGCCTCGCCGATTCGCTGCAGCGTCACCCGCTCGGGGACGCCCGCGGGAAAGCCATTGGGCCGGACCTTGATGCCCCAACATCCCAGATCGTGGGCCAAGTCGATAAAGCGCCCGGCTTCTTCGATGTTATCCCGGCGCACCTTTGCGTCCGGGGACTGAAACTCGCAGGTCGTACCCAAACTCAATAGGCGAACTTTGCTGCGCCTGAAACGAAGCTGGACCTTCTGACGCTCCGCGGCATTGAGCGAGGGCTCGACCCCATGTTTGTGCGTCGTACGCAACTCGACGGCTTCGAAGCGAGCCGCTTCGAGCTTTTCGATCATGGTTTCGATATCCCAGTTGCGTCCTATGTTGTAGCTGACAAGTCCGAGTCTCATGGAGGGTTACCCGGCGACATTTTAGCACTTTTACGCGTTGAAGCATCGAGTTTTCTCACCGCAAGCCGGCGACTCTCTCGCAATGACAGTCTCGCAATGACAAGTTGCCCGAACCTGATTCGCGCGTGTATCCTACGAGGCGTCCCTAGGAGGCGTCCGATGCCGGTTCCTTCCAGCGCCGCGCCGGACGCTCGCGCTCAATTCGCGCTGTTCATCTTGGCTCATTCATCTTGGCCCGCTCATCTTACCCTGGTCATCTCACCTACCCATGTCGTCTCTCGCTTTCATCGACTACTTCCTGATCGCCGCCTATCTCGCCGCTGTCATCACGATTGGTATTCGTGCCTCTCGGCGGCAGACTTCCACCAGCGAGTACTTCCTCGCCAATCGCCGCATGCCGGGCTACGCAGTCGGTTTCGCGATGATGGCGACGACCATCAGCAGCGCCACGTTCGTCGCCATTCCCGGGTCGGTTTTCGCGCGCGATTGGTGGCAATTGTTCTATATGTCGGCCGCCCTGCTGGTACTGATTTTCGTAGCCAAATACCTCGTGCCGTTCTATCGCCGTGTGGTGCGCATGAGCGTCTACGAATACCTGGAGCGCCGTTTCGGATACCCGGCACGTCTCTACGGCTCGGCCGGTTTCGTGATCCAGCGGATCTCCGACCTCGGCTATACGCTCTACACCACGGCGATTGCAATTGAGGTCATTGCCGGCTGGGGGCTAACCGAAGTCATCATCAGCGTCGGAGTCTTCACCCTGATCTACACCTTGATCGGGGGAATCGAGGCTTCCATCTGGACATCCGTCATGCAAGGCGTGCTGATGATCGGCGGCGCGATCGTGATTATGGCGGCGATTGTGATCGAGTCGGGCGTCGGCACCGGGATCATCTTTTCACACGCCTGGAACGCCGGGAAATACGCCATTGGAAATCTGGAATTGAGCACGCGCAGCCTGTATTTTGAAGAGCCGACGGCGTGGATCTATTTCGTGGCCGGGCTGGCGCAGTTCACGCGATACTATACGACCGAACAGAGCATGATTCAGCGCTACTTGGTGGGCCGCTCCGACGATGACGCGCGGCGAGGGGTCAAGCTGGGCATTCTTTCGACCGTGCCGACTTGGTTTGCCTTCGGCGTGATCGGATGCAGCCTGTGGTCGTTCTACGAATTGAGCGGCGAGCAGCTCCCCGCGGCGGTGAGCGCGCAGCCCGATACGATCCTGCCCTACTTCATCGCGACGCATTTTCCCGCCGGGCTGATGGGGCTGATTCTAGCGGCTCTGCTCTCGTCGGCGATGTCGTCGGTCAGCGCCGATCTCAACAGCATTGCCACCGTTGTAACGAAAGATCATTTTGTTCGCGTGCGGCCCAAGGCCGCTGACAGCGTGCAATTGATATTCGGCCGCGCGGCGGTCGTCGTGGGAGGAGTGATCGCAACGGGCGTCGCGCTGGCGTTGACCACGACTCGGTCGACAGCCTCCTATGAAATCGCCGCGCTGATCGTTTCGGTGCTGGCCGGCGGCATGTTGGGGTTGTTTGCGTTGGGCTTTCTCTCGACCCGGGCCACGCAGTTGGGAGCCAATACAGGAATCGTGGTCTGTTTATTATTCGTCGGCTGGGCGACACTGACCGGAGCGTTGAACTTCGACATGGGATTCAACTTTGAAATGACGCCGATGCTGATTGGCCTATTCAGCCATGGGATCTTGTTCGCCGTGGGGTATGTGGTGAGCGTCTTGTTCGGTGGCGTGCGCCCCGACCTGACGGGCTTGACGGCGAAAAGTGCAAGCGAAGGAACCTAACCCGCGTTTCTCATCGCCTGACGGGGGAAGTGCGTAATAGGCCCGCCACTGCTTCGTTGCACTTGCTCGGAACGATTGGGCGTCGCCGCGCTGCGGCGATGGACCGGCAAGATTGCCGGTCCCTACGGCGGGCGGATCGTGCTGACGGGCCTCTAATGCACTTTGCCTCGCCACGCGGCGGGAGAAGCGGGCTAGGGGACGCGCGGTCGGGATAAAGCCGGTCCCGGCGATCAATCAGCTAGCAATCGATAAGCTAAAGGAATGTCTACCGATTGGCAACGGCTTCGTGACGAGTTCCCCGTCCTGAAGGATTGGGTTTATCTGAACACGGCGACGTTTGGCCCCGTCCCGCTGTGCGCGGCGGAAGCGGCGGCGGCGCACTTGCGCCAGCGCGACGAAACGGCTTCGCTGAGCTTTCTCGACTGGTATGGGGAAGCGGATGTCGTGCGGGCGGCCGCCGCGAAACTTGTCGGCGCCACGGCCGACGACATCGCATTCATTCCAAATGCCGGGGCAGGCCTTGCGTGGCTCATCGGCGGAATCGACTGGAAATCGGGTGATGAAATTGTCACCTTCGCTCATGAATTCCCCAACAATCTGTATTTCCCTAAAGTGCTCGGGAGCGCCGGCGTTTCACTCACGGAGCTTGAGCTGCCGGACGGCCAATTTTCACTGGACCGTTTTATCGACGCATTGACGCCACGAACGCGGCTGGTCTTGATGAGCACCGTGAACTACTCGAGCGGGTTTCGCCCGCCCATCGAAGCAATCGGCGCTGAGCTGCGGAAAAGAAACATCCTCTTTTATGTGGATGGGACGCAAAGCGCGGGCGCGCTGCGGATCGATGTGCAGGCGGCGAAGATCGATTTCCTCGTTGTGCATGCTTACAAGTGGCTGCTTTCTCCCCCCGGCATCGGGTTCGCCTGCGTCGCGCCTCAGGTCAGGGAGTGGCTCGAGCCGAGCATTTATAGCTGGCGAAGTCACAAAAACTGGCGTGACGTCGACCGCCTGCATCACGGTGTCCCAGAGCTGCCGTCGAGCGCGATCAAGTACGAAGGAGGGATGCAGAACTTCAATGGAATCTTTGCGATGGGATCCACTCTTAAGTTGATTGATTCGATCGGCGTGGACGCGATTGAGAGTCGCGTGCAGCTACTCGCGGAGAAAACCCGGGACGTTCTTCGCTCCCAAGGCGGACGACTGGCAAGCGACGAACATCCTCAAGACTACGATTCGCCGATTGTCACGGCACAGTTCCCAGGGGTCGACGTCTCCAAGCTAGCGGTTCGGCTGAAAGACCAGGGCATCGCGGTGGCGGCGCGGAAAGGCAGCCTTCGCGTGTCGCCTCACTTTTTCAACAATGACGAGGATTTGGCGCGGCTCGGGGCAGCGCTCAAGACGGGGTAGCAAAAAGTGGCTTCGAGGCGCCGGGCATTGATCGGGGCATCGCGCGAAGGCAGCCCGCCGACGCAGCAACCGACGTGGCGTGAGCGTCCACGCTTGCCGCAAATCGATTCGCCGGTTTGTTCGGCCCCGTGCCCGGCATCCGACCTCGGCCAATAGAGTGCCGAGTAGCAACGCCTCGACGAATCGAGGCGCGGCAAACCTGGAGATTCACGCCACGTCACATCCGCGGCCCTCGAAGAGCTTGTCGAAAGAACGACTTAGATCAAACAACCTCATCGCTAATATGAGGCCCCGCCGCCAGCGTCTTTCGCACCGGGCAGCGGGTTCCTCCTGGGAGCTACCGCTTGCTGACGCGCGCGGCTCCAACACGACGGGTTGCTTGCGGCAGTTCGCGCTACGTCGCGACGGCCACCGGCAGGGCCGCCGTTTCTCTTGCGGCACGATGCTTGTTGAGCATCTGCATGAACGTGGGCATGTAGAGGTGATGGTCGTGCCAGGTCCGCCCGCTGACCATGTTCCCGCCCATAACGCAACCCTCATTGACGAAGATTCCGCCCGACAGCTCGACATCCAACTGGCATTTCGGCACGGTGGCCATTTTCCTTCCCCGGATGACGTCGGCTGCCGCGACAATTTCGACACCGTGACATACGCACGCAACGGGCTTTTCCTCGTCGAAGAAATGCCGCACGAGGCGCAGCAGATCTTGGTCGTAGCGCAAGTACTCGGGGGCCCGGCCGCCCGAAACAAAGAGGCCGTCGTACTCGTCCGGATTGACGTCTTTGAATGCGATCGTTGCTTCAATGTGATAGCTCGGCCCTTCGCGGGTGAGATCCCACCCCGGCGGAACTTCGTGCATCACCATGTTGTAGACGCGCGCTTCGGGTCCGGCGACGACGGCTTCGAAACCGTCCTCTTGGACTCGGAAAAACGGATAGAGGGTGTCGACGGCTTCAATCGCGTCTCCAACCGGTATTAATACCTTGGACATTGTTTTGATCTCCCTTGTGCAATTGAGCCCAACTGCCTACGGTATCGGGCTGCTTCTAATGTTCTTCAGAATAGCTTACCCGATGCCCGGCATGACTGAAAAATATTGCGGATGGCCGGACAGAGGCGCTTGCTGATCCCGGGGACGCGAAATCCGGTACGATGGGTTCTCCGACACAACCATGAGCAAAGGATTCGTTGTAGCCTTCTTAACGCTGGCCCTGCTCGCGGGCATCGCCATCGTTAGCACGCCGCCATCGGCTCTTCAGATGGACCCCGACACCGCCCGCCGGTTGCAAGAACTGCGCAACCTCGGCAAGGCGATGTATGAGAACCCGGGCACCCAGACACAGGCGGTCGGCGTGCTCCGGCAGGCGCTGGAGCTGAACCCCGGCTCGGCTCAGGAGCATCTCAACTACGGGCTGTCGCTCTTGCGCGCCGGGCAGGGGGAAGAGGGGATTGCTGAAGTCGAAAACGCGCAAAAGATAGATCCGTCGCTGCCGCATACCTACTTTAATCTCGGTATCGAATTCAAGAAACGCAATGAAGTGGAACGAGCCATCCGCGAACTCGAACAGATGGCGAAGATGATCCCCGATGAACCCAAGACGCACTACAACCTTGGTGTGCTCTACAAGCTGCAGGACGAGATCGACCGGGCGGTCGCTGAGTTCGAGCTGACCGCCGAACTCGATCCGAGCCTCGCGGCGCCACACTTCCAGCTCTACAACACGCTACGGCGTATTGACATGGACCGGGCACTGGGCCACCTGGATCAGTTTAAAGAGATCAAGGAATTGACCGAAGGCTCGGCCACCGGCGAAGACGTCAATTGGAGCTTCTATTCCGAACTGCATGACCCGGTGAAACCGGCCCCCCCGGCCGAAGAAGCGGCTAGCATCGAATTTAAAGCCGAGGCCAGCGGTATCGACCTGGCCGAAAAGCCGCTGGGGCTGGCTTTGTCGGATTTTGACGGGGATGGCAAACCGGACGTGCTTGCCTGGTCCAGCAGCCGCATAGCCTATTCGATCGAGAACGCTCCCGAGCACGGCGAAGAAGGGCAAGAGATTCGCCACGTCGCGGTTGCCGATTCCGACAACGACGGCACGGCCGACTTGTGCTTGGTTCGAGCCGGGGACGTACTCGTCGTTGATCTGACGTTTGATGAGGGCAGGCTGTCGGGCAATCCTCACACGGTGGCGCCGGGTGATTTCAACGCTTGCCTTTGGGTGGACTACGACCACGACTACGATCTCGATTTGCTGCTCGTTGGGCAGGAGCAGGCTTTGGTCCGCAACAATGGCGACGGCAGTTTTTCTGATGTGACGGCGTCGTTTCCTTTTGAGAAAGGTTCCGAAGCACTGGCGGCTGCATCGCTCGAGTTGTGGGAGAACAATAGTTTCAACATCGTGGTCGCTTACACGGACAAAGTGGTTTTCTACGAGGACCGCAAGGTCGGCCAGTTTCGCGCCGCAACGATTGCGGGAGTGACGCCGGGGGAAGGTCCGGTTCGACTCGAAGTGGTGGACGTGAACCACGACGGCTTCCTTGACATCGCCTTAAATCGCGGCAGCGGCAGCGAACAATCGACGCAGGTGCTGAGAAATCATGAAGGGGTTTTGCAAGCAGGCGCGAGCACCCCGGGCGTGCTGGCCTGGGCCGATCTGCAGAATCGCGGACGGACCGACGCGGTCACATCCGGTGGAGTGCTGCTCAGTCGGGGCGGTGACGATCAGGGCCGCCTCGATCTGGAGTCCGCGCAAGCGGCAGGACTTCCGAACGGCTTGGAGTTCGCGGCGGCGGCCGACTTCGATTCCGATGGCAAGGTGGACATCGCCGCTGTCGACGCGTCGGGCGGAGTTCAGATCCTGTTAAACAAAACCTCAACGA
>Ga0114996_10008528_pt1 | contig 11376 bp, 11 predicted proteins | sample ArcticOcean_MG_C_4_FD_87039 | JGI IMG/M metagenome (GOLD analysis project Ga0114996, IMG submission 87039) | Marine microbial communities from western Arctic Ocean - ArcticOcean_MG_CB4_134 | ecosystem: Environmental > Aquatic > Marine > Oceanic | place: Arctic Ocean: Canada Basin | collected... | reverse complement strand
TTCTCGCCAAGCTCGTCGCCTGGGGACCGGACCGGGAAGCCAGTCTGAAGCGAATGGAAGGCGCCTTGCGGCGTTTCCCGGTGTTGGGACTGGTGACCAACGTGCCGTTTCTGCGCAGGGTGGTGACCCACTCCGGCTTCACTACCGGCGCTTACAACACCGCGTTCCTTGATGACAATCCCGACTTGCTTCAGGCTCCACAGATCACCGAGAAGGATGAGGTCGCCAGATCTCTGGGAGCCTGGGCAACGGCAAATCGTACTTCCACGGCGGCTCGCTCGCCAAGTCTGGCTCCCGTTGATGACGGCAGTCCATGGCGGCAGGCAGGCCCACGGAGACTACCGTGAGCCAAAGAAGGATACAGCCGCACTACCCTACCCCTGGGCCAGCATTCTCCTACGAGGTTAGTGAGGAAAACGGGCAGGTCTTGGTACATCTAGACAGCGGTACAGTTGCTCTGGATGTGGCCCAAGGAGACGGCTCTGCTGGGTGGTGTCGTCCCGCGGGAGGCCTGCTTCTACCCTTCGCCTACGCCTGGGTTGGGAACGACCTTCATCTGTGGCTCGACGGTGACCTCTTCATCTTTCAGCCCGCAGAGCAACGGAGTAGGCGTCGAGTTGACGCCAGTGCGGCTGGGGGCAACATTGCATCCCCGGTGCCAGGCAAGATTTCAAAAGTCCTCGTCCAAGTTGGGGACACCGTTGAAGCGGACCAAGCGGTGATCATCCTAGAGTCGATGAAGATGGAGCACCTGCTCAAGGCCAACGGGGCTGGCACAGTTGTGCGGGTGCTGGTGGAAGAGGGTCAGCAGGTGGATCGGAGCGGCCTATTGGTGGAGATGAGTATGGGCTCCTAGCCCACCGGCTCCAGTCCCGCTTCTATGCGGGTGTCGTTGATCTCCGAGAGGACCATCTCTTCCGCGGTCTGTAACTGCCAGTTGAACTCGTTCACTGCCCGGGAGTTGTCGAAGTTCCAGGCGTGGACATCAGCGTCTTCGGCGAAAGTGATCGTGGCGTCGGGAAGGTATTTGGTCACAACGTCCGCGATCTCTTGGCCGGTCGGGGTCGGGCCGGTGCCTAGGTAATCGCTGTGCCGGACCTCGTCGGCCAGGGCCATCTTGGTGTAAAGCTGCGAAATATCGGCAACACCGACGATGTTTCGCGGAGCATTGGATGGGAAGTTGGCGAAGCCTGGCTGGCCGAGCGCCGGTAGCTGGATCATGCGGCGAGAGAACGCCGTATTGCCAACCCCGATCACCGCAGCGGAGTGCACCTTGGCTATACGGATGTCGTAAAGCTCCTCGTAGCGCGCTGCCATCTGGTTGTTCACAGCCTTCATCAGCGAATACAGGCCAGGCCCAGGCGCACCATGAACCGGGGACATTGGCGTACTCTCGGTGACCACATCGTTTGGTTCGGTGCCGCGGTGCCCGAAAACGCCAATGGTGCTGGCGTAGATAACCCTTCCTACTCGGGCAAGCCTAGCCGCCTCAAAGACATTGGCGACCCCAAGCACGTTAACCCGCGCTGCAGCAACGAGGTCGCGATAGTCCGGGGAGAGTAGCGGGGCGACGATATAGGCGACGACCACCATCCGCTGAATATCGTGTTCGACGAGCGCCTTCATGACTTCGTCCATATTGGCCATATCCCCTCGGACGAAAGGGACTCCGGGTGAGGCATGTTCGGGACGAAGGGGAGCGGCGTCGAAGCTCACTGGCTCCGCTCCTTGCGCGGTCAGCATTCTAACCACATTCCGCCCCACGTAACCGGAGCCGCCCATCACAAGAATCTTCATAACTCCCTCAAAGAAAGCTTGGCTGGGTGTCTGCCGATTGGCCCCTCTCCAACCCTCCCCCGCAAGGGGAGAGAGCTAAGTCCCTTCCACCTGAGGGGGAAGGCTAGGATGGGGGCTGAGCGTAGGTTAACCGCCTAAAGATTGTATAGAGCCTTCGGGTTATCGCTGAGGATCTTGTCAATGACAGCAGGGTCGATATCTTCCTGCTCCTTGAGAGTCCTCAGTGCTTCAATCTCAGTGGACTGGTCAGCATGGCCATAGTCTGTCCCAATGACCAAGTTGTCCTCTCCAGCGTACTTGAGCACATAGGGAAGGTCGTCATTGGTCTCGCAGGCGACCCATATCCGGTTGTCCTTCATGATGTTGTCGCTGAGGGTGGCGCCAAGCCTCCCTAGCATGCGCCTGCGCAGGTCGTGAATGGCGAAGGGAACCCATTGAGCGCTCGCCTCCAGGAACCCAAAGCGTAGGCTGGGGAACTGGTCAGGCAGCTCGCTGATGATCAGGGAGTGAAAAGCCCCCACCGTCTGCAACCGGAAAACCACGAACCCTGACCGAGAGAGGCCCAGGTCTCTGCGATAGAAATCGACCATGCTGGCCGAGGCGTTGCCAACATGGACGATCATGGGAATGTTCAGTCGGCTGACTTCCTCGTACAGCGGAAAGAAGTAGGGATCCAGCAGAGTCTTGTCGGTTTCCAGGCTCCGCATCAACACACCACAGGCGCCGTTCTGGATAGCGATCCTCAACTCCTTCAGCGCCTCAGTCATGGCGAGCATGGGAAGGACGGCGACCCAGCGCAGGCGGTCCGGAGCCTGAGACCAAATGTCAGCCAGCCAGCGGTTGTATGCCTTGCATAGCGCTACCTCCACCTCTGCCCGGTCAGCGATCTGCTCCAGAAAGATGGTGGGCTGGAGCACCTGAATATCTATCCCAAGGTCGTCCATGTGCTGGATTCGCGCCCCGATGTTCTCCATCTGACGAGTGGCCTTGGATGTCTCCACATCCCTTCCCGTGTTCTTCTTGAGCTCGGCCATCTTCGCATCGTTGATAACCTGCCGGAGCCCGCGCACCTTGCCGTCAATGAGCCAGAACCTGCCCCCTCCGTGCTCGGGAGACTCCGGAGCAACCACATACGGCCGCAAGTGGCTGTCTGATGGATCCATGTAGTCCCACGTGTGTTCGTTCTCGACGACATGGGCGTCCGCATCAATTGTGAGCATCAGTGCACCTCCCAAGCAGTAGCCGGAGTATAGACGCATCCCCTGTCTTGGAACAGAGCGAATCGGAGGGGTTCATGACAGGACAAGCTCTGACTGCAAGGAGAAGCCTGCACAAGCGACACTGGTATTTCCTAACCCAGCAGCTTCGCCCATCGTTCGAAGACGGTCCTGCCCAGAGAGTTCAGCGCCGTGAGATGCGTCTGAATCCCTTCCAAGATCTCAGCGCTGTCGACTCCGGCTGCCGTCAGCTCTTCAGGAAAGGTCTGCACCATGCCACGAATCATCTCTTCCGTGTATTCCATGTGGAAAAGGAAACCATAGGCACTTGAGCCGTAGCGAAACGCTTGAGGCGTCACAAGTTCAGTCGACGCCAGCGACACCGCATCCTTTGGCAGGTCGAACACGTCGCCGTGCCAGAGCAGGCCGTTAAATGATGACGGGGCGTTGCTCCAAAGGGGATCAGCCTGGGCAGCATCGGTCAGCGTAACGGGGAACCAACCAATCTCCGGCTGCTCCCCCTTGGTCACGGGAGCACCCAGTGCTCCAGCCAAGAGCTGACTACCCAGACAAACTCCCAGCACCGGCTTACCCGCCTCCACTGCCTGACGCATGAGGCGCATCTCATCGCTCAGGAAAGGGTAGCGATTCTCTTCGTAGACGCCCATCGGGCCACCCATGGCGATGAGGCCAACAGCGTCGCCCATATCGGCCGGGACTTCAGCGCCTCCGAAGGTGGGCACATATTCCGGCGTGGCCCCCACTGATTCCAGGGCCTCAGCAATGATGCCCAGCGTCTCCACAGAGGCGTGTTGCAACACCCACACTCGCTTCATCGCGCCAGCTCCCCCAAGACATTGTCGCCTTCCGTACTGAAGACGCGATTATAGCGCCCCGAACTGACCCATCGCGAGCAAGAGTCTCGATCAGGACACATGCGGGTAACAGGTCCAAGTGCAGTTGGTAACAAAATGGTGACGCTTGGCAACGAGCGGCGGGCTGGGCAAGCAGTTCAATGAAGAATGCGCGGTCTCCATCCCTGATTAAAAGTATGAACTGGAACGCGAACGCCTATTCGTGCGTGTGCAGCTCCACGTGCTGAAAGCGGCTCATAGGACGAGTGTCCTGTCCCTTTTCAGCCGTGATCGTGATCCGCTGCACGTACTTGACGCTGGCGCATTCATCCACCTCGTCGGTGCCGCAGGCGGATACGTCGGGGATGAGGAACCGAATAGGGCCACCCTGAGTCGAAGGTAACGGTGCGTCGCCAAGCCGGTACACCAGCAGGGCATGATCAGCTACGGCCTCCAAGGGGATACTTGCCGCCCAGTCCTCAGCTTGCAAGGTGATGTATTTGCCGGAGTCCTGAGGCTGCGATGCGCCAACCACTGCGGAAAGCTTTACAGCGCCACCCTGCCGGCCGGGCACCAATTCAGAAACGTCTGCAATTTGGCCAGGCAAGCCAGCGAGCGCTTCAAAGCTTAGTGCCTGCGGGTTGTCCACCAGCCCGTCCACTTCAAGTCCTTGGCTCATCGTGCCCCCCTAACTCAGTTGTAGCCAGCTTCCCAGTAGGCTAGGAAGACAGCTTACCGTTAGTATGGCCTGCGGTCGACACAGCGTTCATCCTCCCGGCCACCGGAAGGACAACAGGAGTCCCCATCACCGGATGCGTGATCACCGTAACATCCGCCCCATACACCAGCCGAACGATGTCTTCCGTAATCACCTGACCAGGGGGGCCATCTGCAAAAACGAGACCCTCATGTAAGAAGACCAAGCGGTCGCAGTACTGGGCCGCCAGCGACAGATCGTGGATGGCCATGAGCACCGAGCCCCCGCGGCTCGCCTGAGTTTGCTGCACGAGGTCCAAGACGCCCGTCTGATGGGCCAGATCGAGGTTGGCCGTCGGCTCATCCAAGAGAACCAGCGGCGCCTCTTGGACCAAAGCCCTCGCCACAAGCAGCCGCTGCCGCTCACCTCCGGATAGGTTGTCCACCCTTCGGTCCGCCAATGACAAACAGCCGGTCTCCTCCATCGCCCGTTGTGCCAGGCGAACATCGGATTCACTCTCCCATTGAAGCAAACGCATATGGGGCGTGCGGCCCATAAGCACCAGCTCCAAGGCCGTGAAGTTCCCAGGAAACACTGGGCTCTGGGGTACGACGGCGACCATGGCCGCCCGTTCGCGAGGCGAAATCTGTGCTACGTCATGGCCATCAATGGCGATACGGCCGCTTTTTGAAACCAGAATGCCGCTGATCAAACCAAGCAGCGTCGACTTGCCAGCGCCATTGGGCCCCACCACGCCAACCACCTCACCGTGACCGACAGCCATAGTGACGCCGTTCAGGACGGGCTCGTCCTTGTAGGAGAACCGGAGATCCTGAATGGCCAGCATCGGGGCCCGGCCGTTGTTGTTCAATGCCCCCACCTCAAACCCTCCACCGCCGCGCCCGGCGCAGCAGATAGATGAAGAACGGCGCACCGCATAGCGCCGTGATGACGCCAATGGGTATTTCCTGGGGCTGAAGCACCATACGAGCGCCTAAATCAGCCAGCACAAGGAACCCTCCGCCTACTACCATAGCCATGGGTAGCAATGCCCGGTGATTCGGCCCCCATATGAGCCTCACAATGTGCGGGGCGATGAGGCCCACGAATAGGATGAGGCCGCTGACTGAAACCGCTGCAGCTGTCGCCAGCGAAGCCGCAACGAGGAGTACCAGGTTGGTGCGCTCGACGTTGACGCCCAATTGAGTTGCCTGCCACCGGTCCAATTGTAGAACGTTCAATATCCGGGCGTGGGGCAGGATCACGACAGCCGCAAGAACAAAGTAAGGAACCAATATCCACACGTCTTTCCACGTTGACCCGTTGAATGTCCCCAGCAACCACCACAATATCGGCCTGACGTCCGGGCTCACGACTATCATCAAGAACGTTGTAATCGCCGAAGCCAGCGAAGCCATGGCTACCCCGGCCAAGATAAGGACCGTAACTGGCGTTGAGCCATCGATGTGGGAAACGCCGTAGGCCACCGTTATCGCCAGCAGCCCTCCAATGAAGGCGGCGATGGGTACAAGGCTGAATCCACCGACGTACGTCGGTATTGGAGATACCAGAACCACTGTTGCTCCAAGCCCCGCGCCGGCGGCCACGCCGATGAGGTATGGGTCAGCCAGCGGATTTCGGAACACGCCCTGATAGGTAGCCCCAGCCAACCCAAGACTGGCTCCGACCATGACGGCCAGGATTACACGAGGAAAGCGTAGCTGCCACAGAATCGTCTCCCAACTTTGCGGCCAATCTCCCGTGAATTCGATTCCAGGCAGCCGGTCAAGACCAATACGGACCGCATCACCCAGGGGTATCGACACGGAACCCAAGGAAGCAGCAACCAGAGCAAGGACCACCACGACCGCCATGCCGATTAGGACACGCGGCCACGGAAACCGTAGCCCCGGCAATGTTGCCGGAGCTACGGCTTCCACCAGAGGCTCAAGTGGACGTTCCACGATTGGCTTGACCTTCATCGACTGCTAGGAAAACAGCTCTGGGTACAGAAATTCTGCCAAATGGCGCAGGCCCTCCCCGATCCTAGGACCAGGCCGGGTAAGAAGGGACGGGCTAACAGGGTGGACTCGGCCATTTTGGACCGCCGTAATGTCGCCCCAACCCGGACGAGCCGCTATCGACTCCGGCGTTTCGTCACCGTGGCCACCCAGGAAGGGAGAGTCTCCCAGAAGGATTACCTCAGGGTCCTGCTCCACCAGGAATTCGTTTGAAAGCTGGGGGTAGGCCCCCTGAGCGCCAGCGGCGACGTTCTGGCCCTTGGCGATCGTGATCATGTCGCCTATAAAAGTGGCGGGACCAGCGGTCCACAGACCGGGATCGTCTTCATAGTACACACGAGGCCCTACGGCAACCCTGCTGACGACGCTCACGACTTCCTGTATATCCCGCTCAACCTTGGCAGCCAGAGCAGCTGCCTCTTCCGGGCGGCCCATGAGTTGTCCGGTCATGATGATGATGTCGATTACACCCGCCAGGGTGTCCGGGGCCGGAATGAATAACGGCCGCAGGCCGACCTCCAACAGCTTTTCCTTGGGGGACTCGAAGGTGATGAACACCAGGTCCGGCGCCATGGCCACTATCGCCTCCAGGTCAGGGGCAAAGTAGTCCCCTACTGAAGGTACGTTCAGAGCCTCCGCAGGGTAGTCGGAGAAAGCGTCCCGGCCAACCACACTATCGCCAAGACCCAGGGCGAACAAAATCTCCGTGTTGGCTGCAGAGAAGGAGACGATACGCTGTGGTGGAGCATCGAAGGTGATGGTCTCGCCAGTGCCGTCAACGATTTCGAGCGGGAAGATGCTTGGGGTCGCCGTTGGGGCAGGCGTGGGCACTGGCGTTACAGTGGCCGTGGGCCTCGGCGCCACGGTGGGGGCTACGGTTGGAACCGAAGGCTGTGTGGCTCTCGGAATCGATGTGGCAGTAGCGGTAGGCATTGCCGTAGCAGTGGGGGCCGCCGTGGGTACAGCGGTGGGGTCGGAGCCGCAAGCAACGATCACGAGAGCAAGCACAACCAAGGCAAGCAGTGAGAGACGTCGAACGATACGCATCCTTTCTCCTTATCGCGAGACGCAAAAAACCTCCTCGGGAGCCAAGCTCTACGCGAGGAGGATGTACGCTGCGAGAAAAGAGAGGCAGGCGGCCTGCCAAGCACAAATCTCCAGGCACTCCCCAACGCGAGGAACAGCACCCGATAACTCTCTAGGCAGGTCTCCTGGCTTGCGGATCATCGCCTGACCGGCGCCTTCCCGACCTCATGGTCAGTGGCATCGTGCCGTCAGCTACCCGCTCACAGTGGCGCGGCCGCGGGGGAATCTCACCCCACTTCCCTATTCTGTCCCGATGGAATCGGGACCACCCAGAAAGCGTACTTGAAGGTTTTAAGGTCCAGAGTATTTCGAGGGGCACCGTAGCATTTGCCATGGTAAGCGTCAATGAAAGAAGGCCCCGCCGCAGATGCGGCGGGGCCTTCTTTCATTTCCATATCAACGGGCGGGAAACGTCCCTGCCCGATTACCCGTCGAGGGTGGTGCCGGTGCAGGAGGGGATCATGCCCTTCATGCGGCATACCTCGCCGTTCTTGGCCAATTCAGCCTCGAACTCCCGGTGGATCGATTCGTCTTCGTCTTCGTACTCAATCTGCCAGCCGCCCTTTTTGACGCTGACATCGGCGCCCTCAGCGCCGCTGTAAGCGCCGGGCTGGATGAACCGGCGACCGGTGAACCGAAGAGCCAGGTAACGGGCAGGCCTATTGCCGGGGTTGAAGTGCTCGTGGAACCAGTGCTCGGGCGGCACCAAGAGACTCCCAGGCTTCCAGTTGCAGCGGATACGCTCCTCGTCTTCCTCACGCCAAAGCAGCGAGTAGCCTTCGCCGTCCACAAGGATGACGTGGGCGCCTGGCCCATGATGGTGAGCTTTCTTGTATGTGCTCACCGGGAACTGGGAAATGTGGGCGCCCATGCTGTTCTGAGCAAGCTCGAAAAAGATGTTCGAGCCACCCGCGCCACGCTCTTTCCAGGAGTAGAGCTTCGTGGTAGCAGCATCAGCCACGAAGTTAGTCTGCCAGATGCGGTTCTTCCACATCTTGCCGCCGCCGCTGAAGAAGTCGTCTTCACCAGAGAAGCGGTCCTTGAAGTTGAATGGGTTGTCGTAGATGAAATCTTCGTTGTGGAACATGTTTATGACGGTGGGAAGATTCGTTACCGACATGAACCTGGCGGGCTCGGTTCCGCTTCCGTTGTGGAATTCCGACCAGGCATTCAGCGGGACAGAAAAGACCGCTCCTGTGCCCCACTCAAAGGTCTGCTTCTTCTTCTCGTCGACCCAGATCGACGCCGCACCCCGGCCTGAGAGCACGTAGATCATCTCCTCGTACATGTGCTTCTCGGGGTTGATGGAGCCGCCAGGCGGGATCTCCAGAACGTGGGTGTCGTTAACGCCACCCGTCCCCTCAAGGATAACGATCGCGCCATTGCAGCCCCGGCGAGCCCAGGGGCCTACTTCTACTTCCTTCATGTCCTCGATGTAAAAACCTCGAACGACAGGTACATCCTGCTTCACTATCCAGTCGTCGTAGGCAACAACGTAATCCATGAACGGTGCGGTCATCGGTACTGACTCATCTTCCGGCGGTCGCGTGTGGGTTACCACGGTAGCTCCTCCTCCATCGAATATTCCATAATCTTGGGCAAAAGCGCCGTCGATTATTCTACATCAAAGGTCCCTCCGTCGGCGAATCAGCAGCGTTGACGCCTCTCAGGGGCGTGCGTAGGATGGTCAAAATTGGCCTTGGCTGGAGGTGGAACGTGGCGGGCATTATGCAGGGCGTCCGCATCTTGGAAGTGGCAACATGGGTTGCGGCCCCGAGCGCCGGTGCGGTTATGGCCGATTGGGGCGCTGAGGTCATCAAGGTGGAAAACCCAGAAGGCGGCGACGCCATCCGAGGTTTCACTTCCATCGAAGGCTTCCAGGGCGGGGACATCTGGTGGCAGTTGCTCAATCGCGGGAAGAAGAGCATTGCCCTCAACCTGAGCACGGAAGAGGGACAAGCGGTCCTCCACCGGCTCGCCGCCGCCAGCGATGTACTGCTGACCAACCTGCAAATCGGGTTGCTGGATCGGTTTCGCCTGGACTACCAGACCCTTCACGAGGTCAACCCCCGTTTGGTCTATGGGCTGCTCACCGGCTATGGCTACGATGGCCCCGACCGGCACTTGCCCGGCTACGATTACTCGGCGTACTGGGCCCGTTCCGGCATCATGGAACACGTCAGCGAGCCGGGCCGCCCACCCCGCCCTGCCCGTCCCGGCATCGGCGACAACTCCACCTCTATGGTCATCGCAGCAGGGCTCAGTGCCGCACTGTTTCACCGAGAACGGACGGGGGAAGGCCAAGAAGTCCACTTCTCTTTGTACCATTCGGCGGTCTGGGCCATCGGCATGGATGTGCAGGCGGCACTGTCCTTCGGGGCGGAGATTCCTCATACGAATCCGGATCGGGCCCGCAACCCTCTCTGGAACGCCTACAAAACCAGCGACGACTTGTGGTTTCAGATGGTCATGCTGCAGTCGGACCGCTTCTGGCCCAGGTTCTGCGAGGCCATTGAGAGCCCTGCCCTACAGGACGACCCTAGATTCGATTCCCATGCCAACCGGGAGCAGCACTCGGAAGCGTTGGTGGCCATCATCAAGGAAGTTGTCGCCACCCGCCCGAGAGAAGAGTGGGAACAGCGCTTCAAGGACTTCAACCTCGTCGGTGGGCGAGTACAGCGGGTCATCGAAACCGTCTCCGATCCCCAAGCCCTGGCCAACGGGTTCTTCACCGAGACCGACCGCGGCGATGGCTCGGCGCTCCCCCTGGTCAGCAGTCCGGTGAAGTTCAAGCAGAATCCAACTAGCGTTCAAGGCCCCGCCCCGGAACTGGGACAAAATACGGAAGAGGTCCTCATGGATGTAGGGGCCTACGAGTGGGAGGAACTGGAACGCCTCAAAGAGCAGGGAGTGATCCCCTGGTAAGGGGCAGCGTTCCATTCACCTATCCTTTACAGCCCTACGAGAAAAGAGCACAATCCCGCCAAATAGGACGTTTCGGGTAGGCAACAACCGAAATTGCGAAAAGGAGGCTGGCATGTCCGTTTCAGCAAGAATGTATCTCGGAACCAACAATGGCGTAGTGACCCTGGCCAAGAATGGCGAGTGGTCAGTCGAGAGCCGGGGACTCCAAGGCTGGTCCATCCCAAGGATCGCTGTGGACCCTTCGTCACCGAACCGCCTGTTCGCAGGCACGCTGGGCAATGGCGTCTGGCTCAGCGAGGACGCCGGGAAATCGTGGGACAAGCCTTCCTATGGCAAGAAGGGCCCGGGCAAGGTGCGTGGCATGACCCTGCACCCGGACGACCCCAACACGATCTACGTGGGCAATGAGCCCATCGACCTTTACATGAGCAAGGACGCTGGCGAGACCTGGACGACCTTCGACTCTATTTGGTCGATTCCTTCCGTCGAGTCTGTCGTTTTCCCCTCGAGAGCGATCGAGCCTCATCTGCGGGACATCGTCATCAAACCTGATGACCCCAACACCATGTACGTAGCCCTTCAGGTGGGCTACATGCTCAAAAGCGAAGATGGTGGGGCATCTTGGAGGCTGCTGGACAAAGGCCTCGACGCTGACGTCCATTCCATCGCCATGAACCCTACCAACACGTCCGAGATGGTCATCGCCACGGGCGGCTACCAGAGCCGCGGGGGCAAGGTCGCCGGGCGAGCACTCTACCGTAGCGAGGACGGTGGTGAGT
>Ga0114996_10008527_pt1 | contig 11377 bp, 13 predicted proteins | sample ArcticOcean_MG_C_4_FD_87039 | JGI IMG/M metagenome (GOLD analysis project Ga0114996, IMG submission 87039) | Marine microbial communities from western Arctic Ocean - ArcticOcean_MG_CB4_134 | ecosystem: Environmental > Aquatic > Marine > Oceanic | place: Arctic Ocean: Canada Basin | collected... | reverse complement strand
TGGCACCTTTAAGAAAACCGCGCCGGGTAATCACCGGACCACCCTTCGAAGCGGCCTCGGTTTGACCTTGTTCGTTATGCTGTTGATCAGCCATATATCCTCCTTTTACAGATAGCAACGTATCAGTTCGGATACTTACTCCACCCGGACAGGTACGGAACGGCTACGAAGCGCATGGCGGTTAGATAAGGCCGGAACCCGTTGCCCTGTTCCCAGCGTACCCGTGGATGTGTCAATCATTAAAAAAGACGTAAACAATCCTTAGGGTCATATTTTACTACATGGTACACGACAAAAGTTCAATTTGTCATCTTGACCGAGCGGAGTGAGTGGAGAGATCTGCTGCTTAGTCGGCTTATAGTATATCCCGGTTTGTGGTAGACCGCACAAACGTGGGCGACTCCGCTCGGGAACCATTTTCGTCCGGCGGACTGAAATATAGGCCTTCATATTCAGGCCTATTCTTTTTTTTGTCGTGTACATATGGTTTTACTTATAAAGGATAGTCTCTGGAATATGCTATAGGATCAGGTGGGCGGTCAAGTTATTTGCTGTGCCCGGTATCCCTTAGCGGGCGAAATGAAGACTCTCGCAGCAAGCTGCGGGTATGCGCATCACTGTGCTGATCATAAAAAAAGGCCGTCTTTCATGCAGATTGAAAGGCGGCCTTAAGAGGTCAAACGAATGAAACGCGGGTTACGGCGTGAATTCGGTAAACCCTGTATCCCCGTTCAACCGTGTGATGGTCACGCGATACTCTGTACCGGCGGTCAGCGTTTTTTCAGTCGCAGCAGTTTCTAAGATCGTACCGCTTACAGAAGGCACCGTACGGGGCGTAACCGGAGACGTGATCAATGCTGCTCCGGGCGTTGAGACTCCCCAGACAGGGGTGGTTGGCGCGGCCGTACGAAGCACGGTCACACTGAAGGCATTGCCGGCGCTCCAGGTATACGTCGGGGTTGTTCCAGAACCGACCGTAATAGAAAAGGCGCTGCCGCCACTTCCTGATCCGGTCGGATTATCTTCGCAGCCCAGCGAAACAAGGAAAGCCAGGGCAACAGCGGTAGCCAGTGCTCGAAAACGGTACATAACTACTCCTCCAGACATAAGTTGATGTTACGAAGATCGAATAACATCAGGTGTCTTGTATTTGGTATTTTGATAACCAAGCCTCCTGGCGCGAAATACGATGTACAAAGTACCCAATGATTACATTATCCTGAATTTCAAGATAGGTTCAGACTACCGGGCAGGGACAGGGGGCCGGTAGTCTTTTGTAAAATCACGAAGGGCACGTTCATCTGTTGAAGAATCAGACAACCAGAAAATCGAATACAAATTAAGCTGGGTAGGAAACTTCGTCCGTATTGATTGACTGCGTTGCTTTTTTTCACATATGAACGATACCTGCGTCGTAAACATTTAGAGTGATGAATTGCTTGGGTCTCAATTGTCCCAGCCACTCTACATATGCTTGATGGCGTGACACGGCGTCTGTTTGACCCATTTTAAAATGAGTGGACACAGATCCTGATGACGATAATGAAACCGAAAGGACATCTCCCCGATAAACAGATGTAATTCTGGAAGTGGAATCATATGGTATTAAAAAATCCATTGATTAAGCTTCCATTAGTAATCCTCAATGTGATCTGAAACATGTGTTTGGCTCTCGTTATTTGCGTCCGTCATAACCATATCATTTTGCAAGGATAACAGACCGAATGCGTGCCGTTCTGTCGTGTAATACAACCGGCCAGTCCCTTGCTCATGTTGGGCCTGAAACAGACCTGTGAGATGGGTGGCATCGGGGCCGAATATTGGAAAGACACGAATACCTTGTTCCTTCTGATGCATACCCAGAACCAGCGCCGATGAATGATTGGATGAAAGAGCTTGTGGTGGCGTCCCATCTGGTAAGAAAGACAGAGGAGAGCCAGTAAAAGGCGTCCTATAACGCTCGTAGTAGGCCATCGTCATCCGAGTCAATCGAAGAAACTGTTTCTGGGCATTCCTCGAACCGGCAACCGGTGTTTCTAATTCGTCATCGCTAAAAGCACGAAGCCAGGTATGCTTTTTTTGTTCCGCTAGCCGACTCACCTGCCAAACAGATCGGAAGGAATACCGCTTCCCGCACCGTCGGCATTTAAAGCGTCCATCCTTGAGTTTCCATGCCCAGTAAAATCGACAATGGGGACAATTGCGTTTCAACGTAGTTCACCGTTTGTTCATCAACCCCTAAGAGGCCGTATTTGATTTTTGTCCACCACATCCGTTCGTATCACATCTACCCATATAGTAACGCAATCCATATACCAAGAGATTGAGTTATTTCAGAATAGAGCCCCATGACCTTAAAATAAAGCAGCCGTTCTTTTGTAATTATGACCATAAATATAGTTATTTAAAATAGTTAACCTGGATAAGAATCCTTGGCTTTCCACGCTGAATATTAACAGCGGGTAGCGATCCCAATCTGCTCGCTTCACCGTATACCTTAGGCGGATTACGTACGATATTATATACATCGTAGGCATGTACAACCGGGCTATTCTGATGTGTATCAAGGGGTTTTATATGGTGTAGTAATATTCATACCGCCATCTGTATTTTTTTATACAGCGCCTAGGGTCTTTTCCTGGGGAGAGCAGGGGAAGAGGAAAGGGGAAGGGGGATAGGCCGTCTATTCGATTCCGAATTTTTTAACCAGCGCAATCAGGTTAGGACGATGCATTTTGAGTCATTTGGCGGTTTCGCTTCGATTGCCGTTGCATTCATGCAGGACGTTCGCTATATACTGTTTTCTAAACTGGTTTACCGCGTCTGTATACCCTTTCTGTTCTGAGGATAGATCTTGTCTCCATGTATTACCAGTGGTTATGCGAGGAGAGAAATGGTGTATTTGCAACGGGTCCCCATCCTCTGCGCGGGCCACAGCCCGGAAGACTTCATTTTCCAGCTCTCGTATATTGCCGGGCCATAGGTACCGACCCATAATCCTCCCTGCCGATCATTCAGAATAGCATTAATCGGCGCCGGCATCTGTATCGAAGTAAGGCGATCTCCATTTGGCAGGCCTAATTTGGAAAAAGAGCCATACCAGAGCCGTTCTGCCGGGTCTCTGGAAAAGCCCCCTTCCGCAACCGGATCTGCTGTAATCACTTCAAAGCAGTGGGGCTCAAATCGAGATAGCCCGGTGGTGTTATGCGAAAACCAGTCATTGCCTTCCCGAACTTCGAAAACTTGATTAACGGAATCTTCCAGTAACCCATCATCCGGTGTATAACTAAAAAAGGAAGGCCCATCGTAACAGGTGGTCCCGCCACTGAAGGTGCTGATCCAGATCCGGTGCTTTGAATCACAGTATAAATGCCATATCTCATTGTTTGACAGGCCATTTTCTGTGGTGTAATTTACAAACGATTGCTCATCATAGGCGGAAACGCCATGCGGCGCACCAAACCAGATATGGCCATGGCCGTCTTCGCAGATGGCCCGCACAGTGTCATGAATCAATCCGTCTTTTGAGGTGAGCACCCTTGTCCTTTGATGGTCGTCATAACAATACACCACGTCCCTACTACCTACCCAGAATCGCTGTTGGGAATATTTAAACAGACACCAGATCCGGCCTGGTATGTGATCCGGCTCGAATAAATAGGGGAGAAATCGGCCTGCTTCAAATCGGTAGATATTGGCCTCGGTACTACAGAACCATACTTCGTCGCCGTCCTGATACATGGCCGGTACCAGACCGGATAATCCACTTTGAGCCGTAGAGGATTCAAATCAACCTTCTGTATATGAAATCAAAGATCATCCCATAGGCGGCACCACATACGGCCATCGTGACCCAGAGCGATCTGATAGACCCGATTGTCCACCAGGCCGTCGGCAGAGGTATAATGGACGAATTCAACGCCATCATAGCGACAGAGGCCGCCACAGAAGGTGCCGAACCACATATAATCCTTCCGTATCCTGATAGATGGAGCCAACCCCGGCCAGCAGCCCGCTGCTGTTGTCAAACGTTTTCCATACGCCAGGGATTTTGGGGGCGTTAACATCATGTTGTGTTTGTTATGGTCGATATGTAGTGGCTGCGTACGGCCGCCATGCATGGCGGCCGTACAGGAATGATCTTTAACACCACGGGATTATTCAATGGCGAACTTTTTCAACAGGGCCACCAGATTAGGGCGGTGAATCCCAAACTGTCGAGCGGCCTCAGTGCGGTTGCCATCACAATCACGTAATACTTGAGGTCACATATTGCTTTCGAAATCGGTTTACGGCATCGGTATACGTCACCTTGTCTTCTATTATGGCTTTTACCCAGGACTCACCACCCATGATGCGGGGGGAAAAGTGATAGGATGCCATAGGTTGTCCGTTTTCTGCCAGGGCAACCGCTCGAAACACTTCGTTTTCCAGTTCACGGATATTACCGGGCCACGCATACGCCTGAAGCAGATCTTTCAGAGCCAGGTTGGGGCCCCCAACCTGCCTGTTGAACAAAATGGTCCACCAGATCAGGTATATCACTGACTCGTTCTCTAAGTGGCGGTAGCCGAATGGGAAACACGCTGAGTCGAGAATACAGATCTTCTCGAAACACGCCGTTTTGTACCTCATGCTCCAGGTCACGGTTGGTTACTGCAATAATCCGATAGATTTGATCAGCGATCACCTCCCGGATAACAATACGCGGTGGATCCCTCTGGTCAGGCCGGTAGCGAACCACGCCGTTGTTCGTCACTATGATCATGACTCCGTCCTGTTGCTGAGCGATACCGGTGATGTTTGAAGAAGGCAGGCCATCCTGTTTACCGATGGCCTGCATATTACGACCGTCATAACAATACGCCCCGCTGGTCAGGGTGGAAAACCACATTCGACCCGTCCGTCTTCGGTGATCCGACTGATCCAGACGTTTCTGAGTTCTTTATTAAATTCCAGGGGAATGAATTGCGGAGCAGTTGATCGGCGCTCCACATCGGATGCAGCTATATGACAAACCCCGCCGCCAATCGTGGCCACCCACAGACGACCCGCTCGATCTTCAGTAATCCAACGGATATAATCTGCCGGCAACCTATGTTCGGTCGTATAGATATGGGCCGGATCCCCTTCGAGCCTGACGAGTCCGGCATAACGCCATAAAGCTATCCAGAATACGCCGGTTCTATCCTGGTGAACCACAAATATATTGGGTTTGTCTCTTAATTTACGTAAGGTATCATCCGTAAATCTATGAATCCCATTTTGAGCGCCTATAATCAGGCGCCCCTCCCGGTCCTCGGTAATGCAAAGCGGAATAAATCCATGGCGCGTATCTGTCGCGATCTTTAAAATCGGCTCTTCTGAAAAAACAGCGGCCTCATTCGGAAAATGATACACCCCGGTCTGATCACTCATACACCATATACCACCGGAGGAATCCGCATGAATATCCTGAATGGGAAAGGGCAGGGCCCGCCGCCGAACGGTATCTCCTTCAATACACCCGACGTAATCCTGCCCGCTAAACCAGATTCGCTGTGCTTTGTCTTGTGAAAAACCGTAGTAGGGAACCGGCATAATCCACCCGGCGCATACGCGGCAATCCACAAATAGCCTGCTTTATCCTGCAAAAGACTAAAGGCCGTATTTGTGAAGCCTTGATTGCTGTCGTAGGTATACCAGGTACCGGGCAGCTTCTGTTTTAAGGGATGGGGCGTCGGAATAGTTAGGTAAGTACCAGCGGAAAGTGAAGGCGTACGACAAAACGGTTGAAGGCCCGTATTGCACCGTCGTAAGGCTTCTGCGGAACGTGTCTCTAATGTAACGCTCCCTATCAACTATAAAAGATAAAAGATGAAAGACGGGTCGTGATATTTTATCATATTTCGCCTTTCATCTTCGTCTCTTTATGATTATATTATATGGATATATGTCATGTGTTATGTAAACAAAATTCTCTGGAGTACCTAATGAAGCAGCATACCTGGATCGCTGCAGCCGGAGCGACATTCAGCGCGCTTACGGGCGCCGAATGGTATTTACGGCAACATGATCATGCGGATAACCGAGATCGATGGTTTCATGAAGGCTACGATGGGGCCCACCCGTACAATGTCTTTCACAATCGCAGCGGATGGGAACTGATGCCGGGGTATAATGTAGCCGGTATCCGTATCAATCAATATGGGTTTCGAGGCGCGGACTTTTCGAAGCGCAAAGACCCGAATGTGGCTCGAATCATGTGCCTCGGAGACTCCTGTACTTTCGGTGTCGCAGGGGATGAGTCCCCCTATCCCTACCAGCTTCAACAATGTTTGGAACCCATGGATCTCGAAGGGTCTTATCAGACGATTAATGCCGGTGTCGAAGGGCATGGGTCTATTAATGCCCTCTTGCGTCTGCCTCGGTTATTGAAATTTCACCCTGATGTGTTGATCATAAATCATGGCTGGAATGATATGTGGATGGGGAATCCAAAACATTACCCGGATATGCGGCGTAAAACCCAATCGTACTGGCACTATGGCAATGGCAGCCAGACCGGTTTGATGCTGATAGACGCTGCCAAAGAAGGCCTGGGATTAAGTGCACCGCCTCCACCGATCAGTTCTTTCGATCTGGAGTCGTTTATTCCAACCAATTTCGAATTCAATATGGAGCGGATTATCCGATTGGCTAAAAAAGCCGGGGTTCAGGTGGTGTTAACGACCTTGCCGACCCTGATTTCTCAGCAAGCCGGGCCGCCGACGCTGCCCTGTCTTGAGAAACTGCATTATCCAGGGTTTTTCCCTGAGGGCGATCTGGATCGGGTCAAACAACTCTATGAGATCTATGATACCTCTATCCGCCAACTGGCCATGCGGGAAGATGTGGAACTTATTGATCTGAATGCGGCCTTCAGGGACCGGGATACGAAACGGGATCTTTATTTCTCCGATACCTGGCATCCGACGCTTGAAGGGAATCAGGTCATCGCCCGTGCATTGGCAGATGGGCTCTATGAGCGGGAATTGATTGGCTGATTGACGCATTGGTCATTGTTGAGGGACAAGTTGTTAGCTTATGAAGAAATCAATAGGCCAAGCAGCCAAGCAATCCATGAGTCCATTGTATTATTCCGTCTTCCCCTCCCCGATCGGCCTAATCTATGCGGCGGCCACAGAAAAAGGCGTGTGCCGGCTTACGTACGATGTGTCGGAGGATGAGTATGAGACGGACTTGATGAACCGGTATGACCGAGAGGTCATTTATACATCAAACGCACCGATATTAGCGTCCGTTGAAGATCAGATAGAGCGTTATTTTATGAGCGAGCTAACCCATTTCGACATCCCGCTTGATTTCTTAGAAGGGACGCCCTTTTATCAGCGGGTCTGGCGTACCCAGCAAAACATACCGTTTGGCCAGGTACGATCCTATAAATGGGTAGCAGAGCAAGTCGGTAAACCGAGAGCCGCCCGTGCTGTCGGTCAGGCGAACCGTAACAGTCGCATCAGCATCCTGGTGCCATGCCATAGGGTCATCAGCCACAGCGGTCACCTGGGTGGTTATGGCGACCGGCTGGATATGAAGGCCTTTTTGTTGGATCATGAAGGTGCGAAGTATAAGCGTTGAGTACCGCGTGCAGCGTTAAGAACCTGTAACTTGTAACTGATTTTATGCCTTTAGATATTCCTAACCGGATCTATTTCACCTATTCGTTCCCCTGTCGGTACCGGAAAAAGGCACCGAAGATCGATGGAGATCTGGGAGATTGGGGAGCGGAATACCTGGTCCCGGAGCTTGGCGTCCTGGAGGACATGCCAAAATTTGCAGACATCTATATGGCCTGGAATGAAGAAGGGGTGTATTTCGCGGTCGATGCGAAGAAGAAAAAACCGGCCCGATCTAATTTTGCCCGGCACTGGACAAGCGACAGCTTTCAAATATGGCTGGATACACGCGATGTTAAAACGGCCCGGCGCGCGAGCCGGTACTGTCATCAATTTAATTGTATGCCGACCGGAGGGGGCGAGCATGAAGATCGCGCCGTCGTCAAACCGACCCAGATCGATCGGGCCCGTGAACGGTCGGATCTGCCGGAAACGGACCAGATACCCATCGCATCTACCATCACGGACCGTGGATACACCATGGAAATCTGTATCCCTGCAGAAATCCTGGCCGGCTATGATCCTGATGAATTTCCCCGCGTTGGATTCACCTACTACCTGAACAACTCCGAATGGCCCCCCCAATGGTGGAGCGCTGGCCGTGACTTGCGCGTATATATTGATCCCAGTACATGGGGCACGGCGGTGCTGAGCAAGTAAATTGGTGATGGTCTGATTGGTGATTGGTGATTAATACAGCCCCATACAGCGATAGACATGCCTACTGAATTTCCACTAAGTTTTTACAATCACTAAATCACCAATCACTAAATCACCAATTCCCTCCCCTACCACCCGTGTATCGCGTGACCGTTGCCTGGAAACCAGAGCAGATCTACCCCATACGATAGCAGGACCCCGAGGGCATAGGCCGCCAGCATGCCAATAACAAAGGACCGGCCCCGATGGTAAAGTTGTACACCGCCTATTCTTAGCAACACCACTTTTACAAACCAGACCAGTAGGATCGATAAAAATCCGTTATTGACACTGACCGTCAAAGCCACGCCGAAACCGACCGGATGCAGCGGCCACCAGTACAAACGGTGATGGGCCAAGACCAGTAGAAAACTGATTAACGCCCCGACCCCGACAGACATTCTTTCTAATGCACTGAGAACGGTGGTATTTCTGATCGATCCGATCAACCCGCCCCAGATGTTACGGGCGCCCGCCACAAAAGCCGGCTCGGTAAATTCGAATGCCCCACCGGAATAGCCCAGGTAGAACGTATAGACCACCGCCGTAAGAAAAGTCAGCACCAGAGTCAAGGCGATAACCACGTACACTCCCTTGCCCACACCACCCATCTGATCCCCTACTTTAGCGGCATGCGCCATGGAACACATCCCCAGCGTACGCCAGTTTCGTCCATAGGTATTGGCGAGGGTAAGGCTGGTCAGGTTTTGTGTCGAGAGCTGATCCGTACCGATCAAGCGGATGGTGGCTGTATTCACATCATTATGAGGTAAATCCAGGGACACCAGCCCGGTCTCTGCCACGACGCGGGTCACCCCCAGATAGACGAGTATAAGCAAGCCCAGAAAAAGGATGACTACCCCCGGAGACATACCGGAGGTAATCAGCCATCCGATCATATAGGTCACCCCGATGAGAACCCCCAGCACCGCTTTTCGGTAGGAGAAGAATTCCCGGGAGTCATCCAATTCTGAGGCCTTTCCCAGGAATTTCTGCCAGACCTGTGCCAAATGTCGGCGGGCCATCCACAACGTAAACAGGACGAACACCAGGAAACCACCGAAATGCTGAAGGTTAACGACCGCCCGGGCGTTGGCTACACCGACCCGGCCCATGATGCCCTGCTCGATAATACGTACAAGATAGAAAAACCAGACGCTCAACAGGACCTCAACCCGCGTGAAGTAAGCGACCCCAGCCAGAAGATAGTTGAACTTAAGTAAAATCGGTGGAAAGGATTCGAACAAGATCAGTTGCCCGACCGCGTGATTACCTAGTGGGATAAGCGGCCACGCACCAAAATAGCCGACCATATTCCATATCATGATACCCATCGTGATGCCGAACCCCAGCCAGAAAAGTGGGCTACGGGCAACTTTGGGGAGTAACTTATCCTCTTCCTCACTGCCATCAATCAACATCAAGGGCACCTGGGCGAGAGGAAAGCTCAGCCTTTCATGATCGACCCACTGTTTTCGTAAAATGACGATGATCGACGCGCCGACCAGGAAGATGGCAATGTAGAAGGTACTCCACCAGAACAGGGGAATGAGCCACCAGCGCCACGGCACAGCGTGCCCGGCCGGCAGACCCTCAAAAAATGACGTCACTGCGCCCTGTTCATCAGGCACAATCAGCCAGGAAGGCAGATAATCGAAAAACAAGATCACCCAGCGATTTTCCGCAGAGGCAAAATAAAAAGGCCCGCTGATGACGGAGAGCGCATAGGTACTGAACGCCCATCCGGGAATAGCCGAAGCCGTGAAAACCAGAAAGAAAACGATAATGATTTCCTGTCGGGTAAATGCCCGTCCAGGCATGAAGACTTTAATCAGGGGGTTTAGTATCAGGACCACGACGACCAGAGGGCATAAGGCCGCAATCGGCAGATGGGCGATGGTAATGAATGAGGAATGCGTGACATACGCGGAGTGTATCGTCCAGATGGTAAGGAGGATACAAAGCACCGCGCCAAGCCCGACGGCGCGAAATGTCAGCCCCGCAGAGACGGGTAACTGCTCCTGGACTGCCGGGAAAGACAGGCCTTTCCGGACAGGAGAAGGAAGAGGTTGAGAGACGGGCATAGGCGGAAAGTGGGCAGGTGAGAAAGTGAGAAAGTGGGCAGGGCTTCTTCTCTGCCTACCTGCTTACTTGCTGCTCAACCCCGCCATGCTTGTGGACAGATCTTCCGGCAGGGTTTCCAGGTTCTCGGCGAAGTAGTGCGCGATAAAAACGCGACGAAATCGATCGGTCGTTTCGTTGGCATAGGAACCGTGAATGGTGAACCCACCGAAAAAGAGGACATCGCCGGGATCCATATCAATACCGACTTCCTGTGCCTCAACGGGCATCACGGTTTCACCGGGGGTAAAGGACGCTGCCATATCCGCATGCTGGACAGGCAGGATGCCGAATTTATTGGAGCCGGGCACGATAATCATCTGACCATTGGCTTTATCGCACCGGTCAAGGGCGAGCCAGGCGGCGATAATCGGATACTGACGGATATACTGATTATCCTGATGCAGCCCCTGACCACGGGAACCGGGCGGTTTGAAGTACAGCATCGTCTGACATAGATTCACCTCGTCACCTACCAGGGCACTTGCAATCGAAATGAAGCGAGGATCACTTTGCCAGGCATCTGTTTTAGCGTCCCATTTCTGCATGTTGATAAACCGTGGAAATTTATTCAGGGGATCCGCTTCGCCTTTTTTCGGATCTCCGCCGTGATCTCCCGGTTTCTCTCCTTCTGTACGCATCTCCATAAAATGATCACGGATTTCAGCAGCCTCATCCTGGCTGAACAAGCTACGCTCGACATAATAGCCGTTATCATCGAAAAAAATCCTGGCCTTGGGGTCCATGTTGGAGCTCCTGAGTACTATATTAATGGGAATTTATTGGATATTTAACTGGTTTGCACACGTATGCAAACGGAGGTGTCTTCTGTGTATTATAATAATGGTAGGTTAGTGACGCAATAGATTGCGTCACTAACCGGCAGCGTCTTCTGCCGTTTG
>Ga0114996_10008526_pt1 | contig 11377 bp, 9 predicted proteins | sample ArcticOcean_MG_C_4_FD_87039 | JGI IMG/M metagenome (GOLD analysis project Ga0114996, IMG submission 87039) | Marine microbial communities from western Arctic Ocean - ArcticOcean_MG_CB4_134 | ecosystem: Environmental > Aquatic > Marine > Oceanic | place: Arctic Ocean: Canada Basin | collected... | reverse complement strand
TACCGTCCCCCTGGTATTTCAATCATAAAATGTGGTTAGACATAACTGGAATAAAAACTGTTATTTTGGATACAGGCGAAAACTTAACTCCAGAACATAATGATTTGCAGGGACTCATAACAAAAAAGACCAAAGCTGTAGTGCTGGTAACCCCAAATAACCCAACTGGTTTAGAGTATCCTGAATTTGTTGTATCCAAAATTTTTGATGCCTGCACCGAAGCCGGGATTTCTCTTGTGATTGACGAGACTTACAAGGATTTTGACATAAGACCCCTACCCCCACATAATCTTTTTTCTAAAGATACTTGGGCCGAAAATTTTATACATTTGTATTCTTTTTCCAAAGTTTTTCGTCTCACAGGCCACCGAGTTGGCGCAATCGCAACGTCCCATAAACGATTAGTTCAAGTTGAAAAATTTCTAGATACAGTTACAATTTGTCCAAATCAGTTGGCGCAAAAGGCTGCAGTTTGGGGTTTGAGAAATCTTTCGGATTGGGTTTCATTTCAAAAATTAGAGATTTTAAAGCGGAGATCTCTTTTAGTAAAACAATTCAAAAAGATTGAGAAACAAGGTTGGGAACTATCGGGAATAGGTGCTTATTTTGCGTACGTCAAACATCCTTTTAATAGAAAAAGTGACGAAGTGGCGAGACGTCTCCTAGATGATCAATCAATCTTAAGCATACCTGGAACTCTTTTTTCGCCCAAAAATAGTGGTGCGGGAGATAACCACCTTAGAATTGCATTCGCTAATATTAACTGTTCTGACATTGTAATTCTTATCGAAAGACTTAAAAATTTTAGGTTGTAAGTCTTGCTCCCCTCGTAACAACGCGTTACGACGTTATGAACCCACTTTTAAAGGTCTAAATAATGGCAAACCCTCGAGCCTCAAAATCTTCAAAGTACTTTGTTTGGGGGATACTTGTTCTCTTAGTTATGGGTTTGGCCGGTTGGAGTGCCGGCTCTTTTGGCACTTCCATTACGTCTATAGGTTCAGTTGGAAAAACCAATATCTCAGCTGAGGCCTACTTGAGAGCATTGAACCAGGATATAAATTATATACAGAGACAGACAGGACAACAGCTTAACTTCTCAGACGCGCTTCAATATGGAGTGGACATCAGAGCAAAGGAAAACCTAATTAGGTTGGCTACTTTAAAAGAGGAAATTAGAAACATTAATCTGTCTGTGGGCGACAAAGAGACCGGGAAAGAAATAAGTGCGATAAAACAATTTCATGGACCCGATGGGCGATTTGATATCGACACTTACAAGAGAACCTTAGACCAAATCGGAAAAACAGTTACAGACTTTGAGTCAGAAATTAGAGACGACATATCTCAGAATTTGTTAAAAGAAACGATAACTGGAGGTCTTAAGTCCTCCGAATCCTTTGCAGAAATTCTTTACCGGCACTACATGGAAAGCCGCACTATTAACTTTTTAATACTAAATGATGGTGATCTTGAAAAACCTGTAGCATCACCCGACGATGATGAATTACAGAAATTCTATACTTCGGATCCCAATCCCTTTAAAACTAAAGAAGTAAAGAAACTAACTTACATTTCTCTTGCTCCAGAGATGTTATTAAACTCAATAGAGATTGAAAACGAAGAAATATTGAGTGCATATAACGTACGCATATCTGAGTTTGTTATACCTGAACTTAGATCGGTGGAACGTTTGGCGTTCAAAGACACTGACACAGCTGAAAAAGCAGCGGCCTCACTACAACTAAATAAATTAAGTTTTGACGACATTATATCTGCAAGGGGCCTATCCACTGAAGACGTTGGGCTTGGTTTCATGGCTAAGCAAGATTTTAGCTTAAACGAAGCGAATGTGATATTCGGCCTCGAAGCCAACGTGCCAAGCCAAGTCATAGACACAGCGCTTGGGCCAGCTATTTTCCGTGTGATAGATATCTCTTTGGAAAATACCACAAGTCTTTTAGAGGCCACAGATAAATTAACAAAAGATATAAAAATTCAAAAGGCGAAACTACAGATTTTAAACTTAATGGGGAGTCTCGAGGACTTATTAGCCAGTGGTGCAACTTTAGAGGAAGTATCTGATCAGACAGATGCAATTCTATCAACCGTTGATTTTGAAGATACTAGCTCACAGGGAATTAGTAAAAGCTCTGAATTCAGGAGTGTTGTTCAAGGTTTAAGTTCTGAGGATTACCCGAGCCTAACCGAAACAGCTGATGGGAGTATTTTTGCAGTTAGATTGGACTCCATAACTCCACCAAGAGTACCTTCACTTTCCGAGATAAAGGAAGACGTCACCAGAGCATGGAAGTTGACTAGATTAAAGGAGAGCCTCACAAAACTCGCCCTAGGGATTAAAAGCCAAATAGACGGCGGTAAAGAATTCGTAGATCTCAATCTTTCTAATCCTATCGAAATAACAATAAGCCGAAATTCAAACAGCCCGGATATCTCACCTGCACTCTTTGTTAAAACGTTCGAACTTAGCTTAAATGAGACTGATTTTATTTTAGAAAACGAAAACCTTAAGATAATTAAGTTACAGAAAATTAATGTTCCAACTGTGGATGATGATGCGGCTAAAATTATTATTTCTCAATTTAATGAACAAATTCTGTCGGAGCTAAAAGATGATGTGTTTGATTACTACTACAATTCTCTTAAAAAATCATTTGGATTAAAATTAGATCAGAGTGCTATAACCGCAGTTCACCAACAGCTTAGGTAAAGTCATGATCCTCAGCCCTCGAATTTCACAATTTAGAGAGAAATATTTGAGGAAAGAAAATCAAATTGTTTATACTAGGTTAACAGCTGATCTAGACACAGCTGTTTCCTTATTATTAAAGCTTACTAATGCCAAGGCCGACAGTTTTGTTTTAGAGTCAGTTACAGGTGGTGAGGTTAGGGGGAGGTACTCTTTTATCGGAATGCGTCCTGATTTGATATGGAAATGTAAAAATAAAATTGCGACAATTAATCGTTTTCCAGATTTAAATAGTGACCAACATCAGGAATCCTTCGTCGACCCATTAGCGTCTCTGAGGATGCTCCTAAGCGAAATGACAATGGTGATGCCAGATGGCCTTCCGTCTGGTTCAGCAGGCCTTTTTGGCTACTTAGGTTACGACATTATACGGCTGGTCGAAAATTTACCAAGCGAGTTGCCTGACCCGCTTAACCTTCCGGATTCAGTTTTAATGCGGCCCTCCGTTATAGTTGTCTTGGACGGAGTTAAAGGGGAAGTAATTATAATTAGTCCCGCATGGTATAACGAGGATAATAGTTTTGAGGCATCATATGGAATATCCCAAAAACTTGTAACCGAAACATTAAATCTTCTTGAGGCAGATACTTTAACTCAACCGAGAAGCCTTTTGCCTCCTGAAAAGGCCCCCTTAGCGATTTCCAATTTTACTCACTCAGAGTATTTATCTACTATACGAAAAGCAAAAGACTATATTATAGCCGGTGATGTATTCCAAGTTGTACCGTCACAGAGGTGGGAGCAGAGCTTTACTCTACCACCCTTCTCTCTCTACAGAGCTCTAAGAAGAACAAATCCATCTCCCTTCATGTTTTATTTTAATATGGGGGAGTTTCAAATTGTTGGAGCTAGCCCAGAAATTCTTGTCAGGGTTGTCGGAAGGAAGATCACTATTCGTCCCATAGCTGGCACACGGGCTAGAGGGAAAACAGAGGAAGAAGACCTTCTTTTAGAAGAAGATCTTCTCTCCGATCCAAAAGAACTTTCAGAGCACCTTATGCTTCTAGACCTTGGAAGGAATGACGTCGGAAAAGTATCAAAAATCGGCTCTGTTAGACCTACAGAAAAATTTATAATAGAGAAATATAGCCACGTTATGCATATCGTTTCGAATGTAACTGGCGAATTAAAACCCGAAGAAGACTCTTTATCCGCATTGCTTTCTGGTCTTCCAGCCGGAACGGTGTCCGGTGCACCAAAAATTCGTGCCATGGAAATCATTGATAAGCTGGAACCAGAAAAGAGGGGCGTTTATGGAGGGGGCTGTGGGTATTTCTCCGCGAACGGAGATATGGATATGTGTATTGCCCTAAGAACAGGAGTTATTAAAAATAAAAAGCTATACATTCAAGCTGGAGGCGGTGTAGTTTTTGACAGTAATCCAGAGGCGGAATTTATTGAAACAGTAAATAAATCCAAAGCCTTAAGAGCCGCAGCTGAACAAGCTTCAATGTTTGCAAGTATATATGATCTGAGTTAAAATAAATTAAATTTCTGCATATTATGTTCATTTATGGATTAAGTTTGTGATATTAATGATAGATAACTATGATAGTTTTACATACAACTTAGTTCAGCATTTTGGCGAACTAGGCCAAGAAGTTGATGTCATAAGAAATGATGCATTTTCAGTAAATGAAATTTTGAAAAAGAGACCCGTTGGGATAGTTATTGGGCCTGGCCCAGGCTACCCCTCGGAAGCTGGTATATGCTTGGAACTCACTAAGGCACTTGAAAAAACTAATATACCACTGTTGGGCGTGTGCTTGGGCCATCAAATAATTGGTCAAGCTTTTTGTGGAAAAGTACTCGGACATACAGAAATAGCGCATGGAAAAATTTCAGAAATTCACCACAAAGGTGCTGGAATTTTTAAAAATTTGGAATCTCCTTTTATGGCTACAAGATATCACTCACTGGTAGTTACTCGAGAGAACTTTCCAAATCGATTGGGAATTACTGCAAAGCTAAGTGATGGAACTATTATGGCTTTAAAACACAAAACTAAAGAAATTTATGGCTTACAATTTCATCCTGAGAGTATAGCATCCGAGAATGGGTATGCGCTCCTAAGGAGCTTTATAAAGAAAATAGATTGCAACACAAATGTCTAACCTAATTCAGGAAATGATCGCAAAGGCGATATCTGGCCCACTTAGCGAAGAGGAGGCGACGGAAGCATTTGAGTTACTGTTTTCGGGTAAAGCGTCAAATGCCCAAATTGCTGGATTCCTTATTGCATTAAGAATGCGTGGAGAAACGGTAAATGAATATTTTGCGGCTTCCCAAGCTATGCGGTCACGTTGCAAATCTGTTAATGCCCCACCGGGCTCCATAGACATTGTTGGAACTGGAGGAGATGGAAAAGGCACACTTAATATCTCTACGGCAACTGCTTTTGTAGTGGCAGGGGCTGGAGTTACTGTAGCAAAACATGGGAACCGTAACTTGAGTTCTAAATCAGGTTCTGCAGATGTCTTAACATGCCTCGGAATAGAAGTAATGGTTGGCCCAGAGGTTGTTTCCAACGCAATTTCTACACTGGGAATTGGGTTTATGATGGCTCCGATCCATCACCCAGCAATGGCTCATGTAATGCCGGTCCGCACAGAATTAGGAACCAGGACAATTTTTAATATTCTAGGGCCTCTTACAAACCCAGCTGGTGTAACCCGACAGTTAACAGGTGCTTTTTCTAAGGATTTAATTCGACCTATGGCCGAAACTCTAAAAAAACTGGGCTCGGATAAAGTATGGGTAGTACATGGGGATGACGGAACAGACGAATTATCTATTTGTGGAAAATCCTCGATCGCTGAACTAAATCAAGGAATAGTTACAGAGTTCACTGTTGTTCCAGAGGATGCCGGGCTTACTCGCCATGAATTGGTAACAATCTTGGGTGGAACACCTAAATTCAACGCTGATGCCCTAATAAAATTACTCGACGGAGATTTATCTCCCTATAGGGATGCGGTTTTGTTAAATTCTGCGGCAGCTTTGATGATTTCAGGCGCAGTGACATCACTTAAAGAAGGAGTTGAATTGGCCAAAGAAAGTATAAACTCTGGTAAGGCGAAGTCCAAAGTAAAAAAATTAGCACTTTTGACATCAGGACACTAATCAATGGAACCATCAATTCTTACCAAGATACATAAATACAAACTGATCGAAATAAAAAATAAAAAGGCAGCTAACTCCCAAAAGAGCTTAGAAGAAATTATTCCGTCACTTTCGCCTCCCCGTGGTTTCATTAAATCAATAATTAAGGCATCTAAAACTCGATTTGCTTTAATCGCTGAAATAAAAAAAGCTAGCCCGTCAAAGGGGCTTATAAGAGCTGATTTTAATGTGACAGAAATTGCGAAAGCTTATACTAAAGCCGGAGCCACATGCCTTAGCGTACTCACGGACAACCCATCTTTTCAAGGCTCTAATGAGTATTTACATCAAACTAGGGTTGCGTCATCATTACCTCTACTAAGAAAAGACTTTATGTACGATCCATATCAAATTTATGAATCTAAAGTAATTGGAGCAGACTGTATTCTTATAATAATGGCAGCAGTTAGCGATGCACAAGCCAAAGAGCTCGAGGATACAGCTATAGCATTAAAATTAGATGTCCTTATCGAGGTTCACAACACCGTAGAGTTGGGCAGAGCGCTTACCCTGAAGTCGTCACTAATTGGAATTAATAATAGAAATTTAAATACCTTTAATGTTGATTTGGACATCACTCGAAGCCTAGCAAAATTAATACCCAGAGATAAAATCATTGTCACCGAAAGTGGTATCACTGGTTCAAATGACATCCTGAGTATGTATTCAAGTGGAGCACGTGCATTTTTAATTGGAGAAAGCTTGATGCGCCAGAAAGATATTGAAAAGGCTACTAACCAACTATTGCAAACTGAATTAGTAGAGATTGGAAAATAAAATGTCGGAATTCTCACACTTTAATGAACAAGGCAATGCACATATGGTTGACGTCAGCACTAAGGATGGAACAACCAGATTAGCTATAGCCTCTGGAATTATAAGAATGACTGCTAAAACACTCAAGTTAATTGAGGACGGGGGGGCAAAGAAAGGCGATGTTCTTGGTGTAGCAAGATTAGCCGGTATAATGGGAGCAAAGAGAACATCTGATTTAATTCCGTTATGTCACCCACTGTATCTCTCAAACGTTAGTATAGATTTACATATTCGTCAGGATCTCCCGGGAATTGAGATTCAAGCGTCTGTAAAAACCTTTGGTCAAACAGGTGTAGAAATGGAGGCTCTTACTGCAGTGTCGATTACTGCCTTAACTATATATGACATGATTAAGGCAGTTGAGAAAACTATGACCATAGACCAAATAAAACTTACTTTTAAGGACGGTGGGAAAACGGGTAAATTTGAGGCTAAATCGTGATATCAGTAAACGATGCTCTTACTCATATTCTAGCTGAGCTCCCAAAACTTAATACCGAAAAAGTTACGCTATACGATGCCATGGGTCGAGTTCTAGCCATGGATGTGAGTGCAAAAGTATCCCACCCACCTTTTGACTCTTCTTCAATGGATGGGTACCTAATAGCTGATCAGACTCCAATGACTGATAAGCCTTATATTTTAATTGGAGAGTCAGCTGCGGGGAAACCCTTCAACAGAGCCATAACAAAAAACGAAACGATTAGAATATTTACTGGAGCACCGGTTCCTGTTGGTGGGCGTAGAGTGATAATTCAGGAGGACATCACAAAAAAAGGAAAAGAAATTTGGGTACAACCCACTTATGATAAAAAAAACTATATTAGACCAATCGGAAATGACTTTTCCATCCATTCTGTGCTAAATGCTCCAGTGCTATTAACTCCATACCACGTATCCCTAATTGCCGCTATGAACCTGAACGAAGTTAACGTTTCGAGCAAACCCAGGGTTGCAATCGTAACCACAGGGGACGAATTGGTTATGCCCGGTGAAACGCCCTCAGAAAGTCAAATAATTTCCTCAAATGCCTTTGGATTATATTCTATGGTAAAAAATCAGGGGGCAGATCCTATAATTTTACCAATTGCTAGAGATAATGAAGATTCCTTGATTGGCGTTTTAAAGTTAGCCACAGATTGCGACCTTATTCTTACAATTGGAGGGGCTTCGGTCGGGGATTACGACATAGTACAAAAATGCCTTAAAGTTATGGGCTTAAAACTTTCTTTTTATAAAGTAGCAATGAAACCTGGGAAACCGCTGTTCGCGGGAAAACTTGGAGCGAGTTCTGTAATTGGTTTACCAGGAAATCCAATCTCGTCACTGATATGCGGAGAATTATTTGTTGTCCCAGCACTAAAAAAAATGCTTGGATTAACCGATGTGGCCAGGAAAACCGTAAACATAAAAATATCCCATAATTTGCAAACGAACGGTCCTAGAGAAACTTACATGCGTGCATCAGTAGATTCATCTCTTGAAAACGTTAAGGCATTTCCGCGTCAAGATAGCTCTCTAATAACCATATTGACCGAGTCAAATGCCTTGATTAAAAGACCAGCGAGTGCTCCTCCGGTTAACAAAGGTTCCCAAGTCCCTGTTCTTTTGCTGTCATAAATTTGAAGGTTGTATTTGACACAAAAAGTGAACTCATGTAGAACATTATGTGAACACTGTGGCTGTCTGAAATTAGAGGAGCTTTTAAATGCTAACAAAAAAACAACTAGGGTTATTAAAGTTTATAAATCAATCCATTCAATCCAATGGGATCTCTCCATCTTTTGATGAAATGAAAGAAGCGCTTGATTTAAGATCAAAATCTGGAATACATCGACTTATTACAGCGCTAGAGGAACGGGGTTTCATTAAACGTCTAGCTCATAGAGCTAGGGCGCTAGAGGTCGTGAAGATGCCGAACGGCCAAGAAATTATATCTGATCTATCTATTAATAAGAATGAACCGAAAGTCATAAGTTTTGAAGAATACAAATCTAAATCTCAGGAACTACCTGTTATGGGAAAAATTGCTGCTGGAACTCCTATTGATGCAATAAATGAGGTCTCCCATCATATTTCGGTTCCTAACGAAATGCTTGCCAACCAAGGAAATCATTATGCTCTTGAAATAAAAGGGGATTCCATGATCGAAGCTGGAATAAACGATGGAGATGTCGTCCTTATTAGAGAACAAAATTCAGCAAACAACGGTGACATAGTTGTCGCTCTCATTGAAGGCCAAGAAGCCACACTAAAGCGTTTTCGGAGAGACGGTACGTCCATTGCGTTGGAGCCTGCAAATTCAGCGTATGAAACGCTAGTAGTTCCAGACAACCTAATTGAAGTTCAGGGGCGTTTGGTTGGGTTAATAAGGTCATATCAGTAAATTAATTCTGAACTTAATTAGCACTAAAACTTGTTCAATTTAATCTGGTTATAACTATATACTACATAGTTGGTAGGAAGTAATAACATTGGAGAAAACCCCTATCGAACTTCTTCTTTTTATTTAGGTAAACCATGGAAAACTTTAATACAGAAATTATAACACGCTTTGCCCCTTCACCAACGGGGGATCTCCATATTGGTGGGGCACGAACGGCTCTCTTTAATTGGCTTTATGCCCGAGCTAACGGTGGAAAATTTTTATTAAGAATTGAAGATACGGATACTGAGCGTTCGACTAAAGAATCACAAAAAACAATTTTAGACGGACTATGCTGGCTAGAACTTGACTGGGACGGAGAGCCCGTTAGTCAAAAAGAGTCTAGAGGTAGACATCAAGAGATAGCTTACAGGCTCTTAGAGATTGGTAAAGCCTATAAGTGTTTCTCGACTCAAAACGAAATTGAGGACTTTAGGCAAAATGCAAAACTAAATAAAGAATCGACTCTGTTTAAATCACCTTGGCGAAAAAGGGACGAATTAGATTCTCCTAATAAACCATTTGCCGTGAGATTAACTGTTCCTGAGCGCGAAAATATTTCTGTCAAAGATTTAGTTCAAGGAGAAGTAACCTGGGATAGTGATCAGATCGACGACTTAATTATACTAAGGTCCGACGGTTCTCCTACCTATAATCTTGCTGTGGTGGTGGACGATCATGATATGAACATCTCCCACGTCATTAGAGGTGATGATCACTTATCGAACTCAGCTCGACAAAAATTAATCTACACAGCAATGGACTGGAGACTCCCCTCATTTGCACATATTCCATTAATTCATGGAGAAGATGGAAAGAAATTAAGTAAGCGACATGGTGCACAGAATCTTACCGACTATGCTAAATTAGGATACACACCAGCGGGAATTCGAAACTATCTCTGCAGATTGGGATGGAGCCATGGCGACGACGAAATTTTCACGACTGCGCAAGCAAAAACCTGGTTTGACTTAGGCGCAATAGGAAAAGCTCCAGCTAGGCTTAACTCCAAAAAGATGGATTACATAAATAAGCAACAAATCTTAATGGCAGATGATGCTACTTTACTTCAGAATTTAAACAACTACATATTTATCAATAACTTAAATGGAATTACAGATTGTCAGACCGCGCTATTAATTAAAGCGATACCTCTCCTGAAAAGCAAAACAAAAACAATAGCAAGTCTACTCGAGCAGGCGCATTTTTTACTAATATCTAGACCTTTGATGTTTTACGACGAGGAAGTCCAGAAGTTGTTCATTAGTAATAAAGGTATTTTACAAGAATTGATCTTTGAACTTCAAAGTGTTATGTGGTCACACGAAATCTTAGAGCTAACTATAAAAAAAGTTGTCGACCTTCATGGAGTTAAATTTGGCGATCTAGCTAAGCCAGTTAGAATTGCACTCTCCTCTAAATCCGTATCCCCTAGCATCGTAGATATGATGATAGTTCTGGAGCGTGAGGAAACCGTTGCGCGACTCAGGGATGTGATAATGCCAGAAGCACCTTCATAAATAGGCATCTGCTATACTCTAATTTTCATCCGAAACTATTAAGTAAAATAAGAAATTAAAAGGAAATATCTATGTCAGACAAAATAGCCAAGTTGATACTCGAAAATAGTGAAATAGAAATGCCAATTTACTCACCGTCAATGGGCCCAGATGTTATAGATATTAGCAAGCTTTACTCTCAAGCGGGAGTGTTTACTTATGACCCGGGTTTCACTTCGACGGCAGCTTGCGATAGTTCAATAACATACATAAACGGTGAGAAGGGAGAACTTTTACATAGAGGTTATCCTATCGAGCAGCTCGCGGAGCAGTCGCATTATTTAGAGGTCTGCTACTTATTATTATATGGAGTTTTGCCCACAGCTTTAGAGTTGGACAGATTTGAAACTTTGGTAACGCGCCACACAATGCTTCATGAGCAAATGATGAACTTTTTTAGAGGTTTCCGACGAGATGCTCATCCAATGGCAGTAATGACAGGTGTCGTCGGAGCAATGTCTGCATTCTATCACGATTCACTGGACGTTAACGATCCTTTTCAAAGGCAAGTAGCCTCTATACGCTTGATTGCTAAAATGCCAACAATCGCCGCAATGGCCCTTAAATACAACATAGGTCAACCATTTATCTATCCACGCAATGATCTTGACTATTCCTCAAACTTTCTACGAATGTGCTTCGCCG
>Ga0114996_10008524_pt1 | contig 11378 bp, 14 predicted proteins | sample ArcticOcean_MG_C_4_FD_87039 | JGI IMG/M metagenome (GOLD analysis project Ga0114996, IMG submission 87039) | Marine microbial communities from western Arctic Ocean - ArcticOcean_MG_CB4_134 | ecosystem: Environmental > Aquatic > Marine > Oceanic | place: Arctic Ocean: Canada Basin | collected... | reverse complement strand
GAAAAGCCATGGTCAAAATGTCTGAAATGGAAATCCGCGACTATATGATGGCTCTATTCAAACCAAACAATCCTCGGAAACCGTTGATAGAGTTGGTGTTTTGAAAAGAGTCGGGTACTGTGCTAAATCAGTAAAGGTTTGCGGGCACCGGTGCCGATATCCCGTACCCTCTCTTGCGCATTCCTCGAACTCCTTCTCGCCGTCCGTCATTTCACGAGGGACTTGATTGACTAGAATTCGGCAGGCACCGCCTTCACATTGCCGCTCAAGGAAAATATAGTCTTCAAAGCGCTCGATTGCATTTTGAATTACAAATGTTGACGCAGTCCCGGCAACTAGCCACGCACGAATTTGCCCAGGATCATCTGAGTTCGGCCGAATAAAAAAGGGCTTGTCCGGGTGAGTTTGGCGCAAACGTATGTTCGTGGATTGCCGGCATTTTACCCATGAATCGAGAAGACCGTTTAACGTGCTCGAAACGATTGACTGGCCCGCTGCCTGCGCCTGCCGATCCGATTTTAAGATCGACTGCACCGTTGGCAGGGATATCCTTGCATCCCGTTCCAAGGCTCCGCACTCGCCCCGGGCGCGATCTAAAAACCAGATTACGAGGTCAAGGTTTATCTTCGCATTTACCTTGCCGGTAGCGATACCTTCCACCAGTTCGCCCAACTGCTGGTTTAGGGCAATGCTCTGGTGGTTAGCCCAGCGTTGGTAGAGACCTTTCATCCATTTATTAATTTCTTCGATCTTGGGGGGCTCAACCCGGACTTTCAGCACGGCCCACGAATCGGTGTCGTGGCCAGGCAGGACCGCGGGGGACAGTTGCAGCCGGTAAAGGGTTTTGCCCTTGAGGTCGTGGCGGTCGTCCAGTTGGGTTTCGATTAGCTGGGCGCGAATTTCTTCGCGGAAAGCGACGTGATCCCGGAAATTATCCACCGGGGACACGTTCGCGGACGTGGCGCCGATGGTCGGCTGCTGTAATAGCGGCCTATTTGTGCCCAGAAATGTGCCGGAGAGGTCGGTGCCCGCCGGTGACTTAAACGGTGCGGTTTTGGCGGGCTCGGTGCCGGTTGCCGGTGTTACGGCTCCGGTTCCCGGCCGGGTGATGCTACCTTTCTTGACATCGGTGGTGACCTGCACTTCAGAAAGCCGCGCCCGCACGGTGGAAATATCGGATTTGCCCTGAAAACCGAAACTCGCTAGATCGGACTTATCGAGTTGGCCGCGCAGCCAGGCGACTTCCCGGTTGGGGTCGTTGAGCAAGCGTTCGCGGGAATAGACCTGTGCGCTGTTGACGGTGATGACGCCTGTTGTGGTGCCGGGCTGTGCCAAAAACATGGCGCCGGATTCACAGGCGCCCAAAATGAGCGCGGCGGCGGCCATGCAAAGATTACGGCGCCTATTTCCCCAGTTCATTTGCCCCTCCCTGCAGCCCGGCTGGCGGTTCAATTTTATTTCGGATTAAAAATCTGGTTGTAATTTATTAGATATATAGTCGATTAATATGTATAAATAATCAATACAAAATCTGGCAATGTATATATCGGTCTATGAGAGAAGCATGGGCTTCCGCCAACCGATAGAATGGCGCCTGACAGCAACGCCAATGGGGAAATTGAAATGAAAATTATCGTGATATCGTTGCGCAAGGAGGGCCGCGCGGCGGAAGAGTTTGCGCCCTTGCTGGATGCGGAGGCGAAAACCGCGCTTGGTTTCGTGGCCGACGACTTTATCCGCGAGCTTTACTCCATTTCCGAAGGCAGAGGCGCCGTGTCTATCGTCGAAGCGGCAAGCGAGGCCGAGGCCCGGGAGAAGTTCGCGGAACTACCCCTGGCCAAGGCCGGCCTGCTGGACATCCAGTTTTATCCGGTCACCGCGTTCCGGGCGATCAAACCCCTGGCGGATACGCTTTAGCGCAGATTTAAATCGGTGACAGTTTACTTTTAGTGAGACCGTACATTTCGGCGGAAGCGGCGCACCCCCACCTCGGTCCTCGCCCATCAAAGGGGGAGGAGGAAGGGGTGCGTTTCTTTATGCCGGTTATGCCATCCGGAACCGCTGATGCGCCGGAATGAGCTGGCGCTCACCGAGCGCCTTCAAGGGCGGCTCTTCCGACGCTTCGAACTTGGCGGCGAGCTTGAAATAGAGCGCACCGGCCAGTGTTTCACCGTAGAACCAATTGCCCATCTCCACATCGGTGACCGTTCCCGGCCGGGCCAGGGCGGCCTGGATGTAGAAAAATTTGAGCTCGTCAGACGACAGTTTCAAAGCCCGGTGGATGGGCAAATCGGCCACCGGACTATCGGGCAACGGATCGCCTAAAGACGCCGCCAGAAATTCGGCGATGGCGTCCGGCGCCAAATCGAGCTGGCCGGTCAGCTTGCGCCCGCCCGACGCCGCCACCGATTGCGCGTACCAGGGGCTCAGCAATCCGATCTCGGCCTTCAGATCAGCGGCAAGCTGCGCGCCTTCGGAAAGCTCCGCCGGCGGCGGCGCCAGGTTCACCGGGCAGCTCCAACCCTCCATATCGGCGGGCGGGCCGGGCGGCGTATCTGGAAAATCTTCCAGCACCGGCCCGTCCATGCGCTCCAAAAGATCGAGGGCCGATTTCAGCACCCGGCGCTGGAAATCGGGCTCGTTCGGCGCGCCGAACGGCCGGCCCAGTTCGAACGGCACGGCCAGACCGCGCGGCGACTTCATACGCATCGTGTGGTCGCGGATCAACGAGATCAGCGTGGTCGCAATTCCGGCGCCCTCGAAATAATGTGCAAGCCCGCTCACGGCGAGCGTGCATTGGGGTCAAACGCCGGCGAGGATCAGTCCGTCGACGCCGTCTTCTTTCAGATTGGCGGCCAGATCGGCAGCCACCGCCGCCATCGCCGTCGGCGGCGTCGCCCCCATAAAGGCATAGTGATATTTGGCGACCGAGCCGATATCGCCGGCGGCTTCCAATTCGGCCAAGCGCTCAATCGGAAACACCAGGTTGAGATCCTGGATAAAGCCGGTGCGGTCGAAATTGGTGGAGACGTGGCTCATGACCAGATCATCCATGTCTATATCGCTTGGGATGATGCGGTATTCGCCGACGCCGGGGGTGAACGGCGCATCATTGGAGCGGTGCAGCCCGGCGGTGGTGATGATGGCGATGCGGCGTTCCGCCAGGGCCGGGCCGGGCGCGCAGGGCGTCGGCTCAAACTCCGGCAATTCCTGATTGATCAGCGCGCCGCGGGCCGCGTCCGGCATTTCGTGTAGATGCATTTTGTACTCCTATGTTTGGTTGTCTTCGTTCCACCAGCAGGCGCGCATATAATCGGCAAATTCGCCTGGATCGATGCAAGTTGATTTCCCGAAACGGGTCATCATCGTATGATCTTCGATATCGATTTCGAGGCCGTCGGTAAAGCGGTTCCAGAAGTTGAAAAATCCGGACACCATCGAGATTTCGACGATCTGGGCTTCGTTATAGTGGCGTTTCAATTCCTCCATGGCGGGCCGGGATGCGGGCGGCGCGCCGGGCCCGCCGTGATATTGCTTCAAGGTCAGCACCTCGGCCCAGCGCATGGCGGCTTTTTCCGCATCGCTGAACTGACCTGAGGCCAAATAGTCACCCTCGATGGCCTCCATCGTGTCTTCATCCATGTCCAGCGCCCGACCGAGCGCCTGATTGTGCCCGGTTCAATAGGCGCAGCCGTTGAGGGTCGATGTTTTGAGGATCACCAGGCATTTGGTGCGCACGGTCAGGTTTTCGGTGATTTCTTCGCGCAAGGCGGCGACGATAAAACCAAAAAGGATCTGCATCAGCTTCGGCGTATGGGAGCCGGCGCGGACCGCGTTGGCGGTGCGCCCGAACAAACGGTCCGAATGCTGGATGATAGTTTTCCCCATGGGCGAGGCATTGTCGTTGGAGGGGATCGATATAAGGGCCATGATGGTCTCCGTTTCGGTTTGCGGTTAATCGACGCTCGGCCAGATACGGCGGCCGACGCTGGGGCTGCCGGGCGCATGTACGGTGTATTTGATGATGCGCGAGGTCCAGACGGTCTCGTCGAGGGCCAGGGATTCGTGGTTCTGGAAATGCTCGGCGCGAGCCTTGAGGGATAAAAACTCGTACATCACCGAATGCTTGGCCCAGCCGGCCACCGAAACCAGCTTGCGGGTCGCGATGCAGCCCGGCATGCGCGCCATGGCCGGCATCCGGTAATTGGCGTACCAGCCCGCCAGATCGAACTCGTCGGCCACGGTGCGGGTGCGAAAGCTGCCCATCTGGATGGCCGGGCCGGGGGTCGTATCGTGGATGCGGTAGTCGAATTCGGGGCCGTTGACGCGGGCCTCTTCCGCAAACACGCAGGTGCGGGCGCCGTGGCGCAGCGCAATCTGTTCGCGGACGGCGGCGTTTTCGCCCTCCAACTGGTCGAAATCGGGCTTGAAGAACACATGCGGCGAGCCGGCGCCGAGCAGCAGCAGATATTGGGTGCCGGTGCCCACGTCGGCGTTTTCGCCTTGGTCCATGCGCGGCAAGACGTCGCCGATCTTGTCCATATGGGCGCCGCCGCCGGTGATCTCGTAATGGGCCGCCCACAGAATTCCGGGGCGCGCCATCAATTCCGGCAAATAGCGATCGTGCAGCCAGGCGAGGTACGCGGCCTTGCCGGCATCTTCCAGATCGTACCAAACAGCGCGGACACCCTGGTCCATGGTGATATTCTCCGATATGGCTTGCGGTCCTACCGGCCCTTTCCTTGGGCCCGAGGGAAGTTATAATGCTTTACGCCTGTTTTGGAAAAGTACGCACGTATTCACCTTATAGCCACCATACGGTGCCCACAGTGTAATGGTGCCCACCATATAATCAGGAGATCAGCCATGCCGTCCGATGACCCCCGTATTGAAATGATCGATGTGGACAGCGCCGAAGGAGACGTGGCGCGCTTTTTCAAAGGCGCCACCGAGATGCTCGGCCGGGTGCCCAATTCCTACCGTATCTTTGCCCGCTCGCCGCTGACCGCGAAGATGCTTTTGCCGTTCAACGCGGTGATGCAGCGCGAAGGCGCCGGCAGCATCCTTTCCACCCGCATCAAGGAGATGGCGATCATCAAGACCAGCCACGTCAACGGCTGCGCCTATTGATTCGCCCACAACACGTCGCTTGGTCAAGCGGCAGGCATTACCGACGATCAGATCATGGCTATCGGCTCCGATGATTTCATGGCCTCCGATTTGCTGACGGCGCGGGAAAAAGCGGCTGTGCTTTGGGCCGAACATGTGACCCGCAACACGGCCCGCGAGCGCGATGATATTTTTGATTCTGTGCGCCAGGAGTTTTCCGAGGAAGAGGTGGTCGAGCTGACCATGATTTCCGGATTGTTTAATTTTTTCAATCGTTTCATGGACTCGCTTCACATACCGCTTGAACCCGAAGACGAGGTCAACAAGATCAAGAAATCGGTGCGCCTGGAGCCCGAAAAGCTGCACGCCTATCTGCATGCCATGCTCGGCGATTGGCCCGACGACTTCCCCGAACCGGCAGCCGATTAAAGCGCTATCGCCACGGCGATCACCACCGGGATAGCGGCGACCAAGGCGAGCACGATGGGCCCAAACGCGCCATGCCGGCCGAGAGGCAGACGCGCCGCCAGCGGCGGCGCCACGAACACCAAAGTGATCAGCGCCAAGGCCGGCCGGCTGGCGGTTTCGGCAAACAGGCCCAGATTGAGCGCCAGCCCCAGAAGCACACCGCCGCCGCCGAGGGCGCCCATGGCGCCGAGGGGATAGCGGGCCACCGGCCAGTTCCACAACAGAAAGCCGATGGTTCCGGTGGCCAGCGCCGCCGCCAGCTGGGCGATTAGCGGGCTGCGGGCGATGAAGGCCAGGATACCGACGCCGATGGTAGCGAACAAAAGCATCAAGGCCGGTGCCGACTTCGCCTCTTCCGGCTGGCCGGTCAGGCGGATCACGACGAACGCGCCGAGGGCCCAGGATGCGGCCATGGTGACGCCAATATCGCCGGTATAATTCAGCATTTCGCGCCAGCCGATCCAGGCCACCGTCAGGGCCGGCCAGACCAGAATCATTGGCAGCCGGTAGCGTTCCACGCCCTGGAACAGGTCCACAAAAAAGCCGATCACGAAGCCGAGCAACGCAATAAAGACCAATTTCTGGATGGCCGCGTCGGGGGGAAAATCGGGCACGCCGAGGCGCATCACATATCCGGCGGCAAAGGCCAGGGCGATGGCGCCGTTGGCCTGCAAAGGGCCGAGGCGCGCACCAAACGCAAAACGCAGGCACCCGGTCAGGGCCAGCGCCACCAGCAGCGGCACGGCGGTTGTGCTGATCAGCGCGTCTAGGGCGGTGTCCGGCATGGCTTCCCTCGCGTTTTATTCCTAGCCCAATTCGTGCTATGCAAACTCTTGCACCGGGGCTATCGAAGCGCAAGGCCAAGCCCGCCCGGTTGCGCAAATTTGATCGGAAACCGGAATGATACTGCGCCGTATTTTGCTTGCCGCCCCATTGCTCGGCCTGCTTGGGCTGGCGCCGGTATCCCTGGCCGGCGAGGTGGACGTGGTCGCCCGCCAAGGCGCGGCTGGTCAGCAGCAGCAGTGTCGGCGCTTCGGTCTGGCGCTTCGATGTCACTTTGCGCCACGCCGATGCCGGCTGGCAGCACTACGCCGACAATTGGGAAATCCTCAAACTGGACGGCACACTCTTGGGCCGGCGCGTGCTTTTGCCCCCACGATAATGAACAGCCCTTCACGCGCAGCCTGGGCGGCGTCAAAATCCCCGCCGCCATCAAAAAAGTCCGCGTTCGCGGTCACGATAAGCGGCACAGCTATGGCGGCAAGCAGCTGGTGATCCCGTTGCCCATCGATTGAGCCCGGTAAAATTGTCCCGGTTCCGGGCAGGGTTTGCCCCGATGTTACTGACATCCGCATTGGGGCCTCTTATAAATATTCATTCGTTTCAATGGCTTAATCCAATTTCCTCGTTTGGCATCAATGCTGCATGTCTTATTTGTTGGGAAACGCGGCGGGGACCGCGAAAACCCATCAATATGACACCAGAAAATATCGCCAGAATGGAGGAACGATCATGCGTATCTCGAAAATAGCGGGCGATTTTACCGCCGTCTTAGGGCTATTCGGGGCCGGGTACATGCTGTTCATGCTGTCCTGATCCTTCAAAAAGCCCCATCGGCGCGCTCATCCTCAGCCGCCGCCGCGCCTTCCAGGGGCCGTATCGCAAACAGATAGACCAGCATCACGCCGGTGGCGCTCAAGCCTATGGCCAGCCCCATGGGCAAGGCCGTGCCGTCGGCGAAAAAAGCCAGCAACGCCGAGACCGCCGCCGTGGTGATGGAGAGCATAAATCCCTGCAGGGACGAGGCGGAGCCGGCGGTGCGCGGAAACGGCGTCAGGGCGCCCGCCGAGATCTGCGGCAGGATCAGCGCAAAGCCAACCATATAGACCGCCATCGGCGCAATGATCGCCGCCCAGTGGCGCAGCCCGGCCAGCGCCAGGGCCAGCAAGACAATGCCGCCGGCGAGCGCAAAGACGGCGCCGATCAGGATCATGCCGTTCATGCCGACCCGCTCGACAAAGCGCGCCGCCGCAAACGAGCCGATCATGAAACTGAGCGGCAGCATCGAAAACAAAATGCCGTAAAATGTCGGGCTCAGCCCGTAAACGCCGATCAGCACGCCGGGCGAGGAATTTATAAAGGCGGCCAGCCCGGCAATGATGAAGGCGCCGGTCAGGGCGTAGGCGAGGAATACCGGATGGCGGCCGATTTCGGCATAAGTATGGATCACGCTGAGGGGCCGGATCGCAGCGGCGTTTTTGTGCACCAGGGTTTCGTTGAAGAAAAACCAGAACGCCACGAAAAATACGGCGCCGGCGCCGGCCATGACCAGGAACAAGACCTGCCAGGGGAAATTTTCGGCGATGAAGCCGCCGGCGGGACCGGTGAACAGGCTCACCGAGGCGCCGACCATCATGATCAACGACAACGTCCGGCCCAGCTTTTCCCGGTCATAAAGATCGCGGGCGGCGGCGTTGGCGAGGATGCGCCCCGACGAGGCGGCAAATCCCTGCACCACCCGCCAGAACAGGATCGGCGCCAGGCTGGCGGACAGCGCCGCGCCCAGGCCCGCCGCCACATAAAGGGCCAGGCTGATGAGGATCACCGGTTTGCGCCCAAAGCGGTCCGACAACGGCCCGTAAACAAGGTGCCCCGCCGCCATGCCGGCGAACATGGCGGTCAGCGCAAATTCGGTGTCACCGACCGAGGCGCCGATATCATCGGCTAGCGCCGGAATGACCGGCAGAAACATATCGGTGGCGATCGGCGCCGTGGTCACCAACAATCCGAGCAACGCCGCCAGGGCCGGCAACGAGCGTGCGCTATGCCTATTGTCTTCGGATTGGTTGCCGGTCTCGCTCATGATTCGCCGTCCGCGGCGCGCGCATGGCGGTCCAGGGGGCGCATCAGAAACAGATAGGCCAATGAAGCCAAGCCGCCGCCGAAGCCCAGCGCCGCCGCCATCGGGCGCGCCGTGCCGTCATCGAGGGCGCCGAGGGCAAACATGGTGGCGGCGCCGATGGTCAGGCTGATCAGGCCAAACAGGGCGCCGGCGCGCCCGGCCATGGTTTTGAAATTGGTCATCGCCCCGGCGATCAGCAGCGGATTGATCAACCCGAACCCGATCAGCGCGAAAAACGCCGACGGCAATAGCGATAGGGCGTAAATTTGCCCGGTTGCCACGAAATAGGCGAACAGGCCGGCGCCGAGGGCCATGATGATCACAGCCAACGCCGCCAGGCCGCGCAGCCCAAGATATTTTATGCCCTTGCCGACCAGGGCGGCGCCGATCAGGTTGGCCGACAGGACGGCGGCGAACTGCCAGCCGAACTGCACCGGCGTTTGCCCGAGCACGTCCATCATCACCGGCGCGATGCCGCCTAAGATGGCGAACAGCACGATGTAGGTGCCGGTGCCGACGACCAAATGCACGGCGAAATGGCGGTCGCGCAGGATGTGCCGGTAGGCCGCGAACAGGTCCAACAGACGCAAGGCCCCATGGTCGGGCACTTCCAAGGTCTCGCGCAGCCCGAATAGGATCACCAGCCAGCCGGCGCCGCTGATGGCCGCCATGGTGATGAATATTGGCCGCCAGCCATAGGCTTCGGTCATCAGGCCAAAGACGATCGGCCCGATCACCGGAACGAAGCCCAGCACCACCAGCAGATAGGCATAGAGCCGGGCGCTGTCGACCACGTCGAACTGATCGCGGACCACGGCCCGGGACGCGATCATGACGCCCGAAACTCCCAGCCCCTGGACAAAGCGCAAGGCGATGACCGGCCCGGCGCTGTCCATGAAGGCGATCAGGGCGGCGGCGATGGTGAATAGGGCGAGCCCCAAATTCAGGATCGGCCGCCGTCCGAAGCGGTCGGCCATGGGCCCAAAAACGATCTGCCCGGCGGCCATGCCGGCGGTGACCGCGGCCAGGGTCATTTTGATAGTGCCGGCGGAGACGTCCAGATCGGCCTGCATGGCACCGAACGCGGGCAAGCTCGCATCCATCGCCAGCGGCCCCAAAAACGAGACGCCCGCGAGGACCAGAAAGGTGCGAAGAAATGGGCTCACTTTGACCAACTATCGGATAAGGCCAACGACGGGACAAGAGATTGCGCCGGCCACCAATGCGCGCCCTTCCCTATCGGCTGGGAGGGGGGGATGCAAACAAACCGATGGGTTCGGCAAAACTCGAGCCTGGGTGGGGATGGCCCAGGGGGTTTGGGGGATTCCCCCATCCAAACAATCTCGGCCAGCCGGGCGCCAAGATGGTTCACTCCCCCGCCCTCACGGCCATTGCACCGGCTGCATGGCTGGGTGCGACATGCGACACGCGAAAACCCATATACATCATCATCATTTATAATCATTCCTACTCATTTCCCATCGATTTGCAGCTAGGCGGCAAGCATTTCACCCGTCTCGTAGCGCCAAATCCCAGTTTAGTCATGCACGGTGCACATGGGTATTCAAGGCACGAAAAAGCCCCCTCGGCCCGGAAAAAGGCGCGAAAATATTGGGTTTTCTGTGCTTATGAATGAAGCGTAGAGCTTAGCACAAAAAAGGAACAAAGTAAAGGGAATTGAAGGGTTCAGTCCTACTCAAGCCGGTCTGGGGATGGCCGGGTCAGCTAGACGGGCGCCCCAATCAATCGCTCTCCCTGCCCCGCATTTAAAAAGTATTCACCACGAAAGAAGATGAGCCGGTGAGAGCATGAAGAAGATGGATTTTTCACCACTGAGGACGCAGAGAACACAGAGAATAAGGATCGGGACACGCCCCTCCCCGTCTTGCCCCGGCTAGGCCGGGGCATCCAGAGCGCCGGGGTATATTCCAGAGATAAGTAATGTGAGCCCATAATTGGTGTCCCCATAATTGCAATCACAAACCCCACTGACACATTCGCGATCCTAAAAAAATATTTCAGTATTGTCTCTTGGGCAATCTGAGAACCTCATTCGCAAGTTCGTCCAAACTCGCCTCTTTTTTCAGCATAGCATTCAAAATGTCCTTCAGCGTTTTATCAAATTCAGGATTGTTGATTGGAGACCCATTTGAGGCGATGACAAAATTGTAAGGCGTTACATACCGACATCGTATTTCGCATCTCCCTCGGACATCTTCTAGATTTCCATCAATCTCGGCGGCACCGTCGTCATATTTCGCCCGATTAATCAGGTGAATACCATCGACAAGACCGTATTCCTCCCAGTAATAGCCGAAATGACTATCTTCGTTTTCAACGGACGCGATGTATTCCACTGTGGATTCATAAAGACCGGTTGGAGGCATGGCTTCCGTCTCCACATAGACGAAACTGCGGTAGTAGGGGCCAGGATTCACCGCAGCAATTTTGCAAATAAGCAACTCTGCGCCGTCCATCAAATATAATCGGTCGCCTTGCCATTTGAATGATTCAATGTGCAAATTTCCGTCTCGCCACCACCAGATTGGGGTTCCGTCTGAATAAACCAACGGTTCACGCAAGAGAACTTCGAGCCGGGTCTTTATCGCTTCTTCATCTGTAAACCAATCGATACCTCGAACACCTGGAAAAGCCTGGGCAAATCTGTCGGCAAAAATTACCGTACTTCCGCGCCCATTCATCGAAGGCAGAGGATCAGCTTTAGTTTGCTTTTGCATTACCAATTGATCGATTGCCGAATCGAATATTATCTCGGATCACAGTACCCGACTCTTTTCAAAACACCAACTCTATCAACGGTTTCCGAGGATTGTTTGGTTTGAATAGAGCCATCATATAGTCGCGGAATTCCATTTCAGACATTTTGACCATGGCTTTT
>Ga0114996_10008523_pt1 | contig 11379 bp, 10 predicted proteins | sample ArcticOcean_MG_C_4_FD_87039 | JGI IMG/M metagenome (GOLD analysis project Ga0114996, IMG submission 87039) | Marine microbial communities from western Arctic Ocean - ArcticOcean_MG_CB4_134 | ecosystem: Environmental > Aquatic > Marine > Oceanic | place: Arctic Ocean: Canada Basin | collected... | reverse complement strand
CTCTGAGAGCTTGCCAACGAATTCCCCTTTGGATCCGCTAGAGACAGAGCGACCCCTTCGACAGGACGATCCACGAGCAAGTCCCAGACTTGTCCCGTCACCTGGGAGATCATTCGGCCCCTTGGGGGACCGGAATCCGTTTCATTCATGGATACCACGAGGGCGCGTTCTCCACAGCGACTCGAACCAGCCCGCATGGCGGCTGGTTGGCGGTACCGGACGAGCCACTGCCAAAAACGAAGAAAGGCCCCTCTTCGGATGGCGATCACCAGGATGGTTAGCAGCAGTAAAACCACAAAGGGCAGCACATACATCGTGGAGGAAGCCCTGGGGAGAGGGGGTATTTCAATCCGCACACCGGTAGAGGCTGCGGGTATTTCCCAGACCTCCGTGGGGTTATAGTAGACCCGGAAGATGGCTTCACTCGGGCCGATCTCAGTGGACAATGCCGTCAACGATAGACGGCTCTCAAACAAGCCGTCCGCGCCGGCTGACGCGTAACCAACGATCTGATCGTTGATGGCAAGCGATAGGGTGCCGGCATGGGGACCCTCGGTGGTGCGAAGATGGCCCCCAATTTCCAATGTGAGGTCGTCACTGTCCACAGTCACGGTATCCACGCGCACCATCACCGGTAGAACGACGGTTAATGTCCGACGTTCCTCCGCTCCGTTCAATTGGGCGTTTCCCACAAACGACACCCGCACCTCATACCGTCCGGGGTCAGGGGCCTGCACAAGGGTGAAGGCGACCTGCCCATCGAGCCCTGTGGTTCCAAGCAGCTTCTGTTCAGCAACCTCGAGGGCGACTTGGGCCCCCACCAACGGCCCGTTGTTTGCTTTGAGGATCGCAAATACTTGGGCAACCTGCGCTGGACGGACCTCTGTCGGCGCGACCACCACATCCATTCGCACCGTGCCCCTGGACAAGTCCAAGGTCTGGTTGGCTGTGGACGGCCCATATCGATGGTGGCCCGCAAAGCGCACTCGAAGCGAGACCGAACGTTGTTGGTCGTCCAAGGAGGTGACTACAATCCGATCTATGGCATCGTTGTTCAGCACCCATCGAGCGACCCCCTGCTCTGAGGTGCGTGTCACAAACGTGTCCTGAGGACCCGCACTGAGCACCAGCTCCTTGAAGGGGATAGGAGCGCGTCGGTCATCCAGCAAACGCGACCGAATTTGAAGCGCATCGCCCGTCTTTGTGACGTCAATTTCGATGTGCGTTTGGCTCCGAATGCGTATGGGGACTGCCCAGGCGCATACGCCATCCAGAAGGAAAACGCCCACTAGAATAAGTTTCAAAAGACGTCCATACGATGAACGTTGATGGGATTGAATGTCCGTCTTCCCCTCCGTGCCGGCCTGTAGCGTAACAGAGTCACATTGACGGGCAAATGGGGCATTGGTAGTTTCCTCGCATGGAACGGAATGGAGTGCACAGTGAACCCAATCTTTAGTAGTGAGGCCGTTACCCTTCTCCGGGCGGACATGGGGCTGTGGGTCTTTTTGGGCGTTGTGGGGCTGGTCATCGCGGTGGCTTTCCGCACGATCACCCGTGTCCAGAAGGCGCGTCTTGACCCCGAAAAGAAGCATGGTGCGACATCAACCGACTCGGAGCCGGCGCCGGCTCCCGAGAGGGCAGCACCCAGCCCGGCCGAAGAGCGTGAGGAGGGCCGCCAAAACCTATCCCGCAAACAACTCCGGAAGCTCCGGGAGCGGGACGAGGCGCGGACCAAACGGGGCATGGAGCCAGAGACGCTGGGGGGCGCCGAGAAACCCGAAGAGATCCCGGCACCTGTTGAGGTGGAGGCGGACGATGGTTTATTGCTTCCACCGGGGACTACGCTCAATGAGGGGCTGGGACGGACGCGAGCGGACGGGTTCGTTGGACGACTCTCCAAATTGTTCGCCGGGCGCACGGTCGATGCAGCCCTCCTGGATGAGATCGAAGGGGTGCTCTTTACGGCGGACATCGGTGTGCGAACGAGCGAGAAACTCCTGGAGGGATTGCGCAAGGAGCTCACTACAAAAGAACAAGCAGACGCCAAGCGTGTTTGGTCGTACCTACGGGAGCAAGCGACGAACATTCTGCAGCCCTATGATGGTACTACGCCCCTGAACGGCCTGTCGGCTGAGCGTAGTGAACCATACGTCGTCCTCGTCATCGGCGTGAATGGCGCTGGCAAGACCACGACCATTGGAAAGCTCGCCCACCGCTTGACCGCGGGAGGGCACAAGGTTTTGGTCGGCGCTGGTGATACCTTCCGGGCTGCGGCCTCAGAACAGCTGGCTGTTTGGGCGAAACGGGCGGGAGCAGACTTTGTCGAGGGGAGCGAAGGCGCCGATCCATCATCAGTACTCTACGATGCGGTGGTCCAAGGGCAATCCCAAAGCATGGATGTGGTGCTCTGTGACACGGCGGGGCGCCTGCACACCAACGCGAATCTGGTGGAGGAATTGCGGAAAGTGCGTTGGGTGATACAAAAGGCGCAGGACGGGGCGCCCCATGAGGTGCTCTTGGTGGTGGACGCCACCAATGGCCAAAACGCGATCCAGCAGGCGCGTGTGTTCGGGGAAGCTCTCGAGGTTACCGGTGTAGTGCTGACCAAACTGGATGGGACCGCGAAGGGCGGCGTTGTCTTGGGCATATCGGATGAATTGCACCTACCGATCCGTTGGGTGGGCGTTGGCGAGCGGACGGAAGACCTGCGACCCTTTGACAGCAAGGAGTTCGTAGACGCCCTCTTTGCTGGCACCGAATCGCCGGCCGGCCCATAAGGCTTTTGCAGTGGGGGTTCTTGCGCTCCCAGTGAGTGCCAAGACCGATGGCCAGGGCGGGCAAAAGAAGGGCCCTCGAAGTTGACGCGAGCGCACGCGTGTGAGTAAGATCCCGCCATCAAAGATCGTCACACCAAGATCCCCTTCATTCGTACTGTCCAGGCCCTTCTGCTGGGGGCGCTACTTTGTGGGTCGAGTGCGGGCATGGCGCAGACCGACAGCGACCGGAAGGTGTCGGTGATCCAACAGAAGCCCTTCCTACGTGCCATGCGCGCCGAGCTCACAGGCAGTTTTGGCTACACAGTCAACGAAACACTCAATGACTTCCTCCAAGCCGCCGGTGGCTTACGCTTCCATATTACGGAGACTTGGAGTGTTGGTGGTTCCTACAGCCACTATTTCGCGTCGGACAAAGCCACCGTAGGAGAGTTGGAAAACGAGTTTGGCGTCTTTCCGGAACGGAGCACCATCCAGTGGTTCGCGGGGGCCGATGTGAGCTGGGTTCCGGTGTACGGAAAGTTTGTGTTGTTCGAGAGTGGGATCATTCATTGGGATTTTTTCCTGACCGCCGGGGCCGGCGTCACCAAGACGTGGGAGCCAGACCCGCTGGTCACAGGCACCGCGGGACTCGGTACACGGATTTACCTGACGCGCTGGCTGACGCTCACAATGGAACTCAAGGATCATATCTATCAGCAAGCGTTTAAGGCCGGCGATAAGCTCATGAACAACTTGGTGGTGCACAGTGGGCTGAGCATATTCATGCCCTTCGGATGGGAGTATGAGTACCAGCGATGATGAAAGCACTCCGAGTCGGGTTGTTGGTTTGTCTGGCAGGAATCGCCTTGCCACAGGAAATGTGCGCGCAAACAGGCCGTGCTGACCTGACGAACGCATCACCAGTCCGCGGCGCCGTGCCCTTGCGTGCGGAGCGTCATCAAGTGGCGCCCTTGGTGTCCATGACGTTTGACGATCCCTATTTGCGTGATATGGGAGCGGGCCTCAAGTATCGGTATTACTTCACCAATTGGCTTGGGGTAGGCGTTGATTTCGTGGCTCATTTCGCACACATTGAAACCGGCCTCAGTGAGCAAATCGAACAGAAGCTATCCAGCCCGGGTGCGAGCGGTGCGCCGTCAACGTCCGGCCTTGGGATCCTCGGCACAGCGACCTTGTGCCTTGTCCCTCTTCATGGAAAATTTATGTTTTTGGGGAAGCTTCCGGTCTTGTACGATGTTCATGTATTTGGTGGCGCCGGGTTTGGTACCACCCAAAGTCAAAACATCGAGCGCATCAAGGATACGGTAGCGTTTAGTTCGATGTTTGGTTTTGGTGTCCGATTCTTTCTGTCACGGTGGGTCGCCGTAGAGATTGAAGCACGGGATTACATGATGAATCGTGTGCTTGCAGCACCGCACTTTGTAGAGAATCCGGGCACGCAATTTTCACACAACTGGATGGTAGCGACCGGTGTATCCTTCTTCTTTCCGCCGGAGCCCGAACGCGAACTCTAACGGACCGGAACAACATGACCTCTGCACGACTCCTCCTGATGCCCTTCGTGATTTCGCTTCTTTGGACGGCGTCTCCCGCGCACGCGGCTCATTATCGGATTGTGGATGTCGCCGATGTAGTGCCTGCGGAGCACCATCGCGCACTGGCGGCGGCTGGTGTGGTGACGACAGAGCACTTGTATGATCGCACGGCGCGAAAACGCGACCGGCGCCGTCTGGCACGTGCCACGGGCATCGAGTATGGCACCCTCACGAAATGGGCCATCTTTATCGACCTGATGCAAATTCGAGGCATCGGTCCCAAAATGGTTCGCCTTATGAACGCTTCGGGAATAGGCAGGCTCAAAGATCTCAAACGCGCCAAGGCGGCTCCTCTCCTGAAGGCGATGCGAAAAGCCAATCGTGGGTTCCGGTATTCCAGGGTGCTGCCAGACGTTGGTGTCATCTCGCGCTGGATAATCCGTGCGGGACGCAAGCGGGCGAGGCTTCAGTGAAGGGACCCATCACTCACGTAGCACAGACTCGCCTGCGGCTTGTCCTGGGAACGCTATGCATCCTGGGTCCGCTCGCCGTGTACGCCCGCTGGGCATCCATTTTCATTCGGCAACAGTCGGATTCTCCAGGCCTGGACATGTTGCTGATAACCGGGTGGATGTTGGGGATCTTTTGCGCGGCCTACGTAGCCGCAATCCTCTTCGGGGATTTTCTCTTTGGGTCGGTATGGCGAGAGGTTACCTTTCTGGGACGTCGGGTGGATGTAGAGCATTCTGATCTGGCCACCCTTGAGTCGTCCTCACGCAACTGGACACTTCATTTCTCCACTTTGCTGGTGGCCATTCTAGCTGTGTTTGTCGTTGGGAGCCATCTGGTGACCGACGGTTTCCTGCCCTGGTACGCACGGTACGGATATGCCTCTAGCATACTGCGTAGCCAGGATACGGTAGCTAAGGTAGCCATCTTGCGCCAGATGACCCAGGCCCAAGACGACCGATTGGTTGATAACGCAAAGTTGATGGTGGAGCAGTTGAGTTCAGCGAATGCCGAGGTGGCTACGCAGGCGTTGTGGTCCATCGGCGAAGTGGGCCGCCGCACCGTTCGAAGCATTGATCTCATGGAAAGTGGCGTGGACGGTGGAGAGTGGATGTTCGGCCTCAAACGCTACCTGGTCGATACGGTAGTGCCACGGCTCGAGACAGAAGTTGCGCAGATCGGCACGAACGCGGAGCGCGGGCCAGCCATGGCATATGCCTTGATTGCCATGCAATCGAAACGAGCTCGGAAGGCTGTGCGCAGTTATATGAAAGGCGCCCGAGAAGATCGTGCATTAACGCTTCAAATCATCCATTCAGTGGCTGAACAACGCGATATTCACTTGGTCGGTGCGGTGATCAATGTCGTAAACGATCCGGACCCCACATTGGTCGCACCTGCAGCTTGGGCCATTGGCGAGGTCTTCGGCCTGGACACGAGCGATTTCTCCATGATCTGTGAGCGCAGCTCAGGCGCCTTACGAATCCGTTGTGCGTTGATGGAAGATGCCTTCGAAAAGAGCACGACTGCGTTCGCCAAGGCCTTGGCTCGATTCGATGCAAAGGAAGAATCGGGTCGGATCGTTCATTGCAGCATTTTGGAAGCGCTCCAGAGAACACGTCCTGAAGAAGTCTCCCAGCAGTTATTGGGCCTCTTTGATGCCATTGCGCCGGCCGATCTTCGCTGTCCACGAACCGAAACAACGCTCCCTTTCCAAGGTGCAGTGCTTCAAAGTAGCAGCGAAGAATACCGAGAAAAGGTCGTCAAAACCTTGGCGACGGTTGCCCAGGGCAATCCGGTCGTCATCGATTGGCTAGAGCGCCGAGGTGAAGATGCGTCAATAGCCAGTGGTATCCGTGCCGACATGTGGCACATACTGGACGTGGTCTCGGACCGCAAGAGGCGCTAAAGCCCCGGTAACCACCCCACTTAGCTCTACATCACCTGGATGATCAGAGTTCTCGAACGCCCTCGAGTTCCCGCACGATGCGCAGGTTTTCCGCAGCTTGGCGGTCCATCGGGTCCAACTCCATGACCTTCTGAAACGCTGTGATGGCTTGCTGCCATGCTCGTTCGTGGCAGTGTGCGACGCCAAGATTGAACCAGGCCGCCGTCGACGTGGGTGAATTCTTAGATTCCTGCTGGAAGTCACGTATAGCACCGCCCCAGTCCGCCATCTGCAGTTTCACGTGCCCAGCCACAAGATACAGACCGGCTCGTTTGGGGTCCACGGCCAAGGCCGCCTTCGCTGCGGCATCAGCCATCGACCAATTCCCCAAACGCATCAGGACCAATGCTTGCAAATGTCGCGCGTCGACGTTGTTTGAGTCCAGGCTGAGGGCCACATGTGTTTCGCTGAGCGCATCCGCGAGACGATTGAGTTTCGCTAGCAAAAGAGCTCGATTGTAATGGGCCGAGACGTTTCGTTCGAGGAGCGTGTGGGCGCGGAATTGCATCGCTGCATCCTTCCATTGGCCACGCTTTCCCAAAGCGAGCCCTAGCGCGTAGTGAGCATGAGCCCGAATCTTGGGTTCACCGGTCTCCGTGAGGCGGGTCAGAAGCTGTGAGGCTTGCTGCCAATCCTTGGGTGACGACAACAGGACGATGCCCGCGGCCAGTTGAACCCCTGGTGACGATTTCTGTTGGTTCTTCACCTGACGGGCTGCGGCCAGCGCCTCCTCTCGACGTTCTTCAACCAAGAATAACGCAAAGAGTCTGTTGGCCTGCGCAGCCACAAGATCCGGTGTTTCACGCAATTCTTCTCCCAACCGTCGAAGTGCCGCGTCCCAATTACCGTCTCCGAGATCCAAAACGGCGCGATTGTTTTCCAATCCGACGGTCCGGATATTCTCCTGGACCATCCGAGCATATGCCTGGCGGGCTCGCTCTCGGTCTCCACGCTTCTGGTGGGCCACAGCCTCCGAAAAAGCCACTTGGTTGACAGCGGGTGCCATACAAGCCCCCGACAGGGCTATGCCCAACACAAGGAACCAGCAGAAAGCTGTTCGAATTCGGCGCATGTTGTCGGATACCAGAAGTTGGCTTGACGTGCAAAGGAAGGGCCGTCAGCATCGGGGTATGAGCGCTCTCCTTCTGACAGGCATTGGTCGCCTTGTGACCATGGACGACAACCTCGGTGTTATCGAGAATGCACAGCTATTCATGCGAGATGGTTTCATTGATTGGATAGGGCAGGGAGACGAGGCTCCTCCCGTCAATCCAGATGAGGTGGTCGAAGGCATGGATTGCGGTGGACGTGCAGTGTTACCCGGTTTGGTGGACGCGCATACGCATCTGGTATTTGGAGGAGACCGGTCGGATGAGTTCGCCAGACGCTCCGCGGGAGAATCCTATGAGTCCATAGCGAAATCGGGCGGTGGGATACAGTCGACCGTCCGGGCCACACGCTTGGCTTCGGAGGAAGAACTCTATCAATCCGCTTACAAACGACTCGATGCCATGTGTCAACGCGGTGTCACCACCGTGGAGGTGAAGTCTGGATACGGTCTGGATCTGGAGACGGAGCTCAAGATGTTGCGGGTCATCCGACGGTTGGCTGCCGATCACCCGATACACATCATATCGACCTTTCTGGGAGCACACACCGTGCCCACCGAATACTTGGGGAAGCGTGAGGGATACCTCGATGTGGTTTGCGAGGAGATGCTCCCAAAGGTGGCTGAGGACGAACTCGCCACATTTTGTGATGTGTTTTGTGAGGAGGGAGTATTCACAATTGACGAAAGCCGACGGATCTTGGAGCGCGCGCTGGGTCTGGGACTTTCGGTCAAGGTGCATGGAGAGCAATTGCATCGCACGGGCGCGACGAAATTGGCCGTAGAGTTGGGCGCTGTCAGTGTCGATCACCTAGAGCGTGCCGATGAATCCGACATTCGCTCCCTTGCGGACCACGGCGAAACAACAGCGGTCTTGCTTCCGGGCGCAACCCTCTTTCTTGGATGGGATGTGTGGGCTCCGGCTCGAGCCCTCTTGGACGCGGGTGTGACGGTGGCCTTGGCTACGGATTGCAACCCAGGATCATGTATGTGTGATGATCTGCCCTTGATCACTACATTGGCCTGTACACGGCTTGGGATGTCCCCAGCCGAGGCGCTCAGGGCCGTTACAAGAGGGGGAGCGCACGCGGTGGGTTGCGGAGACACCCGGGGACGTTTGGCTCCCGGGTATGCGGCCGATGTCTGTGTTCTAGACGCTGCCAGGGAGGACCAGTTGCCTTATCGCTTTGGACGAATGAATCCCCATGCCGTCATTTGTGCGGGACACGTGGTGGCTGGGCCCGGCATTATCCCTCTGCACGCAGGTGGAATGAAGCCCTGAAGTCATTTGTTGTGGAAGAGATGGCCGATTTGCATCATGGTTCAACCCGGCTGAGGTCTGCTCCCAAGGCGATGGGTGTAAGTTTGACGGGATGCAATGAATGTTTAGAATACATCGTGGGCCGAGGTTCATTAACTAGAACGGATAGAGGCAAAGATGAAACGAGTAGGAATCGGAATGGCAACATTGGTCGTCCTCACCATGGTGACATGGACACAGGCCGCTCAGGCCGACGAGCGATCGGGTGAAGTATGGGTCAAGCTGACGCCAAAGCGTATGGGTTGCGATTATGCGAAACCCTATGTGGATGGGCAGGAGTGGGAAGACCATGATTTTGAGCAAGAGGGTTTCAAACTTGTCATTCGGATTGCAGACATCGACAAGGAATGGTCCTTTGTGCTGCGCCCCTCCGATTCATCCTTAGCGCCGGTCACCGTGACTACAGATCCGAAGCGATTCAAGTTGAAACGGTTGCGGGGTCGTACCGGACGCTACATCATGACGAAAACGATCAAGTTCGTTAAGGTGACGCCCAAGAAGAAGTGACCCGCCACCAGGAAAGGACCCGAGCCGCCACAATGCGTGGTTCGACGCAACTGAGCACCATTTCCTGTCCAACAACTTGGAAAATAAAGAGCCTCGCGGCAGGTGTGCTCAGCGAAGGCGTGTGACTTAGTGGAGACCCCGGGCACGCATTTTCGCGGCCTTCAAGGGATTGATAAACGCGGCCTTCTTCGCCTCTCGTTTGATGTGAGTTGCCAAGTTGCACTGGCCAAGTTCCCACTTCCAGGAGGGTAGGACGTAGGCGCTGCAGTAGGTCGCCTCATCCGATACATCCGTGTGGTTACACCCTTCACACTTATCAATAATAGCTGATCGCTCGATGGACACGGCTCAGTTCTCCTCATAACGACCCCAATACGGTGGGGTGACCGGCGCCGGACTATAAAAGTGCTGCGGCCCAGTGTCAAGTGAATTGGGAGGGTGCATTGACGTACGCAAGACGGTAACGACGATGACCCTACTCCATTTCGACGGGATGTCCGATTTTGGTGCCGAGGTCTTGGTAATAGCGGCGGAAGACTTGGTTGACCAAAAGGTCCCGAGTGGACTCATCCAAGGCCGTAAACGCCAACGCCACATCCAAGATCCCAGGGTCGTCCGTTGTCTTGGCTCTCACCACATTACCAGGGGCAACCAGCGTCGTGTCCTTCGTCTCTTTAAGCGCCAGTGCGACCAGCAACTGGTCTCCCTTCTTGCATGTCACGTCCGTAGTAAAGCGAATCCCGCCACCACTCAGGTCCACCACCTGCTCAGGCCAATGTCGTGTTTCGTCCGGCGAATACGTCGACGACACGGCGGAATCTGGGTCGTCGTTTTGTTCCACAAAAAGACGCACGCCAACCTCCGCTCGAAGAAATTCTCGGCGCTCGCCCTTCGACACCTCTGCCACTGGGGTGAGTAGGTAGCGACTGCTGTCTACAACGTCTTCCACGCTTGTCTTTAGGCGCAAGATGTAGTCTTCCCAGGGGTACATCAACGTAATCTTATTGCCTTGCATGGGGACAAAGCCCTTGGGGTCGTGCTCAAACTCCACCGCTATGCCATGGGGGCGAGCGACCAGAATTTTTCCGGTAAGCACCGATACATTGCCTTCGGCGATCGCGATGCCGGTGACCAGTTGATCCACCGAAGGGTAGGGGAGGTCGTTCATCGTTTCCTCTATAACTTTTCCGTGCGGAAGCGCCGCACGGTCTGCTTAATAGCGTCGACATCTTCCAAGCAATTCTTGAGCATGTCCGTCGCTGCCTCGTGATTGTCCGTTACATCCGTACCGTCACGGATATCATCTACACAATATTGAACCGTCTCACAATTGTTCTTGAAATTCGAGACCCGATCATTGACCTCGTCGATCAGTTTCGTGATGGACTCTAGAAGAGCACGTTGCTGACTGGCCGCAGCCAACTCCGCCCCGCCGCCATCATCCGACACCGCAGGGCCGGCCTTCTGGATGGCTTTCAACTCCTTCTCCAACTCCTTCTGACGGTCGGCCGCTTCTTCAAGGTCAGACTCCAGTGAAGCAACTCGCTCCGAATCATCCCCTGAATCGTCGCTCTCCTCAGTGAGTCTATCTCGCTCCTTTTCGGCTTTTTCTAGCGCTGTCTGGAGCGTCTCCATTTCAGTTTCCAGGCCCTCAATTCGCTCCTCAAACTCTGCAGCCTTCTCATCGCTTCCGGCGCCCTCTTCGAACGCTTCCTTTTCCATCAACAAAGCCGAGATCCGTTTCACTTGCCCTTTGTTCGCGGTGAGGACGTCGTCGTGTTCTTCCTGCAGCGCCTCCAACTGGTCTTGTGCCTCCTTGAGGGCGGCCTCGTGCTCCTCGGACGCGCCCTCGCCAGCCTCCTCGGCCGTCTCCCGCGCCTTCTCCAGTGATTTCTGCAAGGCCTTAAGTTCACTTTGGGCGTCCTTAAGGGCGTCAGCCTGTTCTTCCGCCTCTGCCTCTGCCTTCTCCAGGGCCTTCTCGGCCGTCGTTTGGGCCTTGAGCGCGGCCGCCAATGTGTCACTAAGTTCGTCCTGGTCCGCAGACGCGCTTTTTGAGGCCGTCTTAAAGGCTTCCAGTTCGGTTTTTAAGCCATCGGCCCTCTCGGTGGTTTCAGCGGCTTCGTCGGCTGACGCCTGGGCTTTGTCCAATTTTTTTTGAATCGTCTTGGCTT
>Ga0114996_10008522_pt1 | contig 11379 bp, 11 predicted proteins | sample ArcticOcean_MG_C_4_FD_87039 | JGI IMG/M metagenome (GOLD analysis project Ga0114996, IMG submission 87039) | Marine microbial communities from western Arctic Ocean - ArcticOcean_MG_CB4_134 | ecosystem: Environmental > Aquatic > Marine > Oceanic | place: Arctic Ocean: Canada Basin | collected... | reverse complement strand
CGCCCCGGAGACGATCAAACCATCGTCTTGGTTCCTTAGAATGCCCCAACTTCTTGGACCACCGATGGCTCAAGGTCTAACATAGGAAGTGGTTCCCCACCTGGGGGCACGCCACAAGAGCCGTTTTTGAAAAACGTGTACACTCGCCGCTACATCAACAATTTCTTGTTTGAACCTCATCACAGGGGATAGGTCAACTAATGTGCCCCCACCTGCGGTACCACTCCCTATGTTAGACCCGTAGCAAAACTCTCGGAAGTCCCGTGATTTTTGGATCAACTTCGGGGGTCACTTCAGGTCTGCTCGCTGATCTCGAGCTTGCGTATGATCTCCGCCACTGGCGTCCCCGCCTCCCCCTGGCGCAACGCCATCGCGATCTGTTCCACCGCAAATCTCGACTCCCTCATTAGGCTCCTCTTCCCGCTATTCGCGGATCTCTGGGGGCCTCATTCTAGTGTCCTGAGTCAGAAGTTCGCGTACAAAAGCGTGCAATGGATTCGAGAATTTGATCAGCGGACTTGGTCCACACGAGGGGCTTGGGGTGATCGTTGGTGATGTCGACGTAGCGGAGGATGGTATGCTCGAGGTCGCGTGTGCTACGGAAGACACCGCGTCGGAGTTGTTTCTCGGTGAGAGCGGCAAACCACCGCTCGATAAGGTTGATCCAAGATGAGCTGGTCGGAGTGAAGTGGAGGTGAAAACGAGGTCGTTTGAGGAGCCATCGCTTGATGATCTGGGTCTTGTGGGTCTGGTAGTTGTCGAGGATGAGATGGACGTCGAGTTCGGCAGGGACAGATCGATCGATGGTATCGAGAAATTTCCGGAATTCGACCGAGCGGTGCCGTTTATGACATTCGGCAATGATCTCTCCGGTCTTGGTGTCGAGGGCCGCAAAGAGCGACGTGGTGCCATTGCGGACATAGTCATGCGTTCGGCGCTCGATCTGTCCCGGACGCATGGGCAGAAGTGGTTGAGAGCGGTCGAGAGCTTGAATCTGGGACTTCTCATCGACGCACAGGACGAGAGCCCGGTCCGGTGGATCCATATACAGACCGACGATGTCACGCACCTTTTCGATGAAGAGGGGATCGGAGGAGAGCTTGAAGGTCTCGCTTCGATGGGGCTGGAGCCCGAAGGCGCGCCAGATGCGACTGATGGCACTCTGGCTCATGCCCGCGTGCTCGGCCATGGAGCGAGTGCTCCAATGTGTGGCGTCGGTGGGCGTCGTCTCGAGCGTGATGCGGATCACCCGCTCTACATCCTCATCGTCGATCTGTCGGGGTGCTCCCGGCCTGGGTTGATCCAAAAGGCCGTCGACACCTTGTCTCACGAAATTCCGCCGCCACTTGCCGACCGTGTGCGGAGTCACGCCCATCTCTTCAGCAATCTGGTCATTGCGAGCGCCCTCGGCAGCTCGAAGTACGATGCGCGCCCGCATGGCCAGTGCCTGCGCCGTCTTGGGGCGCCTCACCCATCGCTCCAGCGTCTCTTGGTCGGTACCCTCAAGGCTCAGAGGAGCCAGGGGACGTCCACGCATGATCACCTCCATTGAACGGGTTCAATGCAAGCTATCGTGGAATTACCAATAATGATACAAATTTATAACTCAGGACACTAGCTCGCCTTTACGTTAGTCGCCCTGGATCAGGATTCGGGGCTTGGAGCACTAGTTCAGGAGAGTCTATCGTGGATCAGGGGTCGAGTGTTAGGGCACCCCTATGATCAAGAATGTGTTCATACAAGCGCAAGTGTTCCGACGCCAGTTGGTGAAGCGCGGCTTGATCGTCAGTTCTTGGCGGAGTCCTTCTTCCAACGTGACTCCTGAGTGCCTGGCGCATAGCGGGGATGTCACCCGGCGGCGAAAAGGAGACATTGCCACGCGGATCATATCCAGACTTGTCTCGGGAGGTGGTCACCACAAAGGTGCCCTGAGCACAAGCAGCTAAAAACGAGCCGTTATTGGGCCTCACACCGTCTTCAAATGGGCAAAGGACCGCATCGGAAGCGGCGAGTAGTTGAGCCGCGAACAACGAGTTCACATACCCGGTAACAGCTACCCGGTTCTTCCATGGGGGCCTCTTGATGAGGGCACGGAAAGACCGGTGGTAGGGGTTACCATCGAAATCCAATTCGCCAATTATGAGAACTGCGTCCTGGTCTGGATCTGAGATCTGGAAGACTGCTTCGAGCCCCTTTCCTGGGTAGACGAACCCAAAATACGACACCAGATTCTTGGCCCCAAAGAGCCACTGACTCCGAATAGAAGTGCGCTCCTCACTTGACAGTGTCGTAGCGGGAATATTGGAGATTATCGGAATGAAGTGCACGTCCTTTCTTCGGACAAGGTACTTGTACCGCTTCATTATCCTATCGAGGAAATCAGGCTCGACCACTATCAGAGTGTCACGGGGAATAGCATTTGGAAAAAAACGGTATCGAGTGTGCTCATGCCATGTTTGGACCACTTGGTAGCCAGACAATTTAGACAGAAGTGGTAGGAAGTAGGGTGTCCAACTCTTTCCGTAACCTTGTGCTGGATAGTGGAAATGGATGATGTCCGGCTGCCACTCTTTGATAGTACGGAAGAACCTCGGAATGTCGCGCGCGTTCCATTCTGCCATTACCGGAAAAAGGTGTGTAGACAGACCGACGAACTGCCTCGAAGCCGGGCCCAGACTCGTGCCGCCCGAGACCATCCCAACCTGGAGTCCAAGATCACTTAAGCCGTTCGCGAGTTGGGCAGTAGCGTCCGCGACGCCACAAACCGGCTGGGCCGGCGGCACTGAGCCGCATACCATCATGACCCGCGTTGGTCGCTTCAGCCGAAAGGTCCCCCTGCTCAGGTTTGGGAGGAACACCGAAAGGTCCGGGATGCGGCCCCAAAGCGTGGCGACTGGCCCAGGATGGGAGCTACTCCCCCAGTAGCCAGGAATTATAGTGCCCCCTCCACGGATGTTGAAGGTTGGGGGGGTAACTATGGCCGGTTTGTTCGCCCTCGCGCGCGGCCTTCGCACAGTTGAACTAAAACGCTACGCGGGGCCTGGAGGGGGCGCCACCAATACCTCGAAATGGCCAGAAATAAGGCGGCGAAGGAGACGGCACCCAACAACAGAACTGCGGCGAGAGCCGGGCGTCAGGCGTTTACCCTTATGCCAGAACTCGTGGTCCCCCTCTCCCTCCCAAAGGTCCACCCCGGTCCTATCCACCCCTATTACCCGAACTCCGGCTGCCCTCAACTGTTCGGTCAGCAGGCGTCCATCCTGGCCACGAGACCCAATCACCCAAGCACTCCGCACACTCATCTCCAAGCGCCAGACTCCGAAGAATGGATCAGCACCGGTTCACTACGGCTATGTCGCTCAGAGAACCGCAACTGGAGGGTCCGGGAAGCCGCAAGCATTCCGAAAAGGAAATAGAACGGAAGGAGGTAGAACTCCAAGCCGCTCAAAAGGCTTACGGCGAGTAACGTGATCATTGAAGCCTGCAGGGCTGTCCCGATGGGGTACTCGGGCATTGACGGCATTGCCGCCCCGGCGCTTCCTGAGTAAGTGGCACGGTGCCGCGGGCCTTGTAGAAGCACCGAACCACACATTACAACGAACAGGGTGAATCCCAGCGCCCCGATGTTGGCCAGGAGGTGTACGGCGAGGTCATGCACGGTGATCCTCCCCCAGCCAAGTCCTAGGACCGGGAACTGAAGAAAATATCTCCATCCCTGGACAACCGTGAACACCCGCTCCTCGTATGAACCCGATACAAGCTTCGTGAGAAGCACCGGGCCCGACAGTGCCTGGAGAAAGGGCACAAGATAGAATGCGGTTCCAACAGCTACGGCCGCACCCCACGCCAGCCTCACCGCCCTTCTGCGGTGGCCTCTTGCCCGACGCAAAAGCCACGCCACGACCGCGATTGAGACTAGCAGCGCGAAGTAGCCCGTCGTCGAAGCGGACGTCAGTATCGCCGTGACAACAAACACGATGCCCAGCCCGTCCATTCGTCTACCGAGAAGTGGTGCCTTCGTGGCCACCGCCATTAACAGCGCCACCAGAACCGTCGCGAGATATTTGGCAAGAATCGAAGGTTCATGCATCACAGACGACGTGCGAAAGAAGACGCCTAAGCCAGTCTCGAGCTGCTGTGTGTACCCCATCATCGAGTCAAGGCGGGCATTGTTGAAGACCCAATGCGGATACTCCATTCCTAACAGATTGCTGACGACAAATTGCATTAACCCCCAGACAGCGACGAAAACGCCCGCGCCAACATAAAGTTTGAGGCTGCACATGAGGTCTTCCACACGCCGGTTTCGACGGATGGTGACAAGCGCAAACAAAACGCCGAGCACTACGGGAAAGGCTGCCTTGAATGAATACGAATCGATTTGAACGGGCTGTATGGATAGGAGTGGTGACGTTCTTGGGTCAACCCATCCTCGCCCGACAAGGAGCAAAGGCATCATCTGCGACAACACAACAACTCCGAGGAAACCCCAGAGTAGGAAAGCCGACACACCCATGCCTTTCTTGACTGAGACCTTGTTCTCCACTACGGCGAGGCGGGCAGCCTCATACATTATCAACAGTGCGGCAAGGTATTGTGCTGGGGAAAGCGGAACATCGTTTGGAGAGGTTAGAAGTGCTGTGGCCGTGAAGGGGATAGCTAGGACCGTTGCACAGTAGAGCCATCGGGGACGGAACAACAGTGCAACTCCAAGAGGGATCCCGATCCAACCGTGAAGCGTGATTTCCACAGATCAAATCGAGAAGGAGAACGCCCGGCGAACTGGCATCCTCCCCGACCCAGAACTCACGGCATGGTCTTCGAGTTTGGCATCCGCATCCGTGACACCAGGCGATTCGCCCTCGCATGAAGCCGATTTCCGGCACGCCGAGCTTCGACAGCAAGCTCCACAAGCGGCCTACATCGTCCACCCACAACTCCGATCGCTTGGAGCATCTTCGGGTGATATCCGAAGGCGGACAACTTATCGGTCATCGCATTCCAGCTCTCCGGGTCAGAGACGGACGCCCTGAATCGAAGGAGCCTATACCAAGGGTGTTCCCGAGTCATAACCCGGAGGAACTCTGCTCGGAGTATTTGATGATCTCCGAATAGGTCCTCGGCCAACCTTAGGTAGCCATCAAAATCCAGGAGATATCTCTTTTCTATCCCCAACGTGCTGGCATAGTCGTTGTCGGCTCGATTCCATATCAAGGGCTGAGGAATGTAGAGGAGAGAGCATCCACGCCTCAAGGTCCCCAACAAACGGTGCACATGGGCGTACCCTGATCCGGCGAATTCACTGCTTGCGTCTTGATCGCCCCAAGCCCCGCGTCTGAACCCACATACACTCATATAGCAGAACAACGCGCCATTGCCTCGCGCGGCAAGGAAGTAGCCTCGCAGGGACTCGGGACCGTCAAGGCGGAACACGACCGCCGCTCCGTCTCTCGACTTCAGATACCTGGCCCGACGAATGGGAAGCATGTCCTTCGTACACAGGAGCGTATCACATAGGAGAATGTCCGGGCCCTGCGCAAAATGGAACAAGAGCTGGTCGACGGCCCCCGGGGCCAAAAGGTCATCACTCGACATCAGCCAGCAGTACGCTCCCACGGAGGCCGCAACAGCGTTGGCCATGTCTCGATCGACTCCGCAGTTGCGATCGCTGCGGACGTACCTGACTCTGTAATCCAGGGACGCTATCCCCTCAACGACTGCTTCAGTGTCATCGTCTGAGCCCCCGTCATAGACCACGATCTCGATGTCTGTTCGCGTTGTCTGTTGCAAGATGCTATTCAGAGTTGCCCCAATGAAGGGGCCGCGGTTGTAGGTCGGAATGCAGAACGAGAGTGAAACATCATCTCTCGCGTCACGGCCAAGAACTCCAGATTCCATGGTCAATCCAGCCTCCCATAATCCTCAGACGCGAGCCAACTGATCACGCGCCGGATTGCCTCTCCTGCTCCGACAAGAGGGCTCCAATCGAAGGCTCCCTCCGCTCGCCCGGTATCGGCGACAAAGATGCGCTGATCACTGCGGCGAGCCTGAAGCCGTTCGAACCGAAGAGTGACTCCAAGAAGTTCCTCCAACAACTTAAATAGTTCAAGGAGTGACAGGGAATTCGCCATTCCGCCCCCTATGTTGTAGGCCTTGTCCCACGCGTCGTCTGGGGCGTCGAGAGCGAGAGAATAGAGCCTACGCATGTCGTCGGCGTGAAGGACGTCCCTAACCTGTTTTCCGGAACCAGCGATCGTGAAGGCTGGTGAGTCTGGCGAAGACGCCTGTTCCAAAGCCTGCTGACAGAACCAGCCAACCCAACCCTGATCGACGGTTGCGAACTGCCTGCCGCCGCACATCGAAGAATGACGAAAGACTAAGCCCCTAACTCCAAAGACCCGAGAGTAGTCCAAGACGTATTGGTCCGCGGCACCCTTCGAACATCCGTAGGGCGACCGGAAGTCAAGTGGCATGGATTCGTCAAAACCTGCAAGAAAAGCAGGTGCTACATAACGAGTAGCATGCTCCTCCGTTTCGACCGCGTCGAGGTCCCCATACACCTTGTTCGTGGAGGAGTATAGGATACGAGCATCTGGGACCTCGAGGCGAAGAGCCTCAAGTACATTCAAGGTCCCAAGGACATTGACCTCGAAGTCGGTTCGCGGGTCACTTATTGAAGTCGTCATCGCAACCTGCCCCGCGAGGTGGATAACCCTATCCGGCCTCAACATCCGCACGACCCGCATAACGTCGTCACGACTTCGCACGTCGCCAGCAACCGACTGAAGGGAATGGCGGGCCTCAAGCCAGGCTAGGTTTCTCGTCGCGCCGACGCGAGTGAAGTTATCAAAGACGACAATCTCATGGCCCGTTGAGGCCAGCTCGTCCGCCACATTGCACCCCAAGAACCCAAGCCCACCGGTCACCAAGACCCTCACAGCTCCTTCTCCTCTCGGACCATTCTCGTAAGGCCCTGCGACAATCCGACAGCTGGCCGCCAACCTTTCAGCTCAAGCCAACCTCCTGGGGAAACCACCAGATCAGGCTCCTCCGATCGACTCGCGATCGCCCCGAATCGAAGCTCCGTTTTTGCTCCTACGATTTCGACCATTCTCAAGCAGAACTCTCTGATTGAGACAGCTTGGCCTGAACCTATGGGAATCTCGTTCACGGCCCCCCGCGTGAGTGCGTCGCTACGCAGAACAATCTCACAGAAAGCGCTTACCACATCATCTACGTAGATGAAGTCCCTACGCTGGGTACCGCTACTCAAATCGACGGACGGGTCCCCGCGCAGCAACGTTCTCAAGAGCCAGGTGGGGAACTTGTGCTCTGAGTCCCCAGGTCCGTAGAAGTGCTGCAGAGCGGCGTTGATTCCGAGCAAGTCCCGTCGCTCAGCCTGTCGTCCGAGCCAATCGACGAATTGGTGCTTGGACAGGCTATATTCGTTTGTCCCCGGTGGCAAAGCTGTGCCTGCGTTCACGAAGACCCCCCCATCGCAAACCCCCGAGTCAAGAAGAGCATTGGGAAGCGCCACATTTGTTCGAACTAACTCCGCCAGCCCTTCTCCCCCACGCCCATAGCACGTGGCCAAGTTGACGGTGACGTCGTACCTCTCCCCGCGGCCGAGGATCGTCTCAAGGTCGAGCCACTCAACCCCGAGGGCGCGTGCTGGGCAAGTGCGATGCACAAGACCCGTGATACTCATCCCAGCCTTGGTCAAGGCTGGGACTAGATGACGACCCAAGTATCCGGACGCGCCGGTAATTAGGACTCGCGAAGGCACCACCTGGTCAACATCTAATGTCCAAAGAAACGATGAAGAGACTCAATGACATACTCGATCATTGCGCCGTCTATTCCGGGATAGACTCCGATCCAAAACGTCCGCTCGGTGATTGTGTCTGAGTTCTCCAGTCCACCCACTACGCGATGCGGGAGGCCTCGAAAGTAAGGTTGCCTAAGGAGGTTACCACCGAAGAGCAACCTCGTACCGATGCGTCGTTCATCAAGGTACGCGAGGAGATTTGTCCGGCTTATGGAGCCATTTCGAAGGGTCATCGTAAAACCGAACCAAGACGGGTCTGATCCTGGGGTCGCGGTTGGAAGAATGAGATGCTCCTCTAAGGACGACAACCCTGCTTTGAGCAAGTTCCAGTTTTCCCGGCGTTTGGCGATAAAATCCGGAAGTCGATCCATCTGCGCCAACGCAACCGCCGCCTGCATATCCGTAATTTTGAGGTTAAAACCCAGGTGGCTGTAGCAGTACTTGTGATCATATCCCTCAGGCAAGTCTCCGAGCTTCCAGTCGAAACGCTTACCGCATGTGTTTTCTTTGCCCGGCTCACACCAGCAATCGCGTCCCCAGTCTCTGAACGACTCCACTATACGTTTCAGAAGAGGTGTTTTGGTAAGGACAGCGCCACCCTCCCCCATTGTGATGTGATGGGCGGGATAGAAGCTACAAGTGGCCAGCGAACCAAAAGTACCTACCATCTGGTCGTCGTAAGTAGCACCAAGCGCATCACAGCAGTCTTCAATCAACCACAGATCGTGTCGATCCACTATTTCCAGGATCCTCGCGACATCGAAGGGGTTCCCGAGCGTGTGGGCCAGAATCACAGCGCGCGTGCGCGGCCCAATGGCCTCCTCAACTCGGTCGGGGATGACGTTATAGGTTGGGATGTCCACATCGACGAATACCGGAATCAACCGATTCTGCAAGATAGGGTTGACTGTGGTTGGAAAACCGGAGGCCACCGTGATCACCTCGTCACCAGCTCTCAGCGCACGCTCGCCCAGAAGGGGCGAGGTCAATGCACTTACTGCTAAAAGGTTCGCAGAAGAGCCGGAGTTGGTCGTAAGCGCGTGTCGGACCCCCACGAACCCCGCAAGCCGCCGGCGGAACGCCTCGTCGAAGCGCCCGGTCGTAAGCCAAAACTCCAAAGCGGAGTCGACCAAGTTCTGCACCTCTTCCACCCCAAACACCTTCCCAGACGGGGGAACCGGGGATTCTCCCGGCAAGAAGGTCTTCTCGCTGTGTTCCTCACGGACGTATTGAGCAACTAGGCTCATGATCTCTTCTTTGAGGCTTTTCATTGTGGTGTGCGAGAAGTCATCTCGTCTGGGTCTGCACCCCGTTCCAGCCGCGTGTGCTCATGAATCTGCTCAAGGCAGCACGCCTTCGCGTCGTTGCCACGGTCAACGTCCACGAACCAATCAATGGTCATGTCGATCGCCCGAGGAGTCGATACTAGCGGACGCCAGCCGAGTTGAATCCGCGCGAGTGTCGAGTCGAGTCGAAGTGTCGTCGCCTCGTGCAAGTCTGCCCGGCCGTTGACCTCCCATCGCCCTCCCTGCGGCCACCTCTCTGCCATGTATTCGATCACCTCGCGCACCGTCCACTCGTCTCCCGGCCGCGGCCCAAAATTCCACGCGCTGGGCAAGGACGTCCTCCCCCGCACCAGAGCCTGGGCTAACAAGAGGTAACCTCGAAGTGGATCCAAGACGTGCTGCCACGGGCGCACCGCGTCAGGATACCGAAGCCCTACACACTCGCGGGACTGAAAGCCCCGAACCGCATCGGTGACCAGCCGGTCCGGGGACCAATCACCTCCTCCTATAACATTCCCCGCCCGCGCTGTGGCAAGGCGGGTACCTTCTCGGTCCAAAAACGACTCCCGATAGGAATATGCGACATGTTCCGTGCACGCCTTGCTAGCACTGTAGGGGTCACGGCCCCCCAGAGACTCATCCTCACGGTATCCCCAGGGCCTCTCTGAATTCGAGTAGCACTTGTCCGAGGTGATGACAACCGCCGCGTCTAAGGAACCCATAGTCCGGCACGCTTCCAACACTCCCACGGTCCCCATGACGTTTATAGAAAAGGTCTCCAGAGGGTCATCATATGACCTTCGAACCAACGGCTGAGCCGCGAGGTGGAAAAGCACTGAGGGGCGGGAATCCGCTAGTACCTCGCTGACAAGATCTAAGTCCCGCACATCGCCGATGTGCGAGTGCCTCATGGACGAATCGACGCGAGCGACTTCGAAGAGACTCGGTTTCGTTGACGGAGCCAGCGCAATACCATCGACCTCGGCGCCCAAACTCGACAACCAGAGACTCAGCCAACCACCTTTGAAACCCGTGTGGCCGGTAATAAGCACTCTCCGCCCGTCCCAGAACTCTGATTCAACTCTCACTTCTTCCACGGCGCCGTCCCAGTGGCCCACTGTTCTTCGAGGGATCGCTTGTCCCGCAGCGTATCCATACACTGCCAATACCCGTCGTGCTGGTACGCGACAAGCTGCCCAAGGCCGGCAAGAGTCTCCATAGGTTCCAACTCCCAGACGGTGCTGTCATCCTCAATTAACTCGAATACCTTTGGGGAAAGAACAAAGAAGCCGCCGTTAATCCAGCCTCCATCGCCTCTCGGTTTCTCAGTAACGCTCGCGACCTGCCCCGACACGTGGTCAATCTTGATCGAACCGAACCGGCCTGGCGGCTGAGTGGCTGTCAGCGTCGCCCACCGACCGTGCTCACGATGGAACTGAATGAGCTCACGGATGTTAACGTCAGCCAGTCCGTCTCCATACGTGAAGCAAAAGTCCGAGTTCGAATCCAGATACCGGGCCACGCGTTTCAGTCGCCCACCTGTCATGGTCTGCTGCCCGGTGTCCACCAATGTAACTCGCCACGACTCCGCCGAGTTCTGGTGCACATCGACACTACCATCTGACAAATCGAAGGTTACGTCCGAACGGTGCAATGCGTAATTCGCAAAGTACTCCTTTATGAGATAACCCTTGAATCCGCAGCAAATAACGAAATCAGTAATGCCATGATATTCATACATCTTCATGATATGCCACAGTATCGGCTGGCCGCCAACCTCCACCATGGGCTTGGGCCGTGATTCAGTCTCTTCACCGAGTCGAGTTCCAAGCCCGCCCGCCAGTATTACCGCCTTCATTCAAACCCCTTCTATTGAGACGTACGACCGATGCGGCGCTTGGTCCGGGACATCGGAGAGCATGATCGGTCGGTTGCTGCCTCGCTTGCCTAATACGAAGCGTGTGTACGACCGATGTATCGACGATTTGTGGAGCCTAGCAAGGCCTAGGCCTGAGTCATCCCTAAACTGAGCGATTCTTGAGGTGGAAAAGGGGCACCCTCTGGGTTAAGTTACTGGTGCACAAGAAGTTATAGCCAGTGGCGGTCGCCACCGCCCTCAACCCAAAGGGTGCCAAGTGATGATCGCCGAGTCACACTCCTCGCGCAATACTGTCGCAGCGCTGTTCGATGGGGTTGAGATCACGTCCGACACGCTGACGGGCCGGGGCGGCCTGGCTCTGTTCAGCCGCTACGTACGTAACCTCG
>Ga0114996_10008521_pt1 | contig 11380 bp, 9 predicted proteins | sample ArcticOcean_MG_C_4_FD_87039 | JGI IMG/M metagenome (GOLD analysis project Ga0114996, IMG submission 87039) | Marine microbial communities from western Arctic Ocean - ArcticOcean_MG_CB4_134 | ecosystem: Environmental > Aquatic > Marine > Oceanic | place: Arctic Ocean: Canada Basin | collected... | reverse complement strand
ACTAGTTTCATGACAGGATTCAACTCATTCTACTATTCATTTAGTCCGGCAGTAGCTGATTATGAAAGAGAGAACCCAACATTCAAAGAGGCAGTAAAACTAACACTTACGCCACTTCTCACATCACTAACGTTGCTAAACTATGTTGAAATTGATACTGAACAGGAAATGTTAGGATATGGCATTGGTGTGATATTACTCAACATCGGAATGTACTTTGTAGCACCAGTAGTTTTGATTACAGTATTAAATAAAAAATTCAGAAAGTAAATTATCTTTTTTTGGCAAATGATGCAACACTAATTGCGATTCCAGTTACGCCTAGTCCAATTGCAACATACGTAATTCCAGAGTTATCATTACTTGGTTTATTTTCTAACTCTATTATGATATTTTGTAGATCACGTACGTCTCCACGTAGATCATCTACCTCTCTGTTAAAGTCATCAATTTCTACTTGATTCGATTCAACTGGAGGGAACTGTAATAGTGGTGGATCTTCCACTTTCTTAGGATGTAGTGCAAGGTTTACCGTAGTGTCATTAATTGTTCCCATAAAGTTTAGTTGTGACCATCCAGAAAATGTTGGAGTAATTTGTGCCTCATACTTTCCAGGAATGTCAGTTGGTTGCAACGGAAGTATTATTTCATCTTCATCAACTATAAGCTTAATTTTCAAAGTTTTTTTCAAGCCTTCAATACCTTTGTCAGAAACAAACTCTTGGTTTATGGGCTCAAGGCTCTTATCTAGTACGCTTACATAAACAATAATGCGTTTGATTCACCAGTAACTACTGGCCAATTTTTCCAGTCAATCTCTATGCGGTAGTCATCAACTGCATCAGCCTAATGGCCAAAAGCAGTTGTCATCAACAATGGTGAAATCAGAAAAAATGCCAAAAATGCTAATCTGCACTTCATATAATTCTTGGATTTTGAACTGAATTAAAGGTATGATAGTACATTAACAAAATATGGAAAAATCCTAAGATCATTAATATTATCCTAGAAGTAATTATTGCTAATGAAAACGAAGACTATAGGTTCGTTAATCGTTCTTTTAGCTATTGCAACTACTGTTGCTTCTGCACCAAGTGCATTTGCAGAACATAGTATGAATGCAGTAGTTGAAAACGCTGCTGGTTCAGGATCATCACAAGATTGTGTACCAGACTGTTTCCTTCCAGCAACAGTAACAATAGCTGCTGGTGGTCAGGTGGAATTTACCAACAATGATACTGCTGCACACACATCAACTTCAGGAACTCCTGGTGGTGATGATGTAGCTGCTGTATGGGATAGCTCGTTAGTTATGGTGGGCATGTCATACACAACTCCTGCATTAGAAGCAGGTGAATATCCTTACTTCTGTATGGTTCATCCATGGATGGCAGGATTAGTAATTGTTGAGGAACATGTTGAAGAAGTGGAAGCAGAACCAGTAATGGAAATGCCAACACTAACTGCAGCAGATATCGCAATTAGTGTAAATGACGGTGCAAAATCAGGTGAGCAAGTAGCAGTTGATGTAACAATTAACGGTGAACACGTTAACTATGACATAGTTGCAACTCACAATGGTGAAACAATCCTAGATAAGAGTGGTAATCACTCACATGATGGAACAGGTAGCCACACAACAAGTGCACTTTCTGCAGACGCATCTGATGACAATCCAATTGATGTTACAGTAACATTCCAAGGATTTGGATTCCCAAACGATGATAAAACCGGTCCAATAGGATTAACAAACACTGCACAAGCAGTTCCAGAATTTGGTACGATAGCAGCAATGATTCTTGTGGTAGCAATTGTTTCAATAATTGCAATAACTGCAAAATCACGACTTAGCTTAACGCCAAGACTCTAAAACAAAACTTCTTTTTTTATTTTTTTATTTTCTTCTAAGCATTGCTATAATAGCTAGTATAACGCCTGCAGCACCAAGTGATAAACCAAAGACACCAAAGTTATATGCATTTTCAATATCAATTCCACTTGTACTAAGACTAACGTCTCCAACGTTTGATTTTATGTTAGATACATCCTTCTGAAGTGAAGATAATGCATTCTTTAATGCCCCAATTTCTCCTGCAGAAGATGAACCAGAAGTTAGTGGAAACTCAATAAGTGACTGACTTTCGACATCTTCAATTGGTATAATTACATCAATTGGAAATCCATTTAGTTCTCCTACAAGCTTCACAGAAATAGAGCCAATCTTTGTCGGAAGAATCTTTGCGTAATAATGACCTGGTCTTGGATCAGAGTTAATGTCAAGCACTTTGGTTGCACCGCCAGAAATTAAAGTTGCAGTCATACTTTTGAAAGCACTAGTAACACCAGTTCTAAGACCTTCTTTTTCTCCAGACTCTGCAACTTCTACTACAATTGTATTATCTAATCCCACAACTGGTGGTTCCTCTCCCCATCCAGCTTCAATTTCATATTTGTCTATGTGGATGGTAGTGTGAGCATATGCCGCTGACATTACAAAGCCTGAAACAAGTAAAACGCTCAAAAGTAGAAAATATTTCTTCAACGATTCCAAATCAAATGAATGAGTTATTATCTTTACTAAGATAGTACAACTTTAGAATTGACAATTCTTTAAATTATCAGGACTGAGTTTTTAGATAATTGAAAAAGAGTTGGTTCATACCTGTTTTATTATTTTTCCTAGGATTTCCTTTAGCTAGTGCACATCCATTTCTTTTAGATTCAGATCCAGCACAAGGACAAAGTGTCCCTGCAGGCACAACACAGATTTTCACATTTTATTCTGAAGCAATAGAAATTGATTTTTCATCACTAAAGGTTTACGATTCCAATGGTAACCAGATTGACAATCAAGATACTGCATATAATAATGAAGAGTCATCGCTTGTTGTTAATACGCCGCCCTTAGAAGATGGAGTGTATACGATTACAAGCAAAGTATTGTCAAAGGTTGATGGTCACTTGGTTCAGGCAGCAATAATTTTTGCTGTAGGAGATGTACAGATTGATTCATCATTGCTTGATTCACAGAAGCAATCTGAAACTACATTCATTCCTGAATCAATTGCACGCTTCCCTGGTTTAGTTGGACAGACTATAGTTTTAGGTGGAATAATTGCATCTATTGCCATCTGGTCAACAAGACAAACTAGATTTGGAGATCAGATTGGATTAATTCAAGATTCGTTTAAAACAAGATTCTCAAAGATCATTGGTTTTGGTGTAATTGCAGTATTTGCATCTAATTTCATTATGTTAGCTGTTCAAACATGGAGATTGGAAGTGGCGCCATTTGATGTCATTCAAACAACGTTTGGAACAACATGGCTTACAAGAATGATTCTTACAATAATCATGATCGGAATATGGTTCTGGATCGAACGAAAAAACAAGATGTCAATTAAGGTACAAATTCCAATGCTAGTTGTTGCCTTAATCTTGATTTCAACGACCACCATGATGGGTCATGGTGCATCGACTGAAATTGCACCACCAATTATCTTGGACTATGTTCATAATTTACTTGCGTCGATTTGGATTGGCGGAGTAGTATTTCTTGGCTTTGTAATTTTACCGGCAATAACAAAATTAGACTATGATGTTAGAGATAAAATAACTGCTACCCTAATTCCAAGATTTTCAGGAATTATTATAATTGCTTTAGGAATTTTGATCATCACAGGTCCTACTTTGTTATGGTTCTTAGATAGTAATGTCAACTCCTTAACAGAGTCGACATACGGAAAACTGATCATCGCCAAAATTGTAATAGCCTCTATTATGATTTGTTTTGGTGGTTTTTACCAGATTAGGCTTGTATCACAAGCAAAAACCAATCTAAAATCAAGTGGTGTTTATAAAAAACTGCAAAAACCGTTAAAGTTTGAAGCTGGTCTTGGCATTGCACTTCTTGCTGTCGTGGCGCTTTTGGTAAATTCGTCTTTGCCTGCAGGAGAGATACAAACTGCTGACGCATTACAATCAAACTATGGATTTAATGGTATATTATTTTCTGAAAATGCAAAATTTGATGTTAATGTTGTTCCAGTAGGAATTGGTCCAAACAAGATTAGCGTAATGGTTTCGTCATTTGATGATACATCGATTTCTGATATTTCTGGTCTTAAAGTCAAAATTTCAAATCCTCAAAAAAATATTGCACCAATTGAAGCTGAAGTTACTGAATTAATAATTAGTGGCGAACAGTCAGCTAGAAAGTTTACAGCCGATACATCATTTGGCTTTGGTGGAGTTTGGCAAATTGAATTAGAAGCACAGAGGACAGAAAATGCAAATGAGAGTGTTCTGTTTGATATACTAGTAAAGCCATCACTTGATGATATACGAATCAACATTACAGAGTATGATTTGCCTGCAGATGAAACTGCTCCATTATATCCAGTATATGATGGAAAAAATATCTGGATCTCAGATGCGCAGAAACCAAGACTGTGGAAGTTTTCAATTCAGGATGAAAAATTTACACCATACATGTTTGATGGTCTAACTAGTATTTTCATGGATATAGATAAGGATGGAAAGATTTGGTTTACTGATACACCAAATTCTAAGATTGGAAATTTTGATCCAAGAACAGAGCAATTTGAGATTATTGATTTGCCACAATTTACACTTGTTAGTAAAAAATCAATTCCCACATCTATTGCAATTGATCATGATAATGATGTGTGGGTTGCCATAATGGATCAAAGCTTGTTAATAGAGTATGAACAAGAAAGTATGAGGTTTCAACTATACAATACTTTGACTAGTGATGCTGGTCCAACTGCAATTGTGATTGATGATTCCAACAACGTTTGGTTTGCAGAATCATTGGTTGGAAATATTGGAAAGATTGATGGACAAACAAGAATAATGACAGAATTTATGCCTAATGAAGGACCGTTAGCAGAACCATTTGCCTTGATGATTGACAAGGAAGATAATATTTGGATTTCAGAACACATTGGTCCTGCTATTACAAAATTTAATCCAATCTTAGAAAGTTTTGATCAAGTAAAGATTGCAAATTCTGAATCACTTCCATTTGGAATGGTTTTAGACAAGTATGATAATTTATGGACTGCACAACATGTTATTGACAGCCTTCTTGTGTATGATCCACATAATAACAGGATAATTGAAATTGCAATACCAACTGAAGGATCATTCACACAATTTGTCACAGCTGATGACAAAGGTGATATTTGGTTTGTTGAGCAACGTGGTGGAAAACTAGGAAAGGTTTCAATTAGTGCTGTTCCAGGTAAAGCGACAATAATTGAACAGGAGGAATCTACATTTGAAATTAAGTATGTTGAATTAGTTGCACCGTTAATTGCTGCTGGAATTATTGCAACTTCGTTGTTTTATGTAAAAAGTGTGAGAGACAAAAGAAAGATTGATGACATAATTTCAAACAAAAATTCCGGTAAGTAAAATAAGAGTCAAGTTGTAAGAAAATATGAAGTTTGCATCTATAACAATTTTAGCTTTCTTTATAGTTATTTCAGTAGGAACTGCATATGGTCATGGAATAGGTATTGAATCGTCACAACCTGTGTTATCTAATGATAGAGAAATAAAAGTTACAGTTGAACTACTGCCTTCCGATTCTTATCAATCTGATCAAAAATTTATAAAGATTAATGCTTATGATGAAACTAACAGAGAAGTACTAACTAATACTAACTTCAATGTTGAAATTGTTAACGACGAAAATATTTTGTTTAATGACTCGTTTTTTGCTGAAGATGGCATTTTGATTATTGATGAAAATACAACTGGTCCAATTTTTGATAATGGTGGAATCTTTACATTCAGAATAGTAATTAACGCAGAAGATGAATTGGGAAAAATAAATGATATGGAATTTGAGGCACAAGTTAGCGTAACTGAAATAACATATCACACGCAAAAAACTCAAGATACACCAGTTGAGTTTAGAGTAAAATCATACTACGATAGTATAGCAGGATTCGAATATAACACAGACCAAAAAACTGCAACAGTCACACTTCCATTTGATTGGAAAGAAGCAAACATCTCGCACACAAATGTTATTCATGCAGAGATAATGTTTCCAAAAAACTTTGTAGAGTTTTTGGCACCACATTATGTTGGTACTGCAAATGGAATTAAACTCTTCAAGGCATCTGTTTTTGTAGATGATTATTCAGAAGAAGAAAATAGAATGGTTCATTTTATCTTGCTAAAGGATCATGTAAGACATCTTAAGATACAATTAGAAAAGATCGGCTCTGAACTCCCAGAGAATTTAGAATTAACACTGACAAGAGGTGAAGAACTTCAGTTTCCGTTAAAAACATTAACACTAAGTGAAGAGTTCCGAGTTGATTTATCATGGGATCCAAAAGAAATCAAACCAAACGTTCCTGTGAAATTCATCTATACGTTTCGCAATCCAGTAGATCAAGGACCTATAAGAAATTCAGATTACACATTCACATTACTACAAAATGAAAAAGAAATCTTCTCAAGATCAGCTAATGCAAAGATTGGAGGTGACTATTCAGAGTTCACTTTTTCAGGAGAACAAAACGGTTTGACGATTGCCAGATTCTCAAATATTTCAGGCAGTGGACAACAAACAGAGTTCGCATTTTTAATTGGTTTTGAAACACAGACAACTGAACAATTCACTGAAAACCAATTAAAGCCTGAAGAGCAATCAGACGGTGGCTGTCTTATAGCAACAGCAGCATTTGGTTCTGAGATGGCACCACAAGTTCAGTTCCTAAGAGAACTTCGTGACAATACAGTACTACAAACACAAGCTGGTACTAGTTTCATGACAGGATTCAACTCATTCTACTATTCATTTAGTCCGGCAGTAGCTGATTATGAAAGAGAAAATCCAGTCTTCAAAGAGGCAGTAAAACTAACACTCACGCCACTTCTCACATCACTGACATTGCTTAACTATGTTGACATTGATACTGAACAAGAGATGTTAGGATATGGCATTGGTGTGATATTACTCAACATCGGAATGTACTTTGTAGCGCCAGCTGTTGTCATAATTGCGCTTAAAAATAGAATAAAAGTGCCAAAATAATATATCACTATTACAACACTATTAGAGCGAACGTTTCACAACAAAATATGCAGTTTCCAATAGATTATTCAAATTCAGAGACGTATGAAGGAATATCGTCATTATATTCTGGTTTAGTACATGTACATTGATTTGAAGACTCTCCACAATCAAAACAAATCAAGAGATTTCCTCTTTTGTAATCATATAATGGCATTTTCATTCAGTATACATTACTGTCAAAATTAGTATTTAATCTTGATTTACAATATAGATTATATGAATTATTTAGAATCCATCTTTGTTGAGGATTAAGCCCAACAGTGCTGCTCGCGTAAATTTCCCATATTCAGCTTGCTTAAAGTATCTTGCTTGTTTCATAGAATCAACATCTGTTGAAATTTCATTAACGCGAGGAAGTGGATGCAAGATTATTGAATCATCTTTCATCTTCTTTACAACATCTTCTCCTATTACATAACTGCCTCTAACTTTCATGTATTCCTCTTCGTCGGGAAATCTTTCTTTTTGTATTCGTGTAACATACAATACGTCTAAATCTTCTATATACTCATCAAGATTTGTAGATTCTGTATAAGAAAGATGTTTTTTGATATCATATGTCGAATCTGTTCTAATTTTTAGTGATTCCGGTGAAATCAGGTGAACATCAAGATCGTAGTTACAAAGTCCATAAAGCAAGGAGTAAACTGTTCTTCCATACTTTAGATCACCAATTATTCCAACCTTCAAACCGTCAATCTTCTTTTTCTCCCTTCTGATTGTAAACAAATCCTGAATTGCTTGTGTTGGATGTTCTTCAGTTCCACTTCCACCATTAATTATTGCTTTGTCTGAAATCTCTGCTGCAAATCTACTAGATCCATCAAGCGAATGTCTTAGCAGAATCACATCTGTATATCCAGACATTACCCTAACCGTGTCAGACAAACTTTCGCCCTTATTTACTGATGATGATGTAATGTCAGTAATACCAAGAGAAGTTCCACCAATTAGTGCCATTGCAGACTGAAAACTTAAACGAGTTCTCGTACTTGGTTCAAAAAAAAGATATCCGAGTGTTTTGCCTTTTGCAATCTCACATCTTTGGTTTGAATCCATATCTATGATCCTGTCTGTAGCTGAAAAAATTTTTTCTAGTTTCTCCTTTCCAAGATCTCTAATTGATATAATGTCTTTCTGGAAAAAGTCATTCATCTCTGAACCATTTATAGAGGCATATATACAAATCATACTAATGGAAGAGCCACTAAACCTTATAGTCAGACGGATAAAAGATGGCACTGTGATAGACCACATTGATGTGGGAAATGGACTTAGAGTGTTAAGTGCTCTTCAGATTGATGGTAGTGAGGGAAATGTCATTACAATCGCACTAAACGTTCCAAGTGGAAAATCAAAGAAAAAAGACATGATCAAGGTGGAAGGTAGGTTCCTAGAAGATGATGACACAAACAAGCTTGCCATAATAGCTCCTGCATCAACTGTAAATATAATCAAGGATTATAAGTTGATAGAGAAGCGACACGTGTCGCTTCCAAATGAGATTGATAGAATTTTTAAGTGTTCAAACCCTGAATGCATCACAAATAGTAAGGAACACATTAAACCAATCATGGATGTCTTGGACAAGGAAAAGATAATTCTGAAGTGTAGATATTGTAACAGAGTTCTTGACTTAAATGAGATAAAATATCACTAGGTTATTTTTTCTTCGTAGACTTTTTTTTCTTTTCAGCTATAGGCGGCTCTTCAGATTTGTACTGATTCTCAGTGAATCTTCGCAATGAACCAAATGGGTTAAATGCTCTACCGTTACCACGGTAAAACTTGGAAAAATATTCAACATACACCAGTCTTGCACCTTGAATTCCGGGTTCAAAGACTCCAATGATTATGTTGAACAAATGCCCTATGAATAATATCATTGTGCCAAGAATGACTAATGGAATTCCTATGTTAATTGATTTTAAGAAAACATAGTCGATTGTGTGAGCAAGTATAACAGATGCTAGTAAAATACCAATCAGTCTTGTATAAGAAAGAATATGACTTATGATCGTTGCTACTTCCATTAATGCCATAACTTTCATAGGTCCTTTACTCTTATCACAAACAACCATCAATGCGATGCCTCCAAAAATTAATACATAATACATGTATGCTATTGGATTAACTTCAATCAGTCTATCCCATGTCGGGTTGATAGCGTCACCACCTATTAGAGCTAGTCCGAGAAGAACTATACCCCAACCAACCATCAACCAACCAACCTTGACTAATGCCTCTTTCTTTTCACCTTCTCTTATACAATCTATTACACCTAAAATCAAGCCAAATGATACAAATCCAATTCCAATGTATCCTGCATAAAGCAAGAGTGTGCCTGCATTATGAATTGGATCAAGAAATGCCTGTGAAGGTCGGTTTAAGATTTCTCCAGGTTCTGGAACCCACCCACCAGTAATTCCCACAGTTGCAAGAGCATCAAACACATATCCATTTAGATGGAATCCAAAATGTAAATCGAAAATAAATCCTAAAACTATTCCAACAACACAGCCAGGAATCATTGCTTTTGATAGTTTTACCATCTGTCGTTTTTTCAATATCAACATTGCAAAACTACGCAGTTGTCTCGGCATTATGTTCAGATTACGCTTTCCTTTTTCAACACGTCTGATAACCCACAGACAAACAAGTAGTATCACTAAACAATATCCTGTATCACCAATCATCAATCCATAAAAGACTGGGAATATGAGAGCAAAAACCATTGTAGGATCAAACTCTTTGCTCTGTGGTAGAGAATAAAATCGAATGAAGGCCTCAAATAATCTAAATCTTGGTGGATTACTCATTAGTGTTGGTGCTTTCTCTTCTTCCTTAGTTTCTAGTTCATAGATTGTTGTGCCATCTGTAAATTTTTCCAAAGTAGACTTGACTTGACCTAGCTTTGATTTTGGAATCCAACCTTCCATTGCAAAAGCATCTTTTGTTACACCAAGATTAGAGATTACTTCAAGTTTTTTGTTCTCTATCTGTAATTGTTCTTCAACTTCAACTAAAGTAGCATAGTGCTTTTCTGAAATCTTGTTTAGTTCGTCATTAATCTGCTTAAGCCTTTGATTTTGTGTTTGTAAATTAGTTTTTTGATTACTAATAATTTCGTTTGGCTTTCCGGTTATTTGTGGCACTGCCTCTATCTTGACATTATGTGTTTGTATGATATTAGCAAACTCATCAGATGAAATAGTAGGAAATACTACTAAAATTAGATGTGTTAGTTCCTTTTCTGCTTTAATGTAAAGCATGATGTCTTTATGATGTGCGTCAATTGCTTTCTTAAATTCCTCGAATTTGTCGGATGGAATCCTACCAAAATAGGATGCAGCTGATGATAATTGGAGAATTTTCAGATCTTCTGGAAAGAAGCTAAACTCTTCAGCAAGTTTTAGGTTATTTTCAGTCTCCTTAATTTCAGTTAGTAGTGATTCCTTTTCCTTCTCTAGATTTGCAACCTGTTCATCAACATCAATACTACTAGAAGTTCGCAAGAGATCATCAATAGAATCAAAGCGTTTTCTAGCAATGACTGGAATGCCAGGAAGAACTGTCATCAATGCCTTCACTCGTAACAATTCGTCAGAGACTTTTCTTGTTATCTCGTTATCACGCTCATTTTTTACAATGGCTGAAACTTCTTTTGATAATGGCTCTAATTGTAAAATTTCCATGTCATGCAAAACAGAAACTGCAGTTTGTTGATTTTTTCGTAGACCCATAATGGCTATCTTAGCCATACTAACAGGCTTGAACAATTTACTCTACTCCTTTTAGTAAAATATTGACAATGTCTTGTGCATTTTGTGCCGTTATTTCTGATACAATATTCTTAGATTTTGTTTTTGCCTCATCAATTGTCTTTTGTGTTTCAGTGCCTGCTTTTTTTGTTGCTTCTTCTACACTTGAATCAACTAGTTTTTCACCATCAGATTTTGCTGCTGCTATTGCTTGTTCTAATTCTGAGTCTAATTGAATAATTTGATCCTCAATCTTACTTTTGTAACTATCAATCTCTTCTTGAGCATCCTCTTCTACTTGTTTGATCTTCTTCAAAGAACTAATGTATTGATCTTGTGACGTAGACATATTATGCACCCAAAAACTCCTTGCTTAGATATATTATAACAGCAACTGCGATGAACACATTTCCCATCATCATTGCACGTTTAATATAGTAAAATTTCTTCTGTTGTGAATTTTTAAAATCAATTTGCAATTATTTCTACCTCCTTATTT
>Ga0114996_10008520_pt1 | contig 11380 bp, 11 predicted proteins | sample ArcticOcean_MG_C_4_FD_87039 | JGI IMG/M metagenome (GOLD analysis project Ga0114996, IMG submission 87039) | Marine microbial communities from western Arctic Ocean - ArcticOcean_MG_CB4_134 | ecosystem: Environmental > Aquatic > Marine > Oceanic | place: Arctic Ocean: Canada Basin | collected... | reverse complement strand
ATAACCGCTGAAAGCATCTAAGTGGGAAACTTACCTCAAAACTAGTTCTTCCTATAGAGCCGTGGTAGACCACCACGTTGATAGGCTGGATGTGGAAGCGCGGTAACGTGTGAAGCTGACCAGTACTAATAGCTCAATTGGCTTGATTTATGCACTGAAAAATATTTTTGCTAAAAATTACTATATATAGATATCAAACTCGTTTTGGCAATATATATATGGATCATTGAATGATATTGGTAAAAAATTATCTTTACTGTTCAGTAAATGAACGATAGATTGTTCAAAAATTGAACAATATGAAAAATTATCAAGATCATTTTGAAGTTTTAAGAAAGATTAAAACTAAACCCGAAACAACACAGAGAGAGCTAGCGGAAGCACTTGGTTTTAGTTTAGGTAAACTTAACTATTGCTTAAAAGCGTTAAGGTCTAAGGGTTTAATAAAAATAGAAAATTTTAAAAAAAATAAAAAAAAATTAAATTATATTTATGTTCTTACACCGAAAGGGATAACCGAAAAAACTAAGCTTACTATAAATTTTATGAAGAGAAAAATGGAAGAATATGCGGAACTTAAAAAAGAAGTAGGTAAATAAATGTGGATAGTGGCAAAAATAAAATCTAATGAATTAGATATATTTAAAAGAGCATTGGAAAAAAAATTAAATACAAGACCTTCATTTTATGATCCAAGAATTCAAGTTGAACAAAATCAAAAAAACAAAATCAAAAAATACAGTAAATCAATATTAGAGAATTATATATTTTGCTTTCATGAAAGTTTTAAAAATACAAAACTTATTCATCAATTAAGGTTTGTGAAAGGCTTGAATTTTTTTTTAAATGGTTGCAATTTAAATCAAAAAGAAATAATTAACTTTATCAATTATTGTCAAAGTTTTGAAAACAATGAAGGTTTTATTGAAGCTTTATTTTTTAAAAATTTTATTTCAAAAAAAGCAAAATTTATTTCTGGACCGTTTACAAATATGTTTTTTGATATTATCGAAAAACAAAAAAATAAATTGAAAATCATAGTTGGTAGTATTGTAACTACAGTGCCCGATAATAAAAATTATTTGTATCGACCAGTTTGATATAAATTTATACTCGAAGAATCAATTGACTAATATGAATCAACTGACTGATATGAAGCAAGTCAAAGTGCGGAGCTTTGTTTAAAAACTTTTAGGATATAGATCATTATGCTTAATGGAAAATCAATTCTAATAACTGGCGGTACAGGTTCCTTTGGGAAAGCTTTTACAAAACGACTATTAAAAAGTTTTCCTAAAATAAAAAGATTAGTTATTTTTAGTAGGGACGAATTAAAGCAATTTGAAATGGAAAAAGAATTTTCAATAAAAAAATACAAATCATTAAGATATTTCATTGGCGATGTCAGAGATCTAAGTAGACTTATTAGAGCATTCGAAGAAATTGATATTGTTATACATGCTGCTGCACTTAAACAAGTGCCTACCGCTGAATATAATCCAATGGAATATATTAAGACGAACGTTATAGGTGCACAAAATATAATCGAGGCTTCTATCGAAAAAAAAATAAAAAAGGTAATTGCTCTTTCTTCTGATAAAGCTGCAGCACCCATTAATTTATATGGGGCAACTAAATTATGTAGTGATAAATTATTTGTTGCCGCAAACAACTACTCTGGTCAAAATGGGTTGTTCTCTGTTGTGCGTTATGGAAATGTTATGGGTTCAAGAGGCTCAATAATACCACACTTCCTTAAAGAAGGAAATTCGGGAGAATTAAGTATTACAGATAAATCTATGACGAGGTTTAATATAACGTTAGAAAAATCCGTGGATATGGTCCTATTTGCAATTAAAAATTCATTTGGAAGTGAAATTTTAGTTCCAAAAATTCCATCATATAGAATTACTGATCTTGCAAAATCAATAGCCCCATCCTGTAAATTAAATGTAATTGGTGTTAGACCTGGTGAAAAAATTCATGAAGAAATGATTACAGAAAGCGATAGTTTTACCACTTTTGATATTGGTGATTACTACATTATTTTACCAAACGACAATAAAAAAATTCTGAATTACTATTCAAAAAAATTCAATTTAAAAAAGGTAAAAAAAGGATTTAGATATAATTCTGGCTTGAATCCAACATTTGTCAAAATAGATCAAATTAGAAAATTAATAATAAAACACATAGATAAGAATTTTAAACCAATTTAAATACTTAATTTTATGAAAAGCAAATTAGTAATAGGCACTGCCAATTTTGGTCAAAGCTATGGAGTTGGTGTGAACAATTTACAACAAATAAAAGAAATATTTAGCGCTGTTCAAAATAAGACAAAACTATTTCCAAAAAATTTATTTAGTAATGACCAAAATTTGATTAATCCACTAAATGGAAAGCAATTCCATTCAATAAAATGGAAAACAAAATCCCATTAAATGAAATGAAAGTTATAGCTATAGTTCAAGCAAGATCTACATCCTCTCGTTTACCAAAAAAAGTGTTATTGAAAATAAAAGAAAAAACTATAATAGAATTATTATGGAAAAGACTTATTCTTTCAAAAAAAATAAACAAAATTGTTTTTGCAATTCCAAAAAACTCAAAAGAAAAGTTATTAAAAAAAAATATTTTAAGTTTTGGCGGTGAACTATTTGAAGGAAGCGAAAATGATGTGCTGGACAGATATTACAAAGCAGCAAAAAAATATAAAGCAGATATAATCGTAAGAATTACAGGAGATTGTCCCTTAATAGATTCATCGATTGTTGATCAAATGATTACAAAGTTAATTGAAAATAAATTAGATTTTGTTTCAAATTATGATCCCCCCACATATCCCGATGGGCTAACTGTTGCGGTTTGTACACTAAAAACATTAAAAACCGCTTGGTCTAAAGCAACAAGTCAGGGAGATAGGGAACATGTAATGAATTATATTATCAACAGTAAAGATTTTTTAAAAGATAATTTAAAATTAAAAAAAAACCTATCAAGTGAAAGATGGACATTAGATGAATCTGAAGATTTTTTGGTTATAAAAAATATTTTTAATTATTTTAAAAAAAGATACGATTTCTCTTGGACCGAAATATTAAAATTGAAAAAAAAACATCCAGAACTTTTTGATGCCAACAAACATATTGTAAGAGATGAGGGTTCAAAATTAGGAATGGGTCAAAAGTTATGGAAAAGAGCCAAGAAAGTTATACCTGGTGGCAACATGCTGCTTTCCAAAAATCCTGAAATTTTTCTTCCTGGAAAATGGCCAACATATTTTAGCAAATCAAAAGGTTGCAAGGTCTGGGATTTAGAAGGTCACGAGTATTTGGATATGTCAATAATGGGTATTGGAACAAATATTTTAGGATATAACCGGCCAGAAATTGATGAAGCAGTAAAAAAAACTATTAAAGATGGAAATATGTCAACTTTAAACTGTCCCGAAGAAGTTTATTTATCTGAAAGATTAGTATCCATGCATCCTTGGTCAAGTATGGTTAAGTTAACGCGATCAGGAGGCGAAGCTAATGCTGTTGCTGTTAGGATAGCTCGTGCAGCTAGCGGCAAAGATAAGATAGCAATATGTGGTTACCACGGATGGCACGATTGGTATTTGGCTGCTAATTTAAATAAAAAAGATGAATTGAAAAAGTATCTTTTGCCAGGACTAAAACCTCTTGGTGTGCCTAAGAATTTATTAGGTTCAACTTTAACATTTTCTTATAACAATATTTCAGAACTAGAAAACTTGATTAAAAAAAATAAGGATATTGGTATAATTAAAATGGAAGTTTCAAGAAACATCAAACCAAAGAACGAATTTCTAAAAAAAGTTAGAGAATTGGCTAATAAAAATAAAATTATTTTAATATTTGATGAATGCACTTCGGGTTTTAGACAAACTTTCGGTGGACTTCACAAATTATATAATGTTGATCCTGATATTGCAATTTTCGGCAAAGCTCTTGGAAATGGTTACGCCATAAATGCAGTGATTGGAAGAAAAGAAATAATGGAGTTTGCACAATCAACTTTTATCAGTAGCACTTTTTGGACGGAAAGAATTGGGCCAACTGCTGCTTTAAAAACTTTAGATATAATGGAAAAAGAGAAATCTTGGAAAACTATTACGGAAAAAGGGAATCAAGTTAAAAAAAAATGGTTACAGTTAGCAAAAAAATATAATATTAAAATAGAATTTTTTGGAATTCCAGCTTTAGCTGGATTTAAGATTAAAAGTAAAAATTTTCTATATTACAAAACTTTAATAACTCAAGAATTATTAAAAGATTCTATACTAGCCTCTAATACAATTTATTTTTCTACAGAACATTCAGATAAAAACATGAATCGATATTTTAAGTCATTAGAAAAAGTTTTTAATTTAATAGCAGAATGTGAAAATGGAAGAGATATTAATAGTTTATTAGAGGGACCAGTGAGCCACAATACATTTGAGCGATTAAATTAATATGAAAAAAAAAATTTTAGTTCTTGGTGCATACGGTTTTCTCGGGTCTAGTTTGTGTCCAATTTTAAAAAAGTTTGGTTTTGAAATTATAAAACATGGTCGAAAAAAAGAATCGGAAACCAATTTTAATGTGAACGACCTAAGTGATGTTCAGAGAAATCTTGAAATATTAAATCCTAATGTTGTTATTAATTTAATAGCTTTTACAAATGTCGATGAATGCGAAAAAAATAAAAATAAAGCTGAAATAGAAAATGTAAAAGTTGTTAAAACTTTATCTAAAGCAATAAAAAATGTTTCAAAGAAAAATAATTTGCATTTAATTCATATATCAACGGATCAAGTATATAATGGACGAGGATTGCATACAGAAGAAGAGGCAAAACCAATAAATTTTTATGGCAAATCAAAGTATAAGGGCGAAAAAGAAGCTTCTAAAATAGGCTCTACTATTTTGAGGGTCAATTTTATTGGCAAAAGTAATAAAGTGGGCAAAAAGAGTTTATCTGACTGGATAGTCGAATCTTTACGAAAAAAAACAAAAATTAATGTATTTAAGGATGTTATTTTTAGCCCATTGCATATTTCTAATTTATGTAAAAATATTATTTTGGTGGTAGAAAAACAGTTAAACGGAATATTTAATTTAGGATCTTGTGATGGAATTAGTAAAGCAGAGTTTGCATTTCAATTAGGCAAATTGCTAAATTTGGATGAAAATTTGATAAATCCAGTAAGCTTAAATCAAGTAAAATTGCTTGCTGACAGACCTCTTAATATGCATATGAATGTAAAAAAATTCGAAAAAATGTTTAAAGTTTCGTTGGGTGGTGTAAAAGAACAGATTATACTTACGGCAAATGATTATAAATAATTTTTCTATTTAAAATTTTATGAACTCTTTTAAAATAAACAATTCTAATATTGGCGAAGATTACGAAGTTTATTTTATAGCTGACATAGCTGCGAATCATGATGGGAGCTTAGATAGAGCTATAAAACTTATAGACTTGGCTAAAGAAAATAGTGCAAATGCTGTAAAATTTCAACATCACGATGTAACCAAATATGTTAGTGATGTTGGCTTTAAAAATTTGGGAGAGAAAAAAAGTCATCAAAAAAATTGGAAAAAAACTATTTTCGAAATTTATAAAGATGCTGAGGTTCCAAAAGACTGGACCGCAAGACTAAAAGAACATTGTGATAAAATAAAAATTGATCTTTTATCTACCCCATACGATCTGGATATGGTTGATCATCTAGATGAATTTGTACCCGCCTTTAAAATTGGTTCAGGTGATATTGCTTGGGATGAAATGCTTATTAAAATCGCTTCAAAAAATAAACCAATTTTCTTTGCTTCTGGTGCTGCTACCATTGATGAAGTGAAACATGCCCATGATATAATCTCAAAGAGAACCAAGCAGTTTTGTTTAATGCAATGTAATACTAATTATACTGGTTCTATTGAAAATTTTAAATATATTAATCTCAATGTTATTAAAACCTACAAAAAATTATTTCCTAATACCATTTTAGGTTTAAGCGATCATACGCCTGGTCCTGAAACAGTTTTAGGCGCAGTAGCTTTGGGTGTAAAAGCAGTTGAAAAACATTTTACAGATGATACTTCACGACAAGGACCAGACCATCCTTTTTCAATGGATCCAGCAACCTGGAGACAAATGGTGAAAAGTACTAGACTTTTAGAATCTGCAATGGGTGGAGACATAAAAAAAATAGAAAATAATGAAATTGAAACATCAATACTTCAGAGAAGATCAATAAGAGCAATAAGAGATCTCAAATCAGGCGAAACACTATCAAGAGAAATGATAGAGTTTCAGAGGCCTTGCCCAAAAGACGGTTTTGCACCAAATGAATTTAAAAAAATTGTAGGTAAAAAAATTTTAAAACCGATATTAAACGGGATGCATTTAAGAAAAGAAGACATATCTTAGATTTATGGTAGATGTTTCGATAATAGTTATAAATTATAATTATAGTTCATTTTTAAAAAGATGCCTGGAGTCTTGTTTTAATCAATCAACAAAATTTAGTAGCGAGGTGATTTTTCTAGATGATGGCAGCACAGATAACAGTTTAAAAATAGCTCGTGGTTTTAAAAATTTAAAAATTAGAATTTATACTTTAAAAAAAAGAGGAATAGAGGCAGCTTCAAATCTTGGTTTTAAAAAATCTAAAGGAAAATATGTTGTTAGGGTAGATTCTGATGATTTTATCTGTAATAATTTTTTAAGTGAAACTATTAAGCATTTAAAAAATAAAAAAATTTCATTTGTATATAGCAATTATGCATTAGTTGATAAAAAAGGAAAAAAAATTTCAGAAAAAAAACTTCCAAAATTTGATGTAAAAGAAATATTAAAAAGAGGTGATTTTTTAGCCACCGGAACAATTTATAGAAAAAGTGATCTTAAAAAAGTTGGCTTTTACAATGAAAAGAATAAAAATACAGGCTTAGAAAACTATGAATTAATTTTAAAATTAATCTTAAAAGGTTTTGAAGGTAAATTAATTAGTAAAAATTTATTTTGTCACACAAGGCATTCAAAAAATTTATCAAGAATTCGATCAAAACAGATCATTAATTATGGTGCAAATTTATTCAAAAAATATAATATAGGAGCTTATAAAACAAATAGATATCATCCTTATTTTTAACTTTTTAAAAAATGAAAAAAAAAATCTTAATCGTAGCAGCCCATCCCGATGATGAAATATTAGGTTGTGGTGGATTTATCTCGAAGTATAAAAATAAATTTAATTATAGTGTTTTGTTTTTAGCAGAAGGAAATAGTTGCCGCTATAAAGATGTTAAAAAAAATTATATAAAAATAAAAAAAGAAATTATTGATAGAAAAAAACAGTGTTTAAAGGCTTTAAAAAGTTTGTCTGTTAAATACGTAGTGTTTAATGATAATCCATGCGGAAGTTTAAATTTTTTACCTATTATTAAACTAAATCAAATTATTGAAAAAGAGATCCAAAAATACAAACCAGAAATAGTTTTTACACATTCCAAAAACGATTTAAATTATGATCATAAGGTTGTTTTTCAATCTGTCATGATGGCAACTAGGCCTACTGGAAACAAAAATTATGTTAAAGAAATATATTCTTTTGAAATTTTGTCGAGTTCCGAATGGGCATACGCTGAAAATTTTAAACCTAATTTTTTTGTTAGTTTAAGCAAAAAGAATTTAAATGATAAATGGAAAGCTCTCAAATTTTACAAAAATGAAATAAGAAAGGCTCCTCATCCAAGATCATTTTTTGGTGTAAAATCACTTGCAAATTTTAGAGGTCTACAAGCGGGTACCGAGTATGCGGAAGCATATAAAATTATTAGATTAATAAATTAGTAATGAAAATAGTATGCGTTGGTTATAGAAGTTGGGCTTTATCAATTTACAAAGAATTAAAGAAAAATAAGAAATTAAAGATATTAATAATAGATAATAAAAAAAAATTAAAAATTAAAAAAATATTAAATTTTGATCCAAAATTTATTCTCTTTTATGGTTGGAGCTGGAAGGTAAGTAATAGTTTAATTGATAGATATAAATGTATAATGCTGCATCCATCAAAGTTACCCCAATATAAAGGCGGGAGTCCAATTCAAAATCAGATAATTGAAGGTAAAAAGAAATCTGCAATTACTTTATTTAGGATGAATAAACACTTTGATGCTGGAAACATTATATTGCAAAAAAGTTTTTCTTTAGAAGGGAGCATTGAAACTATATTTAACCAAATAACCAATGTCGGTATTGAACTAACAAATAAAATGCTTAAAGGAAAATATAAGGAGAAAAAACAGCCTAATAAGAAATATAAAATTTACAAAAGAAGAAAACCAAAAGATAGCGAAATTACATTAAAAGAGCTGAAAGAGAAAAAATCAGAATTCCTATTCAACAAGATAAGAATGCTTGGAGGTCCATATCCTAACGCATTTATTAGAACCAAAGATGGGAAAAAATTATTTATCAAAAAAGTCAGGATTGGTAAATAAAAATTACAATCAAAAAGATTTTAATGAGTCAAAATATAAAAAAATATTTGGTAACTAATTTATCAAAATTAAATTATAAATCTGGATCTAGACTTATATTTGTTGATGAATATTTATTTAATTTGTACAAATCAAATGATCTAAATAAATATCAGTGCTCTTTTGCTAATACTCTAAATTATTTAGAAAATGGCACATATACTGATAGCAATATTTTAAAAAAAAAATTAAAAATTTATAGAAATGAATTAAGCCAGCGCCTAAATTATACTCATAAAAAAAATTATTCCAGTGAATACTGGGGAGTATTAATAGATTATGTATTAATAAAAATAATAGATAGTATTCAAAAAGAAACTAAGCTTTTAAGAAATGTAAAAAAAATTTATAAACATCTTTGGGTTACAGATTACAATCATTGCAAATGGCTTTTTAATACTTACGATTTAAACTATTATATAGAGAACGACCAAAATTACCAAAAAATGATAAGATGCATAATTTCAAAGGAAATTGGTATTAATGTTATTAAAAACAATAATAAAACAATATTAAAAAAATATATTTCAAACGAAAAAATATCCACCAATCTTATTTCAAGCTTCGTAAATTTTATTTTTAGATTAAGCGTATATTTGTTTAAACCTATTATTATTTTAGATGGTTACTTTGGTAAAAAAAATAGTATTAAAATTTTTTTAAGAAGTTTTGGTAAAATTTTTTTTATACCAGCAAATAGATTTTTTAATGAAAAAAAATTTTTTTTTAAAATTAACCTAAAATTAAGAAATAAAATTAAGATAAAAGAAAAAGATTTTTTGGATAAAATTTTTAACTTAGTTGTGGGAAGACTGTTTCCCGCAACATGTTTGGAAGGTTTTAATTTCATGAGAAAGAAAAATTTATTTTTTTCCAAAAAAATTTCAAAAATTGGCACAGGTATAAATATGTTATTTAATGATCAATTCAAATTTTTAGTTGCTGAAATTTTGCAAAATAAAGGTAAACTTATTTCTTTCCAGCATGGCGGCTTATTTGGAAAATTAAAGTTTTCGCCACAAGAAATAATAGAAAAAAAATATTCTATAAAAAGATATCAATGGGATAATCCAAAAGGTTTGGGTCAGCATTTTTTAAGTAAACTTAAAAAAATGTCATTAGAAGAATTAAAAAAAAATCAATTAATTTTGATTTATCCCACAGTTTTTTTATATCAAAATGGTTTAGATAATTTGCAAAAAAATAACCATCCATATTTAGAACAGAGCTATGATTTTTTTAAAAATTTGAATGAACCAAATAAAAAGAATGTTTTAACAAAATTATTTCCTTCCCAAGGAAATGAAAAGATTAAAAAAATTTGGATGGAAAAATTTAATAACAAGATTAACTTCGCCGAGATAAACTCAAAAATAACTAAGTTTTACGAATCAAAATTAGTTGTATTAAATGATGTTTCTACACCTTTGTATGAACTTATGTATATTGGCGTACCCTTTATTATAATTACAAACAGTAAATTTAATAACTTCCAAAAAAAATTTGCAAAAGATTTAAACAAATTGGAAAAGTTAAATATTTTATTTAGATGTCCAATAAAAGCTGCAAAATTTGTAAATAATAAAAATGATAAAAATGATAAAATTGTTGATTGGTGGAAAAGTGTTTCTAAAAAGAAAAATTTTATTAACTTTAAAAAAACCCTTTTTATAGAAAAGGAAAACTACATTTCTTCAATTACTAGGGATCTTATTAAAATTTAGTTCAATTAATAAATAAAAACATGAAGAATGCACTTAAAAAACTTCTTTTTATTCTAGACCCAAAGGAGAAAAAAAAATCTTTTATACTTACAATTTTGGTTCTAATAAACGTTATTTTAGAAATGCTTGGTATTGGTTTGCTTATACCAATTTTGATATTATTGACCAATTCTGGAGAAAATTCATTATATTTTGAGAAATTTATGAGTTTATTTCCTATTATTAAAAATTTAAATAAAGATGAGCTAATTTTTGCATCTCTGGTCTCTATATTTATTGTTTATCTTTTCAAAACTGTTTTTCTCTCATTTGTTACTTGGTATCAATCTTTATTTATTTTTAATTTAAATTCCAATATATCTAAAAAACTTTTTAAAAGTTATTTATATCAAGACTATGAATTTCATTTAAAAACTAATTCATCAAAGCTTATTCAAAATATTAATAATGAAGTAAGTAACTTCGTTCATACATTTTTTTTGCCGTTCATTATATTAATAACAGAATCTTTAATAATCATTGGCATTTCAATTTTGTTAATGTTAATTGAATTTAAAGGATTTTTTTCAATTTTAACTTTATTTGCAGCATCTAGTTTTACATATATTATTTTCACCAAAAAAAGAATTAAAAATATGGCCTCCAAAAGACTGGTCCACCAAACCTTAAGCGTTAAGCATATTCAGCAGGGAATTAGAAATATTAAAGATTTGAAAATATTAGGAAAAGAAAAAGAGTTTTTCAATTATTTTAAATTTCATATTGAAAACTATACAAAAATAGAAGGCAAAATATTTTTTTTGAAAAATCTACCAAGATTTAATTTAGAATTAATTGCAGTTACCACATTAGTTATTGCTATTAGCTTCCTTTTGAATTCAAATTATGAAATATCCAATATATTTGTAATAGTGGGAATGTTTGCGGCTGCATCTATGAAAATTTTACCAGGCGTAAATAGAATAATGAACGCATTTGTAACCATGAGATATGGATTTGCATCTTTAGATGAGATTTATAAGGACCTACATATTGAAATAAAGGAAGCTGATTTCGAAAAAAATGAAAAAAAAAAAAAATTAAAATTTAAAAGAAATT
>Ga0114996_10008518_pt1 | contig 11381 bp, 11 predicted proteins | sample ArcticOcean_MG_C_4_FD_87039 | JGI IMG/M metagenome (GOLD analysis project Ga0114996, IMG submission 87039) | Marine microbial communities from western Arctic Ocean - ArcticOcean_MG_CB4_134 | ecosystem: Environmental > Aquatic > Marine > Oceanic | place: Arctic Ocean: Canada Basin | collected... | reverse complement strand
TCAGCCGGATCACCGATAAGCCGGATGGGGGAGCCGGTTCGCTCAACGAGTTCGGCGAGAGTGTAGTCTGCGATCTGCACGACAGCCTGCGCGATTCGGAGAGCGAGGAAACGGCCGCCGTGCTGGTGCGTTTTTTTTATGACCATTCCGTATGCCAGTCTCGACGAGACTGCCAAGACTTTTATTGCTGAGACATTTGCGGATTTAACTCCCGAGGCCGATACCAAGTGTCTCACCCTCATAGGCACGGTCGGCGACGAGCCCGATTGGTGTAATGTTGCCGGGTCCAACGGGCACCAGGCCATCCCGCTCATGAGTGAGGAGGCAGTGCAGCAGATTCCTATGATTGCTCGCCTGCTATCGCAGCTGGGGTTAGAGATCCACCAGGTCTTGCAACCGGGAGCGGACCTGAAAATGCAAAAGGAAAGCTACGATTTTAACGTCTTCCATGTCGAGGAGGCCGCCGGGAGTAGCTACATTCCGGCGCAGGAAGAATTTGTCGTGCCCTACGGGGTCCAATCGGTTTTGGGATTCGGAAGCTTGCTACCTACCGGCCACCTCTTTGCGGTCATTGTGTTTTCCAAAGCCAGGATTTCTCGAGAAACAGCCGGCCTGTTCCGCGCCGTCGCCCTTGGGGTGCGCATGGCGATTCTTCCCTTCATAGAAGAGAAGATTCTGACCGGAGAGAGAGGCAGCTTTGAGGAGGTCGAGAGCCTGAGGGCGGTACGCAGTGCCCAGGACGAATTGCTGGATGTTTATCGGACCACCCGTTGTCGAGCAGTCCGATAAATTGGACGGGACCTTGGCGGCGCTGCAGACGACCAACCAGGATCTCCAAGGCGCCCTCAACGACCTCCGCGAAGCCCAGTCGAAGCTGGTCGATTTTGAGTCGAAGCTCGTTTCAAAATACGCCGCCGAAAAGCTGCGCGATCCGGCCACTTACCGAGTTGCCTTCACAGTGGGGACGCTGATCAATCTCTTTGGCCACTTTCTGGTTCCCTTGGTGCGGGGTCAGTCTGATGTGTGGGCGCAGTTTGTCGCCGAGTTTCAAGAGCACGCTGTGCTGACGTTAGGTTCGATCTTGGTGGCGTATCTGTTCCCCGTCATCGTCCAGATCCACGCGGCGGTGACCTCGCGTATCCGCGGCCACGGCGCCGAGTTGCGCGCCAATTTAACCGACAGCAAGCCGGACCCCGTATTCCGCGCTGCCGCGGACGGCAATATTATCGACTCCGGGACAGGCACCCGGGCGGTGCTGGCCAAACACGAATTGACCAGCGCCCAGGATGTGATTGGTGCCAGCCTGTGGGAGAAGATCCTCGAGTTACAACGCGCGGGGGAACGCCTGCCGCGCCAAACGCTGGTACGAATCGAAACGCTCAAAGACTCGTTTTTTGTGGCCCACTCGCCGGCCGCCGACGGGGCGGTAAATATCTATCTGACCGAAGCTGAGCCGAATGGCTCGGGGCAGGCGTGAGATGGGAGCGAGCGAAACGAATGCCGAGCGTATTCACTGGGGCACCGACTGGCCTTATTTAGGGGTGCAGCCGTACCCAGAATTAATTCGCGCGATTCGCCAAGCGCCTTTTTTGCAGGGCGATCAAGTCGACAAGATACTGGGGCTCAATGCGCTAGAGTTTTTGTCATAGCCCAGTATTGTGAATCGACTTTCTGTTATAATTCAAACGCCGGTATATCGACAAAGTCGCCGCCGCGCTGTGCTGACTCCTGAGCCAGGAGACAGGCTTGTGCTGTGGCCAGTACCTGGCGCGTAGGGATGAAGAGTTCTTCGCCGCGTTCGATAGCGTCGATCATATTTTCGACAAAGTCGCCGCCGCCCCCTTGGGGCATTGCAGGTTCGTAAGCGCCGCGTTTATTGGAGACGATGAGCAGGTGGTCTTGGGCATAAGCGCGCAGGTGGGCCGAACCCTCAGTGCCCATGAGGATAAAGCGGGTGTCGCCAAAGGAAGGTGACTGTTGCGGGGTGAGCCAATCGGCAGTCAGGGTGGCCAGCGCTCCGTCGGAGAGTTGAAAGGAGGCCTGCACATGGTCTTTCAGTTGCGGCTCGTCGGTAAAGCGCTTGCAGGTTTGCAAAGCGTGCACGCCCACACACTCGGCGCCGGTGAGCCAGCGTATCTGGTCGACGCCGTGGCAGGCCAGGTCGTGGAAGGGGCCGGTGTAGACTTGATCGTCAAAGTACCAGGCGGGGGCGTTGGCGCGGGTGATTTTGTGCGGGTGGGTGGAAATTAGACTGACGAGTTCGCCAAATTCGCCGTCGAGGATGGCGCGGCGCAAGGCGATAAAGGGCGGGTGGCTGCGCGACGTGAACCACATTGATACTTCGATGGAATGTTGGGCGATGGCGGCGTGTATGCGCTTCCAGTCGTCCAGGGTGCGGCACAGAGGTTTGTCGAGCAGTAGGTGCACACCGGCTTGAGCACAGGTTTCTACTAGCGCCGCCTTCTCGTCGTGGACTAGACCTTCCAGGACCAATTCGGGTTTGGCTTCTGCGAGCATTTCCTCTACACTGGCATAGCGGGGGATGGGTATTTTTTCGGTGTATTGTTCGTAGAGTGCGTCGTTGCTCTCGACGAGGCCGACAAGTTCGCCGTTTTTTGCATTGAGGGCGGATTCGAACATGCCGCCGATATGACCGTAATGGACCCCTGCAACGCCGATGCGCATAGCTCTTGCTCCTTATATGGTGTGTGGAAGGCGAGAAAGCTAAAGCGTAAACTATGCCATTTTACCAGGAGAGTAAATATCATGGTTCGTTTATTATGTGTTGGACTGGGCGGCATGGGGCACCACGATTGGAATGCCGCTCTCGACTCGGGCGGTTTTGTAGCCGTAGCTGGGGGCGATCTGCAAGAGCAGGCGCGTCAGGTCTTTGCCGCAAAAACCGGCGCCCCGACCTTTGCCGATTTTTCCGAGGCCCTGGCCGCGGTGCAGGTTATCGAGCCGCCGCCGACGGAGGTGGGCACCTGGGCCGCCTTTGCGCGCGCTTTTGGCCACTTGACGGTCATTGAATGCGTCCAGACAAAAGAGAGAGGGCGACGACCTGCATAGGTCGTCGCCCTTCTTTATTTTCTTGGGGTGTTTGCAGCTACATCTAGGCGAGCGTATCTACCACTCCACCTTTGCCGTTCTCCTGGTCCAATTGCAAAGCTTGGGGGCTTTCCTCACTTTGCTTTTGGGCCACCGGAGGAGCCTGCTGTGACCGCTGCGTAGCGGCCTGGGGAGCCTGGAGTTGATGTGCTCCGGCCCCATGAACCGCTCCATGTACTGCGTTCATGCGCCATTACCTCCTTATTTTATCTTCCGTGACCCTAGTCGGCGCTTTGCCGGGTTAATCGCGGAAATAGCACAACCTATTACAGATTATCGGCCTGTGAGGTGCTGCGCTCCGTAAATAATTCCCTAAAAGCCGAATTTGACCTAGGAAAAAATTATTTACTTCAAGAGCAACATTTTGCGGATTTGTCGCTGGTCGCCAAACTCCAAGATGCTAAAATAGAGGCCCGACGCTACTCTTCTTTGCTCTCGGTCGGTGCCGTCCCAGGAAATGCGATAAGAACCGCCAAGGTGGCGTTGGTCGAGCAATTGGTCCACTTTTTGGCCGCTGGCGTCGTAGATCGCCAAACGCACGTGGCCGTCGTGCGGTAGGGTGTACGAAATGGTGGTAGACGCATTAAATGGATTGGGATAGTTGGGCGCCAGGGTAAAAGACCTGGGCAGGGTCGGTGCTTCGCTGACTGCCGTAGCCATGCGCAGCGGCAGGGTAATCTCCCATATCTTGCCGCTGCCGTCCCATTCGATCACAAAGATCTTATGGTCGAGTAAGACCGCGTCCACCGGGCTGGTAAAACCGCGCAGCAGCCGTTTTATGCGCACCTCGTAGCGTTCTTCATCGGCGATTTTAGTTAACTCCAAATGCAGTAGATCCTCGCCGGGGTCCAAAAATGGTGCGTACTTCCTCAGAGTGCTGTCGTTCTGGCTCAGGCAAAAACCGTCGCCAGTGAATTCGGCGCCCAATTTCATGTCGACGTCAAAGACTAAGCCCAGCGGCGAGCTGTGCGGCGTGAAGGTACCCAGCTTCACGCCTTCGTCGCTGGCGTCTTTGATGAGTCCGTCGGCCGAGTCGCGAAAGTGGTCGGCGTCGGGCCCCACATTGAGCACGGGGTCGGTGAAAACCACGCCCGCCGGTGGTGGCAGATAATCGAGATCGTTGTAAAAAGTGCCTTCCATATTGATGCCCGGCACCAGCAGCATATCGGAGTCGGGCGGGTCGAAGTCGGCGAATTGCTGCGGCGTGTCTTCGGTGCCGATGCGCCAGGGGAAACCGTAGTGGTGCCTCGGACGAATCCAGTTTAATTCTTCGGGGTTGTCGCGGGTGTCAGAATTTTCAGTGGCAAAGAGGTCGCCGTTGGGGGCAAACGCCATGTCGAAACTGTTGCGCACGCCGTCGGCGTAGAGATAGTCTTTTAAAGCCTCTTCGTCGTTGGGCAAGAACAGGTCGCGGGTGTCGATGGGCAGGCGGAAAATGGCCGAGGTGATGGGGTGTTCGCGGCCGTCGTTCTGCGCTTCGCCGTGGTCGGTGCGCGAGCCGCTATTGACCAGCAGGTACTGCCCGTCGGGGCTGACTTCGATGGCGTTGAATTTGTGGTCGCGGCCGGTGCTTCTGGCGTAGGGTTCGGTTTCGGCGACGGTGGACCAGACGCGTTGGTCGCCGTTTAGTTCGCCGCGCACGATGACGCCGATATTGTTACCGCCGCGCGTCGGGTTGCCCACCACAAAGAAGGTGCCGTCGGTGGCAATGGCAAAACCGACGGCGACGGTGATGCCGTGGTCGACTGAAGAGGCGACTTGCTGGCGCTCGGCGGTGATGGGGTCGAGGGCGAAGATCTGCCCGGGCAATTGCAGGTAGTAGAGCAAATCGTCGGCGGGATTGTAGGCGATGCGAATGGACTGGGCGCCCACCAGCTTGAACTGGCGGATGGAGACGTCGGGGTGCAGAGATTCGGGCTGGGCATAGGTGGCGTGAGGGAATGCCAGCAGTAAGGCGCAGAGCAGGAACAGGCGTTTGGTTTTTCTTTTCATGATCGCGACTTCCGCAGTCAGAGTGGGTTAAAAAAGGGCATCGGGTCTCCAGCATTTAGCTCTATACCACCACTGTACGGAATGTCGCAAAGGATGGGGAAAAGATCAAGACAGCCGATAGCGCTCGATCATGGTACGCAATTCAGTGCCCATATCGGCCAATTCCACTTTGCAGTTGGGATAATTGACAGATAAGGATTATATTATGTATAGTAACGATATACATAATGGAGGCAGCGATGAAGGCCACAATTGTCGATCTGAGGTACCGAATGAACGACGTTCTCAAAGCGTTGGAGCGCAACGAGGATGTCGACATTCTCTACCACGGTAAGATCAAGGGGGTTCTGAAGGCGCAGAGGAGTGTGTCACAAACAAAAGTCTGCGAGCATCCCTTCTTTAATATGCGCCCCGGAAAAGACTCCGTTGATGCGGAGATGAATCAACGGCGCGGCGGGCGCTACCGTGATCTTTGATACCGACGTTTTCATCTGGATACGGTGCTCTTTCGGTTTTACGTATCTATGCGGCCAGTTCATAGTGGGTCGGCCATCGCCGTTTGTATTGCTTCCAGAAGGCGTCCCAGCGATCGGATTTGAGGTAGGTTCTCAGCTGCAAGATGCGCTGTCCTCCGGGCCATGACCAGCGCATGCCGGAGCGGCCCAGCCTCGTTTTGACCAGGGTTTTACAGGCCGCTTCGACCGGTCCGGAGCCAATGGGCAAGCCTTGTCGACGAAAGGCCGCATAGCTCATCCGCTCTTTATTGCGCTGAAAGAAGGTCCGCTGGGTGTCCACGGCCTGGCGTCTGGTTTTGGACCACCGTCGCGTTCGCAGATAGTAATCGATCGAGCTAAGGACGTGTTGGGCGCCCTTGTCCTCCTGCAGGAGTTGGTGGCGGTAGGCCTCATACCACTGGGTCGCTTGGGGCGATCCGGCGCCCCACAGCGCTTCAGCGGCATCGGCCAGATGTTCACAGGTATGATAGAAATCGACTAACCTCCGGTAGGGGGCAAATAGCGGCGTTTCTTCCGCATAGGTCCACAAGCTGCGCTCCCCGTCGCACAGCAGGACCTTCTTCACCGAGGGGGGCAGACGGGCTTCGACGTGTCGGATCTCCGCTTCGAAACGGGCTTTCAACGTCACCGCTTTTTCTTCTGGCATTTCTGCCACATAGCGGGTAGCCAGACGCTCCGGCGGGGCCCCCTCTTCCAGCGGGGCCCCATAAAAGGAGAGGCTACCTACCATCGCCCGTTTGAAACACGTCGGCGTTTCCGCCGCCGTCGGGTGCCCCGGTCGTTCGACCGGGCGGCCTTGTTTAACCCCCGCTTCATCCAAGCGCACCTGCACCCCATCCAGGCTGGTGACCAACACGTGCGTCTCTTCCGGTAGGGCGTCCTCCGGTCGAATCGCGGCGTTGAGATCCTCTCCCTCACACTCCAGCCACACGCCCGTTTCTTCCAGGATATGCTGAATGGCTGTGGCTGAGGGCTGAAACAGCGCACTCTTTTCCAGCAACTGCACCGTCTCGGCTGGAGTCACCAACGCACAAGAAAACAACACCGACTCGCGCACCTCCACGGTGGCAAATTCGCCTTCCATGCCCCACTGCCGATCCAACGGCACAAAGGCCAGACCGCCCTGATCGGCCTGGTAGAGACGACGGGACAGCACCATCGGGCCGAACGGGGTGATATATCGCTTGGGGCTGGACTGCTTATACCGACACACCCGGCCCCCTACTTCCAGCGTGTCGGCTCGACTCTCATAACTTTCCAGAAACGTGCGCAAGGCCATCACCCCCGTCGCCGAAAGCGCCTGCTGCAACCCTTGGCTCATCGCTTCGGCCAGGGACGGCGTCAAGCGATCCAACTCCATTTTTTCACAATAGGTCGTCAATTTTTGTTTAAATTCATCGGTAGCCGTTTCAATCAGGCGTGTCAAATGCATCTTGGGCTCCTTTCTCGGTGGGTATAACTCCTTTTTCTTTCGCAAGTTATATCTTCGAGATTGTGAGCCCTTTTTGCAAACGCTATATACGTACAATCAAATTAGCACCGTCTGGATACAAAGAGGCAATACAAAGGCGGCGCGCCTTGTTGAGCGCCAAGAGGAGCGTCTGCTTTCTGTTCATACCTACATGGAGTTGCTACAGGGCGCAGAGAACAGACCGCAACATGAGCACACCAAAAACTTTTTGAAGCATTTTGGTTTTAGAACGCTGCCGCTGACTGAAAACATTGGACATCGGGCTTCAGTATATATAGAGCAATTTTCCTTATCGCACGGACTCAGGGCTGGCGATGCGATTATTGCCGCCACGGCCGCCGAAAATAACCTGGTCCTTTGTTCGAGCAATGCTAAACATTTCAAATCGATTACAGACCTGAAGTTCAAAATTTTCCGACCATAAAGGGGAAATAATCCCATGCAGCACATCGTCGCCGACATACCGAGTACCAGCGTACCCTCCTGGGCGGTTTGGGAACGACAATTGATCAAATCGATGAGTGAGTCCGTACACCCCTATCTAGAACACTTCACCCGCGAAGACGGCGAATTCATTTGGAAGGATGAATGGGGCGGCGGCAGCCCGGATGACTACTACGAGCCGTTCTTCAATTGGTCGACCCTGTACGCCATGGGCGGCGGCGAGCACCTTATTGAGCTTGGCCGACCGCCATTGGGATGCCGTGACCCGGCAGCTGACGCGCATGGGCACGATTCACAAAGAGTATGGCATCAATTCGGACAATATGCACCAGTCGGAGCAGGATGTCTGTTTCTACAATCTCTGCTTGGCCGACCCGCAAAATCCCAAGTTGCTCGATCGCGCCCGGCGCTTTGCGGGTTTTTACCTAAACGAAGACCCCGAAGCCATCAACTACGATCCCGAGCTCAAGCTGGTGCTGTCGGCGACCAATGGCAGCAAAGGTGCCATCTACCCGTCGACGGAGGGACGAGAAAATGCCAGCTACAATCCGCTGGGCGGCAGCATGGAGGTCTACAATTTACCGTTCTTTGATTTGCCCGGCATAGAAAAAGTAGAAGACCTGGCCGATCCGGCAAACGCCAAACGCATGGGGCAGGCCCTGCACGATCGCTGCCACAAAGGCGACACGCCCGCCAATTTGTCGATTACCTCGTTGATGACCAATGCCTTTCTGATGACCGGAGAGGAGAAATACCGCAATTGGGTTGTTGAGTACACCGATGGGTGGATGCAGCGCGCCCGCGACAACGGCGGCATCATGCCCGATCAGATCGGTCACTCTGGTAAAGTAGGCGAGTACGTCGACGGTAAATGGTACGGTGGCCACTTTGGCTGGACTTTCCCACACGGCTTTTTGACGCTGCAATTTGCCACCCTAGACGCCGGTATCAACGCCTATCTGCTGACGCGCGATGCGGACTACCTGGAGCTACCGCGGCGCCAACAGGAACGCATCATGGAACTCGGTGAGATGCGCGACCCCACCGAGCAGTACATGAGTGTGTCGGAGCGCTGGGACGCGCAATTTGCGGCGCTGGCCCCGGGCGAAAAGACGCTGCTCTTCCCGTATAGGTACGGAGACGCCGGCTGGTTCGACTGGCAGCCGATGTCGTCTGTCTACCCATCGACCTTATGGTATTATTCTATGGCGGACGAAGATTGGCAGAGCGTCGAGCGCGTGCGCGCCGGCGACGTGCACAATTGGAACGAGGTCCATGCCTTCCACAATAAGGAGGACTCAGCCCACGAGCAGCCCTGGTTGCGTTACCTGGCCGGCGACAATCCCACCTATCCCGAACGCATTCTCGAAGCTAGCCATCAGATCGTGGCGCGCCGCCTGGCCCTGGTGCGCGAAGACCAGGACGTGGGCACGCCTCACCACATTCACCAGTGGCAGTGGGGCAATCCGGTTTCTTCGGAGGCGCTTGTTCAGATGACTCTGGGTGGGCCGCAGCCAATTTATAACGGCGGGTTGCTGCACGCGCGGGTGCGCTACTTTGATTCTCAGCGCCAACGCCCTGGACTGCCCGAGGATGTCGGCGCCTTGGTCGAAACGCTGGAAGCGAATCGCACGGTGATCCGATTGGTAAATCTCAATCCCATTGAAGGCCGCGAGCTCATTGTGCAGGCGGGTGCTTTTGGCGAGCACCGTTTTGGCACGGCTTCGTACGAGGCGCGCACCAGCCAGTGGCCGGGCGAGCTGGGCGGTTACGCCGGCTCCTACGCCCCGCCGCCGCTAACTACGGAAACGCGTCGTCTCGATGTAAACGACAAGCGTCTTGCGGTGACTTTGCCGCCGGCGATGGAGATTCGGCTGGATTTGGGCACCGAGCGCTATGTTAACGAGCCGTCGTACGCGGGGCCTTTTTAAAGTGATGGGGGCGATGGATAGACTCCGCTATGGATGTTATCGCGATCTTTGATACGGACATCTTTATCTGGATAAAAAAAGATGGGGACACTGATAGTTATCTTGTCGATATTGTTTTCCGTAGCCGCCACTGCTAATGAAGAGGAGCGGGCTTTAATCGAGTGGATTTCACCGTTCGATGAGCGCATCGAATTGCAAGGCGACTGGGAAGGAAGCCGGTATCGCTACGCCAACGCAACCAGCCTGTCAACGGCGGATGAAGGCGCTTCGCTAACGGTGAAGTTTCAGGGATCAGGTGCAGTGATTCGGTTCGGGCAGCAGAAACTGCCTGTCTACGGTGGTGTGACGCATGGCAGAGTAGTCGTCTATGTCGATGGCGAGGAAACTGCGCGGCTGGTGCCGCGGGAAGAAGCGCTGGAAGTTGTTGTGTTCAGGAGGCCGCAATCCGGCGACCACACACTGCGTCTCGTACATCAGGCCGACAGAGACCTGGTAGGTGTTAGAGTCGAAGGGATCGGCATTGGGGGTTCGGCGACGGGAGAAGTCTCATTTTCGGTGCACGGCCAGGAGCATGCCCATCTCGTCGATACTCGTGTGACGGTTCGACGGGCCGGCCAGGTGGTTCGAGAGACGATCGATAGGAATTGGCTGTCGGGTCAGTGCCGACTTGCAGGGCTGCCGCAAGGTAGCAGCTATTCGGTTGGCGTCGAAGCGATAGGATGGCAGCCGTGGGAGAGCGAGCCGTTTGAAGTGGCGGCGGGCAGGGAAACGAAATTACCTCCGGTCTACCTCCGGCGCGACTCCGCAACGAACGACTCAGGTGTGCGAACACCGCGCATTGGCAGACCCGCTATTGTGAGGTCGGGCGAATCGTTCGAGACGCGGCTGCTCGGCTACGGAGGGACCGTCGAGCGCGTCGAGCTGAGACGCCAGGTGGGGCCGGCGACGATTTCCCGCGTTGTTTCGTCGCAGGATCTACCCGAACGGGCTTTCTACTACGACATTGAGTCGGCGATCGCCATCCCGAAGGATACGCCGCCCGGTCTCTACGACCTCATCGCGACGGTTTCGAATGAATGGGGGGTGTCCACCAGGAAATCCCCCCGCAGTGTCCACGTGGTGCGCGACTACCCCCAAGATCCGGTTTTCATGACGTTCGGACATTACGACACCTGGGGACAGTATCAGGCCGAATATCTGGAAGGCGTCGCTGCGACGGCCAATCTACTAGGTGTAGACGCAGTTCTGGTGAGCAATGCGGTGAATCCGGCCTACATTTCGGGGGCGCTGTCTGTGCTTAATGTCCCGTATCTGATCACATTTGGGAACCATCAGTACGCCGGGCACGAAAAGTGGTACGGCCACCCGATTGGCCTGGTCGATTTTGGGCCCAATATGGCGATTCTAAATTTCGGTCTGGCCTGGCACGAGGATCGGTCTCCGGTGCTGGCGGCGCTGGAATCGAGGAGAGACGTTGCGCTGAAGCTGATCAATGCGTTAGAACATAATGCTCCTGTCGACGAGATCCTGGACGCCTACGAAATCGCGTTCATCCACGACGCACACGGTCCGGGAACGAAGGTTATGCAAATTGGCAAGACCCCAACACAACGGGCGGGCAAGGCAAACTCCGAGAGCTTCCGGTTGATCCGTTTTCGAGAGAATCGCGTCGTTTCGTGCACCTACGCTGGAGACGATCAGGCACCGATTCCTTTTTCCAGAGAAGGTCCAGCGCTAATCCGAGTATCTTACGACGTGCCGAACGATGGGTCACACAATGCCATTGAGGCCACCATTGTGAACGAGCTCAAGGAAGATTTCCCCGACTGCCGGCTGACCTTCGTACTTGTTTCAGGAGATTATTCTGTGAGTGAAGGCCAGATCGAATCCATCATCCCGAGCGACGACGGCCGCTACGCG
>Ga0114996_10008516_pt1 | contig 11383 bp, 9 predicted proteins | sample ArcticOcean_MG_C_4_FD_87039 | JGI IMG/M metagenome (GOLD analysis project Ga0114996, IMG submission 87039) | Marine microbial communities from western Arctic Ocean - ArcticOcean_MG_CB4_134 | ecosystem: Environmental > Aquatic > Marine > Oceanic | place: Arctic Ocean: Canada Basin | collected... | reverse complement strand
TCAGCCCGTGTCGGAGCGCTGCTCCACGCAATGTCCGCCCCCTCGATCGAGCACAAAGAATGTAGTCCTCACCCATGACATCGATCATGCTTGACCTGGTGTAGCGTGTCATGACCGCTGTGCGACCCAGCACAAGAGCTGTTATCGGAAGTGTTATGGCCCGGAAGAACCCTGACAGATCTTCAGATGGGGAGACCCAACCGGTCGCCGGAAACCAACCCAATTTGACGGCAAATAGCAGAACCAGCAGAAGTCCAGCCCAAAAGGCAGGGATGGCTAATCCAATTTGGGCCCCGACGTCCACGAAAACACTCCTTCGCTGTCTCACATGAATTGCAGCATATGAACCGAGGATCAGAGCCAGGGGGACGGAAATGATCATTGTTCCGACAGCGAGAAATACAGTGGGCACGATTCGGATACGGATTTGGTCGAAGATGTCGTATCCGATGCCGTAGGACGTCCCAAGATCTCCTGTCGCCAGCCCCGACAACCAATTCCAGTACTGCAAGTAGGCCGGGTCATTCAGTCCAAGTTCTAACTGAAGGGCCTCAACCGCTCCAGGAACGGCTTCATCGCCGAGCAGCAGTTGTGCGATATCGCCTCCGAGTAGTCGAAGAAGCGCAAAGACGAGCACTGAACCGAACAGTGCAGAGACCAGAAGCGTAAGGCCCGATTTGAGTATCAGTCGTTGCATGGGAGGAAGCCTGCCTGTATTAGGAATGGTGCTGGTAGCCCATTGCGGGCGACCAGCACCATTCCTCCTGTTCGATTACGAACTAGTTAGCTGTCCCAACGGAGACCTCTCATGTCGAACTCAACATCGACCATGTAAGGCGAGATTCCGATGAGGTCGCTCCTTGCCACTCTCGTGCTTGACCGAGAGTAGAGGGGAATGACCCACGCATTGTCGGCGAACACTGCAGCGAGCTCAGCCTGAGCCGCAATGAACTCGTCGTAGTCAGTGATCTTGTCAACAGCTTCCAAGAGCGCTTGGTACTCCTCGTCGCAGGTAGCGGCGTCGTCACCGGCACCTCTGTTGTCACCGATTGGTTCGCGACCTCCCCCACAAGCGAAAGCATCGATAGTGACGCCTCCGGTGACATTGGAGATCTCATACTGGCCCTGTCCGAACACCTGATCAAACCAGGTTGGGATATCGATCAACTTGACGTCAACGGTGATACCAACCTTCTCGAGCTGGTCAGCCACGATCAAGCTGATCGTTGGGTGCGCAGCTGTGTCGATCACTACGAACTGGATCTCGAGATCCGAGGCTCCTGCCTCAGCCAGAAGCTCCATTGCGCGTGCCGGATCATACGGATACGGGCAGTAGTCGTTCTGGAACGGTGCCGCGTATGGCTCAATATACTGACACGTTGGAAACCCATAGCCACTTACAGCTGCTGTGAGAATTGGATCTCGATCGAGAGCATGTGAGATAGCTTGGCGCACTCTTAGATCCGCCAATTTGTCGGATCGGGCGCTCAGGAACATGTAGTTGATGCCCTTCGGATCCATTCCATGAACAGTGAAGTCGTCATCTAGCCCAGGTAGTCGAGCCTGCGTGTCGCCAGCAAAGGAGACAGCCATATCGATGTCACCAGCTAGGAGAGCATTCAATTCGGAGGTCTGCTCGGTGATGTACCTGTACTCGATCACTTCAAAGTAAGGCAGTTCACCCCAGTAGTCCTCGAAGCGCAGGAACGTAGCACCGACGTCGGTCTTGAAGTCGGTGAAGACGAATGGCCCCGAACCGATCAATTCTCCTCCAGCGATGTCGTTCGCTTCCAGCGACCCCTCGGGGACGATCATGCCTGCACGGTTGGCAAGCGATGGGAACAAGAGTTGGCTTGGTCCAGACAGTGTCAGCTGTACGGTTCTCTCGTCGAGCGCCTCAATGGAATCGACCACACTTAGCGGTCCACTGATAGGACCGATGGGTGATAGCTGGTTCGCCTTGAGTGAGTACACCACGTCAGCGGCTTCAAGCGTTGATCCATCATGGAACACACCTTCGCGGATCGCGAAGGTGTAGACGAGGCCGTCGTCGCTGATTTCCCACGATTCAGCCACAAGCGGACCGTTCGATCCGTCTCTTTGGAACTCCATGAGCGGTTCAATGACATTCATGAAGATCGGAACGCGAATCGCTCCGGAGTTCGATGTCAGGTAGTCCCATGTAGGAGGCTCCTGGAAGTGCGCAACCGTAAGAGTTGTCCCTCTTGGGTCAGGCGCAGGCTCTGTACTAGGTGCTGCCGTGGTAGGAGCATCAGTGCTAGGTGCTGCTGTGGTAGGAGCCTCAGTGTCAGAGGTGTCGTCTGTTGTAGCGCCGCTGCACGCTGCAAAAACAAGGGAGACCGCCATGACCACGGCAATAGATCGGGTTCTACGCCGGATCTTTACTAGCTCAACTCGTTTCCTTCTCTTAAACATATCTATACCTTCCTTGCGGTTGTCAACAGCTGTCCATCTTTTACTGAATCGAATCTGTGCTTGGCTCCGAGGCAGCGCTGTTGCGCGCAATCGGGTCAACACACTATCGCAGAATACAGTAAACTATTCTGCAGTATTGTCAAACAGCTTACAGACCTACATCCACTTTGAGTCCGCTGCAGAGCATACACGGCACTCTGGCCCCACCCTTGGAAACGGAAGGTATTTTCAGCGAGGCACAGAATCCGCCGTGTAGCGCTTACATTCGGTTATCCTGAATAGACTAGTTTTAGTCGAGGAACGCCCGCTTGTATCGGGTCAGATCGGAGGGCCTCTTGCTACCCAAGTCACAACCTAATACGACCGGACTCCTGCTCACATTGGATCGGGGCATTCGCGTCCTTGAAGCGATCGCCGATGGCGGGGGCCGTGCTTCGGCAAAAGAGCTAAGCCTGGGGCTCGCGATCAACCTCGGTACGATGTATCAGCTGCTTCGAACACTCGAGTCCAACGGGTACATCGTTCGTCTGCCAGGGGGAACCTTCAGGCTTGGCACACGGATTGGATTCCTTATCGACAGGTTTGATCTGGAGACCGCACCACCGAAGCAGCTGATCGACAAGCTACACGAACTTCGCGATGTCACAGAGGAGACGGTGTACATCTCGATGGCTCAGGGAACCGACATCACAGTCGTTGCATCGTTGGAAGGAACTCAGAGGCTTCGTGTTGGGAATAGCACCGTAGGATATACCGATCATCCGCACGCTCGCGCTTCAGGAAAGGCGTTCCTCTCGGCTTGCGAACCAGATGAAGTCGACAGGTACTTGCGCGGTCGTGAACTCACTGCCTTGACGTCGAACACGATCACAAACAGGGACACACTCACCGAGGAGCTAAAACAGGCCCGCCGACAGGGTGTCGCATATGATCGTGAAGAATTCGAGCAAGGGATAGTGTGTATTGGTGCCGCTATCATCGGGGCAGATGGCAAACCGGTTGGGTCTTACACTGTCGCACTCCCGAGCGGCCGCTTTCCTGTCAGTCAGGATTCGATAACCGCGGACCTGCTGGCTGCATCTGAAGCTTCTTCGGTCTCGCTTGGGTACGACGGCCCCTATCCGCTCCCTGAAGGCGACGCCTAGGTTGAGCAAGATAATACCTCGGGCCGGCCGGCTTGATGAGATGACCGCTCAGGGACTGCAAGCACTCCAGTCCGACGGCGGGCTCCCGCGGTTTCCCGTTCTTGACGACGGTCGCGCAAAGGCGGTCTTCGTGTCTCCCGATGACGGAAGCTCGTCGGACCTTGTGGTCAATGCGTTAGCGCTCCCGCCAGGTTTTCTCAATCCAGCTCATTCGCATGTGCCCGAAGAACTACTGATCGTCCTGCATGGCAGTGGGACAGTCACAATTGATGAGGGTGCCCCGATGGGCATCACCGAGGGGGATTTGGTTGTCCTCCCACCCATATTGAGCCACTCTCTGGAGGCGGGCGCCGAGGCCTCGCTTCTGCTCTTGACGGTGATGGCTAAGACCCAGAACGACTCCGACAAAATGAACGTCGGATAGTCTTCTCTCAGGAAGCACCTCTGTCGGAGCTTCCTGGTACTCCGTTATTGGGTGTCGGGCTCGCTGCCAACTTCGTATTCGGCGGTTCGTTCGAGAACCAGTCCAGCGGCGCCAGCTGCCAGCCCGCCAAGGCCGTCGTCTACGGCTTGGGAGAAGACCTCGAGTGTCGGAGCCAAATTTGGCACAGGGATGCCCAGTCGCGTCGCCACCTCTAGCGCAATCGCCACGTCTTTTCGGGCGAGGCTGGTTCTGAATCCTCCGTCGAACTTCCGAGGAAGGTACTGGCGTGCGACCAACCCATCGAATGCGGCATTGGCTGCTCCTGTGCTCTTGAGGACCTCAAGAGTGGCATCAAGTTCCAAACCAGCCTTGCCAGCTAGGAGCAGGACTTCGACATCGGCAAGGAACACCGTGAGTGCTAGAAGGTTGTTGATGACCTTGAGGGTTACTCCCGAACCAGTGTCCCCGCAACGAACCACTGCCCTGCCGATAGGGGAAAGGAAACCCTCGATCTCGGTCCATTCGTTCTGCGGACATCCGACCATGAACAAAAGGTTTCCTTCAGCGGCGTCCGCAGGTCCGCCACCCATTCCTGCATCACGAAAACGAACGCCAATTGCTGCGGCCTCTTCCGATAGCGTCGTCGTAACAATCGGATCGATGGTGCTGCAGTCGATTATGAGCGTTCCCGGCTTTGTGTTGTTGAGCAGCTCTCGTACGACCTGCTTCACATCGGGACTATCCGGTAGAGCCAGGACAATCGTGGACAGGTTGGCGATCTCTTGGAGCTGGGACACTTGCGGAAGGTCAGCCTTCGCAGCGCTTTCGGCGGCTTCGGGATATGTGTCAAACCCTGACACGTTGTTGCCTGCGCGTATGAGGCTTCTTGCCAAGCCGCGGCCCATGAGACCCATTCCGACGACCCCAACGCCACCATGTCGTTTGTTCGAGGTCATTTCAGCACCGAGAATCCGCCGTCGACGACGATCACCTGGCCGGTCACAAATGAAGCTCTCGAGGACAAGAGGAACTCAATCACCTCGGCAATCTCGCTGGGTTGAGCGAGTCGCCCTAGGGCGTGTGCCTTGATTCGTTCTTCCAGATCCACTTTCCCACTGGCGACTGCCCGTGAGATCATTGGAGTCTCGACATAGCCGGGTGCCACGGCGTTGACCCGGATGTCGTGCTCAGCCCATTCCACTGCGGCCGCTCTCGTCATTGAGCCGATTCCCGCCTTGGCTACTCCATACGGCAGTCGGCCGCTACGGCCGAAGAACATGGCGATGGAGCCGATGTTCACTATGGATCCGCCTCCCCCGTGCTCCACGATGGCGCGAGCAACGCTCTGAGCCATGAAAAAGGACCCGTCGAGGTGGACATCGAGGATCGAGCGCCATTGCTCGGGTTCGATGTCGATGGCTTTCTCAACCATATGGTTCCCGGCAGCATTCACGAGGCCCACGATAGGCGCAATTTCGGCGACTGATGCGATGGCTGAGCGCACCTGAGAGATATCTGAGACGTCACATGGGACCGCGATGACGTCTGGCCGGCCGCCCAAGGCATCAAGTGTTTCTCCTTGGAGGTCTATCACAGCCACCATCACCGGCTGCCAACGCTCGAGAAGCATTTCTACGACCGAAAGGCCGATGCCACTCGCCCCGCCGGAGACTACGACGCACTTCAAGTCATCATCAAGGACGTTAGTTCCCGTGGATGGCTCATTCCTGTTGTCCGAGAGCATTCAGTCCTCAGTGTCGTACGCGGCAGCTGTGCGGATATATTACTGACGCTTGAGAATAACGTGTAGTGTGCAATCTTGTTGACAATTGAGTATTGTGCCACCAAGCTGACGAGCCAAGGGATCTCCTCAATGTTTTCTAACTTCTGGGATTGCAACCGGTCAGGGCCTGCGTCGTCCTCTCGCCCTAGGCGGAACTCATTTCAAGAGGGAGCCGCATGCCATGACAACATCTGAAGTCCCGTCGGAACCGCAAGGTCCCCTTGCCGGCTACCGGGTGCTTGAACTCGGGTCGACCGTTGCGGGCCCGTTCTGCGGCCGGCTTCTGGCCGACTTCGGGGCTGAAGTCATCAAGGTTGAGCCACCCAAGGGTGATGCTGTCCGATCGATGGGGAAGCGGCTTGACGGACGGTCGTTGTACGCGGCGAGCATTCTTAGGAATAAGGCACTGGTGTCAATTGATCTCGACACGGAGGGCGGCCGAGAACTTGTGCAAGAGATGGTCGCGGATTGCGATGTCCTCGTCGAGAATTTCAAGCCAGGATCGATGGAACGGTGGGGGCTTGGCTACGAGGAGTTAGCACGAATCAATCCAGGGCTTGTCATGGTTCGAATCAGCGGATTCGGGCAGGACGGCCCTTACGCTAATCGGCCTGGATACGGAGTCATAGCCGAGGCGATGAGCGGGCTCAGACACCTCACCGGCGATCCTGACCGGCCGCCCTCTCGGATGGCGACTTCATTGACTGACTATATAACGGGTCTGTACGCGGCGTTCGGCGTGGCTCTCGCGCTGCTGGAGAGAAAGGTGTCTGGCCGAGGGCAGATGATTGACGCAGTTCTCTACGAGAGCGCTTTCAGCTTCATGGAGCCATGGATTCCCGCTTTCGAAAAACTGGGCCATATTGCGGAGCGCTCAGGGTCCGGACTCCCTGAGAGCACCCCTAACAACCTCTATCCGACGGGCGATGGGGACTATATCCATATTGCTGCACCGGGAGACAGCGTATTTGGACGACTCGTCGATGCCATCGGCCTCCCTGATCTGGCGGAGGATCCTCGATTTGCTACAGCCGTAGATCGATCGAGGAACGAGCAGGACATTGACGGTCTCATCGCCAATTGGACCTCTTCTCGGACGATTCCGACCATTGAGCGCATTTTGGTCGAGCACCAAGTACCGGTTGCTCCTATCTATACCATCGCTGATCTGTTTCAGGATGCCCATGTCCAAGACAGAGGAGCAATCGTCAATGCCCCCGATGTGGAGTTGGGGTCGATAGCGATGGCTGGGGTAGTGCCGCGGTTGTCAGCGACGCCAGGACGGATACTTTTCGCAGGTGGCGAAGTCGGGAGCAATACCCGAGAAGTGTTAGAAGACACCTTTGGAATCGACTCGGGAAGAGTCGACTCTCTGATTCAATCGGGTGCGATTTTCGAACGAGAGGAATCCAAGTGACTACCGACGAATCGCATGAAAGTTCTCTTGCCGAACTTGAGCGCCGAACGGCTGCTGCCCTTCGAATGGGCGGTGAGGCCAAGCTTGTGAAGCGTAACGCGGCGGGTATCCTCAACGCACGCGAGAGGATTGCCCTCCTCGTCGACGCCGGTTCATTCCACGAGTCGGGGCTTCTCGGTGAATCCTCAACCCGTGCTGAAGACCGCGGCCGGACACCGGCCGACGGCAAGATAGGTGGTTTCGGTCGCATTGCAGGGCGCGAGATCGGCTTAGTAGCGAACGATTTCACAGTCAAGGGAGCATCCTCCAGCGCAACGAATGCCAAGAAGACCAGCCATATCAAGAGAGTCGCTGGGGAACGGGGATTTCCGGTTGTCTTTCTGGGAGAGTCAACGGGCGCACGGATGCCCGACCACATGGGTTCGCGAGGGATGGGGACGTTGTTGGGACAGAACGCGACTCAATACCTGCGTACGCGACAAACGCCATGGGTATCAGCGACCCTTGGCCATTCATACGGATCTTCTTCTTGGTACTCAGTCCTATCAGACTTCAACGTTATGCGTAAGGATGCGGTGCTGGCCGTGTCTAGCCCACTGCTTGCCTCTTTGGCTATTGGCGAGGAGGTTGATCCGCAAGAGCTGGGGGGGTGGAAGCTGCACTCCGAAGTTACCGGGTTTGCAGACAGGATTGTTGATACTGATGAGGAGGCGATCCATGACCTTAAGAGATTCCTTTCATACCTTCCCTCCCACAGTGGCGAACCTCCACCCGAGTCCTCGGTAGCTCCGGAGTCCGGAGATCGGATGGCTGGAATACTGCAGCATCTCCCTTCTGCTCGAACACAGGTCTACGACATCCGGAAATTGGTTGAAACGATCGTTGATACCGACAGTTTCTTCGAACTGAAACCTCGTTTCGGCAAGGCTGCTGTAACGGGGTTGGCGAGACTCGACGGGAAAGTAGTTGGCATCGTGGCGAACAATCCAATTTCCAAGGGTGGTGCCTTGGACACCGATGGGTGTGAGAAGATGACTAGCTTTCTCGTCTTGTGCGACTCTTTCAACATCCCCATCGTCACGTTTGTCGATACTCCTGGGTTCATTATCGGGACCGAGGCTGAAAGGCGTAGGGCTCCGGGCAAGATAATGAACCTTATGAATGCAATAGCCCTTGTCACGGTGCCAAAAATAAGCGTGATCATTCGAAAGAGTTACGGGCAGGCTTATCTGAACATGGGGGGTGGCCGTAATTCAGATGAAGTCCTAGCCTGGCCGACAGCCGAGGTCAGTTTCATGACGCCCAGCTTCGCGACAAAGGTAGTCCACGGCTTGGATCCAGGTCAGCCAGGCTTCGAAGAGGCATTCGACACAATGAACCAGGACACGTCGGTCTGGGATATGGCGTCGGCGTACGCTGTCCAGTTGGTCATCCGACCCGAAGACACTCGGCAACACCTGATTCGGACCCTCGAAGTCCACGGACTACGGCGCACGGGTGGTGTCGGTCGCCACCTGTTGGCCTCATGGCCGACGAGCTTCTGACTGTGGCGGCATTCACGAAGGTCGTCGTCGCGAACCGGGGGGCGGTTGCAGCACGGATCATTCGCGCACTCCGGGTTCTCGGTGTTCCGTCGGTCGCGGTGTTTTCTGATGCTGACTCAGACGCACCCTATCTTGAAGAGGCAGACGAGGCCCATCACATCGGAGAATCGGCCCCGATCGCTAGCTACCTCAACCAAGAGGTGATTCTCGACGTGGTTCGACGCACATCCTCAGACGGGGTTCATCCGGGCTATGGGTTCCTTGCAGAGAACGCCGAGTTTGCCCGCGAAGTGACCAAGAACGGCGTTCAGTGGATTGGTCCGTCTCCTCGGTGGATAGACCTCATGGGTGACAAGGCAAGTGCCCGAGATTTCGCTCGTGCCCGAGGCCTCGATGTTGGGGCCGGCTCTGATGTATTGTCGGCTGACCCCGAACAGATCGTCGCGGCTGGACTCTCGGTCGGGTTTCCCGTCCTCGTGAAACCGGTCGGAGGAGGAGGTGGGATTGGCATGCTCTCGGCCGGCTCTCCGGACGAGCTCCTCTCTGCCGTGGAGAGAGCCTCGTCGATGGCGGCCAGAGGGTTCGCCAACGACCAGGTGTACCTCGAGCGGTTGCTCGTTCGGCCGCGCCATATCGAGTATCAGATGCTTGGCGATCAGCACGGAAACGTGTGCCATTTGTTCGAGCGGGATTGCTCAGTCCAACGAAGACGGCAGAAGATCATTGAGGAGGCCCCCGCCCCGGGGCTCGACCGGAGTCTCACAGATAGCTACGCGGCCAGGTTGGCAGGAATTCTTGAGAACGAGGGTTATGACAACATAGGAACGGTGGAGACGCTGGTGGTTGATGGTCAGAGTCAGTTTCTCGAGATGAATACTCGTCTGCAGGTTGAGCATGGCGTTACAGAAGAGGTCACTGGCATCGATCTGGTGCAGGCGCAGATCCGTTTGGCTTCGGGTGAACTGCTAAGCGAGGTGGTGAGCGAGACACCTCGGATACGTGGGCATGCGATCGAAGCTCGTGTGTACGCTGAAGACCCCGTTAGCTTCTACCCCTCGCCAGGCACATTGGAGGTGTTTGAACCGCCAGACGGTGTGCGTGTCGAGACTGGGCTTCGCCAGGGGCAAGAAGTCACGCCATTCTACGACCCTCTCTTGGCGAAGGTAATAGCACACGGGCAGACTCGAGAGCAAGCCGTCAACTCGCTTGTGGCTGGCCTCGAAGGGTTCAACATTAGAGGTGTGAAGCACAACCTACCGGCTCTTATCTCGATTCTTCGTTCTGAAGAGTTCGCTGGCGGCGAGCTACATACCGAGTTACAACGCGATGTCATGGCGGCATCAGCTTCTACGAAAAGGGGACCGAGTGAAGAATGAATTGAATGCGGAAGTGACCGGTACGGTTTGGAAAATCACGGCCGATATTGGCGATGTGTTGGACGCCGGGTCGATAGTGATGATTCTTGAGTCAATGAAGATGGAAATTCCGGTTGTCGTAGAGGATCCCGGAACGCTAATTGAGATCCTGGTCAAGGAAGGTGAAGCCGTAACAGAAGGCCAATCCGTGGCCTCAATAGAGGACAATCGCTGATGGTCGACTCAAAATCGGCTTCCGAGGAGTCTTCTGCAGGGATTGAAGAACTAGACGCACGGAAGCGTTTCGCCAAAGAGCTCGCGGGGGACGAAGCAGTCGAAAAGCATCACAGCAGAGGGCGACTCACGATTAGGGAACGCATCGATGGCCTCGTTGACCAAGATTCGTTTAGCGAGGTGGGTTCGCTCACCGGTCAAGGCACATATGAGAACGGACACCTTGTCGGCTTTACCCCGGCTCCCTATGTCATGGGACTGGCGTCCATCGACGGCCGACCCATCGCTGTGGGAGGAGAAGATTTCACTGTCCGCGGCGGTACAAGCTGGAGTGGCGATCGTAAGAAAGGTGGGCAGGGGGGGTTCGTTGAGGAGATGGCTGCTTCCTACAGGATTCCCCTAGTGAACCTGATCGACGGCGCTGGAGGCAGCGTGACATCAATTATCCGGCGCGGCCATACCGTCTTCCCAGGCGTACATGGTTTCGATACCTCCGTCGAGCTGATGGGGGTAGTGCCGGTCGTTTCCGCCGTCATGGGTACCGCCGCCGGGGGACCGGCGGGCAGAGCGATCCTCTCGCACTGGTCCGTCATGGTGAAAGACACCAGCCAAGTATTCGCTGCGGGCCCTCCGGTCGTAGCTCGTTCACTGGGACAAATAGTAGATAAGGAAGTTCTGGGTGGCTACCGAGTCGCAGTGGACACCGCTGGGACGATCGACAACGTGGCGGACTCGGAACTCGAAGCTCTAGAAATGATCCGGCGCTTTCTTTCTTACATGCCGACCAATGTGTGGGAGCTGCCACCCATAGTCGACACCGGTGATGACCCTGACCGAGCTGAAGACGGCCTGCTTGGGATCGTTCCGAGCTCAAGGCGGAAACCGTACGACATGAGAGCTTTGGTCGAAATGGTCATCGACACAGGCACTATGTTTGAGATCCAACCGAGTTTCGGCAAAGCGCTGATCACCGGTCTCGCTCGGGTGGATGGACGAGTGGTCGGTGTTGTCGCGAATAATCCCATGATCTACGGGGGAGCTGTCG
>Ga0114996_10008515_pt1 | contig 11384 bp, 7 predicted proteins | sample ArcticOcean_MG_C_4_FD_87039 | JGI IMG/M metagenome (GOLD analysis project Ga0114996, IMG submission 87039) | Marine microbial communities from western Arctic Ocean - ArcticOcean_MG_CB4_134 | ecosystem: Environmental > Aquatic > Marine > Oceanic | place: Arctic Ocean: Canada Basin | collected... | reverse complement strand
TGGTATAACCGGGCAACCGAAGTATAGGGAGGTAATGTAACATGGCAACAACAAATGAATTATATGACACATTAAACAATTTATGGGAAGAGTTTCAAGAAAACCATAGAACATTTTCAGAAAAAGGTAACAAAGCTGCAGGTGGTAGAGCACGTAAGGCAGTAGGTGAAGTAAAGAAACTTGTTACTGATTACAGAAAAGCATCTGTAACTGAATCAAAATAGTAGGAGTTAAAAATGGCCGATAAAAAACAAGAATTTAAATTTCCAACAGAGACAGTAGATTTACCAAGCGGTGGAAAGTTATATCCAAAAGAATCGCCACTTTCTTCTGGTAAAATAGAATTAAAGTATATGACTGCTAAAGAAGAAGATATTCTTACATCACAGAATTTGATAAAAAAAGGTGTAGTTGTAGAGAAACTTTTAGATTCTCTTATTGTTACGCCTGGTATTAAATGTGAAAATTTATATATTGGTGATAAGAATGCTGTTATGGTAGCTGCTAGGATACTTGCCTATGGAGGTGATTATACAGTTGAAATTATAAATCCAAATACTGGCGAAAAAATTCAACAAACTTTTGATTTAACTTCTTGTCAGTTTAAAGAACTTCCAGATGATGTAGATTATTCTAAAAATGAATTTGAATTGGAACTTCCAATTAGTAAGGTGTCTTTGACATTTAAACTTTTAACTGGCCACGATGAAATTAAAATTAATAATCAGTTAAGTAATTTAAAAAAAATAGGACAGAGTGCTGAAGTTACAACTAGATTAAAACATGTTATCACATCCGTAAATGGTGAAACTTCTAATTCAATTATTAATAATTTTGTAGATAATATGTTATCAAAAGAATCTCTTATATTAAGAAATGAAGTTACTAGAATTAATCCAGATATAGACCTTAAACAAGAAGTAGAAATGGAGGGAGAATCAACAGAAATGGCAATACCCATGACTGTTGAGTTCTTTTGGCCTAAGTCCGGAGAATAAACCTCAAATCCACGAAAACATATTTCAGTTAGTATATTATGGTCAGGGTTTTACCCATGATGATATATATAATATGCCTACTTATATGCGTAATTTCTATATGAAACAATTGATTAAAGTTAAAAAAGAAGAAAAGAAACAAATGGAAAAATCCACTAAATCCTCAAAAAAAATATCCAGACCAAATATTCCACGAAGATAAGACAATAACTTTTCCACAATTCTAATATTTATATATGAGTAGTTCTACCAATTCATGGAGAAAAAGAATGTCAAGTAAAAAATCATATATGGATAAATCAAATATTATTAATGAGAGTCTTTTGACTAAAGTCTTTGATTATCTTACAAAAGGTAAACTTAGTCAACTTAAAAAGGATTTTAAAGATGATAAGGATATCCAAAAAAAGATTAAAAAAATGGCTGAATTGGGAAAAGAAACAGAAAAAATTATGAAGAAACGAGGTTATGATTTTAATGCATCAAAAGGTGGGTGGATAAAAAAGGAAAGTAAATAATGGCACCCAAAAAAAAACCAGATCCAAAAACTGATATGAGGTTTAAAGCCGCTAAAGAAATAAGAGATACTTATATGACCACGGCCGTAGATTTCGGTAAGGTTTTAGCTAAAGAGATTAAGAAAGCAAATATAAAAGGTGCTAGTAGTTGGAAAAAGGCTTTTTTAAGTGAAGCTCAAGCTACAAATAAATTGGTACAAGATGATTGGGAGAAAATTCAAAAAGCTGGTTTAGCAGATATGGCCACAGAATATCAAGAAACACTTCAAGGTGCCCAACAGGGTGTAATTGATTCTGTTGAATTAGCGTCAATTTCAAAAAAGTTTCAAGATGCTTTAGATAATGCTGGTATAGATGAAATTGGTGGTAGAGTAGAATCTTCATTGGGAAATCTTCAATTAGAAGAGATGAGGAAAAACTTTGAAGACAGTGTAAAGGGTGCGATTGATGGTGCGTTTGGTATGATACCATCAAATGCATTTACTAAGGCTATTGGCCTTGATTTCGCTGCAGACGCTATATCCAAAAAATTAGCTGAAAGTTTATTAGAAACCGATAAAGCAAAAGAGAATTTTAAAAAGTTCACAGATTGGATGGGCGCTAACATGGGTAAAGCGGTTATAGGTGGACTTATTATTGGTGGGTTAATATCTTTAATTAAGGGTATATCTGCAATTACTGACGAAATAGGTTCAAGCTTTGGTGCTATAGGAAATACAGTCGATGGTGTGTATGGTTCTATGGCTGGTGTTAGGGCTGAGGCTATAGGTTTTGGATATTCAGCTGATGAGGCATATGGTGCAGTTAAAGGTTTAACTGAAAGTCTTGGTATGGGTAATATAGAAGCAGCCGCTGCAGCAGAACATACTATGGATTTAGCTAAATCTATGGGTATGACACTTGATGAGGCTGGAGCTCTTACAGGTATACTTATGGTTAATCAAAATCTAAGTGCTAAAGAAGCCAAGGATTTTGCAAAGACGGCTGGGGCTTTGGCTCAAGCTTCTGATGTAGCTCCGGGAGATGTTTTAAGGGATATGGCTGACTCATCAGAAGACATGGCTAAATATACAAAAGGAACTGGTGAGAATATGGTTAGAGCCGCCATCCAAGCAAGAAAGATGGGAGTAAGTTTGGATGATTTAGCTTCTACTGCGGGAGGATTATTAGATTTTGAAAGTTCATTGACTGCTGAAATGGAAGCATCAGTTATGTTGGGTAGAGATTTAAATCTTCAGAGAGCTAGACAATTAGCTCTTGAAGGTGATTTGGCTGGTATGGGTGCTGAGATATTAGAGCAGGTAGGTGGTGTAGCTGAATGGAATGAAATGGATGTACTTCAGAGACAAGCATTGGCAGATTCAGTTGGTATGCAGGTAGATCAGATGTCAAAGTTAGTTAATTTGGCTGAAGATGGTGGAGATGCTATTGGAGATATGGCAGATCAGGACATTTCAGAAATTATTCCTGCAGAAACTATGAGTGCAATAACACAAATGCAGAATATGCTGAAAGGACTTGCGGCTGATGTTTTAGGAAAACTCGCCACAGCTATAAATAAAATTGATTTTAGTGAAATGGTCGAGTCTTTAAAAGCGATGTTACCTTCTCAAGATCAAATTAACAAGTTTGCTGAAGACTTACCTGGACATATAGATAAAGGAATAAAGATACTGAAAAATTTACCTCAAATTATTGAAAATATTGCTATAGCTTTTGTTGGTATAAAACTTGCAGTTTGGGCAGTTAATCTTGCGATGGCTGCTAATCCTGTAGGTGCAATTATTGTAGGTGTTATGGCTTTAGTTGCTGTTATAGTTTTAATTGTTAAAAATTGGGATTGGGTTTGGGAAAAAATTAAACAATCTTTTTCAATAGTAGTTGAAAGTATAATTAAACCATTTAAAGATGCGTGGAATACAATTACGGGATTATTTTCGGGTGATATTGGTATATTAGATGCTGTCAAAGGTATTGGTGGGGCTCTTTTAGATTATATAACGTGGCCTTGGAGAACAGCTCTTAATGTAATTGGAAATCTTTTTGGATTTGAGAACATAGGTGATAAACTTATGGATGGCATCAAAGGTATTGGTGGGGCTATTTTAGATGCTATAATATGGCCATTTAGAGCTGGTATAGATATGATTGGAAATCTTTTTGGAATTGAGAATATAGGTAATAAACTTTTGGATGGGATAAAATCAGCCGCGGCACAAATATTTGATTTTATAACTGCTCCATTTAATAAAGCTATGGATTGGATTTCAAGTTGGTGGGGTGGAGAGTCACCATCAAAGTTGGGAGAGTCTATAGTAGTTGGAGTGAAGTCTGTGGGTCCAGATTTACAATCATCATTAGAAAAACCATTTGACGATGCGGATACAGCTGTTACAACTACTACTGTTGGTGGAACTCCAACTAAAGATAATACATCACAAATGTTAACTGCATTAGTCGAACAAAATAGACTTTTAACAAAAATGTTGGTAGAAGGAATACCAGTTAGAAAGGCAGGAGTAGCATAATGGGTCTTGAAAATTTAAAAACAGCATTTTCAAATATAAGTCAGAATGTGCAAGAGACTAAAGATAAAACCACATTTGATGGTGATTATAGGAGATTTTTACCAATGGGTCAAGTGTTTGATTCTTTTAGAGAAACGGATAAATTTAATTTTTCATTTGGTTCTTTTTTACCTATAACTGAAAGACTTGATTTTTTTAGAGAAAAAAATGTATTTAATTTTTCATTTGGTTCTTTTTTACCAATGAGTGATATGTTTGGTAGAATTTTACCAATAAGACCCATTGGAGAAAATAAAGAAAAACCAACCAAAAGCGGAATTGATTTAACACAAAGATATAATAAACCAACCAAAGGCGGAATTGATTTAACAATAAAGTTTGAAAAACCAACCAAAAGTGGAATTGATTTAACAACAAAATTAGAAAAAACAACAAAAGATCATGGTGTGGTGGATTATATAGCTAATCAGAAAGCTCCCGGTTTTAGTATAAAACAAAGTAATCAATCATCAACAACTCTTTTTACAGGTATTTCTAGAGGCAATACTTGGATAAATGATATAAATTTGGGTGGTAGTATTTATGGTATAGAAGCAGAACCACAAAAAGTTGGTAATTTTGCAACAAAACAAGAACATAAATCTCCAACTAAATTGGAAACTACTAGTTTATTTAATGAATTGGGAGAAACGGATTTTATAAATAATACAAATTCATATTACAATCCTATTATGCCTAAAATTTTGGGATTTAGTTCTAATTTCAATAAAGGTGGTTATACGTTTGGTATAGATCAAAAAGGAAATTCAAAATTTTTAATATTTAATAATAAAGAATATTCTGGTATGGTATCAACTGCAACTCATACTGATTATCACATTGAAGGATCGATATTTGATAATACCATACAATTAACATCAATTTCTCCAAGTAAATGGGATTCTGATTCTTTAAAGACTACTTACTATGACAGTATTCATACACAAAATTCAATAACTGATAAATTTGGTGGTCCAGTTAATTTTATAGATATGGAAAATAAATATACAACTGGTTTTACTATTAGTGGGTTAGGTAATCTATTGACAACTCAATTTGTAGGTGTTGATAATAAAGGTGCTACTTGGGATCCAACAACATCTTATTATGATAAGTATGCAATAAATATACCAAATTTCTCTAAAACATTCGGTGATGAAGCTGAAGGTTTTTCCATGGAGACATCGGATGGTCAAACAGTTAAATTTACAACTAATGTAGATGTAATAAATACTATAGGAAAACCGGGCAATTCAGAATTTTTACAAACTAAAAATATAATTCATCCATATAATAAAACTCTTCCATCGAATGACCCATCGGGAACATCTTTATTAGATGTGTGGTCTAGAGCAGCTGATATTGGATCTGATAAAGATGGTAATATTTTAAAAAGAGACAATGCTAATATAAAATTAGAAGGTAGTGGTAAATATAGTTTTCCTGGATTTCATATGAAATGGGTAGAAGATGGTGAGAATACAAAGAGAGGCGGGATAATATTTCATGGTAAAACTGAACCAGACAGCGCTGGATCTGGCGATGTTAGATTAAATGATGTTTCATATTTAGGTTATGGTGATTTGGTATTATCTAAAACATGGGCTGGTACAGACATATCACCAAAATCTTCAACAGTTTTTAGTAGATTAGGACAGGATACTGTTAGAATTGGTAAATTTCTCAAATCAAGTAAAGGACTTAACTTTATAGCTAATCAGAATATATTGGGAATATTTCAACAATATAAACCATTATATGATCCTGCATCAACTCTTGCAAGTGCTATTTTACCAGCAGAAGGAATTTCGATTGGAGGAATTGTTATCCCGGCACCATTTATTCCTATTAAAAAAGATTTTGGACCGTTGGTTGGATTAGCTGAATTAGTTCCATCAGTTAAAACAGCAAATATGGAATATTCGGAATGGCTTGATGAAAGATTGAAGGATGCTGGAGAGGATGACACCTTTGCTAAAATAGAAATAGAGAGACGACCAATAGGTGTTGGTGAAGCTAAAAAACCTTCATTTAAAGGTGGAATAGGAAAAGAGTCAGAAATTAATTCTAAAAAGAATATGCAAAATTCTATGGCGGCGTCAACCACCCCATTGGGTGGTTTGGGTAAGGGTGACCCTATGACTTTAATGGAAATTAAAGATTATACTGATAGTGGACAAAATCCAAATCTGGAATTACCAATAGAAGGAATGCCATTTTATTTTGTAGATTTGAGAGATAATAAAAAACTTCATTTCAGGGCATATTTAGATGGACTTTCAGAAACTATATCACCAACTTGGAATTCAGAAATTTATATTGGAAGAAGTGAGCCCGTTCATAGATATGCAAGTTGTGAGAGAGAACTTAGTCTTTCTTTAAAAGTAGTTGCTCAAACAAGAGATGAATTTGATATGATTCAACAAAAGATGAATAGATTGACTTCTATGTGTTATCCTGAATATATGAGAGATGCGCAAATGGAAAATAAAATTAGGATGAAACCACCACTTCTCAAAATGAGAATAGGTGAGTATATTGGAAATGTTAGTAATGATGGAGTAACTGGATTTTTTAGTTCTTTGTCAATTTCTGTTCCTGATGATGCAACTTGGGAAATTAAAGAGGGGCTTCGGATACCAAAATCATTTGATATTACTATTATGTTTAAAGTTATTCATGGTGAAGTTCCTGCTCTTGTTAAACAAAGCCACATGGGTATAGATCCAGCAGAAAGAGATATACAGAAAGGTCATTATCAAGATTTTTATGGGTATACTGGGATAAAGGGTAACTAAATAATGAGTAGATATAAAAAAACAGGATTAAAAGTTAAAAAGAGTACTGGTAAAAGTTATAGAGGAACTACTTTATATAAAAAAATACCAGAAACAAATGAAGATATATGGGTTATAACTCAATATGGTGATAGGTTAGATTTATTAGCTTATCAGTTTTATGGAGATGCTACTTTATGGTGGGCTATCGCTAAAGCAAATAATATAAAAGGTAGTATGAAACCAGCGCCAGGAACATCGTTACGAATTCCACCAAAAGAAATTATAAGGTAATAAAATGTCAGTATCGTCAAGAGTATTCGGTTCTAATATAAATCCAAAAATACAAGCAAAACTGAGAGCGCGTCAGGGCTTAAATATTACATCAAGAAATGTACTGGAGTCATTAACTTCTGCTAATCCTGATTTGTATGAAAATGCTGGTATGAATTTTAATTTTAAAGATGTGGGTGGTGCAACTGAAATGTCTTCAAGAACTCCATTTGTTAGAATGTGGACTTGTGTTCAGGTTCTTAAATCAGACAGTGAAGGTTCATGGGAAGAAATACAAGTGGGGGAATATGGTAAGGCCGATAAAGAATATGATTATAGGGAGTGGGGAGAAGAAGGTGAAGAGGATACATTATTAATATTTCAACGAAGAAAGAGACCAACATCAGTTGAAAAAATATATCAATTAGGAAATCATATTGGCGATTCTATAAAATTTGGTGATTCCATTGTTGGTGATGAAGCGCAAGATCAAACAAATGAGGAAGCAGAGTTACAAGCTATGAAATCTTTAGTTCCTGATGAATTTGCAACAAATAAAAATCAATTTATTACACCGCCCGCAGGTATTACATCATTAACATCTACTACTCTTGGTTCTGGTGGAGTTGGTGGTGTTAGAAAAACATCCATTTCATTTACAGTTTATAATGCTCATGATTATGATCAAATATATAGTAAATATTTTTTAAGACCAGGAGCTCAGGTATTTGTAGATTTTGGTTGGGCTATAGAAAAATTAAAACTTTATAATCCTAACGATATAATTAATGATGAAAATTTTAATGAAACATTATTTGGAAACGGTGTAGATGCTGAAACGAAGGAAATGGATTTAGAAAAGATTGGAGAAATTTATAAAGCAGAGGGTGATTGGGATATCGTACATGGGACTGTTTCTACTTTTAGTGCTGAAGTTGGTGATACTGGAGAGTTTAAATGTTCTATAGATATAGTTTCTAGAAATGTTCAATTATTTGGTATTTCGTTAGAAGAAGGGGAAACAAAATTAAAAAGAAAATTAGTAAATAGATTAGATAAAGATATTCTTAAATATGCTTCTACTTGGTTATTTCCAGAAAATAGTAAATTTAATTATAAAGATGATAAAAAATTAACAGAAAATGAATGGAAAACTATATATGCCACAGCAGCATCACATGAATTGGGTGGATCTGGTAAATTTCCAGTAGCAGCTTTAATGTGTGGTGTGTATTGGAAAGGTGTTGGTATTGGGGAAGACGAGAGTATACCAAGTACAACAAATAATATTTATATTTCTTATGGTTTTTTTGAAGATCAAATATTAAATAAAGAATTTGCTAAAGTTATGAAAGCTGGTGATGATGATAAAGCTGGTGTTACAAATAAAACTTTTTTTGATTCTCGAAGATGCTGGGTTAAGATGCCAAAACTACTACTTGAAAAACAACAATTTTATAGAAAAAGTACAAGTAAATTAGATTTTTTATATCCAATTTGGGAAGGTGATGGTCTTGATGTAACATATAATTCGTTGATAGATAAAAGACCTGGAAATGGTCAGATGCTAAACTTTGGAAAACATTGTAAAGATAATACCAAAATACCTTTGAGGGAATTATTTATATCATTAAAATTAATTAAGCGTTCTATATCATCAGCTAAAACACTTAATGATGTATTTTTATCTATTATGCATGCTTTAAATAAGGGATCTCAGGATATATTTGAGTTGATTCTTGAATCTACTGGTTTGGATGGTGGTTCTTTGGGTATAGTAGATAAAGGACAGCCAAATATTAAGGCTATTAATAATGAAAGTGATTCCAAAAAGTTTTATGATAATATGTTTGTATTTCATCCTCATTCACCAAATACTATTATTAAAGCTATGTCTTTAAATTATAGTCCTGGAAGTGATAGGGTGGCGGCTAAAATGGGTATACAAGCTATGGGTCCCGGCGGGAAAGATCAGATTCCAAAAAATGCGGTGGCAGAAACAGATATGATGGAATCATTTTTAAATGGGATTGATATAATGCATTTACCTTCGTCGTGGAATAAAGATGGTAAAGATAAAGTTAAATCGGAAGAATCTGGAGAAAGTGATTCTGGTGGAATAACTGTTTCAGAATTTAAAGGGGTGCATGTACCTTTATCTTCTAAATCTACTGGGTTTGTAGAGGCTAAATATAAACAAATTGATGAAAATAAAGGAACTAAAGAAGAGGAAGATCCAAAAGTTGCTGCAGAAAATAAAAAAGAATTTACTGATAAATTAGAAGAAACGAATAATGTAAAAGTCTGTCGTAGTCCAGGTGATTATTGGGATTATACACTTACTCAAGAAAAAACAAAAATAAAACCAATGATGGTGCCTATGAAATTACAATTGACAGTTGATGGGTTTGCTGGATATATAAATGGGGATGTATTTACCATTGACTATTTACCTAAAAGATATAGAGGAAAAGTTTTCTTTCAAGTAATGAAATATACTCATAATGTTGGTCAGGGGTCTTGGGACACGGAATTAGAAACTGTTATGAGAATAAGACATGATGTTGCAAAGGAGTTAAGTAAGGGAACAGCCATGACAAAAAAAATAGTTCTTTCTAAATTTTATTTAGAATCGATGGGTTTGAATAGTATAAAACGTATTATACCAGCACTTTTATATATTACAAATAGTGATATACCATTGAATTTTCAATCTAAATACCCAGAATTGGATTATATTTTTAATGTAAAAACCACCCGTCCCTCATCTGACCATGCTTCAGTTATACCGAGCAGAGGTATAGATATGGGTCTTCAAACAATTCCTAAACCAGAGGAGGGTAAGGACGAGATAGATGAAGGTGAAGAAAAATTTGGTGGATATGTAACGAAATTTCTGACAGTTCAGGACACGTTAACTTCCCCTGCTGGACTTAAAATGGGAACTACAGCTGCAAGAGAAGATGTATCAGTTGAAGAAGTTACAACGGATGGGGAAGAGACACCAGCAGCAGACACAGAACAAAAATTATGGTTTAAATGGGCTGTAACTCCAGATAAAGATTATAAAATTTTCATTTTTGGACAATATTGGTATGTAGTACCACATGATGTTTCAAATGAAGATTTAGATAAATTGATGGATGGTTTATATTCTATATTTTTTCCAGATAAATATTCAAAGACTCATGGTCAAGGCCTTGCCTTAAAGTCTATAGCGGCTGTGGAAGACATGGCTCACGAAGCTTCACATAAAGCGACGGGTGTGGCTATGATGCAACGGGTGACTGCAAATAAAGATGTTCATGAATTATCAGAAACTGAACAATATGAGAGAAATGTTAAATTGGTGGGTAAGGATACAGCGGATAAAATAGCATCCGGTGAAGGACTTTCAGACGAATCGGTTGGTGAGGATGAAGACGATACATTTGGACAATCAACATCCAGTGAAAATATAGAGGAGCAAATTGAGGGTCATACTGAAGAAGCTTCTTCTAGTACAGAAGAATTTTCTGAGAATGAATGGGAAGAACATGGTATGACGCAGGAAGAATGGGAAGAGGGAGGAACTTCAGAAGTTTATCCTGGCGGAGACGGTTACGCCGATACAGAATAAAAAATTAGTTGTTTCATATACTAAAAAGGTTGTATATTAACATATGAGTTATATTGTGATTCCTATATTTTCTGACCCATTCTTACATCCATTACATAAAGATAATGGGTTATCCTTGCTCTATGTCAAGGGCTCTGATGGTGGTAGTCAGATGATATGTCAATTTCACCCCGATTGTGTGGGTGTGTTAGAAGATTTTACTTGGTTAGAAGATGAACTAATTTTTACTCCAGATGCTAAAATATTACAACATATTTATCCATTCAAAGATGTTATAGATATGAATTGGGAATGGTGGTCTCAAACAAATAAACCGTTTGATATGAGTAAGGTTAGGAACAATGCATATGATTTCTTTTATAACAAATATTACAATGCTAAACGATTGAATGAAATTATACCCATATTAAAACACAAAGAATGGTGTGTAGAATTAGAAAGAGAAATGGGAATAAGGATTGATATAGATGATTCAGTTGGATGGGGGGATTATGGTAAAGAAGTAACAGAAGCTTTCGGTTACATAGAAAGTAACGGAGTAAAAGTATCAGATGATGTATGTGATATATTTGATGAGAGAGTGAGAAAACACATATCAAATGGTAGGTTATATACAAAATACAATCTATGGA
>Ga0114996_10008513_pt1 | contig 11386 bp, 15 predicted proteins | sample ArcticOcean_MG_C_4_FD_87039 | JGI IMG/M metagenome (GOLD analysis project Ga0114996, IMG submission 87039) | Marine microbial communities from western Arctic Ocean - ArcticOcean_MG_CB4_134 | ecosystem: Environmental > Aquatic > Marine > Oceanic | place: Arctic Ocean: Canada Basin | collected... | reverse complement strand
TATGCCAGAACATATTGCACGAATGAGGCAACATGCGGGAGGGTTAATTTGCCTCGCTATAGATAATTTCATGGCACAGAAATTACAACTGAAATACATGCATGATATTCTATCGAAATCTCTTAGTCTTGATTCTGATTTTAAGAAAATGATCATGGAAACAGCACCATATGGTGATCATCCAACATTTTCTATCTACATTAATCACAGACAAACATATACTGGAATTACTGATAGAGATAGAGCACTTACAATCAAAGAGATGGCTAATCTTTATAACTCAAATGATCCAAAAACAGAATTTATTTCATCATTCAAGACTCCAGGTCACATTCCTGTCCTTTTGGCATCTGATGGGTTACTTTCTTCTAGGAGAGGTCATACAGAGATGTCAATTTACTTGACTAAACTAGCAAGACTTGTTCCAATTACCACAATTTGCGAAATGATGGATTCTCAGACATATTCTGCATTATCTGTAAAGAAGGCAGAAAAGTATGCACAAGAGAATGCTATACCTTTCGTTGATGGTAAAGAATTACTGGAATTTTCCAAGGTGAATTAATTCTGAATATTGCTATAGTTGTTGCGGAATTTAATAATAAAGTAACATCAAGAATGTGTGACGTTGCAATAGAAAAAGCAAAAGACTTGAAACTTAATGTGAGATATACTTGCAAAGTTCCAGGAATATTTGATATGCCATTAGTTATTGACAAATTGTTACATAAAAAAGAGATAGATGGAATAGTAGCTCTTGGAGCAGTGATTAAAGGTCAGACAAAACATGATGAAGTTATTGCAAGTTCTACAATTAGAAATATTGCAAAATTATCCATCAAAAATCAAAAACCAATATCACTTGGAATTTCTGGTCCTGGAATGACAGAAAGACAAGCATATGCACGAATAAGATCTGTATCAGAAAATGCCGTTAATGCAGTTATAAAAGTAAACAATGAACTAAAGAGGATAAATTAATTGCTTCAGCTTACAATAATGAAAATTACTGGTTATGGACCATACACATTAACCTTAGGCAGTGACAGAGAACACGTATTACAAATGCTACAGGCTTCGTTGTACGAAAAAGCACAAAAATTTTTTTCAGAAAAAGATGGACTTGTATTCCCAAGTAGAGCAGATGAATTTTTTGCAGTAACAAATGGAATTTCCTTGATTCAGCATATTGAAATTCAAAAAAAATTAGAATCATCATTTAAAATAAAATTAACAATGTCAATAGGATATGGAATTACTCCATTTGATGCTAATATATTGGCAGATAATGGGAAGAAATCAAAAAAATTTCTGAATGAGGAACACCAGATTTATGGCTCAATAAACGGTAAGGATGAACAGAATGTAACAATAATGCATCTTGATGTGGATAATTTAACTGAAATGCGCAAAATAATATCACCATATGAAACATCATCGTTGATATTTAAACTGTATTCTAAGATGTCAGAATTTTTCCTGGACAAGAAATCGCTGACATTTTTTATGGGCGGAGATAACTTTATGGTAATATCAAATTCTGAACATAAACTAAGCGTACAGAAATTTATTAATGTTATAAAAAAAGATATGAATTTACTTCTTAATTGTGGTATAGGTACCAGTACTACCGCTAGAGATGCAGTAAGACTAGCTACAAAATCATTAGATATAATTAGAGAAATTCGAGATTCAGGAAAAGAAAAACCTGAAGTATACGAATTACAATGATTTTAAAAAACATTAGCATTCTTTATGGTAATGACTTGAGACTAATAGAGTCAACAAATGTAAAAATTCTACAACAAAAATTTCAGAAAATTAATCCACAAATAACTTCTTCAAACGAAAAAACTTTGAATTGTAAAGGATTATTATTAATTCCAGGTTTAATCAATTCTCATACACACATAGGTGATTCTGTTGGAAAAGATGTCTCTATAAATTCTAGCGTTGATTCTAAAATTCATCCTGTATTCGGAGTAAAACAGAAAATTTTGTCTGAAACTCCAAAAAAAGAATTGATTAGATTTATGCGTAGATCGGCAATTTCTATGCTTAAAAAAGGCATTACTACCTTTGTAGATTTCAGAGAGGGTGGAATTAATGGAATTCAGTTATTAAAACAAGCATTAAAAGGAATTCCAATTAGATCAATAATTCTTGGAAGAATAGAATACTATCAGACAAAAAATGAGATAAAAAAAAACATAGCTATGCCAGAATTATATCAATCAGAATTGAAATCATTACTAAGAAATTGCGATGGAATTGGAATTAGTGGTGCAAATGAAAACAGTAATGCATGTATGAAGACATATTCAAAAACTAAAAAACTTAGAGCAATACATGCTGCTGAAACAGTTGAAAGTTATTTAGCATCAAAAAAAATTACTGGAAGGAGTGAACCAAAACGTGCTATGTTGACAAACCCAACATTTCTGGTTCACATGACATTTGCATCAAAAAATGATCTTAGAGAAGTATCAAAAAAAATACGTGGCATAGTAGTTTGTCCACGTGCAAATGGTGCTTTAGCTGAAGGGATTCCTGATATAGAATTAATGGAAAAAATTAATTGTAATTTAGCCATAGGCACTGATAATGTAATGATAAACTCACCTAATCTGTTTAGGGAGATGGATTATTTGTGGAAAGTCTCAATGGGATTAAACAAAAAAAGAATTGAGCCAAAAAAAATCCTTAAAATGACAACTGTAAATGCAGGTAATATTCTTAATAAAAAAATAGGTTCAATCAAAGAAGGATTTTTAGCTGATTGTGTATTTTTAGAAAAAGCATCTATTGATTTAGAACCATTAAGCAATCCGCATGCAGCAATTGTTCATAGAGCATCTGAAAATTCAATAAAGGCAGTAATGATTGGAGGAGAATTTGTTCATGGTAAGATCTAGACCATACATTATACTTAGTGCTGCTACAACAATCGATGGAAAATTAGGAATTAAAAATAAAAAAACTAAACTTTCTTCTAAAAGTGATAAGATCCGCGTTCATAAATTACGAGCAAAAGTTGATGCAATTATAATTGGTAAAAATACGGCTCACTTTGATGATCCACTCTTAACAGTTAGACATGTAAAAGGCAAAAACCCCATTAGAATAATCCTAGATTCATTAGGCACTATCAAATCAAACTCACGAATTATACAAACATGTAATGATGTATCAACCATAATCGTAGTTTCTGAATCTATCTCTGCAAGAAATTTACAACGTCTAAAAAAATTCCCCTTACAAATTATAGTCTGTGGAAATACAACAGTGGATATTATAAGACTGTTAAAGATATTATTGAAAAAGGGAATTAAAAAAATTGTTTTAGAGGGTGGAGGAACACTAAATTGGGCATTTATTAAAAAACAATTAATTGATGAGATAATAATTACAATGACACCATATATTTTGGGTGGAAAGGATTCGATTAGCTTAGTAGAAGGATTAGGTTTTAAAAATTTGGAATCTGCTCAAAGATTAAAATTAAAAAAAATTCACACAAATAATAACGAAGTAGTCTTGTTCTACAGGTTTTAAGCTCTTAGATCTTTTTTCATTAAATCAATTTTTTTTAAAAAAAGTTTTCGGGCTTTGTCATTCTTTTTTAAATTTAAAACCTTACCACATGATGGGCACTTGAAAAATAAGTCTAGTGCATCTTCAAATGTTACTCTAGAACAATCATTATTGTTGCAATGGTAAAAATCTGACGCATTTTCATAATCGAGTCGTTGTTGTAATCTGTCTAAAACTTTTTTTTTCTGAATTTCAATGAAATTTTCTACTTGGTCATCCCTTGAACGCCATTTATAGACAAACCAGCCTTTTCGATCGTCTTTTACTCTAATTCCAGTTATTAGCCCTTTTCCAAATAGATCATAAAGCACTTTTCTTACCATGTTAATCCTTAATCCTGTGGAACTAGCAATATCTTCATCAGTGGAATCTTGGGTTTTTAAAAGTGATCTAGCCACCTTGAGATATTCATCTCCACCAATCATGGCTGAAATTTTTGCAAATGGATCTTCATATTTATCAACCATAACGAACTCTATTTTGAACCATTATTAATCCATTATTTTTTCATTATAACGTTTTTACCATTCTTACTAGGAATTATTTCTCTTTCTGGCTCATAAAATTTTTTATCAAATTGCTCCCCTTTTTGAATGCGATCTAATAAAATAGCTAGTGCACTAATTTCAGAATGTGGCTGTGTGCTAACTGATACATTGTAATCTGACTTGTCAAAAACTTCTCTTGGAACTTTCTCTGCCCCAACAATAACTAAAATTTTATCCTCCTTTTGAATTTTGGGAGAAATCACGTTAATATTCTCACCATACATTGTTAGATGAACAATTTTGTAATCATTTTTTTTCATGTTTATGACATCCTTCCAATTTGAAAAAAACTCAACCTTGAACTTTCCTCCCCATGTTTCGTTAATTTTTTTTATTGTATTTTTTATACTTGGATCTACTTCATCCATGTAAATTTTTGATGCCCCAAATGCCCTTGCTACTAATGCAGCATGTGTAGTGACACGATCATCTCTTATAATTCTCTGTCCAATTCTAAGTACATTAATATCCATTTAGAAAACCTCATTTTTAGCATCTATGATTTTTGTATCAGAATACAAATTATGCTTGATCAATAGTTTCAATCTATCTAGATTTTTTCCATTTTTTGCAGAGATCGCCACCCAATTATCACTTTCTCCTAAATCAAGTAGTTTTACCTTATCAAAAACTTCTTCATAATTCATTTCTTCAGTTTTATTAAAAACGAATAACATGTTTTGCTTTTTTACCCCTAATTCAGTCAATGTCTTGAAACAAGTCGAAAACTTCTTCTTGAGTTCTCTTAATTTATCATTTGTGTCAATTACAACAATAACAATATCAGCATACAGCAGTTCTTCTAGTGTTGATTTAAATGCATCAATGAGATAAGCTGGTAACTTGCTAATGAAGCCTACAGTGTCAGAGATAAGCATCCATTCTCTATCAATCTTAAATTTTCTTGTTGTGGTTGTCAACGTAGTAAATAATTTTGGGTCTTCTTCATTTTTTTCTCCTGACAAAAAATTGAATAATGTCGTCTTTCCAGCAGATGTGTAACCAGCAAGTGAGATTATTTTAAAACCAACTCTTTTTCTGGATTGTCGATGAAGTTCTCGTTGTTTGCCTGCTTTTTGTAATTTTGATTTAACACTATTCATGCGATGTTTTATGTCATTATAGTATACATCAATCTCAAATTTTCCTATACCCATAAAACCTGGCTGTTCGCCTGCCTTTGACAATCTTACTCTTTCTTTAGCTCTTGACCTTTCATATCTTAGCTGAGCTAATTTTACTTGTAGTTGGGATTCTGCACTTGTTGCCCTACCTTCAAAAATTTCTAAAATTAGTGACTCTCTATCAAGAACTGGAATTTTTAATTCTGATGCCAGATTATAATTTTGCCTAGGTTTTAGAATTTCATCAAATACAATTACGTTTGACCGTGTTTGTTTTACAAGGTTTTTCAAATCATCAATTTTTCCTGTACTTAGTCCAAATCTTGCATTATTCAGGAAATCCTGTTTGAAAACATGAGTAATTTTGTATCCTGCTGAATCACATAATCCCTTAGCTTCTGATACTGATTCTTCATCAAAATATGTGATTAAAATACATGATTTCAACAATAAATCACGTTTATTTTACCTTGATTAGTTTTTCAACATTCATGTTAAGAACAACCTCACCTATGTCACTTGCATATTCTGAAACTCTTCGAATATTTTCAATCATTCTTCTCACTCTAAAAAGCGTTTCATCATCTTTTACATTCTTTAATAAATCAAGAATTTTCTTTTCATATTTTGATATATTATGAGATTGTGCAATAGCTTCTTCAGCTTCAGTATAGCTTTTTTTGAATAATGATAAACACGTATTATCTATTACTTGTAATGTAAAATCACTCATTTCTTGAATCTTATCAATGACTTTTTCTGATATTGGTTTTTCGAAATCTAGAACATCTAAAGATAAACTGACTGCATGATCTGCAAGTCTTTCAATATTTTTGACGATAATTCTATATCCCAAACAATCTCTTGAATTTGAAAACCCCATTTCTTCAAGCATGTGCTCATTTTCAATAGCTATTGTAAGCTGTCGTATGATATAAAATGAAAATCTATCCACATCATCATCACTGTTGATAACTTCTTGTGCAAGTTCTTTGTTATTTTCTCTTAATGCTAATAATGCATCATTTTGCATTGATTTTGATAAATCAAGCATTCGTTTGAATGCACCATCAATAGATAATTCTACTAAATTGATCAATACCTGTATTGTAATTTGATCAGTTGAATCAGCTGTTATTTCAGCTCCCATTAACATTTTTTTTACAGCATTACGAATTGCAATCCTTTGACTTGGATTAATTATCCCATTCTTTGGTTTAACGTTAATTGTTTTGTAGCGAAGAAAATAAAGTGCAACAAGTTTTCTTACAATTGTGTATTTATCATCTTTTGAATTTATCACTATTGTTGCAGAATCTTGAGTAGAACTTTTTGTAGAGTTAATAGGTTTAATCTCTAGAGTAGAAGGTCCATGTCTTGAAACAATTACTTGATCCCCCTGTGCTATTCCTTGATCTTTTACCCATTCTTTAGGTAATGAAACAGTGTATGAAGATTTTCCAGTAAACTGAATCTTTCTTATCTGATCTTTTCCCTCCATACTTCCCATTATACTATATAGAATTTATAAATGCTATGTATTTTTTTGGAAAAATATTTAGATGTCTGTATTTCTAAGTATTTTAGGAAAATGTTGAAATTTAGAATAATATGTAGGAGACAATTGTAAATTACATGGATCATATTCAAAAATTAAAACATACAATCGATGCATTGTTTGGAACTGGGGTATCAAAAAAACTTCCAAAAGATATTGAAATAAAAATCTCAAAGAAGACAGGAAGGGTTCGTAGTGTGTATCATAATGGAATTTTGTTATTTACCACGAGAACTGATGGAGGATTAGCTTTAACAGTGGCGTGTGCTGAATTATTTCTTAGTAAGAAATTTCGTGAGAACTGCCTAGAAATTGATCTAGAATCAAAGTCTTTTGTTGAGGAAGGTCGATCAGTTTTTTGCCAACATGTGATTTCATGTGGAAAAAATGTCAGAATAGGTTCTGACGTTCCTGTATTATACAAAAATAGAGTAATAGGTGTTGGTAAGGCTGTACTTTCAAGCAATATGATACTTGAACAAAAAAGAGGCGTAGCCATCAAGATTAGGGATAGTTTAAAAAGTCACACCAGTGGAGAATCTTTATCATGATGCGTGGAGGCAATCGCCAAATGCGAAGAATGATGGATAAGATGGGACTTGATATGGAGGAAGTCCCAAACGTCCAGGAGGTTATTATTAAAACTGACAAAAAGGAGATAATTTTAGCCAAACCATCAGTTACCAAAATGAATGCAAAAGATAATTCAATCTTTCAAGTAGTTGCAGAAAGCTATGAGGAAAAAGAACTAGAAGTACCAATATTTAGCGATGAAGATATTGCACTAGTTTCTCAACAAGCCAATGTTGATGAGGAAAAAGCCAAAGATGCATTAGCTGAAGCAGAAGGTGATCTTGCTAGAGCCATCTTGATATTAACAACAAATTGAATGTCTTTAACAATAAAGAAATTTCATTATAATTTTACATATCTAAAAAATGCTAGATTTACAATTGCCACAGAATTTGGAACACCATACTATAGATTCTTAAAAATTTTAATTAAAGAGGAAAAAGGGATATGTTTTCTGCTCAATTTATTACGCAAAGAAGTGGACACTCTCGTTCTGTTTTACCATTATCAATTACAGGATAACTATGACAAGATTTTTTCTAAGTCCAAAAAACATACATATTTATAGAAGATTCAGTCGTTTTTTTGAAATAAATCATATTTTAAATATAAATCAATAAAATTTTTACATAAAATTTCTGTTTTTTTGGAAAAAATATCAAGATCTATTTTAAATAGTTATAAATTCTATACATAATAGAATAAAAATGACATGTAAAGGAATTTGCACAAGATACAAGGCACAAAAACCAGTAGGAACTGGACGTTATGCCTCTGGTCAGAGACGTTGTCAAATTTGTGAGATTTTCATAAAATGGGAAGGATTATGGTGTCCATGTTGTGGTTACCGATTACGAACCAAACCAAGAAATCTGAAATACAAAGCAAAACTTCGAGCAAGAGTAGAAGCAGAAGCTCAATCACAAAAACTTCTAACACAGCCTATTGAGATAAAATCAATTGTTAGCGCTGAATCATTTAGTGGTGATTTTGTTGTTAACACGCTAGAGACTGCAGTTAATGAAGGTTGGACTAAAACAAAAACTGTCGAAGAACTCAGAAAGGCCAAAGCCGATGGTATGACAATCAAAAAAGCCAAAGAACTTGTGAAATCTGCATTTGAATTGAAGAAAGAACCGATAGCAATAAAGGCTTAATTAATCAAAACTTTTTGTTGCCAGATGGATATACTAACAAGTTAGTAGATGTAGGTAATCGTTCATTTCTAGTTCAGATACTAAACTACGAAAATGGGTGTTTTATTTCAGTCACAGAAAATGCCAAAAAAATAGGTGGCATGATAGTCTCAATTAACTCAGGTCCTGTACCTACATCAACCACCATAATTCCTCCTAAATCTGAGGGTCTTTTTTTGAAACTAGTTTCAGAGAAGGTTGCATATATCAGGCAAGGAATGTGTATGATTACTGGACACTTTGAAAAACCTTTAGACAAAGATACTACAAAACAGTTAATGAATACAGTAATGGAGGATCAAAACTATGATACCTGATCTTCGCAGTTACATTAGCCAATTAAAAAAGACTAGGGAAATTAAGACGATAAAGAGAAAGGTTTCAACAAAATACGAGATCGCTGCAATTACAGAGAAATTTGAAGATTCAAACGCACTTTTTTTTGAAAATGTTAAAGGCCGAAAATTTCCCGTCGTCTCAAATCTCATCGGAACTAGATCTAGATTTGCCCAAGCTCTGGGCACTAAGATACCTGGCATTCATCAGAAAATGGTCAAAGCAATTAGCGCTACAAAAAAACCAAAGATAACAACAAATGCAAAGTTTTTCGAAAACACATCAAATGATATTTCTATTCTTCCAATAGCAACTCACTTTTTGAAAGAGTCTGGACCATTCATCACATCGTCCATACTTCATACAAGAAATCAAGAAAAAAATTATCAAAATTCCTCGGTTCATAGATTGATGCCAGTTGGCAAGAAATTTTTCTCAATTCGAATGGTAGAAGGGAGAGATTTGCACAAGTCTTTCATGTATGCAAAACAGCATGGCGAAGATCTTCCTGTTGTCATCACAGTTGGGGTTCATCCAGCGATAACAATCGCATCTGCCTTCCAAGCTGAATTTGGCAAGAGCGAAACTACAATTGCAAACTCTCTTTTGAACAATAAACTTACTCTGACGAAATGTCCAATAACAAACATTGCTGTTCCTTCAACCGCGGAAATTGTAATGGAAGGAAAAATCCTGAAAGACAAGACACATTCAGAATGGATGGTAGAGATGCTGAGAACCTATGACATGCCTAGAAAGGCCCCAGTAATTGAGATAGACAAGCTATATTTCCGAAATAATGCCATCTTCCACGACATACTATCTGGCTATGGCGAGGCTAGATTGCTTATGGGCATGCCAATCGAGGCTAAGTTAAATGGGATTTTAAAGAAAAAATTCAAACAGACAAGACAGGTTGTTCTAACAGCCGGTGGTTCAAACTGGCTACATGCGGTTGTACAAATCTCAAAGACAAAGGCAACCAACGTCAAAAAAATCATCAATGAGACTTTTGGAGCTCACAGATCACTCAAGATGGTTACTGTAGTGGATGACGACATTGATCCAACTGATGCATCTTCTGTTGAATATGCAATGGCAACAAGATTCCAGGCGGACAAGGATTTGGTGATCATAAAAAATGTGAGAGGTTCTAGCTTGGATCCATCTAGTGACCAGAAGAAACTGCGAACTGCCAAGATGGGAATAGATGCCACAATTCCTAGCTCAAAGAGACCTGAAGGATTCAGGCTTGGCAAACTAGCTAAAATCAACAAAAACTTCTTGAAATGAAAGCACTAGTTTACGAAAAATACGCAGAGAATAATGACTTTGAATCTATTTTACAGATAAAGGACATTCCAGAACCTACTCCAAAACCAAACGAAGTTGTGTTTCGAGTAAAGGCTGCCTCACTAAACTATGATGACATCTGGGGAATGAGAGGAAAGCCACTCGCTGTTCCACTACCACACATCTCTGGAACTGATGCAGCTGGTGAAGTGATTGCAATTGGTGAAAATGTAAAACACATCAAGGTTGGTGATCGAGTAGTTTCTCACGGGAACATGTCATGTAGAGTATGTGCAGCATGTACCGATGGCAAAGAATACAACTGCAGGAAAAGAAAGATTTGGGGATTTGAGACGGGACCACTCTGGGGTGGATATTGTGAGGTTACACATCTTCCAGAAATCAATGTCCTAAAGATTCCAGAGAATGTAAGCTATGAAGAAGCTGCAGCTGCATCAATGACTCTCTTGACATCATGGCACATGTTGGTTGGAAGAGCCGAGATTAAACCTGGCCAAACTGTACTTGTAATGGGAGGCAGCTCTGGGGTTGGAATCTTTGGCATACAAATTGCAAAACTGTATGGATGTACAGTGATTGCCACAGCCAGCCCTGACAAGCTGGAAAAACTCAAGGAATTAGGCGCGGATTATGCCGTAGATCATCGAAAAGATGACTGGCACAAAGAGGTTCGAGCAATCACAAAACAGATTGTTGGAGGACCTGGAGTTGATGTAATCTTTGAGCACATTGGCGGTTCTCATTTCAACAAAGAACTTACACTTTTGAAATATGGTTCAACGATGGTAACAACAGGTGCAACAACCGGATATGATGTACCAGCAGACCTGCGTCATATATTTTTCAAGGGAATTAACATTCTTGGTTCAACACAGGGAACTCGCGCAGAGCTGGAAGAGGGATTTTACTGGATGGGTCAGGGAAAGATCAAGGCTGTTATAGATTCTGTCTATACATTTGAGAATGCTGTTGAAGCTCATAACAGGATGTTGAACGGAAAAGGTCTAGTTGGTAAGATAATTCTAAAGCCAGAATAAAGACGTATAGAGACGTATTATTTTGCAGTTTTTTGATCAGATTTATCACAAACACTGTAGCACATTGTACAATGAGAAAGATTCCAAGACCATTCAAAATGCCATG
>Ga0114996_10008512_pt1 | contig 11386 bp, 7 predicted proteins | sample ArcticOcean_MG_C_4_FD_87039 | JGI IMG/M metagenome (GOLD analysis project Ga0114996, IMG submission 87039) | Marine microbial communities from western Arctic Ocean - ArcticOcean_MG_CB4_134 | ecosystem: Environmental > Aquatic > Marine > Oceanic | place: Arctic Ocean: Canada Basin | collected... | reverse complement strand
TACTTGGAGCCGCTTACTGTGAGCACGAGCCCTATTCGAGGAAGTCCCGGAGTTTTTTACTACTAGTGGGGTGACGCAACTTGAGAAGGGCGTTGCCTTCAATTTGCCTTATACGTTCACGGGTCACGCCGAACTCTCGGCCAACCTGGTCCAGCGTCCGGCCACGGCCGTCTTCGAGGCCAAATCTGAGCTCAAGGACTCGGCGCTCCCGCTCCGTCAAAGTATCGAGTAAGTCAATGATTTGGTCGCGCAATATGTGGTGATACGCGGCTTCCGTCGGTGTCGGAGAGTCACCGTCCGCGATGAAATCTCCAAGGCGAGCCTGACCATCCTCGCCAATCGGCGTATCGAGGGAGGCAGGTGTCTGCGAGATTTTTATTACTTCCCGTACCTGATCAGCAGACATGTCCATCTCACGACCGATTTCGTCTGCGGTTGGCTCTCGTCCGTACTCCTGGACCAGGCGGCGACTAATCCGCAACAGCTTGTTGATCTTTTCGACCGCGTGTACCGGTACACGTATCGTCCGTGCTTGATCGGCGACCGACCGAGTAATCGCTTGTCGGATCCACCACGTCGCATAGGTCGAGAACTTATATCCCCTGCGGTAGTCGAACTTTTCTACACCCCGCATGAGGCCGATGTTTCCTTCCTGGATCATGTCTAGCAAGCTCAGGCCTCGACCGATGTGTTTTTTCGCCACACTGACCACCAGCCGAAGGTTGGCCTCTGCGAGGTGGCGCCGGGATTTCGTACTTTCCTCGCGCACACGGAGTAGGTGAGAGTGGAAGAGGAGTTCGTACATGCCAAGTTTGTCTTCGAACCCGCCACTCGAAATCTGGCTCTCGATCTCCTCCACCGGCGGATCATTGTCCATTAGGTCAATTATTTCGGGAGGTAGAAGGCGTGAAATGAGCGAAAGTTCAACCACGAGTTTCTGACATTCCTCAGGTTCAACCTCGAGAGTGTCGGACAGATAGTTGACGAGGACTTCATTAATCGGGCCATCGATCAGTATTCGCATATCCGGGTCGTGCATGACAGAGGAGAGCCGCACGTCGTTTGGGAGTCCCAGAAACCGCGCCACTGCAATTGCTGCCTCATGTAGGGTATGCAGCCGCTTGAGTAGTCCAAGCACGGTGACGCGCGCCGACGGAGACTCACCAGAGTCCCCACGGATCTCGGATTCGATCTCTATCAACCGAACCTCGAGTTCTAACGAGCGGGCCAGGACGCGTTCATCCTCAGCTGTAAGAAGGTCAACCCGACCGATCTCACGCAAATACATTCGCACCGGGTCATCCGTGATTTCGGACTCGCCGGCCTGGCTGACCCACGCTTCACTGGCGTTCGCCGCCTGGACCGCGGAACGGGAGGCTTCCCAGAGATCTAGTTCGGAAGCCGTCGAGGCGCTTTGGTTAGTAACGACAACTGAACTATCAACGTCGTCGCCGTCCACATCGTCCTGGTTTGAAGTCCCAATTATCTGAACTAAAGGTTCAGCGCGCGTTTCGTCTAGCTCTTCGTCGAACGATTGTGTATTCGAGGGCCTGCGGCCGCGTCGAGGCATTAATTACGCCTTGGGTATTAAGTGTCTCAAACGCTTAATGTTGTCGATGAGGCGTTGGAGACGATCGCCAAGATATTGTTGTCGGATCACGGGCGATTATAGTCGGTCCGTTTGGATGCCGGGCACTTGGAAGTTGGGCGCCAATCAAGGCCATCTAAAACATACGGGCTCGCCGTCGAATCAACCGAATTGGTTTGTTTACGTCGACGCTCTCGGATTATCCAAGTTGAGGGGCGTCGTGAAGGCCCCTCAACTTGGATAATCGTTCCACTGATCACACTCTATGACGGTGGTGTAATCTGGGACGGGTAGCATCAGATCATGCTGAGATTAACCGCCGAACTTCCATACTTCTGCGGGCGTTCCGCCTTCAGGTAGCCCGATCGGAAGTTTGACATCGATCAGGTAAGGCCTCTGATCGTTCATGACGATGTCCAGACCGTGTTTGATTGCATCCTGAAGTTTAGACTCGTCGTCGACCACGATACCGTCCATACCGAAGCCCCCGGCTATTGCTACGGGATCAATTCCTTCAAGGGCAACACTCGCATATTGACTGGTGTCACTCATCACTTCCCCTGCCCGACCAAAAGCTCCAGCCACGACGCCATATGAACCGTTGTTTGGGATGACGTAGAGCACAGGTATTCGGTGGTGTACAGCGGTCCAAAGACCGGAGTCTGCATAGAAGGTAGAGCCGTCTCCGACGAGGCCTACAACAGGGGTATCTGGTGCTGCCAACTTGGCACCGATCGCAGCACCGATGCCATATCCTTCCGATCCACCGGCGGAACGAATATAAATATTGTTTCCGCCGCCTTTTTTAGACTGAACGGAATCAAACGAGGTGGACGGAGACTCGAATGTCATGACGCCTCCCCCAACACGTTCTAGTTCTTCGTCGAGGGTATCGAGTAACACTAATGGACGGACTTTACCTATCTGTTTTGGCGCCCATCCAGTCACTTTACGTCTTTGTTCTCTCAGTGCTTTTGAGTGAGCCTCGGTAGCAGTTCGCCTAGCGTCATATTTGGAAGCAGGGGCCGTTGTGGCTGCAACTTCGAGAAGTCGATCGATAGTTCTTCCTTCATCAGCAAGAACTTCGAGTGTTACACCCGGAAGGTTCTGGAAGTTAGCTACCCCCGAACCGATTGAGATGATATTGCTTGCTGTGGCGAACGAGTCGAAGTCATCGGCTTTTCCATTTCCTCTGTGTCGTACCCCGATGCAAAAAATCTGATCTGGTTTAATCCTCTCGACTGCGGTATCGATCCTCCCGCAATGGAGTTGATGAGGGACAGGGACGCCTCGGGCATCGGCGAACGGTATGGTCGTTACCGCGGCGCCATAGTGCTCAGCCAGGGCAATGAGTTGTTTTTCGGCGTTGCTTTTCCAGACCCCATCTCCGATATAGAACATCGGTCGTTCGGAGGCATCCAGAGCTGATGAAATCGTTTCGACATCGTCGTCCGACGGATACCCGACTTTAAGCTCTCGGATTTCGCCATCGATAATGTTTGTTGTGACTAATTCGTCCTCAAGAAGGCGATCGTAAATCGCAAGATGTACGGGGCCGAACGGTGGAGTCTTTGCTACTCGTATCGCTCGCTTTAATGCCTGTGGCAACCCTTCAGGTTCTATAACTGCCCAACTCGCCTTTACGAACGGAGCGGCGATGGACGTCGGTCCGAATGTATGGCTCAGGTCCAATTCGACATGATCAGCAAAACTGCCGGTATCGCCGGCAAATGTGATGACCACCACGGGTAGGCTTGCTGACCATACGTTGATGAGTTGACCTAAGCACTGTGCTAGTCCAGCTCCCAGGTGAACGACCATTACCGCAGGATCGCCCTTGACCTGGGTGTACCCACCGGCGGCCGATGTGACGATCCCTTCATGCAGTGCAAGGACGCCTTGAATGTCCGGATTGGCATGCAGAGAGTCGAAGAAGCGTGCTTCGCGTGACCCGGAATTGTAGAACACGTAATCAATGCCAGATGCGACTAGTTGCTCGACCATAACCTGAGATGCGTTGGCAGTAATTGGGTGAGTTGACATCTGAACAGAAACTTCCTTTTTGAGTGTGCTTTATCGGTCAGTCGGAATGAGAAAGGAAAAGGGACTCGCATTCTTTAGCCAGTTCTTGAATTGCCTGGACCCTGCTGGCACTTGTGGTGGGGGCAGGTCATTGTCGGACTGACGTGAATTGGAGGGCTGTGTCGGACGATAGGTAGAACTTATCGCGATCACTTCCATCCGACTTGATGTTGGCCCTTCCGATCAATATTTCCACAGGGACAGATGAATTCCTCCGTAGTCGGGGCGGCGTACCGCCCCATTTATATATTCGTGACTACGAAATACTAGGATGCCGTCACGAACTTAGACGTAATGTCGGGTATCGTCGCTAGTTCGCGAGAAGACCATTCCGCGCCTACACCCCCGAAACGGGCGATCACGCCCGCAACGTTGGGCGCCGCCTCTGTTGCCGCTGTGGCATTCAGCAAGAATGATCTCGTCCGACGAACCATGACGTCTTCGAGTGTCAATGCCATCTCATGGCGGACCGCATACACCGCGTGAGAAAGCCGGTACGGGAGGCTCCCGGACAAAGGCTCCGTTAGTTCGGGATGCTGAGCTTCGAGGTCTCTGATACAGGCTTCCTCGGATCCATACAACGAGTCCGGATCAATTACCGACGCTGACGTCATTGGATTCTTAACCACCGCATCACTGGCTCCAATCAAATTCAGATGCACCGAGTTACTCGGAGAGTCAGAAAGCCCGCCGATCTGTGCCGCGCTGGACACTGTTTGCTCGGCCATCAAACGAGCCGTCGTCCACTTTCCACCCGCGACCGTCACAAGACCCGAATCTGAAACGATAATCCTGTGTGAGCGAGCGATTTTCGATGTAGAAGCTCCCGAATTACGGGAGACTAAGGGTCTTATGCCTGTAAACGAGGAGAGTATCTTCGCCTCGTCGACTGCAGGGAGGTATTTCTTCAACTCCCCTGTCAGGAACTCGACATCTTGCTGCGGCACCACTGGATCGGCGTAAGGGGACTGGACATCGACGTCGGTCGTTCCTACGAGCGTTCCACCCAGCCATGGCAAAGCAAAGACTACTCTGCCGTCACTCGTATCTGGGATAAGAAGCCCGTGGCGGCCACTAAGCAGCGATCCGGCCATAACTAGATGGGTTCCGCGGCTCCAACGCATAAGCCCGGTGGGCGCGGCATTTCCCAGTCCAATTGTAGTGTCGGTATGCACGCCGGTCGCATTAATCGTGACTTTCGCGTCGATATTAAACGAACGTCCATCAACATTGTCGTGTGCTTCGACGCCGGTGACGCGTCCGGATTCGACCCGGATCGCTTGAACGTTCACGTAGTTAAGTACAGCCGCGCCGTAGGCAGCGGCAGTTTTAGCGATGGCCAGGGCAAGCCTCGCGTCATCTGTTTGTCCGTCGGTGAACGCGATACCGCCTCGCAAGCCATCGGTCCGTATCCCCGGGACAGCATCGAAAAACGACTTTGCGTCCAGAGTGCGGGCCCGATTAAACCCTCCGCCGCGTGCTAAAGCGCTGTACCCCATCATTCCAAGAGAATGTTTGAGATGATTCCAACGTGAGTAAGCCGGGATGGCAATCGGAAGGGGACGCACAAGATGCGGTGCGTTTCGTCTGAATATTCCACGTTCTCGCAGTGACTCACGAACAAGACCCAGCCGGCCTTGGCGTAGGTACCGGACTCCGCCGTGGATCAACTTGGTACTCACACTCGACGTTCCAGAGGCAAAATCACCGCGTTCCAGCAGAACCGTCGAGTACCCCCTAGATGCAGATTCGAGCGCTGTATAAAGCCCCGTGGCACCTCCGCCTATGATTAGCACGTCGACTGATCGTCCTTCCGACTCAACATAGTCGACGATTGATTTTCGGTCGAACGGTAGCTGTTGGATCAGGAACGTCCTGTGGACTGGGTATAAGGGTTGATCACGTCCAGCCTAGCCCAACCGAAGAGGTAAGCGGACGGATCACAAGAGAGTGTCTACTCTCGATATGGGTCACGAGCATTATCTCGAAAATGCGCGTGTCAGTGACAAGTCAAAGAATCGTTAGATGGTGGGCCCTGTGGGATTCGAACCCACGACCTGCGGATTAAAAATCCGATGCTCTGCGGTCGTTATTTGGACCGAATCGGAGTATTTGCGAACCAGATGGCCCCCGACGCTGATTCTGGTTGGTGTAATTGAGATGCCGCTATCAGGCCGTTAGCGCGGGCGGACATCTCTCCATACGCGGATAGGGTCGTGATCGCGACACGGGTGGAGCAAGCGCCGCACCTACGGCGGCGTTCCTTCTGTCCTCTACTTCCCGCCACCTACTTCGAGGAAGAAGCGGCCTTCGAGGTGCTCTTGGAGTCGCTCGACGACGAAGACGACTTGCTCTTCGATTCCGACTTGCTCTTCGATTCTGACTTGGAACTCTTCGAGCCAGCGCCAGAGCCGGAACCAGAATCGGAGCCAGAGCTAGACTCGGACTTCTTCTCAGCCTTGGACTCGGACTTGGATTCAGACTTCGACCCGTTCTCGGAAAATTCAGAGTCCGAACCGCTGCCTGAGGCGCCGTTCGATGCCCGGTTGTCGGTCACGTAGAAACCGCTGCCCTTGAAGTGGACGGCGATGGGCGAAAGCAGCCGCCTGGCCTCCACACTGCAAACCGGGCATACGGTTATGGAATCATCGGAGTAACTCTTGGACACCTCGAAGGTGTCGTTCTCACAGGCGTCGTCAACGCACCGATAGTCGTACCTGGGCAATGGGGCCTCCGGGGGGTCGCTGATCCCATCAATCGAACGCGACATACACGCCGGGGGATCGCGAAAAACGAGCGCCCATCTGGCACTCGCATTCATGAACTGCTAGTCAAAATTTAGCATCGCGGTCAATTCGTGTCAAACATAACGTGGCACAGCCCAATCGTGAATTACGTTGCCAGCAGGTAATTCAAGCACGCGCTTCAGGCAGTTGTGGTGCGGTGTTCTGCGTCGCGTCCTGGAAACCGGACATCCATCGATTCGACACATCGGATAGCGGCAGGTCAACAAGATCGCCGATCACGATTCGGTCGCCGCCGGTCGTCCCCAGCCGCACCAGAGGCGCGCCTGCATCCGCTGCGATCCGTTCCAACTCGCCCGTTTGGTCTCCAGCCACCGTCACGATGATGCGTGACTGCGCCTCTCCGAAGAGCGCTGCGTCCCACCGACCACCCGGTGCGGCGTCAACCACAACCCCTCGCTCTCCAAGAATCGCCGCCTCTGCCAGCGAGACCGCAAGGCCACCCTCGGACACATCGTGAGCTGATCGTACAACCCCGGCGACGATGCCGTCGCGACACACCTGCTGCGTCTTCACCTCCAGATCGAGATCTAGCCGGGGCTGTCCCTCAACCTTGCCCAGGAACACATCCAGGTACTCGCTACCGGCGAGCGTTGACGCATCACCGTCAAGTGACATTGCGCCAAGTAGATAAACAACATCGTCGTCACCGGCAAACCCGGCCGACGCATGCTTCCGGACATCGTCCAGGAGGCCCATGGCGCCGATGACGGGCGTCGGGTAGATCGCACCGCCGGGCGCTTCGTTGTAGAGGCTCACGTTGCCGCTGATGACCGGGATGTCGAACGCCTCACACGCCTTCTTGATCCCGGCGACCGCCTGCACGAGCTGATACTGGCCGTCCACGGTTTCCGGGCTGCCAAAGTTCAGGCAGTCGGTAATCGCAACCGGAAGCCCGCCGGTGGCAGAAACGTTCCGGCACGCCTCTGCGACCGCGATCTGGCCGCCGATGTACGGGTCTAGGTAGCAGAGACGACCGTTGCCGTCCGTGGATAGCGCTATCCCGCGCTTGCTGCCCTTCAACCGCATCACGGCGGCGTCTCCTCCGGGAGCAACGACCGTGTTCGTCTGCACCTGGTGGTCGTACTGTCTGAACACCGGCAGCTTGGAGGCAATATTCGGCGTCGCCAGCATCTTCAAAAGCAGGTCTGACGGCGAGTCATCCGGGATTGGGACGGCGTCAAGATCGGCCGCCTGCAAGTTTGTTACCCAGGCCGGCTTTGGCGGATCGAACTCGTACTCGGGCGGGTCCGTGAGCACCTTGATACGCGTCTCCGACAGAACCTCGTCGCCGTCCAAGATCACGACCTCGTCGCCGTCCACAAATTCGCCGATCCGGGTGGCGTCCAGGTCCCACTTACGGAACACGGCTTCGACCTCGTGCTCGCGTCCGGGCTTCACCGCAAGCAGCATGCGCTCCTGGGATTCAGACAGCATCACCTCGTACGGCGTCATGCCTTCTTCGCGCCGGGGGACCGCCGCCACATCAAGTCGCAGCCCCATGTCGCTGCGTTCCGCCATCTCAATGGCTCCGCTCGTGATTCCGGCCGCGCCGCAGTCCTGCAGCCCGACCACGCAATCGAGCTGGATAACCTCCATGCAGGCCTCGATCAGGACCTTCTCGAGGAACGGGTTGCCGACCTGCACGGCGGACCGGAGTTCGTTCTGCTCTTCAAAAGTGCGGGACGCCAGGCCGGATGCGCCGTGGATTCCGTCGCGGCCTGTATCGGAGCCGACCAGGAGCAGCACATCTCCGGGCTCTTCGGCCCGGGCGGACATGATCAGTCCGTCCTCGATAATCCCGACGCACATGGCGTTCACAAGCGGATTGCCGTCGTAACAGGAGGCGAATACCACCTCGCCGCCGACATTCGGGATACCAAGGCAGTTTCCGTAAAAAGAGATTCCGCCTACAACGCCGTCCAGCAGATAACGGTTACGGGCGCTGTCCGGCTTGCCAAAACGCAGCGAATTCAGGAGCGCGATCGGGCGAGCGCCCATCGCAAAGATGTCCCGTACGATCCCGCCGACGCCGGTCGCAGCTCCTTCACGTGGCTCGATAGCCGAGGGGTGATTGTGGGACTCGATCTTCATCGCGATCGCGATCCCGTCGCCGATGTCCACGACACCGGCGTTCTCCGTGCCGAGAGAGGTGAGCAGACGGTCGCTGTCGCCGGGCAATGTCCGGAGAAGCGGTTTGGAGTGCTTGTAACCGCAGTGCTCGCTCCAGAGCGATCCAAACAGTCCCAGTTCGAGCGGGTTTGGGTCGCGCCCGAGGCGGTCAGCTATCGCCTCGTATTCGGCTCTGGAAAGGGCTACTTCGTCGAGTTCAGACTGGCTAATCGGCACGGGTAATTGAAGATCTCGCGTGAATCGGGCGATACCGCCCGGCGTTATGTAACGACATCGATTCCCTGGGCAATTTTGGCGATCCTGACCCCGGATGAATCACGATGCGTTTAGTCTAGCCGTCTCGGGGACCGTCGCACAGGCGTTAGCTCTCAAAACTCGTATCCGTACCAACTGACGCCCGGGTTCGTGTTGGGGAATAGAATTAGTTTGCCAGCCCCGGGGCGACATCGGCGACTCGCCGAGAGTCCACGGGGCCTGTTTATATCTGCGCTGGCCAACCTTCGTCCATGTTCAAGCGCGTTCTCGTCCCGATGAACGGTTCCGAGAGCACGGAGCGAATTCTGCCCCATCTCGTCCAGTTGACGAATTGGTGCGACTCCGAGCTGACCATGCTGCACGTCCTCCACCCAACCCGATCACGCTCCACGGGCCACCTGCAGATCGAGTATCCGAACATGCTTACGGACCGTGCGCAGGGTCTGGCGCGGGAGTATTTCGCTGAGCTGATAGAGCAGTTTGAGAGCGTGGGCGTCACGGCGCACTCCACGACGGCCTCCGGGGAGCTTGTAGATACCGTCGTGGCGCGCGCCTCGGCCGGTAGATTTGACCTGATGGCGCTCGCCGCCGGTGAACGTCACCCGGCGCTCCGCCACGTGACAGAAAGCCCCAGCGAGAAGATCCGTGTCCGGTCCCCGATCCCGATGCTGATCCTGAACGGACATCGTGCAAGGAAAATGCACGTGGCCGATGTCCCGCTTACAAGATTGCTGGTGGCTTTAAACGGCACGCGCGTATCGGAGTTTGCACTTCCCTACGTCCGGCGCGTTGCCCGCGTCGGCAACCTGCCGATCACGCTCATCCGCGTCGTCCCGGAGATAGCCGGGTTCAACCACGCCTCTGAGCTGAGCGGTGTCGCCCCAAAATTTGTTCGGGGCGCAGTGGAGTCGGCCGAGGAGTATCTCGAACACCATGCGGCCCTGCTGGCCGAAGAAGGTTTCGACGTCACCACCTGCGTTGAGGTGGGGCCTGCGGCGCGTACCCTGACCGATGTTCAGGAGTCGGCGCCGGAGCACCTGCTGGTCATGGCATCCGTCGTTCGCAGGGGATGGCTCCGCGCAATGCTCGGGTGCACGGCTGACGAAGTAATCCGCATGTCAGGCCGGCCCCTGCTGCTCATCCCGGCCGGAAGGCGACCCGGTCCCTCGGATTCCGGGTCCGATGACAACGGATCTGGCGGAACAAACGGCTCTACAAAATCCTGAGACAGTGAGCCAGTAGGTTGGCCCTCTTCGGCAACTCTGAGACGACCAGGTACTCGCCGTCTGCGTGCGGGTGATCGCCCACCGCCCCCATCCCGTCGATGGTCGGGATGCCGAGTGCTGCGGTCAAGTTAGCGTCGCTCCCGCCGCCCGTCGACGATTCACTGAGCTCAAGCCCGAGTTCCGCGCCGATCGACTGGACCCGCCTGAACAGTTCGGCCACCGGTCCTTCGCGCTCCATGGGCGGACGGTGCAGCGCCCCGGTCATCTCTAGAGAAATCTCCGGGTTTACCGGGTCCAGGCTGTACAGCGCCTTCGTGACGCGCTGACCTTCGTCCGCCGAAGTGATCCGGACATCGATGACGGCGTTCGCCTCGGCCGGAATGGTGTTGCGGGCCGAACCGCCAGTTATCAGGCCGACGTTAATGGTCGTGCCGAGGTCCCAGTTCTTGAGCTCCTGTATACGGAGAATCTGATGCGCCATCTCCTCGATAGCCGAGATTCCGTCTTCCGGGAATGCGCCGGCGTGCGATGCACGGCCTTTGATGTGCAGCCGGAACTCACCTAACCCCTTCCGGGCCGTCTTGAGGGAGTCGCCGATGCCCGGCTCCATGACGATGGTGTAAGCGGACTTCGCTGCCTCGGCCTCCACGAGCGGGCGGGAGCTTGGGCTGCCGACCTCTTCGTCCGAGTTGACCAGCACCGTGAGCGCGCGTTCCGGCCAATTACCTGAGTCTCGGAGCATGTCGAGCGCCGTGATCGTGGCGGAAATCCCGGCCTTCATGTCCAGCACGCCCGGCCCGTAGATGTTTCCGTCCTCTTCCCGGTAAGGCATATCGGTCAGCGTCCCGATCGGCCACACGGTATCGATGTGCCCGATCACAAGACCCGGTTTCCCGTCTCCCGGCCATCGTGCCACAAGGTGGTCCCCGAACTCGGCTTGCGCATCGATCTCTACGGTCGCCCCGAGTGCCTCAAATCGGCCGCGAACCAGCTCTAAAAGACGATCGTTTCCGGCCTTGTCTGAAGTAGCGGACTCGATCAGCGTCATCTCCCGGAGCATGTCAAACATGGCGGCAGATTGTTCAGAAGTAAGGCGCAACGGCTCAGGCACACGGTCCCCTTTGTGATTGCAAGAAACGAACAGACGCACAGGATAAGCGCACGGAGCAGGTGCAGGGCGGAGGGTGGCACAAACCCCTCCCCGCGACGGGAGAGGGGGCAAGCCGAAACCCACCCTTAGGCTCTCGAAGGGTCTGTCCCTCGGCGACGCGCGTCATTCCCACGATTCGACCCGCGCC
>Ga0114996_10008511_pt1 | contig 11388 bp, 22 predicted proteins | sample ArcticOcean_MG_C_4_FD_87039 | JGI IMG/M metagenome (GOLD analysis project Ga0114996, IMG submission 87039) | Marine microbial communities from western Arctic Ocean - ArcticOcean_MG_CB4_134 | ecosystem: Environmental > Aquatic > Marine > Oceanic | place: Arctic Ocean: Canada Basin | collected... | reverse complement strand
TGTCGAGTTATATATTTTACCACGTTTCCCTCAAAGTAATCAAGACCATTCTGGAATATGTATTCAACCGGCTGGATACTACAGTCTTTGTAGTGTTGTCCACCCACTTGCTTCTTCAGGGCATTCTGCCGCTCAATTTTGTCCGCCATCTCTTCTTTCATTCGTCGGAGGTGGTAGTCGTAGGTTCCTTCTCTATTTCCTTCTCTACTAAACTCTGCGGCCACGTCCCACTTCCAGTCGTCCTCCTCTACTTCAGTCCCACAGTGCAGACACTTGAGTGACCGGAACACGGCCCATTCAAAGTGATTAACATGTACATCTTTATTGCATTCGGGACAGCTAATAGTAGCAGAGTAAGAGAAGTCGCCCTCATAGTGAGCACCGCTTTCACAAGACACTGTTGATTTTTCGTCGGACTTCATCGGAATCTCCTGCTTTAATTACGTTCAAAGTAAAGGTTCTAACCATCACTGGTTCAATCCCTGCCATTGCACAAATGTCTTCAAAGTTTTCACAGGTCACACCAGTAGGCGTGAAGACCCAAGCATGAGCCTGATTTCTGTGTAATTTTATACTACTATGCTCTTGAATATTTTCAGGTTTGATTAGATCAAGGATAGCCTGAAAGATTACTGCCGTGTAGAGATTCTTAATAGGATCTCTTCTAGAGCGATCTAGAAGGAGTTCAAAGTCTAAATCATTCAAGTTCAATTGGCTCCTGAACAGGTCTGTAAAACTTCCCACCTATATAATTATTATAGTAAGCAGGCTCGTCTGTTCCCTCTAATTTTGCAGTTAATGCGTGGTTAATTATCTGGTAGTAACACTCGTAATATCGTAAGCTCCGTTTATTTTTATACTCTCCTATAATCTGAAACTGGAAATGCTTCTTTCCCAGATTTTTAATCTCCTCATTAAGAGTCTTGCTTGATCCGGTATAAGTTCTCCAGTCGGACTCAATCTCCTTCTTGTTTTTCTTAACAAAATATTGCTTACATCCTATGTAAGACTTCTTGGTTTCCTTTCGGGTTATCAGGTAGACAAACCCAAAATTATTTTCAGTATCAAGTTTCTGATGATATTCCCAATGCATTACCAGTCTATCACCTCTTCAACGTCGGGTTCTTTCCCAACCTGTGCGAGGAATCTCTTACCTTTTGCATACTGGAATACACGAAGACCTTGACCTTGATTAACATCCTGCCAGCATTCTCTTTTATGGTCACAATAGACACAACCAACAGCAAGCTTATGGTTACCAGACTTACCATCAGGCACAGTATCATAGCACCTATCAGGTATCTTGCTGCTTGTAACCATTCCTTTAAGGAATGCCACCCTTTGTTTAGCATTGATCATATCCATATGATGTACAGGAGTTAGACATATTTCTCCTGTTGATTTATTTATAACAAGAAAAGCGGCACGGTCAACTCCGTTAGCGTGAGCATAGGCTGATATCTGTGCAATGTAACCGAAGGGATCATCCTCCGTAAGCTTGTTGTATCTGAACTTGTCGAAGCTGGGACCACTGGCAGACTTACAATCAACCAGAACACCATCAATCATAGCGTCCTGATGACCAATGACCCCCTCCACCTCGACCTCTTTTTGCTGATCAGTAACCATGTGACCTGAGATGGAGGTACAAAGAAGAAGTAGCTCTTCTAAGATATACCCGTATAAAAACTTTATACGAGTAGAGGGTTGAAGCTGAACATCGTTCAATGGTTTGTTAAGAGAATACCAAAGTTGTCTGTCTGGTTTGCCAATGGAAGATAGACGTAGATTAGTACGATCTCTGGGCTTTTCATATAAGAATTCTTTGATGTGGACCTTGAGCATATCACCAAAGTTATCTATATATTTGTCTACTTCCTCTTCAGCCATTCCAATAGGTTCAAGAGTGAAGAGTCCATAAATATCTTCTACTAATGTTTCTACTTTTTTCATATGAATAAAGGGGGTGCCACAATTTGTGACACCCTCTCTCCTTTCGGGTTATTAAAAGGGCGCATCCTGCTTTTGGATATAACCTCCTTCTACTGGTTCAAAGTCACGGTCATCTTGGATGTACTCAATAAAGTCCACCACCTGTACTGCTGATAGGTCAGCAGATATTCCGGTCTTCCCGGCATAGCTCCAATCAAATGGAATTGCCTTAACATTTACTGTGCTACCATTGGCAATTAGTTTACCATTCCAAGGATTGTTTTGAGAATCCTTTACAAAAGGAGCAGTTCGCTGACTTCCATCCTTACGTAAAACCTTACGCTTGACAGTGACAAAATCACCACGCTCGTCATCCTTATTATTAACGGCAAGACCTGCGGCCTCAATGACAGATCGATTGCCATCATCTACCTCAATCTGAATTGACCAGACCGGCTCGAACTTTGTATTAGGTTCGGTGATTGAAGCATAGTGGCACTTACCAGAAATATAAATCGGATCGTTCATTTAATTCTCCTTTAAAACGCTGCACCATTGCAGCCATGAATGGGGAGCATTCCCCGTGTTGTCTACTACTACCTAAGCAACGAGTGAACTCTAACACATCCGTATTCAAGAGTCAAGCACTTTAATGTGTCTCGGCCCAATTATTTCCAACCTTGTGGCTGGAGTCAAGATCGCACTTGAAGTTTAATATCCTTTGTGTCTGATGTATAGCCTCCCTTGTTATCTTTCCGAAGGATTCAATGTCAGGTTTGGCTACCTCGAACTGATACTCATCATGTACTGAGGCTACCAGTTTGGCATCAAGCCCTGATCTTTGTATCCTCTTATCCATTTCTACAAGCCATTGTTTACAAACCACAGCCCCGGCCCCTTGGATTAGGGTATTTAACGCAGAATGCTCGGACCTGATGTGTAGCCTTCGACCATCTAGACCTACGATAATACCACTCTGGGCCGCTTCCTGTATGTTAGTTCGGAGTGTCTTCAAGGATGGAATATTCTCTAGAAACTTTTCTATTAGTTCACGCCCGGTTCGAGAAGACCCTCCTACTATCTTACCTATCTTGGCAGCTCCGGCTCCATAAAGAAGGGCATAGATAAAGGTCTTTGCTTGATCTCTTGTTTTAAGACCAGCCGCCTTTTGATTAGCTGTGTGTATGTCTCCTGTAAGAACCTCCTCTGTAAAGTCCTTACTGTCCAGATAATGTGCCAAACACCGTAGCTCCAACCCACTAGCATCAGTACCCACAAGCTTGTGTGTCTCTGGATTTGAAACCGTCCAGAGGGATCTGCACTCCTTTCCGTAGGGACTGTATACTGCCGGAACCTGTGCCATGTTGGGCTTAAGGTGGGCCATTCTTCCGGTGATAGTCCGAAGGGTAAGAACCCTACCGTGAACTCGACCATCCTCTTGACACTCTTGTATCCAAGATTTGAGAAGTCCGGTACGCTTTTGTAATAAGAAGTATCTATTAAACATCTGAGCTTCAGGCATGTCCTTGATCTTGGACAAGACTTCCTCATTAATAATAATGTTATCCTTATCTGTGAACTTCTTGGGTTTCCATCCTCTCTCCATCAGACGTTCGGCAATTTGTTTTCTACTGGAGATGTTGAAGGGGATGTATTTAACCTTGGTTTTTAGCTGTACCTCAGTGGGTTCAAACATATCATTAGCCTGAGCTTCAAGCTGATGTTGTTCATCCTCCAGTTGAGCTAGAAGGATTTGTCCTTCCATAAGATTAAAGGCAAAGCCATTGTCCTGTTGTCTATCTATTATAGATCTTATCTGACGTTCTAATTCGTAAGCCTGTGGCTCGAAGCTCTTTCCCTCCTTTTCCAGATTTACCCCCAGCTTTCGGGTTAGCTCAGTATCTCGTATGCAATACTGCAACATCTCTGGACTGTATTCCTCAAACTCATTAAAGTCTCCTTTGGTATAATTTAATCTCTCCCCCCACGATTGGAGGGAATGTCCGCCGTCTCGAACAGGATTATATAACTGAGATTCAATTAACGTATCTCGTATCTGATCGGGGCGGATCTTGGCATTAGCCAGACGATTAAGGATAGGACCGTCGAAGCTAATACCATTGTGCATTATGAATTGATCTATCTTGCCAGACCACCCACCGAATTGAGCACACTCATCACCAACCCATTGTCTTGTTTCTCCTGTCTGATAGTGCTTGGCAACTATGCAATGTATTTTTGTTGCGTCGAGTCCATCTGTTTCTATATCAACAACAGCTTTCATCATAGGTCATATCCATTAGGTAAGCATCACTGGTGGGTATGTGGAAGAACTTCTCTCCCTTCCGAATGTTCCGGTTGGAAACTTCTTTCACATCACATTCAAGAAGGGTCGAGCCATCTATATGCCAAGCCTTCTGGCAGTCGTTTCGGAACACAACAAATGTTAGTATGTCTCCAGGACACTCCTCTTGCCACTTATCTAGAAGCCTTCTCTTTCTTTCAGGTATTCGTATCTCCTCCCAAGAGTCGGGCCAGTCTTCCTTCCAGGAATATTTTATCTCTACCTCGTAGAGTAGTCGGGGAAGATTGCCGTCTACCGTGCAGACAATATCAAAGTAGAATGTTTCGTTGGTATTTATTGTGGTTATGTTGGAGTGATCGTGATCCTTAAGCCAACTTACCATTTGCTTCTTAGCTTTGGTGTCGGCTATGTCGTATAGAGTTTTATCAAATGGCTTTCTCATTCCTCGTTCTCCGTTAAGAAGGGGTTATCTATCTGTGTCATTCTACCAGTTTCTTTGTTGTAATGCAAGTGGCAAGAAACACCAGTGTCCCCGGTGTATCTGTTCTTGAGAATGCGAACAGTGGTTGTGTTAGATTCTATTTCATCCTCTGCTTGTTGGTTGCGCTCCAGAGCTATGACACTATCAGATAGATGTGCTATGCTAGCAGATCCACGTAGGTGTGAGAGAGATACCTCCCGGCCATCCTCGTGACCTCGATCACCGGACGGTCTACGGAGGTGACTAACAAGCATAAGAGCTATGCCTGTTTCCTCTACCAGGGACCGTAGCTTGGTCATCAAGACATCGATAGACTTGCGTTCATCCCCAAAGTCTTCTTGACCGGACACCAGTATCGATAGGTGATCGAGAAAGACCCACTTACAATCCAGAGCCTTTGCCATGTACCGTACACGGTCGAGAATCTCATCGTTACTAACGCTACCAAAGTGATCAAACGCAAAGAACCTTCGACTTCCAATAGTCTTCTTTTCCCATTCCCGTAATTGCTCCGGGGTATACTGATCTCGGATTTCCTTAATATATAATCTTGCATCAGCCTCAACAGACATAATATTAAAGGCCGTGTTGCGTGTACTTTCTTCCAGAGCGAGCAAGCCAATGTTATCTTTAGTGCTCCCCAGGATGTGATGCATTAGCTCACGCATCACACTGCTCTTACCCATGCCAGCGCCAGAGGTAAAGGTTACCAGTTCCCCTGTACGCATGCCATAGGTTTTCTCATTTAACTTAGACCAGGGATACATACAAGTCTCGTGATATGTTTCATCGTAGAGACTATCACCAAGGTCTGCTAAGTTGACAATCCCGGCAGGCGTATATGTCTTAGCGTCCCACCAAGCTCGGATAAACTTTTCAGCTTGTCCGGTCTTCAGATACTCAGAAGGATCTTTCATCTCAAGATTAACAATCTTGCATTTGTTAGGCTCGAATAATCGGGCCACCTCAGCGGCGGCATCCTTACCTTGAGTATCATTATCAAAGCACAGCACCACAGTCCCAAACTTATTAAGGTAATCGAGCCATTGTTTGCAGTTCTTCAGAGCTGAGGCAGCTCCATTTTTAATAGAGACAGCAGGATACTTCGAGCCGGTGAGTTGGTAGACACTCATGGCATCAAGCTCTCCTTCACATACAGTAATATACTTTCCTGATTGGTTAAAGGCATGTTGTCCGAATAGACCACACTCATTCAATGGTCCTTCAGACCAGAAGTCTTTTATTCTTGTGTTACGATACTTACTTGCTGTGTGGTTACCATCCTTGTCGTAGTAATTATACTTATGCTGGACAACAACAAGACCATCGAGGGCTACTGTAACACCATACTTCTTACAGGTATCGGAGGAAAGTTTCCTATCGGGGATGTCTGCTGTTTTAAATGTATGTTTGATCTGGTTATTCATAGGAATTACCTTGGTTTCTGTTTGGGTTTCGTCCCCCAGTTTGGTGAAGGTCTTGCAACCGAAACACCAGCTATGCTCAGAGTAAGTAGCAAGATTATTTCTTGAGTTACACTTAGGACACGGCCCCATTACCGCCTTTTCTTGTGGCATTAGAATCTTCCTTTGTTGAGTGCGAATAATTCATTACAGATCTCACGCCGTATTCCAGCAACCTCTCTCTCAAGGGATACAAGGGTTTCTACCTTGTCAACCTTCTCCATTGCGGACCACTCGTTATTAAAGCATAGTTGTAAACTTTTACGATCTTTTGTTTTATAAACTTCCAGAAATATATCCCTTCCTTCTTGTTCCTTTAACATAATAAGCCTCCTCAGGTTTTCTTCCAAGATGTACGGTAAGGTTCCTTCTGTTTTCAATTTCTTCTTTTGCTTCTCTCCTCGTTGAAAAATTTTGGATAACCACATCGCCATATTCTTTCCTTAGTATCAATTGCCATTCAGCAGTCATCGAATTGATCGCCCCAGATATCATTTACAAAGTCCTCTTTATCTTCCATAATTTCATCAGCTTCCTGTCGGGCTAATCGTTTAGCTTCTTTATTATTATAGCCCTCCATACTATATTGATGTACCAAACCACGAAAGATAGCACTTCTTTCTTTTTGCCATAAATTTTTAGCCATCTTCTTCCTCTTCTCCCAGATCATGGAAGAACTGGTCTATATCTTCAGGATCGTATATATCGTAACCGCTTTCCTCTATCAAGGCCCAGACCTCCTCGTGAAACCCATACGACACTCGGAGGGATTCCTTTTTCTTTTTAACGTAGTCGCTAAAGTTATATATTATTGCTGTCATATTGTAACTCCGCCCAGGATGAAAGTATATTAGAACTATCTTGTTTAGCGTCAGTTAACTCTTCTCGTAGTTTTTTAATTTCTATATCTTTATTTTCTAGGATCTTTTTAAGTTGACTAACTTGCTTTCTTAAAACTTTTAACTCACTAGAAGTCTGATTAATGGTGGCATTACTTTCTAACATACCATTGTTCCTCTCCGTAAGTTTAATTAGCTGAGCAACACGGTGCCGTAGTGTTTCCAACTCATCAAAAACTCTATCAATTTGTTTCTTAACAAGAGTCGGAAACTCTTTTCGGAGCTGCTCCTCTATCCGATGTATCTCCTCTATCTCCTCAGGTGATGTCATCGTAAGCCTTTCTGTCTGGAGTGTCAACCGTTAATGTAGCTGACCTACCCGGATCTGGTGGGGAAATCCAGTACAAAAACCTTCTAATTCATGATGGTGGAGGAAAAGTCTAGCATCCTCCTCTGTTGAGAAAGTTTTTAATGCGTTGCCTTCTTCATCAAGCATGGCATCTATTTCCTCGAACCTCCCCAGTAAATCGTGTTGAATAATTATGTATGACATTTGTTTCCCCCTATTTAATTACAAAGTTAGTCGTGGATAACTTCCGAACTTGTCAAGTTCTTGATAAACTTTACTGACATAATTTTTATCTACTGTATTCATCTTACTCTCAACATATGTTAAAACTTCCGAGGTATTACTCGCTCCATTTTCAATAGCATCATAAATATGTTCTTCCATTTCCATGATCCAGTTTTTTATCTTGCTCATCCTTGCCCCTCTAATCTAAGATCCTCACGTAATCTAAGATCCTCAAGCTCATCCTTTAGCCGCACTTCTTCAGCATAATTCTTCTCAAGTTCCCCTGCTTCTTTGAAACATTCCTGCAATACAACCGCCGCTTTGGCATAAATTTCTGCATACTTGTCCAGATGTTCTTGTGGGTAGATTCTATCCGCATGGAGGGGATATTTTTCTAATACTTTCCCTGTTCTATGTTGAATAACCCTTTGTGCAGACAGAAACATATTATTTAATTCACTATCTGTTCGGCGGTGATACATACTACAACATGTCATCTTTACTTCATTGATGAAATCAGTATAGGTCATCACTTCATCTCCAGTTAAGATTAACATTCAAGGTAGTAAGGGGTGAGCGAACCCACCCCCATTTAGTTATGCTGCAAGCTGTCTCCAAGCATCAGAGGCTAACATCTTACGCACTTTATCTTCTCGATTTGCTTTAGAACTAGGTTTATCTACATGAGTAGACCAGTATGTGGCTGCTTGATAGGCAGTCCACAATGTACCCACATCTCTCTTACCGTAGCCCTCATAAGCTCCCTGACCTAGGATGTGCCGATTCTCCTCATCAAAAACTTTCATAAGATTACTCAGCATAACTTTATTTGCAACCTGTTTACGTTTAACATTATCCATTCGAGACGCAAGTGTCTCAGTAAAGAGATTGATGGCTTGCTCTCTTTGAACCGGAGTATTATACCACACTCTCATTTTGTCCATACCATCGGAGGCTACGTACTCCGCTGCTCCCCTAATCTTCGCAGCAAAGGCTGGAACATTAAAATTCTTCGTGTGTCGTCCATATATATAGGCAAGTTTATCTCCGCTTACCAGGGTATTATAACACATTGCCCTCCAGAGACCCATCATCCCATTGTTTGCCCACGTTCTATCGTGGGAGGTTCTAAAACAAAACTCAGGAATGACAGTATCTCCCTGACCATCTATGGTCTGCTCGTGAGCTGGGAATCTGGCCCTGAGTTCAAGCTGTGCGCCCCCATTATAGACATTAGTCTCGAAGTTAGCATCGGTCGTATCTATACCAGAGATCGACAAGGCTTCCTCAACCTGTTCTACAATGTCATTGTACTGCACAACTTCGTAGGCATCAGAGACAATACCAAGCATAGTTCCATCGTCTTTCTCTATTCCCACACCTATGCTGCTGGGAACCTCGCCATATTCCCGAGAATCGAATGGCTTGTGGGCATGGATAGTTCGATCCAACGTGCCATTCTCACCAATAAACATGTGATTGATGTAGAGTGGAACCTTTTGAACTTGGAAGTTACAAACATCATGGTTAAACATCTTTATTCTCCTTTTGAGTGGGATCATAGCTCGGCACGTATGAGAGTATGTATTTCTTAGCCTTTGTTCCTACCCCTTTCCCGTAGGATGCTGTTATTTTGCTTACGATGTCACGCATATCCCAGCCGTGCAGTTGGGACCGCTTGCCCTCCTCCATGATCCGGTGGATTTCCTCAGTCAATTTATCCATTGCCATTATACCACTCCTCGTATCCTTCTGTTAGTGATTGCATCTCGTGATCGATCCAACCATTGAGTTCTTCTATATCGAAATCATGTTCGATGAAGCCGTGGTGTAGTAGGATCATATACTCCTCTATCATAGGGGTAAACAACGCATCACTGGGACCATTAAGAAAATTCCTAACGTCCGCACTACTATTAAAATCCGGTACAATCATCACACCACTTCCTTCCATCGTGAAGACTAATTTCCATTGAGTTTCTCCAGGTGAGAATAGGTTATATTAGCTGTCACACTACTTAATATACTATGAATCATGTTTACAGCCAGCAAATCAAAGGGAGATTGCTCAAAAGTGAACTTAAAAACTGCCTGTAATGCTCCGACAACAGCTTCAATCTCATCACCCTCCTCCAGCCCCTCTGCTAGGAGTTCAAGCTCACCTCTGACCATATCTTCCGCATGTTTTATCTTAGTATTAGTTTCTATCATTAGACTTCCTTTGCATTTGCTTTTTTGTAAGCCTCATAGTGTTTATCTTGCTCATCAGGGTGCCACCACCATGCTGGCAAGACATCGTAGAAACGACGTTGATCCTCGGCCCACTCGTGTCTGCTCATCACCATTATGACCTCCTTTATTTGTGTAATATAACATACTTAGATTAGCCAGTCAATCCTGTTCAGCCCACTCATTTGCAGCCCTTTCCCGAGCTTCGCTCACAGTTTCCCAGGCATTCTTGTTCCAGCCTGAGTTTATCAGAATATTATAGTGATGATCAAAGAGATTCTCTTTCAGCTCTTCATTTCCGGGATGACTCATTAGATAAAGTCTCCTCCCATTGAACACCCTTGAATGTACTCCATCCAGTAAAGATTGGTGCTACATTTTACGTCATTGTTTACTTGCCACTCCGTTGATTGGTACTTTCTTCGCCAAATTATCTCGCTCAATACTTGGTTCTCGAACTCACTCATTGTTGTCCACATCATATCTGTGGGACCATGAAGTTCAGTCGAATATCTTAACATGCTATCTTCCATTTTAATTGACTGTGGTCCTCCACTATCCTCCTCCGTAGTTCCGAAGTAACTGCTACGGAGGAGGTAGTGGAACTTTGTACTACAAACGCTTTCCTACTTCAGTAAGCAAAGCATCACGCTCCACCTTTCCATCAATAAGAATAACTTCAGCCAGCCAACGCAACATTGCTGGATCGTTCAATGGTTTATCTTTATGCAAAGATAATACCAACCTTAGATCTTTAGGTGGCCAGTTTATTTCAGCATTTGTTTTACGTTTAGCAATACGTTTCCACATTTTGTGGTCCATCTTTGTCGGTTCCATAGTTACCTCTTGAGGATTAACCAGCAACCTATGACTGCGCTTGCCAAGGCCACGGTCCAGATTACTACACTAATGATAGATGCATACTCAAACAACTTCAGATGGTAAACACTTATAGCATATCCAAGAAAGGATATAACAAGATAGAACATCCCGAGTATTTGTCTAAACATATCTTGGTTTCCTTTAGGCTGCTTGCTTTGAAGGCGTCCGGGTGATGACCAGCACATTCTTGTTTCGCAATCTAATATTACCGACCAAGCGCATATTGTCTTTTATTGTTCCGCCATTCTTTGCAGAAAGTTCCCTTGCTTGGGCGGCGATAGACCTGTCGAAGGCACCCCGTAGTCCGAATGGGACGGCTCGATCTCGCCGCTGCTCAATTTTAGCATCCATCCAGAAATTATAGCCCGCATCTCGCTTGAGGTTATCTTCATATATAATAGAAGTTTTCATGACATTTCTTTCGGTTAGGTTAAGTTAAACGAGCAGTTTAATGTCATGCTCAGGACCAACACCTAGCTTGCCGCTACTCGGCTCGCTTTGTTCTTTCCCGTGCCGTGAGCCGGAAAGCCCACGATAACTTTTCGATTACGCTTCTCGCAAAGCATACAGTCTTCGCAAGATAGATCATCTTTGTATGTAGCGGGACAGATAACAACTGGTACGCCTTTGGCAGTCCGGGTGTTGGTTGTCTGGTCGCTTGGCAACACCGTGGCCACCGGACC
>Ga0114996_10008510_pt1 | contig 11389 bp, 9 predicted proteins | sample ArcticOcean_MG_C_4_FD_87039 | JGI IMG/M metagenome (GOLD analysis project Ga0114996, IMG submission 87039) | Marine microbial communities from western Arctic Ocean - ArcticOcean_MG_CB4_134 | ecosystem: Environmental > Aquatic > Marine > Oceanic | place: Arctic Ocean: Canada Basin | collected... | reverse complement strand
TTTCCACAAGCTGATTAGACGCAACCATCTGCCGGAGGAGTTCCTCCGTGGCATCCACAATGGCCTCTTTTGTGTTGGCGTCTGCGGTGGTGGCACCGCGCAAGCCAAGGCAAGCGCTCATGGTCTATCAGTACCTGGTTGAAATTGCGGCCCTAGCTCTTCCGTCCAGCCAGCTTGGCGATGAAATCACCCGCACGACGGAGCCGCTCGTCAGGCGGCGCAGAGTGTATCACGTTGATGAGCGCGCTGCCCACGACCGCCGCCTGCGCATGACCAGCCAGCGATTCCACGTGCTCTCGTTCTGATATGCCAAAGCCCACTGCTATGGGCAGCGTGGTGTGCTTGCGTATGCGGCCCAATAGCTCAAAGACGTTAGTAGACACATCTCGGCGCGCCCCGGTGACTCCCGTGACGGTCACGCAGTAAATGAACCCCTGCGCTAACGCGCACGCCTCCGAGATACGTTCGTCAGTACTGGTAGGCGTCAACAGGCTAATGAGCGGCAGGCCCTGTGCCTTGAGCGCCTCCCGTAAGGGTGCTGACTCCTCCGGCGGCAGGTCAGGCACAATTGCGCCATCAGCCCCAGCCTGGGCTGCATCCCTGGTAAAGGCGTCTAGTCCATAGCTCAGGATGGGGTTGTAGTAACCCATGAGCACCAGCGGCACCTTTAGACCATTGCCACGCAGCGCCTTGCAGACCTCCAGGCACTTGGTCAGCGTCGCCCCCTGTTGAAGGGCGTCAAAGCTGGCTGCCTGTATGGTAGGTCCATCGGCTATTGGGTCGCTGAACGGCACGCCAAGTTCTATCAGGTCAGCACCCGCCTCAGCCAGTGCAGGCACCAGCGCCAGTGTATCGTCGATAGAGGGAAAGCCCACGGTAAGGTACGGAAAGACGCCGGTGCGTCCCTCCTGGGTAAGTCGTTGGAACATGGAGTCAAGTCGGTGTGTCATGTATTCAGGATACCGCAACTGCCAAGGCTAGGGCATTCTGCATTGAGTGGGCTAGGATGGCGGGCCACAGGGAACCGGTGCGCTTGTATATCCATGCAAACGCCAGCCCAGCTATAAACGTCGGCCCCAATAGCCCCATCTCCAGGTGGCTTATGGCGAACATTCCAGCGCTCACGTAAGCAGCGGGCCAAAATCCCCAGCGAGAAGCCAGCCCTGTATAAACGAACCCTCTGTAAAACAACTCTTCTGTGAAGGGTCCTGCCAGCACGATAACGATGACTGACATTGGCAGAACGCCCTCAAGTGCAACCCTGTCCGGCAGGTCTGGCGGCAGCAGCGTATCTATGCCCAACACATTGATAACCAGAGTATAAACGACGGTGAGGCCCATGCTGAGCAACGCTCCCACCGCAGCCCAGCCTATGATACTCCGTTGCGTGGGCCCCAGGCCCAAAAGGGACATTCGTCGCGGGTGGTTACCGGGGCCCATACCGATTGCCAGGACGACAAGCCCCGCTTCAAGTACCAATCCAAGGGCTAGTGTCGTAGATGACTGGCCGTCTGGCACAACCGACGCCAAGCTCACGACTAGTATCCATATGGCGCCGAGGCCTATCAGCGACAAGCCCACCTGGCGGGGCCCCCAAGGGAGGGGTGTCTGGTCAGGATGGATAAGTGGCGTGGGTTCCACAGGCACACGGCCTTACGCTTGAATTTGGGCAATGCTAGCAGCGGGCTAGTGTCGCCACAAGCCAATGAAGCGAGGACTCTACAGCTGTTGACCCGTGGCTGCTGCCGCAGTGGACTCCGGCCCCATGTAAACGCCCCGCTCCCACTTACGTTTCAAAGGGTCTCTCACGTTGACGGCCAGACGCCCAATGTCACGTATCTCTATCTCAGCGGTGTCGCCGTCCTGCAAGGGCCCAAGGCCCTCATGGTTCGTGCCGCAAGAGAGGACGTCGCCGCTGTTCATCGTCATGATAAGCGTTGCAAATTCCACAAGCTCCGGTAAGCGGTGCTCCATATCGTTGGTGTTGTAATCGTGGCGCAGGTCGCCGTTGTTCCAAAATTTCACGTTGAGGTCGTTGGGATCAGCTATCTCGTCAGCCGTGACGATGCACGGGCCTATGGGCGCGAAGGTGTCAAAGGACTTACCCATCCAGCTACCGTCGCGCCAGGTGCGCCTGCCTTCGTAGCGGGCCGAGACATCTATGAAGCAGGTGTAGCCAAAGACGGCGCTCTTCCAGTTAGCAGCGGTCACCTCCTTGGCAGGCCCTTTCATCACCAACGCAAGCTCAGACTCGTGGTGAAATACGTAGGCGTCAGTGAAGTTTGGAAGCACCACAGTGTCCCCAGGGCCGATGACTGCGTCTGGGGATTTCATGAACATATTGAGAGGGCGCGCTTCTCGCTGCATATGCTCCCAGTAGTTGCCTATACACGCCAGGATTTTGCTGGGCCGAGGCACTGGCGGCCGTAGTTGGACGCTTGCCAGCGGCAGTGGATTCTCCGAAGCCACGAGGCGCTCTAACTCTGGGCGCAGTGCCTCGAAGTTGTCGATTATGCTTTCCATAAGCTGTTGTGGAGTGTGCTGCGCAAGCTTGACTGTGGCCGCGCCTATGGGGACAACGCCATCATTCGTGAAGACGCCTGGCAGATGACGGCGTTGGGTGAGGTTGGCGGGTTGCGCCGACTGTGGTCCGTCGTCATATAGGACCAGCTTCATGGCAGACCTCCCAGTTGCAAGGGACAAGCGTTTTTATGTGCGCTAGGGTGCGCCAAGGGCAGCCAGGAGTCAAGAGTGAGGCGGAGGGGGTGCTTTGTCAGAAATGAACCAGTACACCATTGGCCTCATCGATCTGAGGTCACTACGTAGTATCTACCGCAGTCTCCTTTGGAACAGGCCAACTCGGTGTATCCACCCGACGCGGTCCATTTTCTAAGTCATACCAATAGTTCAATTGGTACTTGAAATAACCGCCAGTACCATTACCTATCCACTCCTGTCTAGCAATAAGTCGCCGATAATTTGCTAGCTTTTTTAACTGGGCTTTATGAGTTTCGAGTGATTTCCATCTTCTAAAGACTACAATAGGGCGCCGAAGTCACCAGCTATGAATGTTGCACCAGAAGCGAAGACGATTATTGTTGCCCGCCTTGGTAGCTCATCAACTATGAATTGAAGCACGATGAACATCAACTCAATTCCCAACCCGATGACAATAGCGGCTATCCCGTGACGTCGCAGGCCTCTGGTTCTACACGCGCTTTGGCATCGCATATAAGCTCAGGCTTACCAGCATTCAGGAGGAGAGTTCATCGCGTCAATCTTTATCGGCGCACCCGGTACTCGGTACGGCTAGAGATTCAAGGGCTAGCCATCCCTACTGCTCGCGTTGACACACGTTGCGAAGTCATGCTAATATTTGCTCTCCAGCATACGGAATCCGCGATGAAGGGAAGTAGTAAGGGACACCGCACCCCCAGCGAGCCGGCGACTTGGTGAAAGGCCGGTGGTTGTCAGGACCTTGAACTCGTCCCGGAGCGGCCAGCCTGAAGGTTAAGTAGGGCGGCGGGTGCGCACCGATATCAGCGTATGAAGTTGTCTCCCGGTACGCCGGGGGGAACGAGGGTGGTACCGCGGAACTAACGTCCCGTCCCTTGCGTGGGGATGGGATTTTTTTGTACAGCCGATTTACAGCGCCAAGACCCCGTTCGTGGTGAGACGCTCGAACCATGAACGGATTAAGAGCCAGAGCAAGGAGAGATCAGTGCGTCTGACCGGAGCGCAAATAGTATGTGAAAGCCTCGTGCGTGAAGGCGTTGAGGTCATGCTTGGTCTGCCGGGCGGAGCAATTCTGCCGCTCTATCAAGTCATGCATGAATACCCGCAACTCAAACACATCCTAGTGCGACATGAGCAGAACGCTGCCCACGCCGCTGACGGCTACGCACGAGCCTCCGGCAAGGTGGGAGTGTGCATAGCCACATCAGGCCCAGGTGCAACCAACCTTGTCACAGGGCTGGCCACCGCCATGATGGACTCCGTCCCGGTAATCGCCATCACGGGCCAAGTGCCCCGTGGTGCCATTGGCAAGGACGCCTTCCAAGAGACCGACATCACGGGCATCACGCTGCCTATCACAAAGCACAATTACCTGGTCATGCACGCCGCTGAGCTGGCCAGCACTATCAAAGAGGCCTTCCACATTGCTCGCACGGGCAGGCCGGGGCCGGTGCTCATAGACATCCCCCGGGACGTACTAACGGAGACTGCGGACTTCGTCTACCCAGACACCGTAACGCTCAAGGGCTACAAGCCCACCATGGACGGACACGCCCAGCAGGTCAAGCGCGCCGCCAAGTTAATTGCTGATGCGAAGCGGCCTCTAATTCTGGCGGGCCACGGGGTAATCATCGCCAACGCCTTCGCTGAGTTGCGCGAGTTGGCAGAGAAGGCACAGGCCCCCGTCATCACCACGCTCTTGGGCATCAGCTCATTCCCGGAGGACCACGTCCTCTCGATGGGGATGCCCGGCATGCACGGTATGGCATACAACAACATTGCGATTGACCACTCAGACCTTCTCATAGCAGTGGGTATGCGATTTGATGACCGCGTTACCGGCAGGCTAAGCGCCTTTGCACCGCACGCTAAGGTCATTCATATAGACGTAGATCCGGCTGAGGTGGGCAAGAGCGTCCACGTATCGGTTCCCATAGTTGGCGACGCCAAACGAGTGCTCCACGCACTGGTAAATGAGATCACGCCCACCACTAGGCTTGAGTGGCTTCAGGAGATAGGCGACCTTCGCCAAGAGCACCCGTCGGACAGGGTACGGGAGAGCGACAAGCTCCTCCCGCAGTACGTGATTAAGGAGATATCGGACGTGACCAACGGCAACGCGATTGTCGTCACTGGCGTTGGTCAACACCAGATGTGGGCTGCCCAGGCATACACGTTCAGGGAGCCAAACAGCTTCATCACTTCCGGTGGCCTGGGCACCATGGGGTTTGAGGTACCAGCGGCCATGGGGGCGCAGGTGGCGCGACCCGATAAAACGGTGTGGAGCATTGCGGGAGATGGCGGATTCCAGATGACAATGTCCGAATTGGCGACGATTGTTGAACATCAGTTGCCGGTGAAGTTTGCACTCATCAACAACGGCTACCTTGGCCTGGTGCGTCAGCTACAAGACCTCTTTGAGGGTGGCAAGCGAGTATCCGTGGAGTACAGCCGCAACCCGGACTTCGTTGCCTTGGCTGAGGCCTTTGGCATCCGCGCCTTCCGCGTAACGGAGAAAGGCCAGGTGCGTGACGCAATCCTTGAAGCCATGGCCCATGAAGGCCCCGCGCTGATTGATTTCCGCGTGGAGCCTGAGGAGAACGTTTACCCCCACGTACCTGCTGGTGAAGGAGTGACAGAGATGATTGAGGGGCCAAGGCCTGAGGCAGAGGGCGCATGGAAGCGATAACGGACCACACCATCAGCGCGTTGGTGGAGGACAAGCCCGGCGTCCTGGCAAGGGTGTCCGGCCTCTTCCGGCGACGTGGTTTCAACATATCCAATTTGTCCGTGGGCCACAGTGAGGTCCCGAACCTATCGCGAATGACCTTCGTGGTCCAGGGTGACGAGTTTGTAGTGGAGCAGGTCACGAAGCAGCTGTACAAGCTCATTGACGTGGTCCGCGTGAACGACATCACTGGCGACGCCATGGTGGCCCGCGAGTTGGCGCTGGTGAAGGTGAAGGCCACTGCCGACAACCGAAGTGAAATCATGCAACTGGTTGATATTTTCCGCGCAAATATTGTGGACGTGGCCGCTGACACCGTAATCATTGAAGTAACAGGTGATGACAAGATTGATTCGCTATTCCGGTTGCTGAAGCCCTTTGGCATTAAAGAGGTCATGCGCACTGGTCGCATAGCCATGGTGCGAGGGCCCGCATCCACGGGCGGAAAGCCGCTGACCGCCAACCTTGATGACCACAATGCACCGGACGTGGAGTCTGTGCCGTAATGGGTAATTAAGGGCGGTGTTCGACTTAGCCCAAGAAGGGCTTCGTGATAAAAAGCCCTTGAAGGTACTTGGCGGGATTGGACTACTAGTATTGGACATTTTTGCGAGCCTTCACCAAAACCAACGGAAAATTGCGTCACTAATAAACAACGGGAGAGAGGGAGTAATTTCATGGCGAAGATCTATTACGATAAAGATGGGGACATGGCGCTGCTTCAAGGGAAGAAAATCGGCATTCTCGGCTTCGGAAGCCAGGGCCACGCCCACGCACTAAACCTACGTGACAACGGCCTCGACGTCATGGTGGGCCTCTACCAGGGCAGTGGAAGCTGGTCCAAGGCGGAGAAAGAAGGTCTGGTGGTGGACACCCCGGACAAGGTGGCCCAGGCTTCCGACATCATCATGTTCTTGGTGCCAGACACCATCCAGGGACAGGTGTACAAGGAGTCCGTGGAGCCCTATCTGGACAGTTCCAAGACGTTGATGTTTGCCCACGGGTTCAACATTCACTTCAATGAAATCATCCCGCCCGCCAACGTAGACGTGGCCATGATTGCGCCCAAGGCGCCTGGACACCGCATGCGTGAGGTCTTTGTGGACGGCTCTGGCGTGCCAGCCCTCGTGGCGATACACCAGGACCCGACAGGTCACGCCCTCCGAACGGCCCTGGCTTATGGCTCAGTTGTCGGTAGCCTGCGGGTATGCATCGTGGAAGCCACGTTCAAAGAGGATTCGGAGACGGATCTCTTTGGTGAGGAGACGGTGCGATGCGGCGGCGTGACCTCCCTGGTAAAGAACGCTTTTGAGGTGCTGACTGAGGCTGGCTACCAGCCGGAGATTGCTTACTTTGAAGTGCTGCATGAGTTGAAGCTCATCGTTGACCTGATGTATGAAGGCGGCATGAACTACATGCGCTACTCTGTCAGCGAAACGGCTGAATATGGCGATTACTCCCGTGGCCCACGGGTGATTGACGCGCATGTTCGAGAGAGCATGGAGCAAGTGCTCAAGGAGATCCAGGACGGCACCTTTGCACGAGAGTGGATTGCGGAGAACCATGAAGGGCAGCACAAGTTCAAGGCCATGCGTGAAGAGGGCGCAAACCATCAGATTGAACAGGTGGGTGCTGAACTTCGTGAGATGATGTCGTTCCTAAAAAAGAAGTAACGCAGGCACGTGCTTGTTGACCGCTAACGGGTTGAATATGGAGGGCGAGTGATGGACAAAGACAGAGTATTAATCTTCGACACCACGCTTCGCGACGGTGAGCAGTCCGCAGGGACGGCCATGACCGCAGACGAAAAGCTTGAGATAGCCAAACAGCTTGAGCGCCTCGGCGTGGACGTCATTGAAGCGGGGTTTCCCATCAGTTCTCCCGGTGATTTCCTAGCGGTACAAACCATCGCCAGAGAGGTTCGAAAGCCAATCATCGCCGCGCTGTCCCACGCCAGCATCGCCGCCGTGGACAGAGCCGCTGAAGCGTTGAAGGACGCTGCACACGCCCGTATCCACATCTTCCTCTCCAGTTCAGATGTGCATCTAATGCACCAGCTCCGCAAGGATCGAGAGGAGGTCATGGGCATGGCGGTGGCGGCCATAACCCGCGCCAAGCAACACACGGATGATGTTGAGTTCTCGCCAATGGACGCCACTCGGACAGATCCTGGCTACCTGGTCCAGATGGTCAAGGCGGCCATTGAGGCAGGCGCAACAACCATCAACATACCAGACACGGTAGGCTATGCCGTTCCCAGTGAGTTCGCTGAGCTCATAACACGTCTCTACAAAGAGGTTCCTGAGTTCGGCGACTCAGTACGGTTGTCCGTCCACTGCCACGATGACCTGGGTATGGCAGTCTCCAACAGCCTTGCTGCCGTGAAAGCTGGCGCTCGTCAAGTGGAGGGCTGCATCAACGGCATTGGTGAACGTGCAGGCAACTGTGCACTTGAAGAAGTCATCATGGCCCTCCGCACCCGCAGTGACTACTTTGGCACTGACACGGGCGTGGACACCACACAGTTGCTCCCTACCAGCCAACTTGTGAGTCAAGTCACCGGCTTTCCTGTGCAGCACAACAAGGCGGTGGTGGGCAAGAACGCCTTCCGTCACGCCTCCGGCATCCACCAGGATGGTGTGCTAAAAGACCGAACCACGTACGAGATTATGGACCCCGTCACGGTGGGTGTACCCCGCAGTGAACTGGTCCTGGGCAAGCTCAGCGGCCGTCACGGCCTCAAGTCACGTCTCAACGAACTGGGCTACGCCCCAACGGATGAGGAGATGGGCCGCATCTATGATGCCTTCAAAGAGCTTGCAGACAAGAAGAGGGAGGTGATGGACCGAGACCTCATTGCCCTCATGGGTGACGAACACAAGACCTTTGATGAGGCCTACACCCTTGAGCGCGTCCAAGTCACCTGCGGTGACCTTGAGGTAGCGACGGCGACCATACAGCTCAAAGACTCCCGAGGTGAAGTACACACGGACGCAGGCACTGGCACCGGTCCAGTGGATGCGGTGTACCAGGCTATTAACCGCATCGTTAACGTGCCGAATGAGTTGGCCGACTTCAGCGTAATGTCCGTCACAGAGGGTATCGACGCCGTTGGTCAGGTGAGCATCCGCATTGAGCAGGACGGTCGCGCCTACAACGGGCGTGGCGCTGACACTGATATCATCGTCGCGTCAGCCAAGGCGTACATGAACGCCCTTAATCGGCTGCTGGCCATGGGTGACACCGCCAAGGCTCCCGAGACTGCCATTACGCCCTAGCAGGTGCAGGCAGTAGCAATCACACACAGCAGAGAGAGGCGTTTACCCACAACGCCTCTCTCTTGGTTTAAGATATGTTGGCCGTTGAGCTATGACATTTACTTGATGATGAGGTGACACACCACCATGGCGCCAAAGACCATGTTCGAGAAGATATGGGACGCCCACGTTGTGAAGGAAGAGTCAGGCAAGCCTGCCCTACTCTACATTGACCTACACCTGGTGCATGAGATTACGTCTGCCCAGGCCTTTGAGGGCCTACGACTAGGCAAGCGGAAGGTGCGCCGCCCGGACCTGACGGTGGCCGTAGCTGACCACAACGTGCCAACTTCTGACCGCGACAAGCCGTTGCAGGATGAGGTTGCGAAGAAGCAGTTGGAGGTTCTTGGTGAAAACACCAAGGAGTTCGGCATCGAGTACTACGACATGATGCACCACAGCCAAGGCATCGTGCATGTAATCGGGCCCGAACAGGGATGGACTCTGCCCGGTAAGACCATCGTCTGTGGCGACAGTCATACCGCCACCCACGGCGCGTTGGGTGCGCTCGCATTTGGCGTTGGCACCTCTGAAGTAGAACACGTCCTGGCCACGCAATGCCTAGTGCAGGCCAGGCCCAAGACCATGGAGATACGAGTCAACGGCAAGCTGCCCCAGGGGCTTACGGCCAAGGATCTTGTCCTTGGCATCATTGGCCAGGTTGGCATTGCTGGCGGCGTGGGTCACGTGGTGGAGTACACCGGCGAGGCCATCCGTGACCTGTCCATGGAAGGACGCATGACCGTCTGCAACATGACTATTGAATTCGGCGCACGAGCAGGGATGGTCGCGCCGGACGAGACGACGTTTGAGTATGTGAAGGGCCGCGCCCATGCTCCACAGGGCGCTGACTTCGACGCGGCGGTAGTCGAATGGCGCAAGCTCCCCACAGACCCCGGTGCCGTCTATGACACCTTGGTGGAGATTGACGCATCCAAGCTGGAGCCTCAGGTGACCTGGGGAACAAACCCCGGCCATGTGGTATCCGTCACCGCAAAGGTGCCTGAGCCAGCCTCCTTCGCCACGGTTGATGAGCAGTCATCAGCCACGCGCGCACTGGAGTACATGGCGCTGAAGGGGAGCACGCCTATTGTCGACATTAAGCTTGACCGTGTATTTATTGGCTCCTGCACCAACTCGCGGATTGAGGACATCCGGGCGGCGGCGGCCGTGGCTAAAGGCAAAAAGGTCTCATCCCACGTCTCAGCCATGGTGGTGCCCGGTTCCTTCGCAGTGAAAATGCAGGCTGAGAAGGAAGGGCTGGACAAGATACTCACTGACGCCGGGTTTGACTGGCGTGACGCTGGCTGTTCCATGTGCCTGGCCATGAATCCGGACGTACTGGCTGCTGGTGAGCGATGTGCCTCCACCTCCAACAGAAACTTTGAAGGACGCCAGGGGGCGGGCGGACGCACCCATCTGGTGAGCCCTGCCATGGCGGCAGCGGCGGCTATCGAGGGCCATTTCGTGGACATTCGCAAGTGGCAATACGCGTAGGGAACCTTGTCTGAAATTTCATTGAGGAAGTAGCGCTTGGAACCACTCATCTTTGGAGCCCTTGTCGTGCTTATCGCGCTGGTGGGCTGGCTGCTACTTCAGCGCCGGAGTGGTTCCGCTGATGAACTCAAAGCCTCGCTCCGGCTGGAGTTTCTGGACCTCCAGTCCAGGCTCTCCACCGAGCTTGGCACGGCACGGCAGAGCATGGACGGCGCCAAGGATACCGTAGCGGGGCAGGCCATCCAGACCATCGCCCGGTTACGAGAGGTTGGCGAGACCCTCCAGAAGCTAATTCAACAGCAGGAGGAGGCCCAGAAGCTGGGCCAGGGGCTGAAGGATTTACTGCAAGCCCCCAAACTACGCGGCAATTACGGTGAGGCCATCCTAGAGGAACTCCTGAGTAGGACCCTTCCCCTCGGCATATGGGAGCGCCAGTACGCTATAGATGGCGGCACCACCGAGCACGTGGACTGCGTCGTCCGCATCAGGGATGTGGTAGTGCCGATAGACGCCAAATTCCCGCGAGATGACTACATGCGGTACATCGAGGCCGACTCGGACGTGGAGAAAGCACAACACTGGAAGGCGTTTGAGGGGGCGGTCAAGACGCAGATCACCAGCATCAAGAAAAAGTACATCAAGCCGGAGCTTGGCACCACTGAGTTTGCCTTGATGTTCATTCCGTCAGAGGCCGTCTACTACGAGACCATCGCGGAGAGCAACTACCTGGGCCACCCCTCCGCCATCTGGAAGTATGCGCAAGACAACCAGGTGGTCCCCGTTAGTCCCAACACCTTCTACGCCTTTTTGCAGGTGGTGATACTGAGCATCAAGAACGTGGAGATTGTAAACAAGGCCAAAGAACTGCGAGAGGGGCTAGCTACCCTGGAACGAGGTTTTGGCCTCTTCTACAATAAATACCAGGACATGGGCAAAGGAATCGAACGGGCTGCCGAGGCCTATCGCGTAGGCAATGACCATATAGACAGGTTCAAACGTCGGCTGGACTCCACGCTACAATTAGAGGGTCTACAGGAAGACTACGTGGTGCCGCTGCCGCAGGAATCAAGGTTGGACGACCAAGCAGTAAGCTAAATGAGAGGCGGCGCGT
>Ga0114996_10008506_pt1 | contig 11390 bp, 9 predicted proteins | sample ArcticOcean_MG_C_4_FD_87039 | JGI IMG/M metagenome (GOLD analysis project Ga0114996, IMG submission 87039) | Marine microbial communities from western Arctic Ocean - ArcticOcean_MG_CB4_134 | ecosystem: Environmental > Aquatic > Marine > Oceanic | place: Arctic Ocean: Canada Basin | collected... | reverse complement strand
TTCAGAAACGTGCCATCCAAATACGGCCTCCAGATTATCGGCAGACGTAGGTGGCCATTTCGGATTCGTCACTGAGCCCCGTGGCGTGGGTTTCGTTCATTTTCTCGAGCAATTCCGGAAAATGGTCGGGCGTAGCGGCAATGAACAACTCAGCGAACTGCTTACCTCGATCTTCCCATTCACCGGTGTCGATACCTCTGTCATGCAGGACCTTCAATATGGCGTTTTGCTCATTCGCATCCGTGAACCCCCTTTGCGGGAGCATGATGTCCTGGACCTTCTCGAATCTGAAGCCATGTTCCTCAAAGACGTCCCCGATTGTTGTTGCGTCAAACATCCGAAGAATGGTGAACACCGCGAGGGGGCCGAAGGCACCGGGGTGGTCCTTGCCTGCCTGCCGAACAACATGGGCTATGGTGCGATCGGTGACATAGCCTATCGCGCCAGTGCTAATTAATAGATTGCAACTGCGCAACCAGGAACATTCCTCTGCATTGGGGGTGATGTCGGGATTTTCGAATTCACGTGCAATGCCGCCGTCCAGTAAGCCGGCCCTCATAGCAAAGCGGATCGCAGGTTCAGAGCTGTCAAGACCCACACAACGAATATCGAGCGGTGTTGGCGTGACGTTGATCCACGCTCGCATAGCTTGAGCAGCTGCCTGAGGATCCCTTGGGGCGCGTGTTGCGAAGAAGGCCACCATTTCATCGAACGAGCAACCGTATTTCACGAACGCGGAGCCCATTCCATAAGAGCATCCAATGTCCAGCATCTGGACTGGCCAAGCGTCCTCGGTGTGCTTTTCCAGCAGTTCGGCGGCAGCGACGCAATAGGGACGAGCCTGTTCCCCAATCTCGTAACCGGTTTTCGCCATCATCGCGATATAGTCATGCGGTGTGGGCGCGGTATAAACGTCATCAAAGCAAGACTTCGCTTGGTTCTCTCGCTCGTATTTCAAGAACATCCTCCATTGAACGTTATGCTCTTCATAATCCTCTTCAAGTCTCTCAACTTCTGACTCCGTGACGGATTACGTAACTTTCTCAGAGCCTTGGTTTCAATCTGGCGGATTCTCTCTCGAGTGACGAAAAACCTCATTCCGGCCTCTTCCAGAACCTCCCACTGTTTGACTAGAAAGGCTATCACATCTCTAACCTGACTCAATTCGACATCAGCTTCCTGAAGCGATGAGAGGATCAAGAATCCTTTAAAACCGGGCACGTTCCTGAAAAGTCTAAGTTGAGCGTCATCGATTCCAAGAGTTCTCCAACGGTCATCATTCCAGTCTATGGATCGGCCTCTTGACCTAAGAAAACACGACTCCATCCAACCCTTTCTGTATCTTCAAGACCTGGATCCTTGAAATTAACTGCACGCAACCTCCCTGTTGTCATTCGCTTAAGGCCGAAATGGGAGGCGGAACCCCCTGATCGTTTCAGGCGAATTCCGCCTCCCGTATGCCTCCCATTTTGGGTGTTCATAGATGGTAATTGATGGTAATTGATGGTAATTGCCGACCTGTAAAAACCGGGTTAAATCATTGATATCATTAGCTTTTAGTAAGAGTTGGCAAGACTCAAATTCCCATCTGTAAAAACCTTGATGCATCGGTTCGTCGCCTTCATTTGAGCGAAGCGAAAAATCCGAGCGCCGCCTCCACTCGCCTCTTTGACTTGTTGAATTTATTGATGTTAGAGGACCCATTTTTAGGGGGTTTCTGGGGGGGCAGGTTTCAGGTCCATGTCTCCCCTACCCGTGTGGGAAGGATTCTCAGACGTCACTGTCAGTAGGAATGCTTATCGGATATATTAGAGTTCCTAAATGAACGAAGAACGTCGTGGTTACCAACTCCAGGAAGTGTCCATCCCTTGTAGCCTATGTTGGGGAGGGTACTCCGTTGAGGGACACATTGCGAGTATCTCGCGGGAAGGGACTCTTGTGACTCAACTCAAGACCCTACCTCCCCCTAAAGGTGCTTTGGTTACTTTGAATCAAGGATTACCATCATGAACATTGCGATTGTGGGAATGGGCACGGTGGGTGGCGCGGCCATCCGCATACTCGATGAGAACGCGGCCGAGCTGGAGCGCAAGCTGGGCTTCAAGCTGCATCTCCGCGCGACTGCAAGTCTCGAAGTGGAGAAACGCAAGGAGGTCGATACGCCCTCGGGCAGGCGTCTGCTGACCCGCGACTGGCGCGAGGCTGTCGAGCATCCGGAGGTGGACATCGTCGTCGAAGTGGTCGGCGGCACCACCATCGCCTACGAAGTGCAGACGACCGCGCTTGCGCTGGGCCGTCCGGTAGTTACGGCGAACAAGGAACTGCTAGGCCTGCGTGGCGCGGAGCTGGCACAACTGGCGCACGACAACAAGACCTCTCTTCATCTGGAAGCCAGTGCCGGCGGCGGAATTCCCATCCTGAACGCGCTGCGTGAGGGCATCGCAGCGGATCGTATCGAAGCCATCTACGGCATCCTCAACGGCACCTGCAACTTCATCCTCACCGAGATTGAGAAGACCGGCGCACCATTCGCCGACATTCTCAGTGAAGCTCAGCGGCGCGGCTACGCCGAGGCCAAGCCCGAGGCCGACGTGGAAGGCTACGACACCCAGTCGAAGCTCTCCATCATCGCCAACTTCTGCTTCGGCGTGCGCGTGGCCACGGACTCCATCTTCCGCCAGGGCATCACCAGAATTACGCCCACCGACTTCGCCTACGCGCATCGGCTCGGCTACACGATCCGGCTGCTCGCCGCAGGCGTGCGCCACGGGAACGACCTTTCACTTTACGTACGCCCCGTGCTCGTCCCGCTGACGGCGATGCTCGCCAAGGTGGAAGGCTCCTACAACGCCATCTGGGTGAAAGGCGAGCACGGCGAGGACACGCTCTACTGCGGCCGGGGCGCAGGCACACCCACCGGCGTGGCCGTCGTCAGCGACATCATGAGCGCTGCGCGCGACCTTCGGAACAGCAGCTCGCTGCGAGCGCCCGCATTCGGCTACTGGGCTCCGCAGGAGAGTACCAATGTTGGCATCGAAGCCAACCAGAGCCCTTACTTCGTGCGCTTCCTGGTGCGGGACGAGGTGGGCATCATCGCCAGGCTCGCCGACATCATCGCCGACGAGAAGATCGACATCGACGCGGTTTTCGAGGAGCCTAATCAGGACGCAGACAATCTGGCGTTCGTCATCTCCGTGAAGCCCACGACGGAGACGGCCGTCAGCGCTGCGGTTGCCCGCATGGAGAAGCTCAGCTTCCATCGCGAGCCGCCCCTGGTCCTGCCGATGGAGAACACCCTGGTGGGCTGATGAGGGACACCTTGCAGGCATTCACCTCATTAACCCCTTCAACTCTCTCTTAACTATCGGTCCCTATCGGTCCCACTTTTGCTGACGGGATACCGGCAGGGTTACCTGCTCGCCGATGAGAACGGGGAAACCAGGCCTTATCAAAGTGCCGACCATCGACCTACGGAAGCCCTCGACCATCTTGATCTCGTACTAAGGTCAGTGGCGGGTCACTCAAATGAGGGCTTATGACTCACTGCCCGCCGTTTCCGTTGGGATCACTGGGCGCCACCAGGCTCAGGCGCAGTGCTTGGAAGGCTGCACCCAGCATTCTCCGGTCAGGGCCCAAACCGACATCCGAGGGCGATACCGCGTCGGGGGTCTCAAAGGTTATGATCGTAGGCCCCGTGCTGTTGAACAAGCTGGGTTCTAGAAATAGTGTCTCGTCATGAAAGCCGGCACTCGAAATGCGCCAAACTCCGGCCTCTTTACCGTTGACCAAAATGTTGATCCTCTGCTCTTCTATCTTATCGCTGGCGAGGAATGCATTGAGCGTGGCTTCCAGGAGCACCGGTTGTCCGGGCCTGGCAACCTGAAACACCAACCAGGCGTGGACACCATCAGTCCAGGTAAATTCCTCCTCCGCATAGCTCCATCCGCTGGTCCGAAACCAGCTGGAAGTTCCTGCCTGGCCGAAGTGAATGGTTGAACCCCACGGATACGGAGTAGCTCCCCCGTTAGCAATACCAGAGGCAAAGGGCCACCCGCCACCTTTCTTGGGGGGATGATTGACTTCAAAGGCCACATTCTCGTTCGAAACCGCAAACACTTCCACGTTCGTTCCTTCCAGATCAGGGAATTGTGAGGTGGGAAGTTCGAAATAAAACCCGGCCATTGCTGGCGAGGAATCACCTAATATTTCAGTTACAATGGGCTCAAACAGCCCCGGACTGTCCGAGTACAACAACTCTCCATTCTTGAACACCAGAATAGAACGGACAGACCGACTCTCCTCGATATCTACCGCCCAGCCTTGGATGAATGTCCCAGACTCTTCCAGGTTGGTGCCACCCACAACCCACCCCAAACCTCCAGTTCCGTGCACCGGTATCGACTCACCGTCGGTGGCTACCAGTGTCTTCATCATGCCATCCGGCGAAGTGTCGACTCTGTAACGCGCATGGGACTCCAGGGCCAGTCGCTTCAGTCTGGGTCCCCCTTCATTTTCAACAACAAGGAAAACTTCAACGCGGTTCTCTCCGGACCGAAAGGACGTTTCGGGAACCAGAGCCGAAAAACCACTTCCGTCGCCGAATAAAGGGGAGGTCTGCGTGGTCGCATGAATGACGCCATTAATGCCTATGGCAAGTTGGGCGGGCAAACGGGCGTCAAATCCGAACCAAAGCCTACCTTCAATGATAGGGAAGACAAACGGCGAATCCAGATCGACGTTTTCGTAGAAAACGTCACCCTTGATTCTCACTTCGCCAACCGTTTGCTCATCCACTGGGTTCTGGTCTATTCGTTTCCCAACCAAATCGCCGTGCGACCCCGCCGCAAACACACCTCGCCACGGGCCCGAACCGAAAAGCTCGAGTTTTCGTTCCAAAGACTCCTGTCTGGAAAGAAGGATGTCATCGAACGTGAACTCTCGATCGAGACTCCTGAAGACGGTTTTTTCCAACCGTTCTTCTGTCTCGGGGCCCAGAGCAGATCGCCCGTCAATTTTCCAGGGCACCTGAATTCCCAAAATCTCTGCCACCGTCGGAAGGATATCCACCGTCTCTACGTTACGGTCACTGACCAGTCCTTCTGTTTGAAACGGTGCCTTGATCAGCAGCGGAATGGCCATGATATCGGCGTAGTTGGTTTCCGAGACTCCCCTGAACAGGTCATCGGGGCGAAAGCTGGAACCATGATCGGCCGTGACCACGATTAAAGATCGGTCGAAGGCGTCAATCTGTTTCAGCCTGGACATCAACGCTCCCAACAGCTTGTCGACGAAGCCGACTTGAAGCAGATGCCGCTGGTAGTCTTGAGTGACGATCCATTGGTCGTTCAGCCATTTTTTGCCGTCGACAGCCCCCTTCGAGTCGGCTCCTTTCCACGGAAGATATTGCTTGCCACTGGGGAGATAAGTCCAGGGGGTGTGAGGCAGCATCGAGTGAACAAAGAAAGACCTGGGAAGCAGACCTGGACTCAGGGAGTCGACGGCAGCCTTGAAATCATGGGAGCGATCCGAGAAATCAAAGGTGAAATCCGCCAAGGTCTCAAGCGGTAAAGAATCTCGCACACTGTCGAGACTCAACTCAGCGGTTACAAAATTCTTCCATGATCGTGCCACGGGTGGAAGTTTGGATCCCAGCTCCACCGGCAACACCAGGTGGCCATACACCACCGCGAGATCGACAATCAACGACCTCATCCGGTTGACTGCAGCTTGGTCACTCTGAGTAGTCGGCGACAGCTGTGTAGCATTCTCATACACACTGAGCTGATGAGACCCTTCCAACAGTGTAAATAAATTGAGAGGATAATCATCCAACGTCGGCAGTCGGGCGTCATGCAACTTGGGATAGCGACCGGTGAGAATAGCAGGAATCGAGACCAGTGTGGAATCACTCACGGTTGTGGCATTACGGTACCAGTGAGACTGGGCCGCCAGCTCAGCAAAGTGGGGATAGCGAACAGCGTCGATCGCCTGGTCCTCATCCAGCAGTGAAACCAGGGGCAGTTCGTCGAATATAACGAACACTATGGGGACATCGGTCTCCACTTCGAACCGCGGCCTTTCTCCCTCTGTATCGCTCGAGAGGATTCTGTATACGGGAGAGACGAAAAGGAACAAGACGGGAAAAACCAGAATCGTCGGCCACAGCCAGGTACAGTAGGTCTGTAGAGGTGAAAAGCGCAGGTAGACTACTGCAATTATGACACCTAGCAGAGCGGCTGCAGCGATGATCGCCGGGCCGGACACGCCTGGAATTCTCTTGAGCGCCTGAAGGACAAGTGCTGTAAGCAGAACAGCCACCAGCAAGCCATGCAACAGTTTCTGGGTGTTTTCCCCCGTTAGTGAAAACAACACCTCCAGGAGCAGTGCCGACAGGAAAGGGACGAAAGTCAGAGCCAGCGCCAGCAAGACAATATCGACAGGCTGGGACTGGCGGGCAACGAAAAATTCGGGATAGCGGGAAAGCAGGTCAAAAAGAGGCTGTGCAATCGCAAAAGCGACCAGGACCGCCACGTGAAGCGAGTATCTCAGCACACTTGACTGGCCCTGTTTCACTTGGAGTCTTCCCCTCCCTCAATACCTTTGGGGATCAGCGGTTCAACACCGCAGAATGGTAGCCAGGCTGCCCTGCCCCCCACGAATAGTACCACCCTCTTGGTTGGAGCCGGAGTGATGGGGTCCGCTACCCGGAACCTGGACCACTGAACAAGTCAGAGAAGCGATTTTCAGGACCCATCAGCCATGGCTGATGGGTCAGTTGTAGCAAATCCATCGGCACCCGATATTGAATGGAGCCATGGGGTCGGACCTGATCGTGGTCCCGCCTCCAAGAATCGATCTTCATTGTGGCATCCTGAAGGTATAGCCCTGCCCCCAACCCCTGAAAAATGAAAGGTGGAATGTGGACCGGCTGGTCGAGGCCAGCTCTATTCTTTCTTCATTAAATACAGCACCCGCTCACTCTCAGCTATAGGAGCCGATGCTTCAATCGTGAATGTTTTCCGGAACTCCCGTTCAAATCCTTGCTGGGTGTAGTCGGGGAAAATATCCTCTCGTGTGGACAGGAGTCGCTTCACCTGGGAATCGGTCTTGGGAACAAACTCAATAATGAGATGTTGGCAGATTTGCCCCAGGAAAGCTGAGATGTGGGCAAAGGGCAGGTTGTTGGAGATGGCCAGATGGTGAATGAGGGCCAAGGCCAAAACCGTATCGGCTGGCCCACGCTCGATCAGCGAAGTTCGCTCTTGGTTGCCCCAGCCGATTCCCGGACTCGGGTTGGTCAGATCGAGCAACAGGGGAAGGATCCCGGTTTGTCCCCGCTTGACGCTTTTCAGGTAATTGTTCTCGACAGCCCACGGATCGATATCGAAGCAAACAGTCTGGTGATTTCGTTCGGCGGCCAGACGAGCAAACAAACCTGTATTGGCACCCAGATCCCAAGCCATTCCCGGCCCGATTCCGTCCAGAAACTCACCCACCAGACGCTTCTTCGCCTCCAGGGCTACCGAGGAGTAGTTGGTTTCATCGTAATAGTCGGCCCATTCGGTCGAATCGCCCTTCCATTTCAGCCGATTCACGATGGCTTGTAGATTTTCCACCATTCCGAGAAGACCGGTACGGCTGACATGGCGTTTGGTGGGCACTTGCTTGCCGGCGAAGTATTTTTGGCTCTTAGCGTGAAGGTTAATATGAACCCACAGGGAGGGCCTGAGAAGGGTGGTGAGGGGCAGCAAGGATTTCGTCAGATCCAGCGGGATTCCGTCAATGTGAATGCGCAGGAGCTGGCTCAAGCGGATATCGCGATAGACCATCAACGACAGCGGCGCCAGAAAGTGCTGGCAGAACTGCCGGTAGGCCACCCACGGCTCTCCCTCGATATACTCTTCAAAGGAAAGAGTGTCGATCAGCAGCGGAGACCCCTCTTTGAACTGAATATTGTAGGCGCTGCTGTCCTTCAGGGTCATTCCAAATTCTAGTGCCCGGGTCTGGATCTCGAGGGTCGTTAAAGCCGCCTCCTTCAACTGGCTGAAGCACCATTCATAGGGGTAGGAGATAAAAGGGATCTGCTCGGGTGCCAGGACCCGGTGGAACTCGGGATGGTCGTCTTCTGGAGGGAGGTCGACTTCACGGTGAGGGACCAGAAGCTTGCTCTCGACCAGCCTGTTGTATAGCCCTGAGGACATCAACAGGTCGTATTGGTCCCCATAAACCGGGTTGACCTGGCGGTAGAGCTGATGATTACGAGAGAAGAGAAAGCCGCTAGGGTCCCGGAAAGAGGCCGGAAGCTTCATGGATCCTTGGTTTCTGAGCCCGAGGAGAAAAGAGCGGCGATCAGGAGCTTGATCTTTCTCCAATAGACCTTGATCGCCATGGAAACTGCGAAGAGGGCGGCCAGCATCGCCTGAATCATGAGACTGCCACTACCGGGGTCGAGGTAGGCGTAAACGGTGGGAGGCCAGAGCACAAAGGCCAGTGCCAGCAAAAGGAGGAGTTTAGTCGCTGCTTTCCAAGCTTTCATGGATGGATGCTTCTCCTGTTGCCTTGAATCATTATCTCCTTTTTCCTGAGAAGTTGGCAAATCTCAGACTCCCAGGAAAAAGCGCCATTTGTCCCGGATACTCAGAACAGAGGTGGGACTCACCTGGCTAGGTGCAGGAGATTCAACTATGCTGACTAGTAACCCCTTGGATCCAGACGATGGCGAGAACATTCAAACCCCTATTGACCGTGGGGCCACTGTCACTCACGATGTGGACAGGCCTTACCGAATGTTCTTGACTCATCACGCCCGCAACCTTGAACATTAGGGCCATGTGGCCCATCCTCCTCGACTCATACCTTGGCGGTCTCCTGCTCGGGAAGGAACACGGGATTCGTTTTCTTCATGCCGGTGACGGGCAGTTGGGGATGACCCACCACTCCTTCTCTGAAGGGGTTCAGGAGAGATTCTCTCCATCCCGATTTGATGCCGCTCGTGAACTTGGGCGCATTGCTGATAGGCTACACCTGAAGGCTACGGTTCACAGTAGGTAGACTCGACATGCTCGTAACATTCGCGACAATTGCCGGTTTTATGTTGGGGCTTTTCATCGGATTAGCTGTTTGGAACAAGGCGAAATCCGCCTACGACAAGGAATCAGGCACTCTAAGAATTCGAATCGCAGCCCTTGAGCAAGACCATGTCATTGATGCTGACAAACTCCAGTGGGTGGAGCAGGCAGAGCAAAAGATGCGCGATGCCTTCAAAGCTCTTGCTAGTGATGCCCTGCAGTCAAATTCGAAGTCCCTTACGGCTCTCACCAAGAAAGACATTCAAGGTGTGGTTGATCCACTCAAGAAGAACCTGGAGTCCCTTGATGGGCACGTCCGAGAGCTTGAGAAAAACCGCCAGGGCGCCTATAAGTCGTTGGAACAGCAACTCAAACAGGTTCAGGAGACCCATGCAAAGCTCCACGAAACCACTCTTACCCTCACTCAGGCGCTTCGTTCCCCGACCGTTCGAGGTCGCTGGGGGGAAATCCAACTCCGGCGGGTGGTCGAAATGGCAGGGATGGTAAAGAACGTTGAGTTCGACGAGCAGGTTTCCACAGACTTGGGTCGCCCTGACATGATTGCTCACCTGCCCAATGGCGGAGTGCTTCCAGTCGATGCCAAGGTGCCATTGAATTCGTACCTTGACGCCATGGAGAGCTCTGATGAGGAATTGCGAAAAGGACACCTCAAGGCCCACGCAAAAGCGATGCGCGACCGGATCAGGGAGCTTGCACAGAAAAAGTATTGGGACCAATTCGAGTCTTCTCCCGATTTCGTGGTTATGTTTGTTCCCAACGAGGCGTGCCTGGGAGCCGCATTTGAGTACGACTCTCAGCTTCTCGAATACGCCATAGAGAACAAGGTCTTGATCAGTTCGCCGGTGACTCTCCTGGCCCTGTTACGGACTGTAGCCTACGGCTGGCAGCAGCACCAGATAACAGCCAACGCTATGAAAATTGCCAACGAAGGAAGGGAGTTGTACGGTCGGCTCGAAACCTTCATTCAACGCTTAGCAGACGTTGGGAAAAACCTGAAGAAGTCCGTTGACAGCTACAATAGGGCAGTCGGGTCACTCGACAGAAGGCTGATACCAGCGGCCCGTCGCTTCGAGGAGCTGGGACTTTCTACCAGTGAACTGAACGCACCGGACGAGGTTGACTTGGTCCCTCAACTCGCAACACCCGAGGATGGGGCCAGAGAAGATGATGAGCAGACATTGGAATGATCTTCTTCACCGGATACAACGGGTGTTGGGATGTGAAAACGTAGCCAAAGGATCTAGATTCGGCGGTTTGTCGCCTTCATCCAAGCGCAGCAAAGCCGCCCTTGTCTGAGAGAAGCGAAGAATCCGACCGTCGCCTTCAACATCCCCTCAACTCTTGAGGATCCACAACCTCACGGGACCCCTTCTGTGGAGAGTTATCAAACTGGTCTGCATGAGGAACTGCCCCCAAAATCCCGGTGTCATGAACCTGCCAATCTTTGGTAAGATTCCATACGGTAACCGTAGGCCGGATTTCTGCTGCAGACTGAAGACCGGTAAAACGAAGGAACGCCATGAATACTCTTCTTGAAACCGCGGGCAGGATGGACCGGGCACCCGCAAGACTGGATCTTGCTCAAAGCCTGTCCGGCCTCGGTTTGGCCCTCTTCATGTGGACCCACCTGTTGCTCGTTTCGAGTATTCTGCTGGGCAAAGATGCCATGTACTGGGTCACGGGTGTCATGGAGGGAAGGTTCCTGACCAATGGGGAGCACGGCTACCCCGTCCTGGTCAGTCTCATCGGCATCCTCGTCTTTGCAGTTTTCATCCTTCACGCGGGCATCGCCATGAGAAAGTTTCCCGTCTCCTGGGCCCAGCACCGGATCCTCCGCAATCAGATGAGCATGCTGAAACACCCCGACACCAACATGTGGTACACCCAGGTCGTCACGGGATTCTTCATGTTCTTTCTGGGCTCCGTGCACCTCTATGTCATGATCACCCATCCAGACCAGATCGGGCCCTATGGATCTTCGGATCGTTTCGTTTCTGAATACATGTGGCCTCTCTATTTCGTGCTGCTTTTCGCCGTGGAACTGCACGCGGCCATCGGCATGTACCGGCTGGCCGTGAAGTGGGGGGTGTTCGACGGCAAGAACCCGAGGAAAAACCGAAAGCGACTCAAGATGCTCAAGAACGCCATGACCGTTGTTTTCCTGGCCCTGGGCCTCCTGACTTTCGCAGCCTACACCAAGATCGGAATCGAACACCGGGACCGCGCCGGCGAGCGGTATGTACCCTCGACTGAGATCTCAACGACCGTCCTGCCCTGAGGTTGAATCCCATGGAAATCATC
>Ga0114996_10008504_pt1 | contig 11390 bp, 10 predicted proteins | sample ArcticOcean_MG_C_4_FD_87039 | JGI IMG/M metagenome (GOLD analysis project Ga0114996, IMG submission 87039) | Marine microbial communities from western Arctic Ocean - ArcticOcean_MG_CB4_134 | ecosystem: Environmental > Aquatic > Marine > Oceanic | place: Arctic Ocean: Canada Basin | collected... | reverse complement strand
TGGAGGCAGGGGCCTGATAAAGATGGAATTCGCTGACGTCATCTGGGTAATTGTTAAGGCCGTGATCATGGCAGTGGCATTGCTTTCGATAAGCAATCTGGCTGTGCTCGGTGAAAGAAAAGTTTCCAGTTGGATCCAGGGGCGGGTGGGCCCCAATCGGACATCCATACCTGTCATTGGAGCCATTCCGATAATTGGACCCGGACTGACTCGTTTGGGATTGTTTCAACCGGTGGCAGATGGATTGAAGTTACTTTTAAAAGAAGATCCCGTTCCGGATCACGTGAACAAGTTCTACTTTTTCCTGGCGCCCGTAGCTGCGATGATTCCAGCCATTACCACGATCGCAGTACTGCCGGTTGGGCAGATCATAAGTGATGGCGTGACCGTTCCAATCGTACTGGCGGATTTGGATATTGGGATACTCTTCATCTTTGCCGTTTCGTCTCTGGGAGTGTACGGGATGATCCTCGCTGGTTGGGCTTCGAACAGTAAGTATCCTTTTCTGGGCGGTATTCGCTCCTCTGCGCAGATGATCTCCTACGAATTGTCGATGGGACTATCGATACTCCCGATTTTTATGTGGGCCAACGCTCCGGGGTCTGAAAGTGGACTCAATCTATTTTCAGTGGTTCAGATACAACAAGGTGCCTGGGGACTATTGTTTATGCCGGTTTCGGCGTTGCTGTTTCTAGTTTCGACTTTTGCTGAGACCAATCGGCTTCCCTTTGATATGCCAGAATCGGAGTCTGAGCTGGTAGCCGGGTTTAATACGGAATACGGAAGCTTCAAATTTGGCCTATTTTTCGCAGCTGAATATGCGCACATGATTGTGGGCTCAGGTGTCTTCGCAGTTCTGTTTCTTGGCGGAGGGCATTGGTTGCCTTGGGTGCCGATGACTATCTCCGGCTGGCTCGGCGCGGTGTTTTCCATTGGCCTGTTTTTTGGAAAAACTATCTTCATCGTGTTTTTCTTCATGTGGATACGCTGGACACTTCCGCGATTCCGCTACGACCAGATTATGAGACTCGGCTGGACCATGATGCTGCCGCTGGCCGTGATTAACTTAATAGTGTATGCGCTTATTTTCGCGTTTATGGACGCACCGCAATAGAGGAATTCAAAATGGCTATTAAAAAAATAGAACGAAAACCACTGACCCTCTCTGAAAAAACGTACCTTCCCCAGATTGCGGCAGGCTTGAAGATTACGCTTAAGAACATCTTTCGTCCGACAATTACTCTTCAGTATCCCGAGGAACGTCCCGAGATTCCTGAAAACTATCGAGGTGTTCCAACCTTGGTGAAAGATCCCAATGGCCGGGAAAAGTGCGTTTCCTGTCAGTTGTGTGAGTTTGTATGCCCACCCAAAGCGATCCGTATTAAACCCCTCGAAATTGACCCAGAAGGCGATACCGCACACGTCGAAAAGGCTCCTGAGGAGTTTGAAATAGACATGCTTCGTTGCATTTATTGTGGCTATTGTCAGGAAGTGTGTCCTGAAGAGGCTATCTGGTTGCAGGATACATTTTCAGTCTCGGGTTATACACGAGAAGAACTCGTTTATCAAAAGGACAAACTCTATGAGTTGGGTGGAACTCTGCCTGACGACCATTTAAAATGGGATAAGAAAAAGGCGGCTGAGGAGACCGGAAATGCCCATTAAATTTCTAAGCTGCAAGCATGGTTGAGTTTCTATTTTACGTATTTGCTTTGATCACCCTATTAGGGGCTGGTTCGGTTGTGCTGAGTCGGAATCCGGTCAATGCGGCGATGTTGTTAATCGTCTCTTTTATAGGGACGGCGTCGTTGTTTGTTATGTTGGGTGCCTACTTCCTGGCTGCGGTTCAACTGGCTGTTTACGCAGGCGCGGTGATCGTGTTGTTTCTTTTTATTATCATGTTGCTCAACGTGGATGCGGCTAAAAAGTTGAAGCCCAATTACCTGACCGTTGCTGCGAGTTCGATTGCTGGGGTGATCATGGTGCTTGGGGTCCTGAAGTTGTTTAAACGCGGCGAAAATTTTACGACTGACACTTTGCAGGAAGCAGCGCCAATTGGTGCAAGCACGCAGTCGTTTGGAGTAGAATTGTTTACTACTTATATGCTCCCGTTCCAGCTCGCGGGTATCTTACTCCTTATCGCCATGCTGGGAGTCATCTTTATCAGCAAACGAACTGCAACTAGCGGAAAGGAAGCCGGATGACTATAGGGCTGAATGAATTTCTGATTGTGAGTGGTCTGCTGTTTACCATCGGTTTTGCAGGCATGCTTGTTCGGCGCAACACTTTGATCTTGTTCATGTGCCTTGAGATCATGCTAAACGGCGTGAACCTGGCGTTGATCTCTTTTTCCCGCTTCAACGGGACGATGGATGGCAACCTACTGGTGTTTTTTATTATCACGGTGGCGGCTGCTGAAGTTGCTGTCGGGCTCGCCATTATTGTAGCGCTGTTTCGAAAACGACAGACGGTCTATGTGCAAGAACTCAATGCACTGAAGAACTAGTATGGACGCAGCTTTATTATATCAGCTTTTATTTTTGTTACCTCTGGGAACTGCAGGAATTATTGCCTGCTTTCTGAGGAAAAAACACAATCTGGCGGCTAGATTATCGGTGATATCCGGTGCAGTTTTTTCCGTGATCGGCCTCTATTTGATTTATGCCAGGCCGGAAGGAGAGTGGTCGGTTTCATGGCTGTCCCTTGCTGATACGGAGGGTCCATCGTTTGATCTTACCTTTGGAATACTCTTCAATGATCTGTCTGCGCTGATGTTGCTGGTTTTGATCATTGTAGGCTTTCTGGTGCAGGTCTTCAGTCTTGGATACATGAAGAACGACCCGGGGAAGGCTCGGTTCTTTGCCGGACTGTCGATATTCATGTTTTCCATGCTTGGCATCGTCCTGGCGGATAACCTGGTCATGATGTTTATTTTCTGGGAGCTGGTCGGCTTCAGTTCCTATGTCCTGATCAATCACTACTTTGAAAAACCGTCAGCGGTTGCCGCATCCAAAAAGGCGTTTATTGTAAACCGGGTAGGGGACTTCGGGTTTCTTTTGGGGATTGTATTTGTCTATTGGCAATTTGGAACCTTCAACCTGGAGGAACTGGCGAACAGGGCAGGCGAACACAAGGAACTGCTTTCCACCTCCATGGGGCTACTTCTTTTTTGTGGAGTATTAGGTAAGTCTGCGCAAATGCCGCTCCATGTATGGTTAGCCGATGCGATGGAGGGTCCGACACCCATCTCGGCACTCATCCACGCTGCCACGATGGTCGCAGCCGGTATTTATTTTACAGCTCGGGTTTATTTTTTGATGACGCCGGAGGCATTGACTGTGGTGATGTGGGTTGGGACGATAACCGCAGCATTCGCTGCAATTGTGGCGTTTGGACAAAACGATATCAAGAAGGTGTTGGCGTTTTCGACGCTTTCCCAACTCGGCTATATGGTAGCGGCCTTAGGCCTGGGCGGATCGACGAAATTGACCGGTCATGGCAGCGAGGCGGTGATGGCCACTGGCGCCGCAATCGCGATGTTTCATTTGACTACACATGCTTTTTTTAAGGCCTTACTTTTCCTTGATTCCGGATCTATCATCAATGCCTGCCACCATGAGCAGGACATTTATAAAATGGGTGGGCTTTCAAAGAAAATGCCGATCACGTTCGTTACGTTTGGAACCGGTGTCCTGGCAATTGGCGGATTCCCAATATTCGCCGGCTTCTTCAGTAAGGATACGATTTTGTACCTGGCGCACGAATCCGACTATAAGTCGGTTTATTTTATCCTATTGGGAACTGCTGCGTTAACGGGTCTCTACATGGGGCGTCTTTTTGTGGTCGTATTTTTCGGTAACCCCAGATCCGACAACGTGAGCAATGTGAAGGAAAGTGGTCCGGCCATTGTGATCCCCTTGGTGGTGTTGGCCGTCCTGTCTGTGATTGGAGGATACGATTGGTTCTTCGGACATACCTTTGAAGGTGTTAGCGGTGCGATTCCACACGCGGGTGGATCATTTAAGACTTTGATGATTATAACGGGGTTATTATTTTCGGTTGGAGGAATTTTTGTGGCCTGGTTGATATGGAAACCGAGCAACCATGCGGACGCTCTCGAAGTGGCTGCTCCCGGGGTTTTCAATGCGCTGGCGGCCCGGCTCTACATCGATGCGGCCTACGATTGGTATGTGGAAAAGATACAAGACCGTGTGGCGATGATACTAGGTTTTATGGATCAACTTTTTATCTCTGGTCTCATGGTCCGTGGGGCTGCCGGAATCGTTGGACTGTTCGGAATAATGTCCCGCTCTTTGCATGTGGGTAGCCTTGGCAGCTATGTTTACTGGTTTGCTGTTGGTGTGTTGGTCTTGGGAGCCATAGCGTTTGGGGTACTATAAGTGATGAGCAATTATTCCATACTTCTTTTAAGTACCATCCTGGTTCCTCTGGTGATGGCCATTGTTCTGCTTGTATTCGGCAGATTGCCCAAGAGTACTACCCAGTTTCTAGCTACGGTAGGTTTCTTTTTCCCTGCATTGGGTGCGTTGATTCTTTGGAGAGGTTTTCACCCTTTTGATTCCACTGGTTATGATTACCTGACGAAGTTGCCGACCGGCCTTGAAGGTCTGGGCATCACTTTGCAGTTGGGGCTCAACGGAATATCGATGCCGCTGTTTTTTATGGCCGGGATTGTTGGGTTGGCTGCGGGAATTTATGCCATGCAGAGCGGGGCAGAACGGCTGCAACAATACCTGATGCTTTTACTGTTTATGCAGGCTGGATTGATGGGAGTCTTTGCTTCGGTTGATATTTTCTTTTTCTACTTCTTCCATGAACTGGCTTTGATTCCGACCTTTATTTGTATTGGTGTGTGGGGAGGTCGAGACCGTCATTCGGCGGCAATGGAAATGACGATTTACCTTACTTTGGGAGCGATGCTCTCGCTGGCCGGATTGTTAGCCATTTACTTTCAGAGCGGTGCTAGCTCGTTTGACATGATTGCATTGAAAGAGGCGGTGGCCAATGCGCCGATTAGTGGAGAGTGGCAGAAAACCATTTTTGGACTTCTTCTGTTTGGCTTTGGTATTCTGGTTTCGCTGTTTCCGTTCCACTCCTGGGCACCGCGTGGCTATGCTTCTGCTCCGACCTCCATTGCTATGCTTCACGCGGGGGTTTTGAAGAAGTTTGGCCTATACGGTCTCATCCAGGTGGCATTGCCGCTTGTGCCGTTGGGAGCGTTTCATTGGCAACAGGTTGTCGGCTGGCTCGCGTTGGGAAGTGTGCTCATCATTGGTATGATTACGATCGCTCAGCGCGATCTCAAGGAAATGGTTGGTTTCAGCTCGGTAATGCACATGGGCTATTGCTTTCTCGGAATCGCCGCCATGTCTGAACTGGGAGCTTCCGGAGTTATTATTACAATGGTGGCCCACGGGTTGACGGTCGCGTTGCTTTTCCTGCTTGGGCATGTGGTATATCGCCGGACAGACACGTATGACATGGATGAAATGGGGGGGCTTGTTAAACAGACTCCTGTTCTGGCGTTTCTATTTTCTGCTGCGGTGTTTGCAAGTATCGGGCTACCGGGTCCGGGGCTTCTCAACTTTTTTGGAGAGTTTACTATTTTTACTGCGCTTTGGAATTTCAGTAAATTGATTACGATTATCGCTGTCCTGGGGGTTGTTATTTCGGCCATTTATGGGCTGCGTGCAATCGCTCGTATATTCTTCGGACCGACTTCAGAAGCATTGCAAAGCCATTTAGATGAAAACTCGTTAAAGGATATTACCTCTGCGGAGAAAATACCCACCTTCCTTTTGTTGGCTACTCTGGTTGTGATTGGGCTATGGCCACGTTTGATGACGGAGGACATGCGGCGGAGTCTCGAAGCAAATTTTTCCGCAATCAATCCCAGCTTGAATGAACTGGTAATAGAGCTTGAGGAACCCTTGTTGGAAGTGACTGGCTCCTTAGAAAGCAAAGGAAACTAAGGCATATGAATTGGGAATCTTATCAACGCGTTGCGGAAACGAATCAGTGGAGTGCAATTCTTCCCGAGATTATTTTGGTTGTTCTGGCGTTGTCGTTGCTGCTCATCGACATGTTTTGGGGTAGCAAAGGCCGTCAAATGGTTGGTCGGGTGGCTATTGGGGGCCAGTTGGTGTTGTTGGTACTTGGGCTCACTCTATTTAGAGACAACTTTGGTATCCTGAATGAAACTACATTCGACGGATTGCTCTTGCACTCGGAGTTTGGTCAGTTGATGCGCCTGTTCTTTTTGGTGAGTTCTCTACTCGCTGCGTATTTGGGGTCGTTGTTTCTTAGAAAACAATCGCTGCCTGGGACTGAGTTTTATTCGATCAGTCTGCTGGTCACCGCCGGATTGATGTTGCTGGCTCAAAGCAATCATTTCGTGATGTTGTTTGTGGCACTCGAAACTGTGACCGTTGGGTTTTATGTTTTGGTGAGTTACAACCGTGAACGGTCAAACAGCCTCGAAGCCGGATTGAAGTATTTGATCATGGGAGGGTTCAGCACAGCGATCCTTCTCATGGGCATCGTATTGTTATACGGCGTCGCTGGTAGTCCATTGCTGGACGGATCATCTGTCCATAGTATGGATTTCTTGTACCTGCAGGCTTTCCTTGAACTGAATAGCGACAATCTAATAGCCAGAACTGGCGTGCTTCTTGTGGTTGCCGGTGTTGCCTTTAAAATTGGGACCGTTCCGTTTCAAATCTGGATTCCTGATGTTTACCAGGGAGCGCCAACTCCTGTTACGGCCGCATTGGCGGTCTCTTCCAAGGCCGGCGGATTTGCCGTTCTAATCACACTGGTGTCGGGACCCTTTAAACCCATGGCTGATTTATTGATTCCAGTACTTAGCCTAATGGCGATAATTACCATTTTGTTTGGTAACATAGCCGCCCTGACCCAACGAAATGTTAAACGGCTCATTGGATTGTCGGGTATTTCCCATGCGGGCTATTTGTTGATGGGCGTGGTGGCCATGTTCACTGTTCCATCGGCGCAAAACGCTGTTGTATTTTATTTAATAAGCTACCTGTTGGCCTCTTATGCGGTATTTGGAGTAATGGCTCACTTGTCTGTGAAAGGCAGAGATGATGCCCAGGAATTGAGCGATTATCAGGAGATGTTCAAGGAGCGTCCGTTCCTATCTGGAGTTTTAGTCCTTGGACTTGGGTCTTTAGCCGGAATTCCGCCGTTGGCGGGGTTTATCGGAAAACTGCTTTTGTTCTATGCTGCGTTTAAGGCGGAGCTTTATGGATTATTAGGAGTGGCCATTGTAGGGGTGGTTATTTCCATTTATTATTACTTCGGGTGGATTAAGGAAGCAACCTTTCGCATTTGGAAGTTGCCTATTCTCGATGGTGAGGAACCAGAAGAACCGCGTGAATGGCCTGAGGTTTCCACCGTTGGAAGAATTACTTTGGGAGGGTTGGCTTTGCTTACCTTAATTCTAGGTCTTTATCAGGGGCCTTTTAGTTTTTTAATTGGCCACTGAACAAATACGGTTGAGAAAGAACGAAAAGCTTGATGTGAGGCAGAATTTTCCTCGCCCTGGTTTTGCGAAGTTCTAGGCTTCCAAAAATCTTATGAATGTTACCGGAATCGCCCTGGTCTCTCCCGCAGCCGCCGAAGAAAATCCCAAGCTAACACCCGAGCTCCTTGCCTCTGTCCTGGCTCGTTATTCGAGGTCAAATATCGGGTTAGAAAAGATCCTTGAGAAAGTGGATCTGAATGAAGCGGATGCCTCGATCGACCGTATTTTAAAGTTTGTCGACTATGGGCACGCTTCGATAGCCGGATTGACGGGTGGAATTGCCATGGCGATTGACGATGTTTCGATGTGGCTGGCCTATAAGCTTTTCGAAATTGCCCAGATGGCGGATGGCCAGGAATCAAGTACTCGATATATCAGTATGAACGAATCGAGTTTGCTGGAACCTGAAGAGATTGGTGTTCCCGTTGGTCTTGCGAATGAATGGAAATCCATCATGCAGGAGAGTTTTGGCGCCTATCAGTCTGAGTTTGAGCGTCTCGATGCACTTGCGACTGATAATCCCGACCTCGTGCGGTATCCTGAAAACGCCAAACCGATTGTTGTAAAACGCATCCGAAAAAACTACGCCTTGGATCGTGCGCGTTACTTCATGCCTTTTGCCTGTAAGACGAGTATGGCTTTGGTTATGAGTTCGCGGATGTGGACCGAGGCGATAAAGCATCTTGAATCTCTGCCTCAGACTGAGGCTCACGTTTGTGCCTGTGAAATCCGCGATGAGTTGACTAAATTTTCTCCACGTTTGGTGAAACACAGTAAGTCCGAATTTTCCTACGAATACCAAGCGCGTCAAGAATTTGAATACAGTTTAAAATTGGGACTCGAAACCTTGTCGATAGATAATCGGCCTGACGAAGTATGGGTGAAAGTGGATAACGATTTACCTGACTTTCTTTCTGAAAAACAATCCATGGAAGATGCGCTTGGAAAACGGGCAAATCGTTATGGAAGGTGTGGTACAGCAATACGACGCATGCGGGTCGGCTTTGCCTGGAACAATATGGCTATTGCCGAATTGCGCGATCTTAACCGCCACCGTACAGGTCATCGCTTTTCTCCGATGATTCAGAATGGGTTTTATCTGCCTCCGGAGGTTGATCCGAAACCGCATCAAGAATTGCTGACCCGGCAAATGGCATTGTTGAAAACGTTAATGGAACTCAAATCCCCAGCTTACGTCTATGGCTTACTGCTAGGATCTCAAACTCCGTTTGAGCATTCTACTCATGCTGATAAATTTGTTTACGAGGCTGAACTTCGAACTGGGATGGGTGCGCATTTCCGTTACGCAGAACACCTGAGCAAAGCGTTGCACAAATTCTGGGAGCTTGTTCCTGAATCGAAAGCCTATGTGACTGAAGGAACCGCTGAACCTGAATAGAGTACCCATGAAAGCAATACTGCCATTATTGATATTATTCACTGTCCCGCTTTGGGCTGTCGAACCCGTCAACCCTGAGAAACCGAAGTTGTTTCGAGGGCAGAGCAAGGTTGTAGATAAGAAAGTAAAATCGCTAAAAACTGTAACTGTTCCAACTGCTCCAGGTCTTTACCGCACCTGGTTAAATCCGGTAAAGCAAGTCACGAAACCGTCCGAGAACGCTCGCTTTATGACTGTCCTGACCCCGACGGTGAGAAAACCAGCCCTCGAACAAACTTTTTTCAAATCAAAGGAATGGAAACCGGGTAAAGTGGTTCAGCTGTATGAAAAAAGTAAAGATTTCGATACTTTGCTTAACCCTTTGGCTTTGAGGGACTTTAATCGATTTATTTATCAGCGTAATCCGAGTTCTCCTTAGACTCCAACTATTTTTGCTCCCAATTATTAGCATAACCTCTTAAATGGGTACGTTCCGGCTCTTACAGTTTAATATGCAATTTGGACAGGTTTGGGATGCCGCCAACCCTGATGGTGCGCCGGTTCGCATCGAAGATACAGTCAGAACTCTGTCTTTATACAATGCCGATCTAATCATATTACAGGAGGTTGAGAAGACTTTACCAGGGGGGCAACAGCCCCGGCCTCCGAAGAATTTTGAGAGATTGAAGGAGGCGCTCCCTGGATACCAAAGTGTATTTGCTTACCCTCCGGAAGATAAACGTGAATTGCCATTTGGAATTGGACTGGCGATATTTTCGCGCTTTCCGATTTTAGAATACAATACGGTCGTGTTGCCTGCCGCACCGGTTGTTTTTGAGTTTGACGGCGTAAAGACCTCGCCAACAGATCGGATTCTTTTAAAGGCCGCAGTGGAAGTCGAAGGAAAGACGATCCAACTATTGAATACACATCTTCAGGCTTATTTTATGATCAAGGCTTCTGGAGACGACTATCCCGAGCAAAGAGATATAGTTCTTCGCGAGGCCATGTCCGCGCAGGGGCCAATGGTACTTACAGGGGACTTCAATTCTGTTTCTAGAGAAGGGCTATTGGGCAGGTATGAAAAGGCTGGCCTGCGAACGATGCAGAAGAAAACCGTTACCTGGAAACGCATGCCCCATGTGCTCGATCACATCTTCTATAATAACCATCTTATCCTTAAGGGTGGAACCGTAGATGAGGTTAGTTCATCCGATCACCATTTGTTGGTGGCGGAATTTAAAATCTAGGCTCCTCGCTGTTTTCCGCTCCTGACACGATCTTTAGCTGTTTCTTTGTCGGACTCGATTCGCTCGATGTCTCTGCGAAGTTCCTCTTCGGCAGCACCTACCCCTTGGAAGTCACCTTTAGCTCGAGCATCGGCGATTTGTTTTCCCAAAGCGATTTTTCTCTCCGCCTTTTTTGCGGCGTACTTATTGTCGAGGTCCGCTAACTCCTCCTTTTGTTCATCGGTCAATTGGGTGTTTTCGTTTGGATCGGAAGCACTCAAACGTTCCATAGCAAGTTCGTAGGCGGATTTCATATTATATTATTTGGATCAGGGTATTTAAGGAAATCATTCCTGTGGTTAAGACAACTGGAAAACTAAATAACCAGAGTTTCGGAAGCTTGAGTGAATGTCCGGCAACAAGGCTGCCCAAAAACAATATTGCTGTGATAAACCCAAGTCCGTCCCAAACCCAAGCCATTGGAAAAAAGGCCCCGGGTGCACTAACCACCCAGTCGAGGAGGTTTTGAATAATTTTAATTAACAAAAGTGGTCCATGGTTAAAAAAGCCTGATAATGCGGACGCTCCTCCAATTCCGAAAATCAGGGAAAACAATCCTGATACGATTACCAGTGAAGCGATGGGGACGAGCGCCATATTAAGGACGACCGCAAAAGGCGCCAATATTCCAAAATAAAGAATACTGAGTGGGGCACTTGCAAGGGTCGCCGATAGACTTATGCAAAAGGTACCCACTACTGCTTCCCCTATTTTGGTAATAAGTTTTATTATCCGGCTTTGATGCGGTTGTTTTTGTAGGATGTTCGCGTGCCATTTTTCTCTAAGGAATTGGAAAAAAGGTATGCCCCATGCCAAGATTCCTGTTACCACTGTGTAGGAAAGTTGGAACCCTGCCGAAAACAGTTGCGAAGGTGAAAAGAGCAGGACGACGACCGCTGACGCTATCAAGGCCTGGAACGGAGGCATTTGGCGGACTATCGAAGTGCCGAGCCAAAAAAATGCAGTCATTGCAAATGCGCGTACCGCAGAGGGGCTAGCGCCGGTCGTTTCAACATAGATGTAAACGAGTAGGAGTCCCAAGATTACCGACAGTCGTCTTGGGACTCTCAACACCGTAAATAGTCCAGCCCAGGTAACGGCGATTATACCTACATGCAACCCGGAGATTGCAAAAAGATGCAAGGTTCCGGTTCTA
>Ga0114996_10008502_pt1 | contig 11392 bp, 8 predicted proteins | sample ArcticOcean_MG_C_4_FD_87039 | JGI IMG/M metagenome (GOLD analysis project Ga0114996, IMG submission 87039) | Marine microbial communities from western Arctic Ocean - ArcticOcean_MG_CB4_134 | ecosystem: Environmental > Aquatic > Marine > Oceanic | place: Arctic Ocean: Canada Basin | collected... | reverse complement strand
TGAGCGCTTTAGCTTATAGCCCTTTACGACAACCACATCATGGTCCATCTTCTCCCACAAAAGAGGCAATTCCTTGACATCATATTGCGCATCACCATCTGTATAAAAAATCAGATCTTTTGCTGCGGTCTTAAATCCCGTCTTCAGTACACCGCCATAGCCTATATTTTTTTCGTGAAATACAAGCCGCAGTTCCGGTACCTTATCGCGAAGATTCGATAGCAGGTCGCGGCTGCCATCGGAAGATCCATCATCAATAACTATGATCTCATAATCATCCGTTAATGTTTTAGCGGTCTCTTTCGCCTTAAGGACCATACTGTCAATGGTTCCCTTGTCGTTATAGCAAGGAAAAAAGATGGATAGACTTTTCTGTTTGACCGCCATAATAACACAGTTTCTCCTATTCTGAATTTAAATGCCTGCGACCAGTGACCAACACGAAACCACTCCATCCCATATCAAATAAAATGGCGCCATTTACGACATCCACGTAATACACTAAATCCTTATGGGTTGCCCTGCAATCGATACAGATAAAGGACTTTCACCAACTGGTCCCGGTCCATAAAAGTATCGAGAAGAGCAGGAGAGGATGCGGAAATTGTCTCGATACCCAACGGTTCTGTCGTTAGAGCGAAAAACGGATTCGATCCGTTACTGAAGCGTATTTTATTATCCGAGATGTGATCTTGTAAATTATACATTTTGACATCACCTCTGTTAAACATAAAAACCAGCGCATCATTGATTTGTTCGGATTTCTGCAGTCCAGGTACTGCATCCGCCATCAGTACAGACTCAGGTGGCAACGTCTCATTGAGCGTGTGGATTATGGTCCTCAGTACCTCACCTTCGGCGATCCAATACCGCCATTCTTTCATGATACCGGAGGTGCTTACCTCCTGCCTGAATCCGAACAGCAGTATGAGAGCCAGACAGATTATATCCATATGACGCCAAACTAGATGAGGGAGCCGACGAATGTGGAACAGGTCCTTTTTGATATTCTGTAAGGAGCGCTTGTTTAGATGCTGTTTAATATACGCCGGATAATAAGCCAGACTACAGCCTACAAATAAAGCGAATCCCATACTGGGCTCCAGGACGCGCCTGTTCATAATGCTGCCCACGATCCGGGTATCATAGAGGATAACAAGAGACAAGCCCACCAGGGTCCATATGATCCAGATCCGTTCAAAGTACCGCGCTTTAAAAAAGTGGTAGGGTAGTATGACCAGGATGGTTAGATCCAAAAGCCACATCGTTCCTGCCATACGAGCGATGATGAACAGGAGGAGTAGGGCGACCAGAAGCCCTGTCATTCTTTTAAAAGAGGTATCTCCGTCTGGTCTGATTATACAGAGCCCAATCAAGAGGACATTATGCCCATACAACAGGAGGCGTCCGTAGTCGATATAATTTTGACTCGCTAACAGCGGGTCTATATCAAATAGCGAGTCCACAATGTGATCACCGGGCGTCGCACCTGTAAGGCTTTGAAGGAATAGCTTCAAAATGCATATAATAAGGGTCGCGGCAGCAATAGTATAATGTGTTCTGGATTTCAAGTTCGGGGCCGTTAGAATAAACAGGGGAAAAATAATCCAGAGGAGAATATGAGTTTCTTTGGTAAACACCGCCAGGCCGATACATACGGTAGATAAAATCACTGAGATACTCGATCGAAACGGCATATACAGGAATAGAACCAGCCCCGCAATGAGGCATAACATGCCGAAAAAACCATCTATATTTGCTGACCACCAGGAGAGCACAACGGCCGCTTCCAGATATGCATAGGTCAACGCGGCGATCCATCCGGCAAATTCTCCTGCGAAAAAACGAGCGGCCAGATACAACCCGACCGCAATAAGGCCATAGATGATCGATACAAAAATTTGATAGAGATACGGGGTGTCGCCAGCAATAAGGTAGGTGATCCCCCAAATAACATATTCTCCAGGCCGATAATATTCATAGAATGTGTTTTGCCAAATGTTAGAAAAACTGCTGAAGGAAAAATCGGGTATTAGCGTTCGGGTTTGGAGGAGTAAGGACACCATCTCATACCGGTAGAAGCTGAACAGACCCATCAATGCGGGGACTATAGATAATAGGAATACTATAGTAGAAGAAAGAAGGATACGATGTCGATTATGCATAACGGCCAACCAGAGTTACCAGGCGTGCCGCCAGGTTGGAGCCGATAAATCCCAGGCCACCGATAACCAGAACGTTCCGACCTTTATATTGATCTGTTTGAAACATGGATAAAGCTCTTTGTTATTGTGTATTAATGACCCGGCGAACTATTTTCAAACGACGTACAAAGTTTGCGCATGTTTCGCAAAATCTACACAACATCTGGCATAAAGTCAGAGCAATATGGTATTCGAATGGTGGTTATGTCAAGGTGATAAGTCGTTCAGAATGAGGACCGCTTCAGCTTTTTTATTAGCCCGACCAACCGAATCAGGAAAAACTGCGTATGTAGATGAAAAGGCTAACATACCTGTGGCGTAGATGAGCCTCAAAACCCCGAGGAAGAAATGGTGCCATGGTAAAATACGCCCAGGCTGGGTTTGTGCATGATGTATTCTCATTGTCGCGGAAGAAGTCAAACCCGGAAGGCGTTGGGACAGAGGCTGAGAAAATTCATGACCAAGGTATACTAATCGGTTTCAGCGGGAATCTGCGCCTGGTTATGAGGCAGCCGATTGGTAATGTCAAACAGGTCATAGGGATGATCTTCATCTCTATAGGCGTATGTTTCGTCCGGCAACAGGTTGAATGTTGTGTTGAAATACTGATTGAATATTACACGAAAGGTATTCACTGGAGAAATCGATGGATACAATACCCCCGGTTCTATATCGGGTAGGTAGTAAGCATTGAGGATACCCGATTTTTCATCCAGTTCCTCATCCGTGGCTTCGCGCCAGTTAAATGCTCGATATATAGGCGGGTACCGTTCGGGCCACGGCCCCTCATCCGACTGAATAATGATGATTGGCGGCCGTGATGAGACGTTCAGAACATGTTCTACGAAAGCCCGAATTTTTGTATTTACAAAGGTTACCTGTTCCTTGTAGGCCTCGGCGTCATAGCGTTCTACGTACATATAAGGCGCTTCCTCTCTGGCATGAATCTTGAATGCCCCATCCTCTGCGAATACATAAGGGGGATGGGGGATCAGGAAGTGCGCGTATACAAACGTGGGCTTGGGTAATGCGGCGATCTTCTCCAACTCGTCGAACTTATAGGAAACACGTTGCCAGTGCATCTTGTCGAAGTTGTAGCTTTCCAGAGCGAACTTCATGCCGATGGGAAACAGCATGGTGGTTTTATAGAGCACGGTTAAAAATTCCTGTGACGTATAGAACCCCATAAGAGGAAACGCGTTGTAGGTCACGTTAACATCGGCCAGGGTATTGTATTCCGACTCTTTGGAAAACGATCCCATATGATGATACTGATACCCTTTTGATCTCAGAAACCGCCATACTTCATGGTCTTCTACCATCCGAAACAGAGGGCCCCAATCGTTGGACGTCGTGCCCATGGTATTCGCCAGCGGTGTCAGGTAGGTCATATTGAGAGAAGACGAGATTGAGTGGATCGTCTTGGGATAGTTGGCATAACTGTGTGGGGCGACATAAAAGCCTTTTTCTTCAAGGTCCTTTGTAAATTCAGTGTTGTTGTAGTCGTAATATTTTTCCAGGTTATCCTCACTGGCATATCGGTCGAATATCAGATAATAAATGTCTCTCTGATCGGGATCGGCCATGGGGCGCTCAAGGGCATAATCAGCAGGCCTTTCGATCTTTTCACCGGTATAAATATCTTTTGTTGCCAGGTTATAACCGATGTTTATGAGTGTCATGAGAATAAGGACACCGCCCAGGCTGCTCAGAGCCGCACCTATGCGTTCAAGATATTTACCCGAGAAAAAGGCATAGAGGATCGTGGAGGACAGCAGGCCGCCACAAAGGACCCATCCGTATATATGACGGGGCAGGTGCAGGGCTTCGTAGATATAGCCGTAACATAGAAAGAGGAACCAGAATACGGACAGCACGACCGATATTTTCTGATGAATGGAAAACAGACGGGCGACAGCAAGGACAAGGCCTGTAAGGCCTCCCAGAAACAAAGCCGGCGTAAGTACTTCCACCGCACTGACCTCGTGCATATTAAAAGAATAAAGGAGAAGAACCGGATAGACAGCAAAAAGTACCGCATGAACCCAGGATTTCATCGAACTACCTTTCAGAGCCTTTGTATTGTCTTTACCAGATTGGGTTTGCATAAACGAAGCGTACGTAAGGCGATGGCTACATGTCACTCGGATTTATATAGCTGACATCGAAAAATTGGGGCAAAAAAGTCTATTGAAGGACAGTCCCCAATTTTAATTAAGTGCGTATAAAGGCTATATTGTGGAACCTGGATGTCATTGGTGATGATTGGTGGGTGGAGTTCCCGATAGAAGGTGCTGCTATACCGGCAAAGTGCGCCATTCGAACCACGAAAGGAACAGGAACCCCTTCCGTGCTGCCTCATTTTTCCGAATCCTTTGAAAAAACTTGCCGGACAAACGCCGTGATTTTCTGCCAATATGCTTTAGCGGCAAACAAGAGGCCCATAGCCCCTGCAATAAGCATTTGAAGGATAAAGCTCCCGGTACCGGGATCGATATAGGCAAATACTTCAGGAGGGTGGATAAGCCAGAGGCAGACCAGCAACCCAAGCCAGAATTTCATATTACGCCTCCATTTTAACCGCTTGATCAGATTTACTTGCTTGATCAGACAGATGATCTTCCATAGATAAGCAGTCTTCTTCAAGGTGGAATCGGTATCTCATTTAAGGCGACAGACCGGTTGATGTCAAGTACAATTTGACCTGTATAGAGATTCCCTGCGTCGTGTAAATGAGCCATCAACTGGCTGTGTTTATCTGCAAATGAAATAATAGATGATAATCTTCTCTTGTGCAAGAAAAGGATGAAGAACAGGTAAAGCCCACATATTGTGCCTTCTATCTCCTTATCCCCCAATACCAAGTGGTTTTTATCTTAATTGGTCCCATTTTTCATTTGCGATTTTCAACCCATGTAGCGTATAATGGTAATACTGCCTACGGCAATACGGTCGTAACCCCAAAGGTAATATTTCATTATTTAAAAGTTCGTTTGATGACTGAAACAGTTACTTGTTCAGTGATTTTATTTACTCCGTCTTCAGCAAGCCGTACGTCCAAAGGATTCCTCATGCCCTCGTTTGTTCATCTTCACAACCATACCCATTATAGTTTACTTGACGGCGCCAATCGGATCGAGGATCTGGCAGAAACAGCCAAAGATTTTGGCATGCCGGGTATCGCCATGACGGACCACGGCAATATGTTTGGTGCGGTGGAATTTTATAAGACGGTCAGAGACGTCGGTCTCACGCCGATCATTGGTTGCGAATTGTATGTCGCCCCCGGAAGTCGAAAAGAAAAAAGACCGGTGCGCGGGGGGGATCGGGCCGATCAGACCACACATTTTGTGGTGCTGGCGCAAAATGCCGTAGGTTATAAAAATCTGATGAAGTTGACGTCGGCAGGTTATCTCGAAGGTTTTTACTACAAACCGCGCGTTGATATGGAATTGCTGGAAAAACATAGCGAGGGCCTGATCGCTTTGTCGGCCTGTGCCAAAGGACCGATTGCTAATATGGTCGTCGGTGGCCAGATGGATAAGGCGAGGGAGAAATGCAAACAACTACATAACATTTTCGGTAAGAACTTCTATCTGGAAGTGCAGGATCATGGTCTGGATTTCGACAAACCCATCAACAATGCCATGATTGAATTCTCCAAAGAATTCGACATTCCGATCGTAGCTACCAATGATGCCCACTATCTAAACAAGGAAGATGCCTCGGCGCAGGACGTTCTGGTCTGTATACAGACGGGCAAAGAGCTGAGTGACCCGAAGCGGTTTAAATTCACCACCGACTCGCTCTACTTCAAGACCGCCGGTGAGATGAAACAGCTGTTCGGTCATGTCTCGGGTGCCATCGAAAACACCGTCAAAATTTCGGAGATGATCGACTTCGAGATGGATCTCGGTACGCTCAATTTCCCACAATATCCGGTGCCGGAAGGTTTTGAAAACCTGGATGCCTATCTCCGCAAGCTTGCCTATGATGGCATGAAAGCCAAATATGATACGATCACCGAAGAGATGACCACCCGGCTGGACTATGAGCTGGGCGTCATCAGTCAGATGGGGTATCCGGGTTATTTTCTCATCGTCGCTGATTTCGTTGATTTCGCATCGGACCAGGGTATTCCTGTTATGGCACGTGGATCTGCCCTCGGGTGTATGGTGGCCTACACTCTCGGCATTACGACGGTTGAACCCCTGAGTTATGGTTTGCTGTTCGAGCGGTTTCTGAATCCGGAACGGGTGAGTATGCCTGATATCGATATTGATCTGGCCGACCGGGAACGAGACAAGGTGATTAACTATGTCGTGGAAAAATACGGCCAGAAGAGTGTCGCCCAGATCATCACCTTTGGAACCATGGGGGCCAAGGCGGCGATTCGTGATGTGGGCCGCGTACTCGGCCTACCATACGGTGATGTGGATCGCGTGGCCAAGTTGGTGCCGACTGAACTGAAAATGACCCTTAACAAAGCGATGGACCAGGTTCCTGAACTGAAACAGATCGCTGAGGGTGGCGGTAAAGAAGGGGAACTTATCGGGTATGCCAAGACCCTTGAAGGTCTTTCGCGCCATGCTTCTGTCCACGCGGCAGGCGTGGTGATTGCGCCGGGTGATCTGACCGACTTTGTACCGTTATACAAACCCAGTAACAAGGATACGATTGTCACCCAGTATTCCGGTGACGTCATGGAAGAGGTCGGCCTGCTCAAGATGGACTTTCTGGGTCTGCAGAACCTGTCCGTGATCCAGGATGCGCTGGCACTGATTAAAGAAACGACGGGGGATGAGATCGTCCTGGAAGACATCCCGCTGGATGATAAGAAAACCATGGACTTGTTCTGCCGTGGAGATACGACCGGCATATTCCAGTTCCATAGTTCATGGCTGCATGATTTTCTGCGGCGCCTACAACCGGATGCCGTGGAAGATCTGATCGCCATGAATGCCCTCTGCCGACCCGGCCCGTTAAATGGCGGTGTGGTAGACGATTACATCGACAAAAAACACGGGCGAAAACCGGTCACGTACCAGCACCCCGTAATGAAAACAGCCCTTAAAGAGACCTATGGCCTGATCGTGTACCAGGAGCAGGCGATGCAGATCGCTAGGGACATGGCTGGTTTCACTTTGGGACGGGCTGATTTTCTCCGTAAGGCCATGGCCAAGAAGAAGCCCGAAGTCATGGCTGAAGAGCGCCGAGATTTTGTCGACGGCTCTATTAAAAACGGCATTGACAAAAAAATTGCAGACGAAGTGTTCAACCTGATCGAGTATTTCGGTGGCTATGCGTTTAACAAGAGCCATTCCGCAGGCTATGCCATCGTTGCCTTCCAGGAAGCCTACCTGAAAGCCCACTACCCCGTGCCGTTTATGGCGGCATTAATGTCGAACGAAATGTCGGACACGGACGAAATCGTTGTGCTGATCAACGAATGCCGTAAAATGGGCATCAAAGTGCAGCCGCCGGATGTCAACAAAAGCGACAAAGTGTTTACGGTAGAAGGCGAGGCGATCCGTTTTGGCCTGTGCGCGATCAAAAATGTGGGCCATGGTGCCGTGGAATCCATCGTCAAGGCCAGAAATGAATACGGCGCGTTCGGTGATTTTTTCGGTCTGTGTGAGCATGTCGAACTCCGGTTGGCCAACAAGCGGGTGCTGGAAAGTTTGATTCAAGCGGGAGCTTGTGATTCGCTTGAAGGACACCGGGCACAACTCATAGAGGTGATCGACCTGGCGATTGAAAGTGCCCAGTCCCGCCAGCGTGATCGCGACAAAGGACAGACATCGCTGTTCGACCTGGGTGGGGATACCGATGAGGAACCCATTATGATTCACAAGCCGGTCCTGCCGACGGTGCCTCGATGGCCAGTCAGCGAGTCCTTGACCTTGGAAAAAGAGTTGCTGGGCTTTTATGTGACCGGTCACCCGCTGGGTGAATATGAAGATGACCTGCGCGGCTTTACCACCGCCGAGATGCGTCGTCTGGACCTGGTTAAAAACCGTGAGGAAGATGTGGTGGTGGGGGGCATTGTGACGGAAATCAAACCAATCGTGGATCGAAAAGGCAAATCTATGGCCTTCGTCACGCTGGAAGATTTCTCTGGAACGGGGGAAGTGCTTGTCTTCTCTGATCAGTACGAATTACACAAAACGCTCGTAGCGAATGATTCTCTTATTCTGGTTCGCGGCCAGATTTCGGCGAAAGAAGGCGATAATAAAGTCGTCGCCTCCGAAATCATGTCCCTCCCCGAAGCCAGAAGTAAGTTGGCTCGCTCCTTGGTCGTGACGGTAACGCCGGAACAGACGACGGAGGATACCATCGGTTCACTCAAGGAAACCTTCAGTACCCACCCAGGCGAATGTGCGGTCCTGTTTAAAATACTCACCCAAGAGTATGGTGAAGTCAGTATCAAGGCGGGTGGCCATATTCGTGTGGCACCAACCACCGAATTACTGCTGGCCGTAAGAAAAATGCTGGGTACGAATAGAGCCCGGCTCGCCGGTGCTGCGCTCCATAGCAGCAACAGCGGCTGGACGGTCATAAACGACGGCAACGGACGGGGGCGTGGTCGAAATGGCAACGGACGATGGAATGGCAATGGGAACGGGAACGGATATGGCGAATAAAACGTTATATCCGTATATTATGATTGTGACAGAAATGAAGTTTCGTTCGCTGACATTATGGGGCCTGTCACAAGTCACCTGTTAACCGGAGAGCTTTCATGGACGGATTAGGTCTGATCCTTTTTTTCGTCGGCTATCTTATCGTCATGCGATACGTTCTACCGAAGTTTGGCGTCCCTACCTGACTATCCGGTCATTGCAACGTCGAGGATCGACGTGAACTGGAAGAAGGGCAGGGCCAGATGGAGAAAAGCACCGAAAAAAAGAAAAAAGAAACAGTAATGTGATCCCCATCATAGCCCAATTGTTGCCAAGACGTATATTTCTACGTATATCTTAATCTGTGGTCGTGGAAACATCATACGATACTAAATATACGGATTGGCATACGGCCGGCAGCCGTATAAAAGATCAGGAGGCGCAGATGTGGCATGTGGATGATCAGGCTATTGAGACCAAAGAATGTCGTTTACCAAAGGAATTGAGTAATCGTTTGGGGCAGGCCAGTGTGGAACTGAGCGCCCCGCAAGAGGAAATTATCGCCCAAGCCTTGCGTGAATTTCTTGATAAACATGGCATTCAGTATCAAAATTGATGGATGAAGGAAAATAATAAAGCCCCCGGATCTATCCCAGAAGGGATTGATGTACGCCCGTAGAGCGTCATCTGCCTGGAACGTTTGCGCATCGCCAGGCTGATCAAACCTGCTACCATACGATAACCTGTAACCCCCGGTTGGTTTTGACCCGATCGGGGGTTCTTTTTTGTAAAATCTGGAACTTCACCGGGATGTTGTTCATTTTAGGATTCAGGCCAGGGTTAAGCCCTCTTATATTCACCCAAAATTATGATCTGATGACATGCGGTGAGATCCGTTGGGAGTTAAACGACTATATCGACCGGGAACTAACACCGGAAGAGATGCACATGGTCACGACGCATCTTACAGCGTGTGTGATCTGTGCGGAACAACTGTTGCTGAACCGGGCTCAATTAATTCATATCCGGCGCCAGTTGGGCCGTATTCAAATGCCCGCACACCTTGAAGCGGAAATTTTCACTACGCTATCAAGAGCACACCGGTGAGAAAATCAACAGGTAGATGGGTTCAATAAAACTCGCATATGATGCAATACAGACTTAAAACTATACAGCTCGCGACCATTGTCCTACTCTCCCTCAATTGTGTGGGCACCGATTTTATCACCTCACCGGTGTTGGTCGTACCGCCGCGTATAACCATCACATCTGCTACCCAGGCGATCCTGGTTGGTCGTTCTGCGACGTTAGAGGCCGTCTATTATGACAGCCTGGACACTCGGCAATCAGCGACGTTTCAATGGACCTCATCCAATACAAACATTGCATCAATATCTGTTGCCGGGGTGGTGGATGGGCATCAGGCCGGCCAGGTTGATATTCAGGCCACAGCACATGGGGTTACAAGTGATCTGGCTCGGTTGAGTGTGGTGACCAATGCGGCCACACAGGTCGCTACCGTGATCATAAACCCGGACAGTACCCGGTTGACTGTTAATGAATCCCTCCTGTTTTCTGCCGAGATACTGGCTTTAGACGGGACCCCCGTGACGACTGCGGCCCTTACCTGGCAAAGTGCCAACTCCTCTGTCGCGACGATCAACTCCTCCGGCCTGGTCAATGGTCTCAGTCCAGGGACAACCGTCATTACCGCGACCGCGGATGGGATTGTCAGTAGGCCAGCTACCGTGACCGTCACGCAGGTACAAACCAGCCGAAGTGGCCAGTTTACAAAACGTCCGGGCGTAAATTATACCGTAAACGGCACCGCGACCCTGGTTGTAGATCCATCAAATAACAACAGACTGATTCTTAACTTCGGCAGCGACTTCCAGGTCAGTAATGGTCCGGGCATTGATGTGTTTCTCTCTATGACGAATCAGGTGACGTCCACCAGTATTAATCTTGGGGATGTAAAACGTCTCACAGGGGCACAATCCTACGAGGTGCCGCCAGGGGGTCAACTGGACACATTTGACTGGGTTATAATCCATTGTGTGCCGTTTAATGTCACATTTGGCTATGCCCAATTCCAATAGCTCTTTAACCGGTTGTAGTGACCGCAGGAAATGATCATGTTTCGAATAATTCTGATGGGGTTTTTTGCCCTTAGCTTTTTGTACATATCCACCCCCGTCCAGGCTGGCGGATGGACACAGCCACGTGGTCATGGTTTCTATAAACTGAGTGAACAGTTGGTCCGGGCCACTTCGTTCTACGAGCTCAATGGAAATCAACTCGCCATACCGACCCTCAGTACGTATACGACCAGCGTGTATGGTGAGTACGGCCTGACGGATCGGTTGACACTGATCTGCTATATGCCCTTTGTTCAGCGGATCACCTTGAACAAACAGGTAGGTTCCGTTAATAATTTTGTCTTTTTTCCCGGGGATGCGAAAACGGGTATTGCAGATACGGACGTCGGCGTCCGTATTGGGTTGCTGTCGGCGGGACGCACGGTCCTGAGCACTCAGATTATGTTTGGCCTGCCGCTTGGCGATG